>Ga0206814_10286_pt2 | contig 10647 bp, 10 predicted proteins | sample Alteio_BWOrgCont_90_FD_152850 | JGI IMG/M metagenome (GOLD analysis project Ga0206814, IMG submission 152850) | Enriched cells from forest soil in Barre Woods Harvard Forest LTER site, Petersham, Massachusetts, United States -... | ecosystem: Environmental > Terrestrial > Soil > Temperate forest >...
CCATCTCAACTTCGAACGGATTGCCGACCAGAACTTCGTAGAGCAGCGTCGTCCCGCCGGCGTGGTTGTGGGTATCGATGAAACATGCGGAAGGTGCGGCCGTTGCGCTCCGCGGTCTCGACGCGGAATTTTCCGGCAGCGAACGCGAACAGATATGTGGAGATGGGTTGGGTTTCGGCAAAACGAACCGTGGTGGTTTCGTCTGAGGCGGCGCGCTCCAACTCAGCGCCGTTCGCCACAGCCTGCCAACTCGATGGCACGTTGAGCGTGAGCGAATAGCGCGCCTTGAGATCCGGCTGGTCGAAGCATGGCCAAGCGAAATGCGCCCGTGCCGGGACGAATAACGTATAGAGAAAGTCGTCGTTCCGATTCAGAGAATCGTCTCCGGCCAGAAATACTATCCGAATTGCGTTCTCGCCGGTCCTGGTGGCAGACGCGGGAATTATCAGATGGCCGGCTGCGAATTCCGCTACCACCGGTTTTCCGCCCACCAGTATGGTCGAAACGCGATCGCGCGGCTGAGCGAAATCCAATACAACGCGGTGCGGTGTGCGCAATGCGAACCGGACGGTTTCCGAACCGCGAATGGCTTCGGTGCGCGTCTCCGGTATGCCGAAGGAAAGCTCATACCGCAGCGCTGAGATCGCCTGCGCCCGTTCCCGCGCCAAAGTTTCCGGCACGCCGGGCGCGGGCGAAGGATCGATGGCCGCGAAGCATGCGTCCGCCGACATCATCGCCCATAGGAGAACCTTTGATTTTGTAGCGTGGGTAATTCAACTAAGCTTACCCGATCACCAGGTGGAGTGGAGCGGTTCCCCGGCGCGCCTGATCGGAGCATGATAAGGTTTACTCTTTCACCCGTAGGAGGTCACAATCATGTCCAACAGCACAACCCGCCGCGATCTGCTCGCTCTTGCCAGAGCCAGCTTGGCCACACCTGCGCTCTTTGCGCAGCAGCAACAGGCGAACTCTTCAACTGCCTCTCCCGAACTGGTCGTCTTCAACGCTCGGGTCATCACCGTCGATTCCGGCAATCCCCACGCAGAGGCTTTCGCCATCAAAAATGGCCGTTTTCTCGCCGTCGGGTCGAATGCCGATGTTCGCAACCTCATCCGGCCAGGTACGCCCGCCTGGGACGCTCAAGGCGCCTCCATCGTCCCTGGTTTCATCGATACCCACAACCACGCCGGCGGGACGACGCTGCTCTACGAAGTTCTGGTCGGCAATCCGTTCGAAGTTGAGATGGTTACCATTGACAGCATCATTCAGAAGCTGCGGGCCCGCGCCGCGCAAACTCCGCCCGACTATTGGGTCGAGGGTTATTTCTTTGACGACACCAAACTTAAGGATGGACGGCAGCTGACCATCCATGACCTCGACCAGGTTTCCAAGGACCACCCGGTTGCCGTTCACCACCGCGGCGGCCACACCTCCTTTTACAATTCCAAGGCTTTCGAAATGGCGGACGTCAACGCCCAGACGCCGAATCCCGCCGGGGGCACATTTGACAAAGACTCCACGGGCGCCCTCAATGGCCGCGTCACTGACAATGCCAAAAGCGCGTTCTACCGCGTTGGGAAGCGCCGCAATGTTACTCCGGAGAATAGCGGACTGGATGCCACAGCCGCGTCCCTTGAGCGCGAAGTTGCCGGCGTCGCCCACATCTCGAAGATGTTCGCACGCTACGGCGTAACCACAGTGCATCACGAAGGTGGCAGCCTGCCCGCGATGCAGAAGGTGCGCGCCAACGGCGACCTGAAACACCGCATCAGCTATGAAGCCGCCGGCAAGGAACTGGATGCCCTGATTGCGGCTGGCATCCAGTCCGGTTTTGGCGACGAGTGGATCCGCTTCGGAGCTACGTCCGAACATACCGTCGACGGGTCCTTTTCCGAACGCACCATGGCCCTGAGTGTCAATTACCCAGGTACGAACTACAAGGGCAATGTCACAACCACACAGGATGACCTGAACGCGTGGGTGGAAAAGGTCCATCACGGCGGCATTCAGGTCAACTGCCACGCCAACGGGGACGTTGCGATCGATATGTACCTCACCGCCTTCGAGCGCGCGCAGAAACTATTTCCCCGTCCGGATGCCCGCCCCAAGATCACCCACTGCACTCTCATCAATGACGATCTGGTCCGCCGCATGAAGGCTCTCAACGCCGTCCCATCGCTCTTCACGACTTATGCTTACTACAACTCGGACAAATTCGGCTTCTACGGCGAAGAACTGATGAAGCGCTGCATGGCTTTTCGAACTCTTCTTGACGCCGGCATTCACGTCGCCGCCGGTTCCGACTTCAGCCCCGGCCCCTTCGATCCGCGCATGGCCATCCAGGGCATGGTAACGCGCACGGGCTGGGACGGAAAAACCTGGGGCGCAAATCAGAAGATTTCGCTGGATGAAGCCATCCGCGTAAACACCCTTAACGGTGCTTATAATTCCCACGAAGAGGACATGAAAGGTTCAATCACGGCAGGCAAACTAGCGGATTATGTGGTCCTGGAAGGAGATCTGTACTCGATTCCGATCGACAAGTTTAAGGATGTCAAAATCGTTCGAACGGTCGTGGGAGGCAAGACGGTTTACGAAGGATAATTCGAGGTGCACGCAGGCTCACCTACTTCCCTTTCACGCATCTTGGGCCTAGGGTTTGGGATCGCGGTGATCTTCGGTGGCACCGTCGGGGTGGGTATCTTGCGCCTGCCTGGGGCAATCGCCGGGCAATTGGGCAGCTTCTGGCCGATCATACTGGTGTGGGCAGCGGGCGGCTGCTATGCGCTGCTAGGCGCCATGTCCGTGGCCGAGCTTGGCACCGCTATGCCGCAGGCAGGCGGCTTCTATATCTACTCGAAACGCGCTTTTGGGGTTCCCGCAGGTTTTGCCGTAGGATGGGCGGACTGGCTGAACAACTGTGCGGTAGTGGCATATGGGGCAGTAGCGGCGGCCGAATACTTTGGCGTGCTCGTTCCTGCCGTGGCAGGCCGCCAGAGTTCGGTAGCGCTCGCGCTGGTTTTTTTATTCTGCATCCTGCACTGGACCGGTTTGAGGCTCAGCAGCTCGCTGCAAGAATTGACAAGCTCAGTGACGGCAGTTACCTTTCTACTACTGGCTGCTGCCTGTCTCCTGCATCCTGCCCGAGCAGACACGGTAACAGTGCCAACTGGATTTGGGAGAGGCATGGGACCGTTCCAAATGCTCGTGCCAGTGGTCGCGGCGCTTCGGGCTATCTTAGTTACCTACGACGGATGGTACGAAGCCATCTACTTCACGGAGGAAGATACGGATGTGTCAAAGCATCTGCCTAAGGCAATGATCGGCGGAGTGGTGATCGTGACCGGACTGTATCTCCTGATGAATCTGGCATTCCTGCATGTGCTGTCGATTCCTGCCTTGGCTGTTTCCAAGCTGCCAGCCGCGGATGCAGCTAGGATCGTTTTCCCAGCCTGGAGCGGGACCTTTGTCACCGTCCTTTCACTGCTCACGCTGCTGAGTCTGATTAGCGCAGTTCTGCTGGGGGCGCCGCGCATACTGCTTGCGATAGGCCGCGACGGATTGTTCACGGAGCGTGCTGCACGAATAGGGGCGGGCGGCACACCCCGAGTGGCCTTGCTGCTCTCCGCAGCGACCGCAGCCATATTCATTGCGAGCGGCAAGTTCGAAGACATCATCGCGGTCGCGGCAATTCTGGTGGCGGCGATGTACTGCGTCAACTACATCGCGGTCATCGTTCTGCGAATACGTGAACCGCAAATGGTGCGGCCATTCCGCGCTTGGGGGTACCCAGTGACGACTGTTCTCGTGCTGTCAGGCTCACTTTTGTTCCTGGTCGCGGCGGTGCATGATGATCCTCGCAGCGCTGCGTGGGCCTCAGCACTGCTAGTGGCGGCGGTTCCGGTGTATACGTGGAGGCGATGGAGGCAGCGAGGATCTGCTCAGGTGCCGATTGTTTAAGAATGCGATAGTTCGTCTTCCGGGAGCCAATTTTGCAGAGGGGCTCACAACCGTTAGCCTGGGAGTTCCACGCTATGACAGCGTGATGCGACAGCATTCACGTTATTGCAAAGCCCTGGAGGAGTGCGGCCTCACGATCACCACCTTGGAAGCCGATCTTCGATATCCTGACTCGACCTTCGTGGAGGATACAGCGGTACTGACTCCGCGTGGCGCCATTTTGACGCGTCCTGGTGCCCTAAGCCGCGAAGGCGAAGTCGCTGCTATCCGCGAGACAATCAGCAGGTTCTTTTCCGGCGCGCTGGAAATCGAGCCACCGGGAACGCTCGACGGGGGTGACATCTGCGAGGCTGAAGGTCACTTCTTTCTCGGCCTGTCGGACCGCACCAATGAAGAAGGCGTCCGGCAGCTGGCTGTTCACCTTGCCGGTCAAGGTTACACATCTTCCGTTATCGATATACGCGGGATGACCAGCATCCTTCACCTGAAGAGCGGTATTTCCCACATCGGCGAAAACACCATTGTCGTCATGGAAGAGATGGCTGGGAATGAGCTCTTTCGCAACTACAAACTGATCCGGGTTTCCGTGGACGAGAGTTACGCAGCCAACTGCGTTCGCGTGAATCAACGGGTGCTGGTGGCAACCGGTTATCCAAATTTGATAGCGGAACTCGCCGATCGTGGATTCAATCCTTTGGTGCTCGATATGTCAGAGTTCCAAAAGATGGACGGCGGCCTAAGCTGTCTTTCCTTGCGGTTCTAGCAGCTCAAAATGCTGACGCAGCACGCTCCGTGCCTTCTCCACCACCCCGGCGCGAACGAGTATGTAATCCGTATCAAAGGTGGAGATCGAAAAGATGCTAATGCCGGCGTTGGCCAGTGGACTAAGGATGGATGAAAGGATACCCACTGCTGAAAAGTCCTGTTTCCCTTCGACTCGGAAAGCGCGCCAACCAGCTTCGCAAGAGATTCCCGCGGGCACTTCACTCGATGGGCAGACCACAGAAAGCTCATCCGCGGCATGAGTCACCGATACTAGCGGAGTGGCTGCAAAGCTCAACCATGACGGAGTTGTCGCGTCAGAAGGCAGCTGCAAAATTGCCAATTCACCAGGAAGCTCTCTCAGCACAAGGGGCATTTGCCGACTATACCTACAAACCTCCCCAACTTGACACATCGCCCTCGATCCTCAATGCCGTAAATCTGCGCGGTGTTGGGGTGGTCGAGCGAGGCCAGGACTTTGGCTCGAACAGCGTCGCCCCATTTGGGGGACACACTTTCCCCTGACCTCAGACTACCTCGTCGGGGTGTTCTTGGCCTCGGGTGGTCCATCCGGTACGCACCGGCCTCCGTAAGGGCTCTCTGCTTGGACTTCCACGGCGTGGCGCACGACTAGGCCCCGCCGTTCGCGGCCGGGAAGGGAATGGTTACCACCTTCATCGGATTTACGCCTTTTTCGACTGTCACGGCGAAGAAGGGCGTGAACATTTCTTCCCAGGTCATGTTGCCCTGGTAGACGGTTCGAGTTGGATCCGGGTTGAATTTGTTGTTGGCCGAATTATCGTAATGTGCGACGACGACTAACTTCGAACCCTTGGGGACCTTGATCGGTTCGGCGAGCTCATAACCGAGCTGCCAGTTGAAATCGTAGTGCGGCACGCTCAGGACGACTTGGGACTTCCCATCGGGATAGATCAGCGTGTAGGTCATGTCCTTGCCGCGCAGGTGCATGTGCGGAGCGAGCCAAACGAGCTCCGCGTCTTCGTGAAAGACGATGTTGGATGGCTCGGGCGCCCAATTCGGGTCGTTGGGCGGGATTGCAAAGGTAGCGGGATTCGCCCCGCCGCCGAAACTTTCGATCATGACGCGCTCGGGAGCGCGATCCGTGGTAGTAAGCCCTAATTCCGGGATGTCGGTGACTTCCTTGCCGTTCGGCGTGTAGTGGAGCTGCCAGGAGACATCATAGCCGGCGGGAACTCGCAGAGCGGCGTGGTGCGGGCGGAAATCGTGCAGCGAGCGTCCAGGCACATAGCAGACAAATCCAATGCCGATGCCGCCGGGACCGTCACCGGCCGGCGGACCTTCGCGGGCTACGACGCGGCCTTTGCCGTCCGCGGTGGGCACAGTGAGCTGGCGATCAGACGGGGGCACTTCCACTCCGGATTCGTCGCGCTGCTTGTCGACCCATACGGGAATGTTGTATGTCGCGTTCTCGCGGTGGGGAACGAAGGACGAGCAAAGGTGATGCGTGACGGAGTACTCGGTGGGCCGGATCTCGATGGAAGTGACCCAGGTATCCTTGGTGAAATTGCCGGGCGTCAACACGTTCACCCACTCGATGACGTTCTTGGCGGGCGCCGCCGGCACCGGATACGGCATGCCTTTGATGACCATGTCGGGCTGGGTGGTCCAGCCGTTCTTAGGCCATTGGACAGCAGAAGGCGCGTCTTTGGGATCGCCCTGCGCTGCGCCGGTGTCGGCCCATTTCACCAGCGTGTCGATTTCGGTTTGCTTGAGTGAGCGATCGTTGGCGAAATGGCCGTATTGCGAATCGGCGAACCAGGGCGGCATTTTGCGCAGCGCCACTGCGTTCTTAATGGCTTTGGCCCAGGGACGCGTGCTGTCGTAGGTCAGGAACGACATGGGCGCAATTTGGCCGGGGCGATGGCAACCCTGGCAGTTGCGCTCAAGGATCGGCAGCACGTCTTTGTTGAAAGTGACCGGGCTGTTCGATGAAAATTCTGCTGACAAGGCGCTGAGCGTGGCTGCGCCAAGAATCAAGATACTCCGCACCCCAATCATACGGATTCTCCTTTGTTTGGAAGGTTCTAGAACCGAGCCTATCCCTTGAGGGCTGGCCGTGTCAAACGAGCGACAGGTTAGGTGGAGGCGCGCTCAACAGGTTTTCGGGCAGTGAGCGCTCATGTCCGCGAGTAGGAACCGGACTTACGACCGGCTGGTTAACAAGAAGTATGCGGACATCGAGAATCTGGTCCCGGCCCGTGCTGTGGCCCGCTTTGACCGACCACATCAGGCAGGATGGTACTCCGGCCTTCCGTATTCCCGGGCCAGATGCGCAAATTCGGGCGTGAACACCAGGTCAGCCATTACCTGGCAGCGCTTGATCAGACGCGGTTCATCGTCGCGATAATCCGCTTCGGCATTGTGCAGCGTGCGCAGATTGTCCCACACGAGGACGTCGCCTTCGTTCCAACGATGCGCATATCGAAATTCCGGACCTACCTGATGCCGGAACAGGAACTTCAGCAGCTCATCACTTTCTAGCCTATCCATGCCGTCAATGCTGACCGTGTAACCAGGGTCGGCATACAAGCTCTTGCGGCCGGAAATCGGATGCACCAGCACCATGGGCTGCGAGACGGGCGGTTTCGTCCGCTTCTGCTCTTCCGTCATCGGCGCGCGCTGAGTTTTGGCGCCACCCCGCTGCCGCATCATTTCCCAGAACTTTTCGAAATTATGAGTGGCGCTAAGGCCTTCGATCTTCCTCTTCACACCGTCCGGCAGCGCGTCGTACGCGGCCGTCATATTGGCAAACAGGGTGGCGCCCAGCGGCCGGCCATCGCGTCGAGGCACCTTCAACGCATACAACACATTGATGAAGGCGATGGTTTTGCTGAACGACATATCCGTGTGCCAATCCTGCCCGGCATCGGCCAGGCCAACCGGCTTCCCGTTCTCCACGATGTTGGAAAGGATCATTACCTCCGGATGTCCGGGTTCCTGGAACACGCCAGAGACGTGCACCTCCAACTCGCCGAATTCACGACTGAACGCCACTTGTGCCGAGGGATCAAGCGACTGCTTCGGGAAACAGACCACACCGTGATCGGCCAGGGCCTGCAACACGAAACCCAGCTCCGGCTTGCCGAACGGCTGCGAGAGATCCATGCCCAGAATGGAGCAGCCGAGTGTCTCACCCGATGGTTCTACCTTGTACATCAGCGTCCTCACCCATTATCCTTCCAGCGATACGCGCCGCGCCTGTCCATGGTGGCCGTGAAAACCGGTTGCGAGATATGCTTGCCGCCAGATAGCACCGACACCGCGTGCCCCAGCACCAACCCCACGACACTACCCGCTAGGCCAATGAACACGGCGACACCACCCTGCGAGACCATAAGGTTCCAGCCGATATTGGTTGTGATGCCGCCGACCAGTGCACCCACCCCGGCGCCGACGGTGTTCAACCGCAGGCGTGGCCCGATCAGTGCCACCAGCACCGGAATCAGCATCGCGTCGGCCCGCAATGCCAAAGCCAGGAAGCTGTAACTAATGATTAGCTTCAGCACATCACTGCTGCCGATCAGCACACCCAGCATGACCATCACCACGATAGTGCTGCGCGCCACCAGAATGCCTTCCCGGTCCTGCATCTGCGGGCGGATGTAGCGCTGATACAAATCCCGCGTGACCATGGTGGCGATGCCCAGCGCCAACCCGCCCGCGCAGGTGATCACCGTGATCAGAATCGCGCCTAGCAGGATTCCACTGAGCACAGGAGAGAAGTAATGCGCTGCGAATAAGGGCAGCGCCTGCGCCGGGTCGATGTTCGGTTCGTGAATCTTCATGAACATGCCTACTGCAACACCACCCAGCCCGAACACCGTAGTGCCGACCCCGGCGACGATGGTGCCGATACGGGATTGCCGCGTATCCCGGCCGGCTAGGACCGCCTGCACATAGACCTGCGTAGTTACCACACCGAACACGATGCCAAGCCCGTTGCCGATGTCTATCCAGAACCCGTTGCCAAACAGGCTAAAATACCTGGCCGGCAATTGCGCCTCGAACGTTGCGGTCCCGCCGCCCATGGTCAGTGCCACCGCGCCGAACACCAGCAATGCGGTAAACGAGATCAGCAGCTTGGCGAAGCCCGCCACCCCGGCGCTAATCGCCCCACCCTTGAACACGTAGGCGATCACCAGAACGCTAACCAGCAGGAACACCGGTGCCTTCGGCCAATGCAAGAGCACAGTCAGAAGTGTGATCGCCGCTGCCGCCTGTCCGGGGATAGTCAAGAAGATCCCGATACTGTCGGACACCGCGACGAATGGCCGGATAGGATTACCGAAGGTGCAAACCAGGAATTGCGGCAGGGTTTCGACGTTGACGCGCCGCAGGGGCGTGGCGAAGAAGGTCGCCAACGCCATGCAACCCACACCAGCGCCCAGCGTGAACCACCAGGCCGGCAGGCCATAAACGAACGCCGCCTGCGCCGTACCAACCGTGGAGGACCCGCCCACCAGTGCGCCGACAATGATGCCTGAAACCACGGTCCAGCCGGCGCACCGTCCGGCCACGGTGAATTCGCGGGTGGCTTGCACCCGCCAGCCCGATAGCACCGCGATCAAGGCAATGCAGAGGGTGACGAGCACGACGCCCAGTAGCATGCCGTATTGCACTTTACCGATCCCTGTGTCTCGTCCTGGCTCCGCCAACTCTATCTTATGCTGCCCAAGGTGGAATGGCTGAGAGAACACTTTCAGCAGCGAGCCCGGGACGGCGTGCTTCGGATTGCTACAGCCCAGACCGGCGCGGCTGCAGTCGATGTATACTCAGTCGAGGAATTTTCATGTTTCGACTCGGTTTGGGAATTGCAGCAGCGGTAGTAATTTGTGCTCCCATGGGATGGGCCCAAGAGGCCGCGGCCGCGGGACCTTATAAGGTGCTCAAGACAGTCAAAGTCGGCGGAGACGGCGGTTTCGACTACGTGAATGTGGACGTCGCAAATCGGCGGCTGTACATCGCGCGAACTGGCAAGACTCCGCGCATCAACGTCTACAATCTCGACACGTTGGAGCCCGTGGGCGAAGTGATGACCACAAATGCTCACGGAGCCGTGATCGATCCAAAAACGAACCACGGCTTCGCCACCACCAAGCCGCTTACGATGTTCGACACGAAAACGCTGGCAACTATTAAGACCATTGAGGTACAGGGCAACCCGGACGGCGCTTTCTTCGATCCGTCGGATCAGCGGGCTTACATTCTTAGCCACTCTTCGCCGCACGTGACGGTGATCGACACGAAGGATGGCTCCATCATGAAAACGTTCGACATCGGAGGAATGCCGGAACAGGCGGCCGGGGATGGCAAAGGTCATTTGTACATCGACGTGGAGGACAAGGACAACATCGCAGTGGTGGACACAAAGACGCTCGATGTGACCGCCCATTATGATGTAGCCGGAAAAGGCGGCACGTGCGCCGGCCTGGCGATGGACGCAAAGAATCGCATTCTTTTCGCGGCATGCCGCAATCCAGCGAACATGGTGATCCTCAACGCCGATGATGGCAAAGTCATCACGACGCTGCCCATCGGGATGGGGACGGATGGCGCCACGTTCAATCCGAATACGATGGAAGCGTTCAGCTCGCAGGGTATCGACGGTACACTATCGATCATCAAGGAAAACAGCCCCACTAGCTTTGTCGTGGAGCAGACGTTGCCGACGATGAATGGCGCAAGGACGAGCGCGCTGGACACCAAGACAAACCATATCATCCTGATTACCGCTGAATTCGGTCCGCCGACTCCGCCGGCGCAACCCGGTGGACGGCCCGGACGGGGGCAGATAGTTCCAGATTCATTTTCCATCCTGGTGGTGGGAAAGTAAGGCCTTTTCGCGTGCAGGCCTGGTTTCGATAGCCACTCTACCCGCAGGGC
>Ga0206814_10297_pt2 | contig 10631 bp, 9 predicted proteins | sample Alteio_BWOrgCont_90_FD_152850 | JGI IMG/M metagenome (GOLD analysis project Ga0206814, IMG submission 152850) | Enriched cells from forest soil in Barre Woods Harvard Forest LTER site, Petersham, Massachusetts, United States -... | ecosystem: Environmental > Terrestrial > Soil > Temperate forest >...
TACAAGGAGTACTACGTGTTCGATCCGTTCAAGCAGGCCTTCGACAAGTACAAAGCCAGCGTCAGCGGCTCCTTCCACGGCCAATTCCTGGCAATGAACTTCCAAGGCACCCACGTCGACATCGAAGGCCCCAAAGGCACGATAAAAGCCTACGTAAGCAAGGAGGGCGACCTCGTAAAAGTAGACATGCCCGAAAACCACTCCCTGGTCCTAGACAACATCCCCCGCTCCCGAGATCCGATATATTTGAAGACGGCGGGGAGAGGGAGCTAAGGGCTAAGTTCGTTCCTCTCCTGAGTGCGATCACCAATAGCAACGGACAAGTCGAGACCTTGGGTCATTGCGACTTGTGCATTCCAATGAACTTTCGATTGGTGCGAAGTAGAACTCGCCCTGAACGTTTGCATTCGAGGATGCTACGCAGCTTCCGATCGGATCGAAGAGCAGGGTGCTGCATACGACCCGGTTGAACTCCATCACCAGGCCGGTAAGGCCGTAAACGAATAGAACGCCGCTATCTCCATAGTCCCATTCGGTACCCAGGGCGGAGCGCCGGCCCAGACGACCGTATATGTGCGGTTGTAGGGCCCCAAGCTACATCCTCCTTCCGAACGGGTAATGACTTCTCGAAAAGGGTGTTGAGTTCAAGCTCGCTAATGACCTGCAACGCAAGCCAGACTCCCCAAAGCTGCGAGCGCGTTCGACTTGAACCCGCTTCACGTCCACTTCGACGTACTCGGGAGTCCTTTGGCTAGAAAGATCCCGTGGGAGAGTAAGACGCTTGACCCATCCTCAACCGCATGGCACGGACTCTCCGAAACATCGCCAATAGGCGACTACGCGCTGCTGGGGTCTGGGCTCGGCGCACGAGCCGCCCGAAGCGCATTGACGCTGATTTTGCAGCACCGTCCTTGCGGCCAACTCGGCGGAGAAATTTCTGCCAATTACGCACCCACTAAGCCAAAACGGCCGCTAACCTACAAAGCATTTTCAAGACGTCGTAGCCTCAAGGCGTCTTGAGGCATCACCAACCACAGGTTCAAGAAAAAGTAGAAATCCTAATTCGCAATGGGAACTGCGGAACTCAGGCTAGCGTGCCGAGGACAATTGATCCGCGAGCAGGCGTCCGACTTTGCCGGACGCGGAGTCCGACGGGGTGTGGATCGACTTTGGGTTAAACCACCGATTTGTGGAGATGTATAAGCCTCCGCCAGTCCTCTGGCTGAATGCGTCCTTATTTGTCGAGATTGCCTGGGAGTGAATCAGAGGACCTAGCGCGTCACCAAGGTAGAAGTCGTGAAAAGCGTATGATCTTGGATCTTCGATGAGTTCCTCCGGTGATTCCAAGTCCCACTCAACTGAGATCGCAGCATAAGTAGGGGCGGCCTCCTCGCAAAGCCACAAAAAGCGCGCGTACGCTTCTCTGCCTTCTCGGTCGGGTGAACCACCGGCATGTGGTTCAAATGCCGACCCACCCATTGATATTGAGACTACAGGCGTATATGCAGCCCCGATTTGAGGCCTCCAATTGCCAAGTAGCTCCGTCTCCGCCTTTTTCCTGCCGGCAGGTACTACCAACTCAAGCTCGAAAAATGACTCGCGGTCGAGGCCCCTAAACCAGACCAAAGCCTCAGCCAAATCGCCAAAAGACGACCCAGTCACAGCATTGGGACCCGGAACACGAGCAATCCCACTGATAGGTGTCGCACCGCGTGCAGCGACGAGCTCAAGCAACCTCAATCCAAGCTCGGGCGCGCCGACGCCCTGCTTATAAAACCCAAATAGTAGATAGGGGGATTCTGGGTATGCCAATTTCACTCGGTTCCGTCTCGCCCAAGCTAACGACCGAAAATAGATACAGCTTGATAAATCGTTTGTGCAGTTTGATCGTTAACACGGAACATCGTTGCCATCTGACCCGCACGATCCCCGTCGACAAAGTATTTGACCACCATATTTGCGTTCTTATATCTTGAAATGATACCGATCACCCGCTGGCCGCCTGTCGTAGACTCGAACATGCTCTTGGATCTGGACACATAGTCAACGATCGATTTCCATTGTTCAGCTTCTTCCGAGCCTATGATTCTTTTGCCAAAGAACTCTTGGGCATGCTTTAGGGAGTGACTAAATCCTCTAGTGTACTGGCCATTGCCTCGCTGTAAGATTTGCCGGAGTGCACTTTTAGAAATACCTCTGTCATGTGCATTAGGAGCCTCCTCCATCTTCTCTAACAACTGCTTGATAGCCTCACGAGGGTTCTGAAGCGATTCGCGAATTAGGTTGTTTGCAGTTGCGTCAACAGAGTCTAGCGCTGGTTCCTGAAGACCATCTGGGTCGGCTCCGTCAACCGGATCGCCATGCACGTACCCGTAGACGTTCACCCCGCCATCGAGACCCGAAGGATCGCGCTCCGTCCAGCGGCCGACGTTGGGGTCGTAATAACGGTGCGTGCAGTAGATGAGGCCGGAGGCGCTGTCGGTGTAGTAGCCATATCGCCCCTTGTATTGGAAGGGCTGCCCAGTGGCCCAATTGAGAGATTGGGTTGAAGTCGGGAGAGCGGGCGGCGTCCAGACCGGAAGCCCGTAACCATCGTAGATGATGGGTGCGTACCCGGCTCCGACGTAGAAGCTTGATGGCTGCCCTGGCCCATTGGCGACGATGGTGCCCTCGACCGAGGACACACAACTTCCGTTCGGATCGAAGAGCAGCGTGCTAGCGTGGCCCATCGAGCCCATCTCCATAATGAGGCCGGTTGGTCCGTCGTCCGAATGGATCGTAGACGATCGAGTCCGAATAGGTACTCGTCCCTGCGTGAGTTGGGCCGGAGATCGTGGTTAGCTCTCCGAACGGGTCGTAGAGAAGAGTGTTACCGTTAAAACCGGTTGCCTCCCCTGCGTAGTCATAGGAGAGAGTTCCGTAGCCGCTGACGGACGCGCTACTGAGTTGGTCGGTTGCAATGCCGGGCGTGAGACTGTTGCCGCGAATCTCTATGAGGTTGCCCGCAGCGTCATATCGGTGGGCTAAGTTAGCGTTCGGCCCTCCAGGCGTAGACCACGCTTCGTTGGTCAGCTTCCCTGTCGCGCCATGTAAGTGGACGACGCACCCTTGGGAATCCAAGTCCGCCGAGTGCGTCTATTGGCCCGACCACATCGAGGTCTCGACGGCCGACAAGAAGACTCGCAAGTCTTTCTCGGTCTATCCGAGCATCGACCTCAGTCTGGTGGACCTTCAGTTCAAGCCGATGCTTGTCGATAACAAGGTGGCGCTTCCCTACAAGGAGTACTACGTGTTCGATCCGTTCAAGCAGGCCTTCGACAAGTACAAAGCCAGCGTCAGCGGCTCCTTCCACGGCCAATTCCTGGCAATGAACTTCCAAGGCACCCACGTCGACATCGAAGGCCCCAAAGGCACGATAAAAGCCTACGTAAGCAAGGAGGGCGACCTCGTAAAAGTAGACATGCCCGAAAACCACTCCCTGGTCCTAGACAACATCCCCCGCTCCCGAGATCCGATATATTTGAAGACGGCGGGGAGAGGGAGCTAAGTCCTGAGTTCGCTCCTCTCTTAACCACGGTCACCGATTTGAGCAGTCGAATCTCGTCCGGTGCAGTTTTTATAAGAGTCAGCACGGACTTGGTGAACGGTATGAATGGTATGCCGGGATATCCTCGCCCCTTAAGTTGTAGCTTCGACGAGTTCTGAATAAGACCTCCTTGAGATTTGGCAGTCTTGTCAGGACCGAAAGATCGCCATCGACAATGGTTGTGTCTCCTCCAAAGTGCAATTCCTCCAAGTTCCTACAATCTTCAAGAGGCGTGAGCGATTCGATTTCGCCACAATCTACAATGCTTAAAGTGCGAAGGGAAGATAATGTGGCCAGCGAGTCAAGTTGATTGAATCCCTTACTCTTTTGAAGATTCAATCTCTCAATGTGTTTTAACGTTGAAAGTGGCGAGATGTCCCTCAAATTGCGCAGCAACATAAGACTTAAATCTGTAAGCCTTGGAAACGCGCCTATGTCTGAGATATTCCCCAAGCTTCCTTGAGAAAACCACAGTTTCTCGAGTCGCGACAGTGCGGACAACGGAGATAGATCCTTGAAACTGTAGTGCTGTAGCGATAGTCGTTCAAGACTAGTGCAGCTGCCAACAGATGACCGCCCTTTTACAAACTCGATGTAGCACTTCTGAAGGTGAGGAAATCTCGAAAAGTCAATGGGCTTCTTGGAGTAGTCGCTCATCCCAATGGAGCGAAGTTCCCGAAGATGGTGGATCCCTTCAATATCATCGATGGCTTGATCCAGAAGCGTGAATTGCTTTAGCCATGGGACGTCTGTTAAGAAGTCTAAATTAGGTCTCTCTATCTTACTCAAGCGCAAGAGAACAAGGCTCATAATTTTCTTATCTTCGCATAGACTAGTTAACTGACTTGACCATGCCCTATCAATAGCAAGCTCGGGACCGAAAGGGCTTTCGCTAATTCGAAGTTCGCCCGGTCTATACATTTCAAATTCGGCCAATGGACACCCCTTCATTTTGACTGAGAGTACGGCTGCTCAAGGCGGCCAAGTGACGTGCTTAAGGAATCAAGTGCCAACGCGCTGCGCATTCCAATCGAAAGCGGACACCAACCTTTCGATACATGTTGACCTCTTGACCGTCCCCATGTCGCTGGACCAGGTTGACCGTCGCGAGTTGCGCCTTGAAGACCTCCTGTAACGCAGGAGGTACTACGCTCTGAACCGCATCGTGCACCATCCTTTCGTGATTGAGAAACGGTTCCATCGGCTACCTGATAAGTTATTTTATATGAATTATATTTCTAGCAAACTTCCCGCGCCTCCAAGGCAACCCCAAAACGTCTGAGCCGCTCAATTTAAAGACCCTAACTTTCGATTTCCTTTTGGTCGCTAATGACCGCCCCGACTCAGGCATCGTGCTCACTGAGGCGGACGATTCAGTAACAGAGATCAGTCGATCCTGGGATCCGCGCCATACCCCATTGTAAACGCCCGCATTTTCATCAGCTTGCTCAGACTCCAGTCACCCTCCGTTCCTACGAGCCTAAGACCAACGCTTCCATACAGTTCCAAAATTGGATCAAATTCAGTCTTGAACTTATCTGTGCCTACTACGACAGGGTTGCCATAGTGGACTGACGATTTTGGCGGTCGTGCAAGCGCCCAGACTGCTGCTGGGTAGCGAATCCGAAAAGCCTCACCCCAAAGTAGGCCTGCGTCGAAGACCATGCGATATGTGTTGTCATCAAGGATGTCTCGGGACATTACGGTTCCCAAGGTCTTCGCAACTTGAGGCGGTAGTTTGCTAAGTTCCGCTGCGAATTCAATTTCGCTGAGAGTATCCAAAGCGCCAATCTGTGCAATCAAGTCTGGTACCAGGTCAATTTCGGCGTCATCTGAACCCGGCGTAATGCTGACCCCAGATTCCCATTTCAGGAGCTCTGATATTCTTTCAACCCGTTGCCCCATTTGGTTGATGATTAAGCCAAATGCAAAACGAAGCTCCTGGGGAGATTTCGACTTCGGCCAGCGACCAAAAGGATTGTCGTCGTGCCCGTAGTTCATTCCAGCACCGAATAGACTTGAATTCCATTCTTCATTAGTTCTCTAAGGACCTTCGGCGCAATTCTCGTCCCTTTAGCTAGGATCCACTCCACTCGCCTAACTCGCCCATCGCGCAGCAGCGCTGCGTCCTTTGCTATTTGACTTCCTACTTTTTGCATCGTTTGCGCCGGTAACTGTCGAGGGGTTGAGAGCCAACGTTGAAACGCTTTGGGCATCTCCCGCGGTTGGAAGGAATAACGCTATGACAGCAAAAAGCAACGTCGCGAAGAGCTTTAAAGATCTTGCCGACTCTAGGCAGTACCGGAGCCCTGTAACCACGACGCTTGCTAGGCTGTTCTTTTCATAACCAGGACTGTGTACCGCTCTACCCATCGACAAACTCCCCTCTCCCTCACCTTTGCACCGCAACGACGTTACGGAATCACCAACGAGTGGACGTAAGTGGATCTGTCGGAAGATTCCTGGTACTTGCAGTATTTGCCAATTTGTGCGCAATTATAAGTGCAGTATTGTTAAGAACATTGGCGGTTGCGGCGCCAGGGAGACGCCGACTACGGGGCTGTCGGTGAACGGAGTCTGGGCGATGACCTTCCGGGTACCCTCTTCGCCTGGGAAATGAGGATTTATACTTCGGAGAGGGTCAGTGAGGGCCATCCTGGCAAGCTTGAAGATCAGATTTCGACGCTTGCTCGGTGCACTTCTCGATAAACACTGAAAACCGCAAGCAGAATGTCGGAAATCGTCGACTAATCGAAACAAAACAACTCTACAGCACTTGAGCCGAATTTAATGATAGCCGAGCTCTCTGAGAGCCATGATCGCGGCCATGCGCTTCTCTTCGGGAATTGCCTTTGTTGCGTGTTCAATGTTCCACTTCATCATATAGTTGTTCGCATGCGCCTTTACGAAAGCAACAAACTCTTCAGTCGTGTAAGTTGACTGATTGTAGTATCTTAACACTAACGTGGTAATCGCCTCGCTGATTTCAAATCGTTCTGCAATTACTTCCAGCAGTTCTTGCGGTCCGCGTCGGTGCGCCAATTCACCAACCGCAACGTCTTGATCTAGCAGGTACATCGCGGTTGACAAAGGTAATTCTGGGTGGCTAACCAGATCGTTGACGAAGCCCCTGTATGGCTCTCCTTTAGCCACCAGAATTCGAACCGTTGCATCAAGTTGCTCCCCGGTGGCTATGCAAGTTCGAGCCAAGAGGTCAACCTCATCGACGAGTTTGACTAGCTCTTTCCCAAACGGTGCGTTATGAAGGATCGCGGCCAACTTATCAAGCTTGTCCGCGTCATTGAGAACATTTATCCAGTTGTCGGATGTAATGTCAAAATCTAGCATTGCTTGTTGCTTTATAGTCTCCTAGCTACTTACGTCAGCAGTTAGCGGCATTCTCTACAGGGGAGGCAACATATACGACCGCGATTGTATCGTATTCCGAAGGCTTATCTTGTGACCCCTGATCCTAACAATCGTGCGCTTTCGCCCTAGATTCGTTAAGTCTCGCGGTTGTCCGGTTCAAAAAGTTTCGCTGTGAACTCGGGTCCGGCGCAGCCGCCCTTCAACGTCGACAGGAATGCGAACCATTCGGAGTGTTCGTTTTCCAGGCAGAACTTCATATCACGCGGCGCATAAAGACGGCCTTCGATGACTCGAACGGGCCGATATCTTTCTGGCGCCCCAAGCCGCATCCTGTAAACCTCATCGCATTTCTGCCCCTTCAGAAAAACGAGGTCAGGTACATACCCGTTGACATCAAGGCCCCATAGTATCCAGCAAGGAAGTTGCTGGACGGGTCCCTTGAGAACCGCTGGAAAATCCCTTGTGCAAAGCAACCAGAGAATACCGGGGTGATTCCATTCCCGGATAAACCGAAGGTCCTGCCAATCTGCCTCCTCCCACTCAAGCCCAAGTGGCCTGATGTCGTAGTTTGCCTGGGGGTACATCCTTCGGTAGTCAACAATACTTTCCTTTCGGGTCCGTTCGCCAGAACCCACTACCGCCCCGTCTAGTGTTGCTTTCCCAGTTTCAGCCTCTATTATCATCAGTTGGTTGTAGTCAATTCGCATAGGCTCACAACCCGTTCTATATCGCCGGTGCAACCGGCATTGCCGGCAGGCTCATAATCGAAGAGTTAGCTGCGGCCTGGTAGCCGGTAGTGGCTGGCGCCGTAATCCCATCCTAGCCACTTACCGTCTTCGACCGCTCGCATCTCAAAATAGACCGTAGCCCCGTCCGTGAAATACTCGAAGTCCAAGAACCAATTGTCTTTCTCCGGTGGGTTTTTCCGAGGGTCAAATGCCCGAACATCTGCGGCATACCCGTGCCAAAGCGACCCGCGGTCTGGTAGCGCAGGATATGCAGACACCTTGAAGAAGTTCTCCCAGCCTGGGGGCATCTTAAGGAAGGTTCGAGGCACCGCTCTAGCGAGGTCTTTGATGTCTTCTTCGGTGTCGGCCGGCGTTACGGCACTGGTATCACGAACAATCAAGGCGATCTGACCTTGACTATCGACCCATGTCATGGCGTACTGCTTCACCGTAAAGTTTGCGACGAGCAGATCTCGATCCGGCGCCATTCTGATTCCATGCCACAGCGAAATTAGGTTGGCCGGAATGAACTCCGGCTTCAAAATCTTGCGTAGCCACATTTCACACGGCTCAATTACCTTGTCCGGAATTTCGTTGCGCTTCACAGGGGGAGAAGCCGAGAAAAAGTGGTCAGCGCGACGATCCCAAGGAAAGCCCAGTTTTCTCAGGGTGGCTGTCTTTGCTGGGCTGAAGATCTCCGATAGCTCGTTCGGTTCGCGAGGCGCCTTCGCCTGCGTGGCGGTCGCCTGGTTGGAGGCGAGGATTGCTAGGCAGCAGCTTGAAAAAATCATCTTTGTTATTCCAATTCGAGCTTTCTGAAGGCCGACCGACACTTCGCTACGCTCCAAAAGTCAGGATCTACGAATCTAGGAAGCACAATCTGCATTGGGAAGTGCGAATTCCGCACGTCGTCTTGCGCACTACCGCTTCCGCTGGCAACTCCCGCCTCAAATGCCGCAGCAAGCCCAGCAAGACGCGCGGGAGCTGATAGTAATTTCATCGGTAAAGTCCTAGTGTCCACCGTCTAGCACGGGACGTTCCATGTCGGCGGGCTGGACTCGCCGGCGTTCCTCCCTTTCCTCACACCCTCGCAAGGCGAAATCGTAGGGCACTATGCTACGGAATCCCCAACGAGTGGACGGAAGTGGATCTGTCATACGTTTCCAGATAATTGCAGTCTTTACCAATTTGTGCGCAATTCTAAGTGCGGAATTGTTAAGAACATCGGCGGTTGCGGCGGCAGTTTGAGGACCATGGTTCGTGGATCCGAGTTTTTCGTGACGCCCGGTCCGCGAGCGATCAGCGTAGGTCCAGGACGCGAGAAGGAAAAGACCCCGTGCGGAGAGCGCAACCAACCATCCTCGGAAAGATGATCAACTGGCCTGTTGCATCCTTCCATCGAAGGAAATCGATTCCGACGGCTTTGCGGTCGGCCGGGCTCGCGCCCGCTCCCAGGGTCGCGCCGGAGCGCTGACCCTCGGCTAGACCTTCTGACCGCGTTGCGGTCGGATGCGATGTTGGCGCTTCATCGGGGCCTCCGGCCCCCGGCTATGCTCGGCTCGCCCCTGCGTGGCTAAAATTTGGATGCCTTTCGGCGGTTGCGGCGCCAGGGAGACGCCGACTACGGGGGCCGTGGGTGGTTGGAGTCTGGGCGATGACCTTCCGGGTACCCTCTTCGCCTGGGAAATGAGGATTTATACTTCGGAGAGCGTCAGTGAGGGGCATCCTGACAAGCTTGCAGATCAGATTTCGGATGCTTTGCTCGATAAGTTTCTTGAGCAGGACAAAAACAGCCGGGTTGCGATTGAGACGCTGCTGACGCGCGGGCTCGCGGTCGTGGCGGGGGAAGTCACGACGAGCAAATACGTGGACGTGGCGGGAGTCGTCAGACAGACCGTCACCGAAGCAGGCTATACGGACACCGACTTGGGTTTTGACGGCAACACGTGCGGTGTGCTGGTGGCTATCCAGGGCCAGTCGCCGGATATCGCAATGGGGGTCGATACGGGAGGCGCCGGCGACCAGGGGATGATGTTCGGCTATGCCACCGACGAGACGCCCGAACTGATGCCGCTTCCCATCTCGATCGCCCACGCTCTGACGCGCCAGGCCGCCGACGTTCGCCGCCGGCACCAGACGTTGGGGTTGAGGCCCGATGTCAAGAGTCAGGTTTCGGTAGAGTACGACGCCAAAGGAAAGCCGGTCCGAATCAACACGATCGTGGTTTCCGCTCAGCATTCCCCGACCCTTTCCCAGGCCTGCGTCGAGGAGATCGTGCAGTCCCGCATCATCAAGCCGGTTCTGGAGGCCTACACCAAATACGTCGATGGGCCGATCCAATACCACATCAACCCGACCGGCCAGTTCATCATCGGAGGCCCCCAGGGCGACACCGGCGTGACCGGCAGAAAAATCATCGTGGATACCTACGGCGGCCTGGCGCCTCACGGCGGCGGGGCGTTTTCTGGCAAAGACCCCACAAAGGTCGATCGATCCGCGGCCTATATGGCGCGTCACGTGGCGAAAAGCATCGTCGCTGCCGGATTGGCGGAGCGAGCGGAAGTCCAATTTGCGTACGCCATCGGCGTTGCCCAGCCGGTCGCCGTCAATGTCGAAACTTTTGGCACCAACACGATCGATGGGCACGACGTCGCTCTTGACGCCTGTGTATTGATAAAGCTCGGCTTCCAACTCGTCGGTTCGATGGCTCTTGACGCGAACTTCATCGTAGACTTCGTCTTCCGCTCCTTCTTTGGCAGCCGGCGGCTCAGGCGCCGCGGCGGCGCTTTCGTCGCCCGACAACTCTCCCATCAGCCTCAAGCCTTCGAATGCGTCCTTGGCATAGAACACCCGGCCGTCGTAAATCTCACGGAGGTCCTGCTCGACGTAGGCTCGGGTCAGCGCCGCGCCGCCCAAGATGACGGGATAGCTGCTCAGGCCACGTGCAT
>Ga0206814_10361_pt1 | contig 10605 bp, 4 predicted proteins | sample Alteio_BWOrgCont_90_FD_152850 | JGI IMG/M metagenome (GOLD analysis project Ga0206814, IMG submission 152850) | Enriched cells from forest soil in Barre Woods Harvard Forest LTER site, Petersham, Massachusetts, United States -... | ecosystem: Environmental > Terrestrial > Soil > Temperate forest >...
AGAATCGCAACATCATCAATACCGACATTGTTGCCTGGTATACCGTCGGCTTTCATCACGTTCCGAGGCCAGAAGACTGGCCGCAGATGCCCGTAATGTGGCACACCTTTTCTCTATCGCCATTCCAGTTCCTGGATAAGAACCCCACCATGGATTTGCCCATGGTTCCCTGAGAGAAGCATCGACCGGGCCGTAACCTGGGCGGTTCGTGCGTCAGGCAGGTGTCAAAAAAGACTGGCTACACTGGCTCCCAAAGAAGGACAGGAGCTAGGGTAACAACAAGCTTAGCGGTTGAGTTATAGCCCGCATATTTTTTGCGGAGCTGTTTTCAGGCCGGTGGCGGAGGACAACCCGTATCCGATTCGATTCACATTCATTTCATCGAGGGAGGTTCATGTATGGCTTCATCGCTTCCTGTGACACACACTCTTGGCTGCTCAGGTAAGTTCCTCCGGCATTGCTTCGCGTCCCTGCCGTTCTTACTCCTTGTTGCAAGGCTGCCTCTATACTCGCAGTCTACCTTTGGCACGATCCTGGGGACGGCGCATGATTCGAGTGGCGCGGTTATTCCGGGCGCAACGGTGACGCTCGTCAATTCCGGAACGACCGCGCAGCGGGTACTGACAAGCGATGACAGTGGAAGCTTCGTCTTCAGCAATATCGACATTGGCACGTACACGCTTACGGTCACGGCGCCGGGTTTCGAGAGATTCAGCCAGCCCGACATCGGGATCACCGCGCGCGAGTCGCGCCATGTCGAGGCGATGCTGCAACTCGGCGTCGAGAATCAGACCGTGACCGTGGTGGCGCAGCAGGAAAACGTCATCACTACGGAGGTGTCAAACCTGGCTGAGACCAAGACCAACTTCGAACTCGAGAATCTCCCTGTCGCGGTCTACTCCCGGTCCACTGGCTCTACCAGTCCCATCGCCACGCTGACCACCGAGGCCGGTGTGCAGACCGATGACAGCGGCAATCTCTCTGTAATGGGCACGACGCCGGCGCTGCTCAGCGTTACGATAGACGGCATCAGCAGTGTGGGCGTTGAATACTCCGGCCCCATCAACGAAATGTTTCCGTCCTTCAATTCCATTGAAGAGATTCGCGTCAGCGAGTCCAACAACAACGCTGAATTTTCCGGGGTTGCCGACATCACTACGATCTCCATGTCGGGCAAGAACACATATCACGGAGGCGTTTTCGAGAATCACGAAAACACCGTATTCAACGCCAGCGATACCTTCACCGGCACGACGCCGAAGATCATCATGAATGACTTCGGTGGTACGCTCGGTGGTCCCGTGAGCATCCCCCATCTCTATCAGGGCAAAGATCGCACATTCTTCTTCGTCAGCTTCGAAGGGCTGCGTCTTCCTCGCGAAACGCCCATCGTGGCCAGTGTCCCTACGCTTGCCATGCGCGGGAGCGGGACTGGCTACGCAGACCTGACCAGTTACCTTGCGGAGCAAGGGGTCGCTAACATTTATCAGCCGGATGGAATAACCCCTGTCGACCCAAGCATGGTGCCTATCAACCCCATCGCTGCCAAACTATTGCAGTACCTTATGCCGTCGCCGAATTCTGGCCCGGCGGATTCCTACGTGAACAACTACCGCGTCAATGTTCCGTCACCCATCTCCACCAACCAGGGCGATGTCCGTCTCGATCAAACCATCTCCCAGAAGCAGTCTGTCTTTGCGAGATTTTCCTACAAGAATCGCCAGGTTACCGCGGCTCCCGATACAAGCTGCACCTTTAACTTCTGTCAATCCGCGGGAAGCACCTTGCAGGGGGCTTATAACATCCCGGAGATTGACGAGGGCATGACCTTCGCTCACAACTACGTGTTCAAACCGACGTTGCTAAACGAGTTTAGAGGGGGATTCAATGTCCAGCACACCTCTACGAATCAGTTCTACAGCACCAGTCAACTGCTTCAGCAAACCGGGCTCTCGGTCCCGCAGACAAATATGGATTGGGCCGAAGCTCCTCAGGTGCTGATTAACGGATTCATGGCCACTGGCGGAGGCGATCCTACCCGCCAGCGCAGTCAGATCATACAATTGCTCGACAACGTGACCTGGACGAAACAGAAGCACACCTTCAAGTTTGGAGGCGACTTCAAGCGGTTGACAGATCATGACGACAACGTCTTCGGTAACTACTCGAGCGGCTGGTACGTCTTCGACGGCTCCTCGCAAGCGGGCGCTAATATCGGCGAGCCCTACACCGCATTCCTGGAGGGATACCCAGACTACACCGAAGCCGCCACAATCAATAAACCGACGATGGACGGCGTCGGCTATTCCTATGCCGTCTTTGGCCAGGATGATTGGAAGGTTAAGCCCAACTTGACTTTGAATATCGGCCTGCGTTACGAACTGCATCCTCCGCTCAAGGAGATCAACTACAACACGGCCTTCTTTCTACCCGATTACGCCGGTGTCGGCGCTGATGGCTCGCCAGTTACCGGCGCGGTCGTCGTGCCCAACACCAAGGCCGAATCCTTCGAATCCAAAGACTTTGAGAACGCCATTGCTCCGACGCCTACACTTACCGCAAAGCAGGCTGGCATTCCTGACACGCTTCGCTATACCGATAAGAGCGATTGGGGGCCGCGCGTCGGCTTCGCCTGGAGACCCTACGGCAATGACAAGACGGTCGTGCGCGGCGGATGGGGAAGATTTATTGAGACGCCCCTCGGCTTCTCCCTCGTCTCCGGATGGGCAGTTTCCGCCAGCTACGTCGGCGTCTTCAACCAGGGATTTCAGGATGACGGCGTGACTCCCCAGCTCTCCTTCAGCAATCCATTTCCTCCGCAGACGCCGGGTAGCGCTACCGGCACCGCCGGCTTCTACTACGCCTTTCCCATTCACTATGTCGACCCCTCGGTGCAGGAATGGAACCTGACCTTCGAACAGGACCTGGGCCATGGCATGGGCATGCGCCTCTCCTACACGGGCAATCATGGCAAGAACCTCGAAACGATGGTAGACCTGAACCAGGTTCAGCCCAATACGATTGGCTACTATAACGCGGTACCGGGAGGCTCGGCCCCCAATACCACGCCCGAGTGCATTGCCGACGACGGTTCCGCGGCTGCACCCTATGAGGTCGCTGACTATCGCCCGTATCCCTGCTGGAGCGTGATTCAAAGCGTCGAGAACCTGGCAGAGAGCAATTACAACAGCGGCACGGTCGAGGTATCGAAGCATAGCGGGAAGGGGCTGACTTTCGATGCCAGCTATATGTTCACGCGCGATCTCTCCGATGCTGCCGGAGCGACGCCGAGCAGCTTTGTGAGCTCAGGCGGCAACTTTCTGACCAACCGCTTTCAGCCTGGCCTGGATTACGGCAACGTAGCCTATGACCGCAGGCACCGCTTCCTTGCGACCTATCTCTACGATCTTCCCTTTGGCAAAGGACAGCGCTGGCTTAACACCGGATCTGCGTTCAATGCGATCGTGGGTGACTGGCATCTCGGCGGAGTGACCGTGCTACAGAGCGGACCGTTCCTGACGCCCTATCAGGAAACCTCCGATCCAGCCGGTACAAACATCCTGACCACGGTGGGTCAGACACGCGCAGACGTCGTGCCCGGTCAATCGCTCTACGCAACTCATCGCAACATCAGCCAATGGCTGAATCCGGCGGCCTTTGCGATTCCTGCCAACGACCGCGGCTATTTCGGCACAGCTTCGGTCGGCAGTGTTGTCGGGCCAGGATCGGAGATCTTCTCTTTGTCACTGAGAAAAGATTTGATCCTGCGCGAGCGTGCCAAGTTGGAGTTATCGATGGAGGCGGCTAACGTCTTCAATCATCGCAACTTCGAACCGCCCAATATGCAACTGGACTCAGGCGCATTTGGCGCCATTCCGGAGTTACAGACCGCTGAAGGCGCGGGCCCGCGCAACCTGCAACTGGCCGGGCGGATCACCTTCTAAAGCAACTTGAATGCAGACCCAAGCAAGGCCGCGAAGTGGAGTTACTGGGGTGCTTGTTTCGTAATTTTTATCGGATTTTATGGCATCCGGGGGATCCTCCTCCATGCCAAGGCTATTGGCCGGAGCCTTCTGTCAGAGTAAGGATTCGATCCACCCCGGGCGCCGTGAACTTTTCCACCTTGCCGCTGGGCCAATGCACTTCAATCCCTTCGACCGACGTAGCTTCGCCCAACCCAAAATGCGGACGCTGATCGCTCGATGAAATATAGCTCCCGCCGCTCACCACATCGGTCCGCTGCCGCATGTGATTGGCTGTCACATAGACCGTTGCACCTACGGCATCGCGAGGACTGGTGGGGCCACCAACGAGCCTCAACTCGAGCCAATGATTGTGGTCTGGATTGACGTTGCGCAGGATTACTGGATGCTCATCCTCCACATTGATCACTGCGTCCAGCTTGCCGTCGTTAAAGAGATCGCCGACTGCCATTCCGCGCGCCGGAATCACTAGAGCCAGTCCCGTCCCCTCGACCGCCGGAACCGTCTCAAACTTCTTGCCCTGCAAGTTGTGAAAGAGCATCGGACGCTGCGCCCAGGTCGTCCCCCACGGATGCCGATCGACCTGCGGGTACACATGGCCATTGACCGTCAGCAGATCCTTCCATCCATCGTTGTCGTAGTCGAGAAACGCATCGCCCCAGCCGAGGAAGGGAACAGAGACTTCGGCGATGCCCATCTGATAGCTGATGTCGGTAAAGTTCGCATCGCCTTCGTTGTGATAGAGCGGCTTATAGTCATCGGAGAAGGTGGTGTTGTAGATATCGAGCTGCCCGTTGTTCTCGTAGTCTCCCACGGCAATGCCCATGGTCGCAGTTTCGCGGCCCGCTTCATTGAGCGCATAGCCAGAGGCATAACTCACATCTTCAAAGGCACCGCCACCCTTGTTCAGATAGAGATAGTTCGGCGTCGAGTCGTTGCCAACGAGTAGATCCGGCTTGCCATCGTTGTTGATGTCCACGAAGACCGCGCTCAACCCGTAGTAGCCGGGCTGATCGGCCACGCCGGCCTTCTCGCTAACATCGGTAAAGGTCCCGTCGCCGTTGTTGTGGAAGAGATGATCCGGCTCGCCCTTCAGGCCGTGAGGGCCGCAGTTGACAGGCTCGCCGCGAAACGAGCAGAACGCGGATGAAACGCCATTGGCACCGCTTACCGGAAGATTATTAAGGTCGAAGTGCACGTATCCTGAGACGAACAGATCGAGCTTGCCATCGCCGTCATAGTCGCCCCAGGTTGCCCCCGCCGACCAGTTTCCCAGTGTTATGCCGGCCTTTTCGCCCAGATCAGTGAAGGTCCCATTGTGGTTGTTGTGATACAGGCGATTTTTGCCGTAGTTGGCCACGAAGATATCCCGCCAGCCATCGTTGTCATAGTCAGCGATGGCCACGCCAAAGCCCCACCGGTCGTTGGTCACGCCGGCCTTGGCTGCCACGTCGGTGAACGTTCCATCGTGGTTGTTATGGAAGAGCGCCGCATGAGGCGGCTCTTCTTTTCCGTCCAGTGCTTTGAAGGTCGAGCCGTTTACAAAGTAAATGTCGAGCCAGCCATCGTTGTCGTAGTCGATCAGACCCACGCCGGAGCCGTTGGTTTCCAGGATGAAGTGCTTGTCGGCTTCACCCATCTTGTGCGTCCAATGGGTAATGCCTGCCTTCTCGGAGATGTCTTCAAAGATCACCGGGCCGGAGGAGACAAATCCGCCGGCAGTGATGGGCCGCTGGTGGCTATCGAGTTGAACAGGATGAGGCGAGCCGGTTACTGCGCCACTGCTGGGTGCAGGCTGTGCGCCCTGGGTAGGTTTACCGATGCTCTGTTCGCCAGGTCCTGATCCCGTCGATCCGCTTTGGGCGTAGATGAAGCCAGAAAAGAGCACAAAAGGCAAAAATAAAATGCAGCGAAGGAAACGAACGCGCGCAACCGAAGACATGCAAGCCAGTATACTGGCCGAAATTCAGAGGTGCTATCAATCGAAGGTTGGGAGCACAACCGCAACTGCACACCGCTACTCGTCTCCCAATTCATACGGAATGCTGAATCGCCCAATTTGAATCAGCGGCTTGTCGCCTGGCGGCCAGATGTGCAGCGATTCAACGCGTACGTTTCCTGCGATCTTATGTGCCTCCGCCATACCCAGCAATTTCCCAGTAAGCGCTTCATGGAAATGGACGCTGAGTGTGTTGCCATCGGTTCCTTCCCGCTGCCACCCGAAGACGTACTCACCAGGCGCGAGGCTGATGCCGCCGATCCGAATCCGGGATTGCACGATCATGTAGTGGGAATACTTGCCGTCCGCCGAGTATCCTGCCGTGATCAGCACTATGCCGGCGATGAAGTGGCCTTTGCCGTCGGTGATGCCGCTTGCGGTGCGCATCTCGGTCTCAATGTGTTCTTTTTCCACGGGTGCGCGTGCCGGCAGCAGAGCCGCAAGTTCTGCATCCGTGGCCTGACGCCATGTTGCTTTCTGCGCCTGCGCCGGCGGAATAAACAGCGCAATGAAAACTCCCAGAGCAAGCGCGCAACCTGCCGCGAGGCGCGAATTGAACTTTCTCATATCCGCAGATCTCCCTTGGGATCCAATTGCACAAGTCCGCGTTGAATCGCTGCGGTAGCGGCCTGGGTTCGGTCTTCAACCCCTAGCTTGCCTAGAAGATTGTTGATGTGGGTCTTCACCGTGGCTTCTGAAATATCGAGCGCTACGCCAATCTCCCTATTGCTCTTACCACGCACAATCTCCTCCAGCACGTCCTGCTCCCGCTGCGTCAACTGTTCGGTAGCCATGCGTTCGGCCAGCTTTTGCGCGATCGCCGGAGGGATGATGGATTTGCCCTCATGCACCGAGCGTATCGCGGAGATCAAAACCTCCACGGTCATACCCTTGAGCAGATAGGCGCGCGCTCCGGCCTGCAACGCGCGGTAGATATCCTCGTCGCCATCGTAGGTGGTCAGCACGATGAATCGCGCATGAGCATGGTCGGCGCGGATTCGCTGGATCACCTCGACGCCGCTCATTTTGGGTAGGCGAAGATCGATCAGGGTCACATCCGGATGGCGGGCTTCAAACTCCCAGACAGCCTCTACGCCATTGGCCGCTTCGCCGACCACTTCAACGCCGTCCACAACGTTCAGCAGCGCTACCAGACCTTGGCGTACGATTGGATGGTCTTCAACAACCAAGATACGAATCGTTGTCACAATTGCTCCTTGCTTTTCTCGGTATCGGGCCTGTCCGGGGCGCCCGTTTCAGACTGTTGATTGCGAGCTTCTGGCGCGGGGACTTTGAGCCTTACGGTCGTTCCCATGCCCGGCTCGCTTGAGATTTCAATCTCAGCGCGTATCAGCGCCGCACGCTCCCGCATCCCAGTCAGGCCATAATGACCTGTGGGCGAGGCCGTTGCGACACCGGCCGCAAACCCCTTGCCATCATCGGCGATCGAAAGCGCGAGCGTCCGCTCGCCGTAATCGATGCGAAGGTTCAATCTGCTGGCGCCCGCGTGCCTCTTCACATTATGGATGGCCTCCTGGGCGATGCGCAGGATTTCCTGCTCGGTCTCCGCCGTGAGCGCGCGATAGGCGCCGTGAACTTCGAGGTTTGCAGTGAGATCGCTATCGGCGGCCTGTTCTACCAGACGGCGCAGCCGAATTGGCAAGGTCTGCTCGCCTGCATCGTGGGAACGCAACGCCCAGATCGATTGCCGCGCATCGTCGAGGCCCTCGCGGACCAATTCCTGCGTCAGCGCAAGATGCTTTTGAGCTGCGGTGGCGCGGCTGTGGCGCAGCAGCTCGCCTAGAATCTCCAGTTGCAATGAGATGCCCACGTATCCTTGCGCGAGGGTGTCGTGAATCTCCCTCGCGATGCGACTGCGTTCCGCCATGACCGCGCGAAACTCGCGCTCCACACGTATCACGCGCCGCCGGAAGGCCAGAAGTGTCAACGCAACAATTATCAGGGCGGCAAGCGCGCGGAACCAGATGGTCTGGTAGTAGTGCGGTAGAAGTTCAAAGCTCAGCGAGGCCTCTTGCGGCGTGCCCGCCTCGTACGACGCGTTGAAAGACTTCGCTTCCCGCGAGCCGTCGGGTGGGTTTCCCCAAGCATTGGGCGGAGCCAGGAAGCCAGAGTCGCCAAGTGTGGCACGCACGCGGAAGCGGTATGTACCGAATGGAATGTTGGTGTAATACGCCGTACGACGATTTCCGGCGTCCGTCCACGCGCGGTCGAAACCCTCCAGCATATACTGGTAGCGCAGTTTCTGCGGCGCGGCAAAACTCAATCCTGCGTAGTCGAACTGGAAGCGCAGAGCCCCGGCTGTAATACGAGTGAGGGGGTTGGACTGGACATCATGATCGTCCACCGCAAAGCGCTCGATGGCGACGGGAGGCGGGGCGGGATTCACAGGGAAATGAAGCGGATCGGCAACGATGACGCCACGAGGAGTGGTAAACCAGAGCCTCCCGTCGCTCGCGCGGCAGGCTGTCGGATGGCTGTTGCTGCTCGTTTCGCGGCTTCGCAAGCCGTCGGCAGTGGTGTAGCTAGTCAGACGAACCGCGCTCAGGCTGCACCCTCCTTGCCGAGTTTGGAGTGCACAATCCAGAAAAGGTTGCAGATCGACACGCGTCAGCCCTGAGCCGGACGCCAGCCAAAGATGGCCGCGATCATCGTGCGTAATTGCATGAATCGCCGCCGGCAGCAATCCTGCTTGGCTAGCTCCGTCCGCCACCGAAGGTATCGCTGCAAGTCGCTTTCCATCCCAAAGATTGACACCGTTGTCCTGTGTTCCAATCCACAGTGCCCCGTCGGAAGTGACATCAAGCGCCGTAATCACGTTGCTGGAGAGTCCATCTGCGGTGGTGTAGTTCTTGAGTTGCCCCTGATGCAGCCGCGACAGGCCGTTGAGCGTGGCAATCCACAGGTCTCCATCCCGTGTGCGCGCCAGTGCGCCGACCAGGTCGCTGCCGAGCCCGTCTGCCTGGGTAAGGTTCTGGAAATGGCCATGATCCATGTGCGTCAAACCGCGGCGGGTGCCGACCCATACCGAGCCGTCCGGCGTCACCAGCACGGAGCGAATGAAGTCGTCCGCCAAGCCATCCGCGGAGGTGTAGCTGCTGATCCCATTTCGTCCGATACGGTTGAGCCCATCCGGAGTGCCCACCCACACATCCCCATCCGGCGCTGCCGCCAACGACAGAATCACGCTACTCAGCAGCCCGTTGGCCGTGGTCATTCCGGTGATCGTCAGTTTCCCGGCCGATGATTCCAGCACGCGGTTCAATCCGTCATTCGGAGTTCCGATCCACAGCGTCTCCCGCGCATCCTGCACAACTGCCGTGGTTGCATCGGAGCTGAGTCCATCGCTTGAGCCGATCATCCGAAAACGCGCGTCTCTCAGAATATGAAGACCCGCTGTTTCCGTGCCTACCCATAGATCGCCCTCTCGATCTTCGAGCAGCGAAACCACGGCGTTCGATGCCAGCGGATCGGTAGGCGGCAGCAGCTGAACCTTAGCTTCCTTGGCCCCGTTACCGATTGTCGAGATACGCGCCAAACCCCGGTTGGTGCCGAGCCAAACGCATCCTTCGCGATCGATGTACATCGACTCAATGCGAGAGCCGGGCAATTCTTGGGATACGGTGAAAGATTCCGTAGGTCTTCCGGTGAGCTGTCGGCCTGGCGTCAGAATCACAGAACTCTTGCTCGCCACCACCACCGTCCCATCCGCCAGCCGGTCCAAAAAGCTGATTCCATCCGCCGGGAGCGCCGCTTTTGCCAGAACTTGGCTCCATTCGCCGGAATGCGCCAGAAAAATTCCGATTTTATTCGAAATCAGGACGTCCCCACTCGCGGTTGTCTTCACAAGCGAAAGCTGATCGTAGTCCCTTCGACCTGCCCCCTTCTGAGTTGCTTCTGCGACGGCACCAGGTCCCGCATGCCAATGTCCCTCGCGAAACAAAGCAGCTCCATGTGCTGTTCCCACCCACAGACCACCGGCCGTATCGGCTGCAAGCGAGGTGATCCCATTTCCTGGCCAACCACTTTCAGGCGTCGCTGCTTGAAGGTGCCTTCCGTCCCAATGCGCCAGTCCGGCTTCCGTCCACACCCAGACAGCTCCGTCCGATGTCTGCGCCAGGCCTCGAATCGAATTGCCCGGCAACCCATCGCGTGTGGTCAGCAGGGTTGCCTTCCCGTTCTTCCATAACACCAGTCCATCTCCGGTGCCGATCCACAGGCCGCCATCCCCATTGGCGTCCAGCAGGCAGCGGATCTCGGCGTCTGGAAACACCGCGGTTGCCGCATGGTCGAGAACGCGAAAACTCACGCCGTCAAATCGTGCCAGCCCGAGTTCTGTTCCAGCCCACAGAAAGCCATCGCGCGATTGCAGTAAGACCGGCACCGTGTTCTGCGGCAAGCCAGTTTCGATGGTCCAGGCTTGCCTTCCCAGCCTTCCCAACGGCGTCGCCGGCTCAAGCGCGGAGATGTCCCTCACCAACGCCATCGGCAGCAACAGCCAAGCGAAGGTGAGAGAGACCGCAATCTTGCGCAAGTACCCAAAGAACATATGCTGCAATCCAACACGGAATGAGCAGGATATGCAACTGGGCAGGCCCGGAAATC
>Ga0206814_10330_pt3 | contig 10603 bp, 12 predicted proteins | sample Alteio_BWOrgCont_90_FD_152850 | JGI IMG/M metagenome (GOLD analysis project Ga0206814, IMG submission 152850) | Enriched cells from forest soil in Barre Woods Harvard Forest LTER site, Petersham, Massachusetts, United States -... | ecosystem: Environmental > Terrestrial > Soil > Temperate forest >...
AGTGCGGCTCGCGTTGGCGACATAGATCAAGAATTGCTGCGCGTAACTGTTTTCGTCGCGGACCAGCAGCAGCTTATCCTGAAGCCGCAGCAAAAGTGACGTCGAATTCGAGGCGAAGGCGAGCTTGGCTTCGATCACGTCGTCCTCGGACTCGGCGTAGGTCAGGTTCTCGACGAACATGATCTCGTGGTTGAGGATGGCGACTGCGCGAACACGACCGCGGGCAGGACGGCGAGAAAAATCGCCAGAGCTATCTTCATCCATGCAAATTATGCCATATGACGTTGACGTCTCCAACGAATCGGCCCACAAATCCGTCTCCGCAGCGATTGCTCCAACTCGTCTATGTCTCAATCCGATTTTTTGCGCGCGCTAGGAGGAAGCGATTGCGTCATTGTCGTGCGTCGTCGCCGGCCCACTTCACGATATCCATCCTGGCGCCCAGCGGCAATTTGCACGAGTCGATTTCGACGTCGGCTTTCTGAGCATCGGCCGAGGCGACGATGGCCGCTTCTCCCATGATGTCGGCGTGAGCGGACGAGATTCCCGCGGTCATCATCGTCAGCGCGACGACATAACGGCCGAATTGTGATTTTTCATTTTATCCTCCGCCGATCTATTCATTGGCAAAGTCCTCTTCAACCGGCTTACAACTCGCGGGGGAACTCCGGCAAGATTGAAGCGTGCCCCCTATCCCGGCGTATTTGCACAGCTCGGGTTTGATCGTAAAAAGATCAAAACCATCATCGGGGTCCGACGCAAAGCAGAACCCGACGCCCCCGGCGCCCAGCCATTTGACCACGACGCTGCACTTGCTTCGATCCTCGTCCTTCACGTATTCCCCGCTGCCGGTATCTTTTTCGACGCATTTCAGGCGGAACTGGTCCCAGCCGGGCTCGGATATGCCGCTTCTCTTGGGAAGAGGCGCCGATTTCCCCGACGGTTCATCGTGCGAATCGATCCCCATCGGGTCGCAGGTGCCGTCGGGCCCAAGAACGCGGAACAGCTCCCATTCGGCGTCCCTTTCGGACTTATGTTTTTTCCCCGACACCGGAGTCAGGTTAGCGACATACGCAACCACAAATCCGCCGTCGCCATCCGGCTTGACGAAGCAGCTCGGTTTTAACGGGCTCTGGTTATTGCCGTCGGAGACCGTGCCGGCGTTTCCGCCGCTGCCGCCAGTGTCAGGCCCGCCGGCGCTTCCGCCGTCCTGAGCGCACCCGAACCCGGTGCTGTGAGAACCCTGCGGACAATTCGATGAGGTCGTCCCCCCATCATTCGAGTTGCCGCCGCCTTGATTCGGGGGTTGCTGACGGGGAGGAGGCTTCGGCCCAGTGCAGCCCGGCCAACTCGGAACGGCGATGCAGGGAGGCGGGGTCGCTGCCGCCAAGAAGGCTTTGCCTGCGGGCGTCGGCACATCCCCCGGCGCAATTTGAGGAATCGTCATCCCGTCGCCGAGATTTCGTTGGACGAGAGTCAACGCGTTTCTGCTGTTGTCATCGGCATACGCCGTCGCCGACGTCAACGCGCGAAATGTGAAAATGGATACGGCGAGGCCCAGATTCGTTTTCGTCATGTTCATCCTCCTGGGCATCCGCCGCATGATGCAGCTCGACACCCTCAGTCCTCCTCGGTCCTTAAGAACGATCTCCCGGATATATGCGTTCTCGCATGAGTCCGAGGGACCACCTTTCTCGTCACTTGCCTATTCGAAGGCGCCGACTCCAACGTCAGCGATTAATATGGCATCGAATTCAGTATGCCGCGCGCGGCTCGACAAAACATGAGGCGGAAGGTAAGAAAAGAGATGGAGCGTTCGCTCCAGAAACGACGTTGCGCTAATGGCCGCAAAATGTGAAACGTCGTTTCACATTGCTCTCATCCCCGGCCGCAGGGGACCGGTGACGTCCCCCCGACAAATCGGGGCAATATTTCGGCGGCGGCCACCTCGCGAAACTGGCATAGCGCCCCGTCGTTGACGGACGGCAGGGTCGCTGAGCTGCATAAAGCGCTACCAGGCGCTTCGACCGCTGTCCCATGCAAGCGGCGGACAGACGTCCAGGAATTGACTTCGGCTTAATGACGGTAAGACTAATTCCCGGGCACGGCGTCTGAAACCGCAGCCACCGCAGCAAATGCGCTCTGAATATCGCTCGAATTGAGCTCCCGATTTTCCCTCGAGGTCCTCGCGCAGGTGAATTTCAACCCGTCCCGGGTTTTCCCGGTCATGGTCGCCACATAAAGGCCCGACTTCGTATGTCCATAGACTCCGTTGGTCACCGTCACGAAAACTCCGCCCTCGGTGTAGGAGGACTGAGATATTTTGACCAGAATCGGCTGCCCTTTCTTGAACCCGTTGTTCAGGCTGTCCCCCGTGAACCCGCAGGTGGCCGGGTGCACCCTCCAGGAAAACGTACCCGCGCAGGAAGCATAGAGGACCGGAAACCCCGCCTCGTAGCAGATGCCGATGTCCTGTGGTATTGGAGCGATATCCTGGCTGGGAGTAAATAGAATCCCGTTCTCCCCCTCGCCTGCGCCGGCAAAACACGGCACCATCGAGAAGAGGAAAATGAAAACAAGAATTAAAGCGGTTCCCTCGAAATCTTTCATCCAATCGCTCCGACCGATCTCCTCGGCGGGCCGGAGAGTCGCCTTCGCAGATCGTTTCCGGCCGTCCGCTGTTTTCATAAGCCCCTCTGTAGTCAAAAATCAGCGCACTCGAATGATAAATGAGTATATTCCGAACGCGGCGCAGCCGCAAGGGGGGCGAATCATATCAGTAAGAATGTTACCCAAGGCATCCCGGTCACCTCATTTAGAATGTTACCGAACGGCGCAATATAACGCGTCTTTCTGGAGCGCCGAGGATGAGTCCGCAAGCACGTTGGGAATACAGTGGTCAAGCGCTTTGAATTCCGTGAGCACCCCCAATTCCTTCGCCGCTCGCCGGGCGTCGTCGCGCAGCGCATTCAGGGCTTTTTCGCCCCGAAGGCGCAAGAGCCTTTCTAGACGTTCCTCAAGCTCCTTGCGAGGGATAGTCTTAGACGCCGCCATCCCGCTCCGGGTGCGCTGGATATTTTCCAGGAAAGCCCGGGGCTGCGACGCGATGAAAAGAGCTCCCATAAAGGGCTTGTCCGAAGTTCCAGCCGGAGGACCTTTGAGAAACCTGACGGTGAGCCCGGGCAATCGGACCGTCCGCGAATAGGAAGTCGTTAGAAATACTTCCCATTTGGCCGTCGGTTTTCCTTCCAACGCAGTCCGGTGACTGAGAGTCGCCTTTGGAAAAAGGCCCCTCAAAATCTCGTAGAGGTTGTCTTGGACCACCTTTGAGGGCGAGTCGGATAGATTCGTGGTATAAAGGCGGGGAGCGATCTTCCTAGCCTTTCCCGCCCGCAGCAGACGACGCAGGCGTTTTGCCTCTCTGTTGGCTGAGGTCCCGAAGATGATCTCCGAAAGGGGGGTCATTTTTTTCTTTTCAATGCTATTCTGCGCATCGAATAGCACGATGGCCCACCCTACGAGTGGCCTAGAACGTGGGGGGACGTCAACATTTCCCGACTTCTCTCATAAGTTAAATAATATGTACTTGACATATATGCTAGTTAGCTGTTATATACATTAGTAGGCATTTTCAGACAGCACCGAGCAATCCATGGCAACCAAGTCCTTCGAGCTTCGAGAACTCTTTCACTTGGCGCTTCTGCGCCAGCTCGGCACTCGCCTCTCTGGCCGATCTTACGCCATAAAGGGCGGAATCTGCCTTCGATTCTTCCATCGCTCCCCCCGCCTATCCGAGGATATGGACTTGGATATCGTCTCGCAGGTAAGAGCCTCGACTCTGGAAAACGCTGTCGATGCAGTGATCGACGGCAGGGCAATGCTCGCAACCCTAATGCCCGCAGGAGTCACGACGATTAAGGCGACCAAACCAAAGCAGACCGACACGACGCAACGCTGGAAAGTCATGCTTCAGCTGAGCGGAGACGAAGAACTGCGGACGAAGGTCGAATTCAGCCGGCGTCGAGATGCAATCAATTTCTCCAATGGCGTCCCGGATGCGAACCTCTTGAGGCACTACAAGGCCACCCCCTTCGCAGCTCAATATTACGATGCCGCTCGGATGTCCGCGCAAAAGATCGCGGCGCTCGCCGCTGACGGAAGAAATGCCTTGCGAGACCTATTCGATCTTCACCATCTGTTCTACACGATAGGAAGCAAGCCCGAAGAGGTTGCCGCTCTCCTCGATCCGGAGATGCCAGAGGCCGCTGCCCAGAAAGTCTCGTCCTTCACTTTCGAAGCCTTTCAAGAACAAGTCGTGCCCTATCTCACCGCGGACCTAATGGATCTGTATCGGGATTCAGCGGTGTTCGACAAGCAGAAAGACGACGTGGCAACGATCCTGCTCGGGATGATGAAATGACAGCCGCAGGGCTTGTAAGCATCCTTCGAAGGCACAGCCTTCGAGTATTCACGACAGCGGACATCATCACGCTGAGCGGCCTAAGTGATGTGACCGCCACACAATCTCTCGCACGCTTGGCTTCTCAGAATATAGTCGTCAGGATCAAGCGCGGCGTCTGGATCAACAAGCTTGTCCCTGATCTGAATTCTTATGAAGCAGTCCCTTTTCTGCGAGCTCCGTGGCCATCCTACGTCTCCCTCCACAGCGCTCTTGCCGATTACGGGGTGGTCGAAGAGATTCCCCACGTGATCTATGCCGTCACCGGCACAATGCCTCGAAAATATTCCACGCCGGTCGGGGAATTCAGATTTCACCATCTACCCGAACATCTTATCTGGGGATTCGAAGTTCGCCAAACGGGATCGGGACATTATCCTATGGCAGATCGAGAGAAGGCATTTCTCGATTTGATCTATCTAGCATTGACGCCTCGCTCCCCCCTCCAGCTGCCGCATAAACGAGGACGTGCGTGGGAACTCGATAAAGACAAGCTCACTATTTATGCCAAGCGATTTCATTATGTTCCACTCGAATCCTGGCTAAAAGACAATCGGCTTTGGATTTCCAACGCGCGGCATCAGAAAGTATGAGTTTCCCTTCGCATGTCTATCCGAAGAATGGATGTCAACGTGAGGGCGTGAAGAGCACACCCCGGCGTTAATTCCGCAGTAAAAAATTCCTTCAATTTCAGCGGCTTGCGACCGCCTCCGCGAACCCGGCATAATGCCCCGTCGTTGACGGACGGTAGGGTGGTTGAGCGGTCAAAAGCCCCGGTCTGTAAAGCCGTAAACCGTCCTCTGAGACCTTTGTCCGGCCTCATTCCTCGTCGGAGAGCGTCGGTTGGTGTTGGTTCGAATTGGCCCATTTGGACGCCTGATGGTTACACTATGGTTACGTTCATTCTGTTGACATTTATACAACGTTCGTTGTATACTTAGCAACGATATGGCGGAACTCCTGGAAGGGATCTTCGCGTCTCGCACCCGGGCCCGCCTCATCGCCGCCTTCACCATGAGGCCGGGTGAACGGCTTTACCTACGGGAAGCCGCGCGCCTCATCAAGGCCGACGTCCGATCGGTCAAAGTCGAACTGGATCGCCTGGAACGCCTGGGATTCCTGAAGCGCGAGACTTCGGGCAATCGGCGCTACATGACGGTCAACCAAGACTTCCCCATTTACCCCGACCTCAAGGCCATGGTCATCAAAACCGTGGGACTCGGCGAAAGCCTGCGCGCCGTTCTCAGCAAGATGGCGGGCATCCGGTTCGCCTTCATTTATGGCTCGGTCGCGAAGGGAGAGGAGACAGCGAAGAGTGATTTGGACCTCTTTATCGTCGGCAAGGTCTCCGGCACGTTGCTGCATAAGGCGCTCGCCGGAGCCAAGGCCGCCGCGCAACGCGAGATCAATACCTCGCGCTTCACTCTTGAGGAAATGCGGAAGCGACTCAAGAAGGGCGACTCATTCATCGGAGATGTCGTGAACGGCCCGAAAATGTTTATCATAGGCACCGAAGATGAGTTTGCAAGAGTTCTTGGACTCGGGCCGTCTTAAGCGCCACAAGGCGACCGCCGACGAAATCGGCAAGTTGTTCGACGTCGTCAAACGAGACCTGGCCGACGCGCAAGTGAAAGGCCTCTCGGCGGATCGGCGCCTCACCATCGCCTACAACGCCGCGCTCCAAGCCGGGCGCGCCCTCCTCGCCGCGGAAGGCTACCGCACCGCGGGCCAAGGCCACCACCACGCCGTATTCATGGCGCTGCGCAAGCTCATGGATGAAGAGCATCACCATGTGCTGGATTATCTTGACGATTGCCGGTCGAAGAGGAACCTGGCCGAATACCTGGGCACCGAGGTCGCGTCCGAACAGGAAGTCGCTGAACTGGTCCGCGAGGCGAAAAAGTTCTCAGTCCTTCTCCATGACCTCATCCATAAACGTCATCCGCTCCTGATAAAATAATCCCACGCCACGGACTCAACTTTCAACTGGCCCGACTCTCGGGGGAAAGGTCGACTCGAGCAAACTTTGTTAATAAGTCGAGTTCATCCTCGACATATGGATCTATTGAGAAGAATCCGCACTGTCAATTGCTTGGTGGGGGCGGCGGCGGCTGTTGAGAGAGCGTGCGAAAGTTGACGGGCATCTGCACCTCTGGTTTGACTGAATCCGCGGGGTTACGCGGAGATCCCGTTTGTGCAGCACTCACGTTGATGGGAGAATCTTGCGGGGCTGACGCAAACGCCGACTGAATCGACGTCGCCAACCTCGGCATCTTGGGCGGCGTCCGAGTAGCGGCCGCGGACGATGATTCGCGGCAATAACCCGCTTGGTCTTGGGTCGTTGGCAGGGCCCACATTAACAATAGTGGTAGCTCATCGAGCTTGTCGGCGGGCATGAGATCCGTGTTCGTAACGAGGGAATCAGGAGAGTCGGAGTAGTTGAGCGCCTTTCCGCTTTCTCGCCAACTCTTTATCCTGGCAGCGCTATTGCCCCACGAATTGCGCAGGTCGTAGAACAATTTTCCTTGGTCCCAATGGTAGCCCTTTATAATCAGGGCATGCCCTACATGGCCCAGATCGCCTGTGCCGTCATCTCGAGAGATTCTGTACATGATGTTCAGTTGGATAGGGCGATGACTGTCCAACTGTGTCAATATCCAGGCCGACGCTTTTTGGCCTTCCGTCGGGTCATATTCAATCGGCGGTCCGATTTTTCCTCCATGCAGAAGATCTCGGATCGCCAATCGGCTCTCTCGAATCTGCTTCATCAACGAGGGGTCGCCGGGCGCTAGAAGGATATCCTCGCGGCTTCCGACGGCGTGCGGGCTCTCGAGTCCAGACATTTGAACGTACGTTCCGAGGCAGTCGACATCCGATGGCGCGCATGGGGCTTGCGCGCGGATCTTCGTCCCGAAATCCTTCAATCTTCGCATCATCTCCAGCTTGTACATCTTCAAACGGTCTTGAAGCGGGTTGGTCGGGTCGAAACCGGCTAGGGATTCATAGGTCGAATAGCGTGATTCTGCCACGCCGTGCTCAATGGCGAAACTCATGATCGAATCCGGCTCGCCATTGCCGATGGAATCAAAGTCATTCAGCGAAAGATCGCCGATGATGGCATGATTGACAACGATGCGCCACATGAAGTCCGCATCCCCGGCATTATCATTGAGCGATTTCTGAACAATGAGGTCCGCCTCGGATAACGAATAGTGCTTTCCCGTGGACCTGAAAAGGGCGGACTCAAGGACGGCGATCGAGGCGAAGTAGGTGCATGCGCCGACATCCCGTTGGTCACGGTCGGTTCTTTCTGGAAAAGTGTCCGCGACGGAACAGGATCGCTTATAGACAGCGTCCCCCGGCATGTTCTGCGCCGCCGCTTGCAGAGACACGATGAGCACCGCGAACGTTAGTGAATTGACCGTTTTCATTTCGCTTGACTCCACGTCACGCCGCTAGAACTGTAATACGCCTTCCTTGCATTGTCAATCTGAGGTGCTCCCAGTTTTCGGACCACTGTGGACCTGATTTAAGGTGGTCTTTTCTGTTGCCGTTGTAGCCGTTTCTTGATGCGTTTTCCTTGTCGTTGTCGTGGCCGTTGAGACCAACTCAAAGAACTGTCGTTTCCGTAGACGTAGGCCGTAGCCGTTGCCGCCCGAATTTTTAAAATTCGATTTTTCAGCGACGGACTTTTCAGCGAGTGCCGCGATCACGCGTGCCCTCCCGCGAAGCCCTGGAAGTATACCTGCCCCGGCGTCCGATAATCCAGCGATTCATGCAGCCTCTCGTCGTTGTACGTAGGGAAGTAGCGCCCCAGACCTGTCCGCACCTCGCCGATCGTCTCATAGTCGTGCAGAAAGATGTCCTCGTATTTTACGCTCCGCCACAATCGCTCCACGAAAATATTGTCGAAGCATCGGCCCCGTCCGTCCATGCTGATCTGGACCTTCGCCTGTTCCAAACGTCCCGTGAAATCGGCCGAGGTGAACTGAACTCCCTGGTCGGAGTTGAAGATGTCCGGCAGTCCTCGGCTCAGCGCCTCGTCCAGGGCCTCCAGGCAAAAACCCGCGTCCAGCGTGTTGGACAACCGCCAGGCCAGCACGTAGCGGCTGAACCAGTCAATGATCGCCACCAGGTACACGAATCCGCCCCGCAGGCGGATGTAGGTGATATCCGTGCTCCAGACCTGGTCTCGTCGAAGGACGGGCACTCCCCGGAGCAAATAGGGGTATCGCCGATGGTCGGTCCCGTTCAGGCTCAGGTTCGGCTTGCGGTAGATCGCCATCAGCCCCATCAGGCGCAGCAGCCGACGCACCCGCTTGACGTCAGGGTAGTACCCGACGGTCTTGAGCCACGCCGTCATCTTCCGGACCCCGTAGTACGGCATCCGCGTGTACTGCTCGTCGAGCAGGCGCATTAAGGCCAAGTCCTCGGGGTTCACCGCGACGGGTTCATAGTAAAACCCGCCGCGGGAAACTCCCAAGAGCTCGCATTGCCGCCGAACCGAAAGCATCGGATGCTCGGGAACGATCAGCATTTTCCGCTCCTCAGGTCCCAGCTGACAGCTTTTTTTTTAGCCAGTCCAGCTCGACCTTGAGACGGCCGATCTGCTCGTAGAGGCGCGTCTCGCGGACCTCGGCCTCAGCAACACTTTGCGATGGGTGTTCCGAGAATAACCGCGGCAGCTCCGCCAAAACGAAGCGCTTCCATTTCGAGACCATGTTCGGATGGACCTCGTAATCGGACGCCACCTCGCCGATCGTTTTGTCTTCTTTTAGCGCCGCCAAGGCCGCCTTCGCCTTCAGCGTCGCGTCGATATGCTTCCGTTTCCCGCCCATTTTTGTCTCCACGTTCTGAGGTCATTTTACACCTTAGCACGTGGTCCGAATTTTTGGGAGCACCATAATCCCCCGATATCCAAACTGTCGGCGGCTGAACCAAGCGGCGGCGAATCGGTAGAGTCAGGGCGATGCTAATCGAGATCAATATCCATCCATCTCCGAGTAAGGCGCGAAAAAGGCCTCCGCACTCGACCTCAAAAAAAACGCACCGGAGCCTGTTGCACAAACCGTCTGACGGCGTAAAATCTGTCGGCCCGGGGTCGCTCACGCGTAGACCGGGGTAAAACTTGGTGTCTCGAGCGAAAATCGTCCCGAAATCCGCCGTAGCTTCGCCTTCCCGCTCCGCCAAAGCTTCAGAAGGTTGTGCGTCGTGCACAGCAGCGACCACTCGCTGTCGGCTGCCTTCACGCCTCGCCGCGAGAACGCGTCGCATCCTCGTCCATCTTTTATCTGTCCGAATGTCGGCTCGATCGTCTTGCCCCTCAACCTGTAAAGCTCTCGGCCACGCTTCGTCAGCAACGTGCGCTCCATGCGCTCGCGCACCGTCATCGTCGCGGGTATCCTCCCTCTGGGCGCCGGCGCTTCCCGCATCGCTTTGCGCTGCTTCCAGTCTTTGTTCGTTGCAATGAACAACTCCGGCCCGTCCGCCTTCGCTCCCGCCATGTTTGCGTCGCTCCAGTACCCGGCATCCGCCAACGCCGCCTTCATCGCCTCCGGCGACGCGCCCGCCGCCTTCAAATTCTCCGCGATCTTCTCCAGCATGGGAAGCAGTTGTCCCACGTCGTTGCACTCCTGCGTGACCTCCGCCGCGACGATGATCTGATTCTCAGTCACCGCCGCCTGCGCGTTGTAGCCCTGCACGTAGCCCGACCGCGTCTTCATGATCCGGCTCTGCGGGTCCGTCACGTTCGCCTTCGCGTCGTTGTCGGGCTTCTCATCCGGCTTGCTCGGCTTGCGCCCCCGCTTTTTCTTGCCTGTCGCCGCTTCCTCCGCTTTGCGTTGCTCGATCTTCTCTGCTTGCTTGGCCGCCTGCGCCGCAGCCTCCGCTTCCAGCCGCGCCTTGGCTTCTTTCAGCCATTTCAGCCGCCCTTCCTTCGTCGCCCATTCATCCGGCGTCTCATCGCCACGACGATCTTTTCCGTAGAGCTTATCTTCCTCCGCGTCCTTCGCCCTCGCCGCCTCGAACCAGCGATCCACTTCCTTCTTCAAATGCTCGTAGTCCCGATTCGCTGACAGTGCCGCGTTCGCCTTCATCTTCGTCCCGTCCAACGCGATCGCTCCGGGCTTCACCAGTCCGCCCTTC
>Ga0206814_10362_pt1 | contig 10559 bp, 9 predicted proteins | sample Alteio_BWOrgCont_90_FD_152850 | JGI IMG/M metagenome (GOLD analysis project Ga0206814, IMG submission 152850) | Enriched cells from forest soil in Barre Woods Harvard Forest LTER site, Petersham, Massachusetts, United States -... | ecosystem: Environmental > Terrestrial > Soil > Temperate forest >...
GAAAGATTTATATGGAAGATATTTTTTCAAAGATACCAGATCTATCTACTTTATCTACATTTACTATAATAGCAATTATAGTAGTAAGCTGCATAGTCGTGTATTTTGTAGTAGATATAATGATGAGTTTATTAATAGTGATTGGTATTGTGGGAGCACTGGCTTACGGGCTCTTTATTGGCAGCGGTACAGACTTAAGTAAATTATGTAATTCTACACCAGAATCAGTATTACAAAACAGCACTGTAGCATCGTCACTTACTCTATTGTTTGATGCTATTGCATTTACTACCCATGCCGATATTTTTGCTAAATTAAAAAATTCTGATATAGATAGTAGTTGTGTAGCCATGGTACAATCATTTCTTGCCCGTAGCAAATTAAGTAGTGGTGATTTAAGCCAAAGCCAGATGCAAGATAGTTTCAGTGCATTGCAAAGTAGCCTTCAAACCTCCACAGATTCAGGTAACCAGCTTGGTATTGCTGAAGCATTGCAAGGGCTTGGTACCTATTATGCCAAAACCGGCGATAATGATACTGCATGCGATAAAATGTCGCAGGCCTATCAAATATTTTCACAAATGGGCAGTAACCAAGCAAGTAGCGTTAATAGTAAATATTTAACCAACAATATGCAGTCTATAGGTTGCGCTGTACCAGGAAAGTAGAGGCCCACAATATCCCCGCCTTGTGCGGGGACCTCATGCAAAGTATCGCAATGTTGCTGTTGCACACTACTGTGTAGCTCTAGATCCCCGCATAAAGGGATGACATTACTGGATCCTTCACTTCTGACTTCAAATCTTCCTATACCAATATAACATTATGCAATCAGCATCTGTATTATCTAATATATAATTAGCACTTGCTGCATTATAATCATTATCAAGGCAACCGCTTGAGCCAGGCTGTCTTATAGTTATAAAATTACCACTGGCAGCAATACCATCATCTATTTTCATATCGATTGAATAGGCGTCTTTTGCAGTTAATGCCCCAAACAAAGGCTGACCACCACTTATAGCAGTGGCCATAAGGGCCAGTCCGGTATTACCATAATAATAAAAACTGATGTTACCTGGATTGCTTTGTGTATATAAATAGCCGATTTGACTATATGGATCAGAAACAGGAATATTAATTCCTACACCCAGATCAGTGCTGCCATCCACAGGAATACCGTTATAGGGGCCAGCTAATAAACCTGACAATACTAAATGTTGCCATAATAATAAATTTTCACTGTAATGATTACTATTATCACCATCAATAATACCATTGCCATTACCCACAGAAGCTGCGGGCCAGTATTGCTGGGCATTAGGTATATCACCGGGTAAATAATGATATTGCTGCTCAAATGAGTTAACTAAAGAATTATAGTTGGTAAATTCAGTAACTATCTTCCTGATTTTGGCTGATCTTATTAAGCTTGACCCTTCTATTACTCCTGCCAGTATTATCCCAATAACTAAGATACTTATTGATAACTCTACTAAAGATAATCCGGCATTATTTTTTTGCATAAGATCATAATATTACGACCGAGTTAAAAAATTATTAAATATTAATGTATAATAAATAACACAAGATTTTTATAATTTTTTATATTATATTGTCATTCTGAATGACAATAGGTACATGCAAGTATGACTAAAAAAAAACAGCTATTAAACAAATTTGATGATATTTCAATAGCTAAAAGTGTTTTATCTATTGAAATTGAAGGTCTTCAGGCACTTGAAGCCTGGCTGGATCAACCCTTTATAAAGGCAGTAGACCTGATATATAATGCTAAAGGCCGGGTAGTATTAAGTGGCATGGGTAAAAGCGGCCATATTGCCCGTAAAATTGCAGCCACCCTTTCTTCTACCGGCACCCCTGCTCTATTTGTCCATCCTGGTGAAGCCAGCCATGGTGACTTGGGTATGATAACTAAAGATGATGTCGTGGTTTTATTATCAAACTCAGGTGAAACCGCTGAATTAAAAGATATTATTTACTTTAGCAAACGTTTTTCTATTCCATTAATTGGTATAGTAAGACGTTCGACATCAGTACTGGTAACTTTTGCAGATGTTGCCCTGATTTTGCCTGGTGTTAAAGAAGCCTGCCAGGTTAATGCACCAACTACCTCAACCACTATGATGTTAGCCTTAGGTGATGCCCTTGCTGTATCAGTGGCAGAACGCCGTGGCTTTAATAATGAAGATTTTGGCGTTTATCACCCAGGTGGTAAACTAGGCACCTCATTCTTAAAGGTTGAAAATCTTATGCATACAGATAAATCTGTACCCAAAGTATATGAGAACACCCTTATTCCTCAAGCCGTTAACGAAATGACCGATAAAAAATTTGGCTGTACTGCAGTATTAGATAAGAATGATAAAGTTGTTGGTATTATAACTGATGGTGATTTGAGACGCCATCTAGCTAAAGACCTAACTAACTACCAAGCTAGTGAAATCATGACTAAAAATCCTCAAACCATAAGTAAAAAAAGCCTGGCAACCCAAGCCTTGGCCATCATGCAACAAAAAGCCATAACTTCATTGCTAATTGTAGAGGATGACCAACTAGTTGGGATTATACATATCCATGATATATTAAAATCCGGCGTGGCTTAAAAAAACAATGTCATCCCCGCCTTGTGCGGAGACCTAGAGCCGCACAGTATTGCAAAACCGCAATGCTGAGGTACTTTGCCTGAGATCCCAGCACAAGGCGGATGACATTATTGTGACGGTTTCAAAACTCTAAGCCGCTTTACCATTAAGCCTTGCTACCGCCCTCTCCCGACCAATTAATGGTAATATATCTTTCAACTCTGGGCCGGTTTCCCTGGCAGTAAGCGCTTTGCGTAATGGCATAAACAAATCTTTACCTTTGCGGCCGGTATTTTCTTTAACTTTTTTAATCCACTCATCCCATGTGTTGCTATCCCATTTACCTTCTGGCAGCAAAGTACATGCTGTAACTGTATAATCCTGGTCATCTATGACCGGTGATAATTTTTCCCGGCAAATATTTCGCCATTGGCCTATATCTTTAAGCTTAGTCAAATTTGCCCTGACTGATAACCAGAATTCTTCATCGACTCCTTGCATATCAGGACGGTCTTTTATTTGTTTATAAGACGTTATATGCAAAATTTTAGCATTGAGGCGGTTTAATTCTTCTGGATCATATATTGCCGCACCTTTAGACATGGTCGATATATGAAAACCATCAATTAATTCCTGCATGTTTGTGCGTGGTTCTATCGGCTCCGATGTACCAATCCTGGCTAGAAGACTGTTTATAGCCATAGCTTCAATTCCATCATGATTAAGTGAGACGATATCATAACCGCCCTCACGCTTAGAAATCTTGCCAGATTTGTTTTTAATTAAAGAAGTATGGGCAAATTGCGGTAACTTGGCACCAAGCGCTTCAAAAATTTGAATCTGTATCGCAGTATTAGTGATATGGTCTTCACCACGGACGATATTGCTAATGGCAAAATCAATATCATCAACTGAGGAAGGCAACATATAAGTTGGAGCCCCACTTTCCCTGATCAATACCGGATCACTTAAATTTTTTGCTTCAAAACGGATTTCACCTCTGATTAGATCCTGCCAGGCAATTGTAGCGGTTTCATCCAGTTTAAAACGCCAATGGGGTTTACGGCCTTCCGATTGAAACTTAGCTTTTTCAGCCTCAGTTAACTTTAGCGCCGCTCTATCATAGATTGGTGGCAGGCCTCGACCTAATTGAATTTTTCTTTTTATTTCAATTTCTTCAGGTGTTTCATAACAAGGATACATACGACCTTGTTTGACTAAAATTTGTTTAATTTCTTCATAACGGTTTATCCGCTCTGATTGGCGGGCAAAAATATCCCAATCCAGGCCCAACCATTTAAGGTCTTGCTGGATTTGTATAGAATATTCCTCACGGGAGCGTTCAATATCAGTATCATCCAAGCGCAACATAAATTTGCCACCATTGGCCTTGGCCATCATATAGCAGATCAAAGCTGTGCGGGCATTACCTACATGCAGGTAACCGGTTGGTGATGGAGCAAAACGCGTAATAAAAGTCATATAATATAATCCTAAAAAAGGGCTAGTATGGGATCAATGCCTTAAGTGAAGAAGACAATTTTCTGAATTAAAAAAGATATAAGATACTGATAATAATTGTAAAAATTAGCCAAGAATGATCCCTTCTCCCTCTAGGGGGAGGGGATCATTGTAGCTACTCTTTGTATACTTATTATCAGCTCTTTGCCTTTCTTCACTTCAGAAAAAATGTCCCTTAACTTAATGGCATTGGAGTAACGGATGGACGTTTACCATAACCGGCAAATTTTGCAAAGCTGAATCGAAACATTTTGAAACTTATGGCATGCCGTAAATTACTAGTGTGTTAGCAATCCTATCATGTATACATTTTTTTTCTTTATTCCAGGCACAAGAACCATACCAGAAGAACGCTAACATAACGTCTAATGCTAATAATATTATAGCAACTGTCTTATTGCCATGGGCAACGTATGGTACGAATTTATATAAAATCGAGGGCAGGAAATATATGGCAAATCTGTGCATGGATTTAACAAATTTTAATTTTTTAAAATTATTATCTACTACATAAATATTAACTAAACGCATACCAGGTGTAGCTTGCCAGGAGAAACATATAAAAAGCGCAGAAAATAATGCCTGCCATAAAAAAATAAGCAAATAATATAAATTAATATCGGGATTTTGCATTATTTCAAAAGCGGTATAACTACTATTTAACTTACTAAAAACATAAGCGATAAGAAAATCACCAATTGATATAATCATTAAATCTGCTATCGCCGCACCAACCCTTATCCAAAAGCCGGCATATTTTATTTGATTTGGTTTATCATTAGTTACTGTTGGTTCTGATTTATTATCGACAGACATATTTTTCCATTTTATTAGTTTATAATATTTATACTACAGCACAGCACAAATTCAATTATTATACTATTAGTTAACAAATTAATCTCACAGCTCTCGCAGCAAAAACTATATACCCCCAGGGCATTTTATTTTTGGTGACATTAGTATTGCAAAAATTTCTACTTAGCGTTAGTTTTTAAATTATAAATATATCAAAGAGAAATATAATGAAGCTATTAGTTCCAGTAAAGCGTGTAGTAGATTTTAATGTCAAAGTCAGGGTTAAATCAGATAATAGTGCAGTTGAAACTGCCAACGTAAAAATGTCTATGAACCCTTTTGACGAGATTGCAGTTGAAGAAGCCATTAAACTAAAAGAAGCCGGCATCGCTACTGAAATAATTGTTGTATCTTTAGGTATTGATAAATGTGAGGAAACCATAAGAACGGCATTGGCAATGGGCGCCGACCGCGGTATTTTAGTAACTACCAATGACGAACTACAGCCACTGGACGTTGCAAAAATTCTGAAGAAAATTGTCGATGAAGAACAACCTGGATTGGTAATCATGGGTAAACAGGCCATAGATGATGACAGTAACCAAACCGGTCAAATGCTGTCAGCATTACTTAACTGGCCACAGGCAACTTTTGCTTCTAAAATAGTGATTAGTAATAGCAGCGCAGATGTAACAAGGGAAATAGATGGCGGCCTTGAAACTATTAGAATAAAATTGCCCGCAATCATTACTACAGACTTAAGGTTAAACCAACCTCGTTACGTAGCCTTACCAAATATTATGAAAGCCCGTAGCAAGCCATTGGCAAAAAAAACTCCTTCTGATTACTCTATAGCAATCAAACCCAGAATAAAAACCCTAAAAGTAGAAGAACCCACCAAGCGTAAGGGTGGCCGCAAAGTTGCTAATGTTGATGAATTAATAGACAAGCTAAAACAAGACGGCGTCTTATGAAAAGATATATATTAATATCATTAATTTTTATTTTCCTAGGTTTCCCTGCAATAGCCAAAGATAGGTTTTCAAATGGCCCACAAATGCTTAGTGAGGGTGTGGAATATGTTACCTTAAAATCTACTGTGATTAGATATATTGATTATCATCTTTACATTCACCCAGAATTACTTGCAACCCTTGATAATCCAGCCCCCGGCGATGCTAAAACCAAGGCTTTTACTGAGCTAAAATCTATAGCTAATAAAGTATGTAACGCCAATAAATCTGATATATGCAAAGTCTATTTATGGGATAACCTTGGTTATATCCCAACGCCTAGTTCACAATATACCAATAAAGAACTGGCTCTAGCAGCAGGACTTTATACATTAAAATCTGATGGGACTACTTCCTTACTATGGCGGAAGATTGCTCAGTAACAATTGAATTATCAATAATAAAGGAAATTTAAATGGCCGTATTAGTAATTTCTGAACATGACAATAAAAACCTAAAACAATCAACATTAAATACAGTAACTGCTGCAACTAAATTATCTGATGATATTCATATCCTTGTTGCTGGCAGTAATTGCCAAACCGTTGCCCAGCAAACTCAAAAAATAGCAGGAGTTAAGAAAATATTATTAGCTGATGCGCCCCATCTCACTAATTTTTTAGCGGAAAATATGGCAAGTCTGCTTGCTTCTATTGCTAAAAATTATAGCCATATATTGGTTCCTTCTAATACTTTCGGTAAAAATTTTCTGCCGAGAGTTGCAGCAATTTTAGATGTTGCCCAAATCACTGATGTTATCGATATATTATCCTCTGATACTTTTAAACGCCCGATTTACGCCGGTAATGCCATTGCTACTGTCCAGTCGATAGATAACATACGACTACTTACCATCCGTACCACTAAATTTGCCAAGGCTAATGCAGAATCAGGGAACGCCACTATTGAAACAATAAACCCGCCAGCCGAATCTGGCCTGTCTTCATTTGTAAAAATCGAATCCTCTGGCGGTGAAGGCCCTGAATTAACTAGCGCCCGCGTAGTTATTTCCGGTGGCCGCGGTATGGGCAATGCCGAGAATTTTAAACTCTTGGAAAACCTGGCCAAAAAAATTCCCAATTGCGCCATCGGCGCCTCCCGCGCTGCCGTTGATGCCGGCTTTGTACCAAATGATTATCAAGTTGGCCAAACTGGTAAAATAGTTGCGCCAGAATTATATGTCGCAGTTGGCATATCTGGCGCCATCCAACATTTAGCCGGTATGAAAGACAGCAAAATTATTGTCGCCATAAACAAAGATGAAAATGCCCCAATCTTTGAAGTAGCCGACTACGGCCTGGTCGCAGATTTATTTGTTGCCGTGCCGGAGCTTGAGAAGAAATTGTAGTGTAACATAAAATAAGGTATACAATACTTACCCACGTAATCATCTGATTTACAATGATTTATCTGCTTAAATTTTAAATTACTGCTACTCAACATGTTGTCACTAAAAATTGACAAAAACCACTAAATAAGATATAATATAATATTTTCCATAAATCTGCTATGGAGCATAAGTTATGCGATATTCATATTATATTTCAGTAGATAAGTTTATCGAGGAAGTTAGCAAAGGGAATGTTACTAAGGCTGGAATTGGAGAGTTTGATAGTGATGATGATCTATTTAGTCGTGGAATCTCTATAGAGGAGGTTAACAAATTAGCGGATTTTCTCAAATCGCCAGAAGCCAAAGCATTAAAGCATCTTGATTTATCTGCTGTTAGCTTTAATCAAGATGATGCATCAAAATATGGTATAGCGATCGCTGAGGCATTAAAGGAAAATAAGAGCTTGGAAAGCTTGGAGACACGTAATATAGGCTACGAATGCTCTAAAGCATTCAGCATAACATTACAAAAAAATACTACTCTACAGAAACTTGATCTAACTATAATTTCTTACATGGGAGACGAATCTCACGATGAGGCTTACAAAGACTTTGCGCTAGGATTGAAGTCAAATAATGGTCTAAAAAAATTGACCTTAAATTGTTCTATGATAACTACTGAATCTGCTAGAGCTTTTGCGGAAGCGTTTGTAACAAACAACGACTTAGAACTTATTTTAAACCACCCTAATGCCTATACCAGTGATGAAGCACATGCTATCATGGATAGGGTAACTAACTTATATAAGGATGCGATAAGAGATTATAGTAAATCCATACTTATGCCTAAAATTATATCTTCATTACAAGATTCAGATAAAAAAGGCGATTTTTACATAAGCGATAAAGCACAGGAACGACTTGATCAAATTATCATAAGTACGTTATTTAAAGGCTTAAGTAAAAAAGACCTTCTTGCGTTTTCAGACCATTGGCATGCACCTTTACAACAAACAAAAACCCAGAAAGCTAAGGATTTTGACGGGCAAAATTGGGAGCCTTTATTCAGAGAGAAAGAAATTATAATCCCATCCGAAATTATAGATGTTAATGGTCCTCAATGGAAATTAGTTTGCCTTACAAACCCTGAGGAATTGAAAAAAGAAGGCGAAAAACTGAAGCACTGTGTTGGCGGATATAGTGATAAGTGCTTAATAGGTGACTCGCATATAGTTTCGGTGGTAAACAATAAAGGCGCACCAGTTTCAACCATAGAATTCGAACTAAATTATAGAGTTGGTCAATATAAAATAAAACAACATCATGGTAAACATAACTCCTCTCCCTGCCCTGAATCAAAAGCAATAGAAGAATGGTTAAAAGAGGAAATTGAAAAAAGAAATATCGATATTGATTATAAAAACCTAGGAGAAAAAGCTAAAGAACGCCGCGAAAAACCAATTACCTTGTTAGAGCGGGTGATTAGACAGATAGGTTTTAATCCTGTTGATCCAAACAAAGTAAAAAAGATTAAAGATCTGTATTATGAGATATTGCCTACAGAAACGGCTTGTATAGAAGCTATGGATGCGCCTACAGAAGCAAATAAATTTTTATGTCAAATGAGCAATGAGGCGATTAATAAATTAAGAGAAAATTTTAAAACATTAATTAATCTTGGTCAGATTGATTTAGGTGAGGAACGTATTGCTGGGCAATCAAAATTTATGGTACCAGAACAACCAGCGCAAGAAAAGAAAGCAGATAAACCATTTACGGATAAGGAAATTGATACAAATATCCAGAAATATATGGATAGGCTATTTGGACAAGAAAGAGTTAAAGTAGCTAGGGATGGAAAAAATATACAAATCAACAGTGCACCGGGTACTAACAATATAGAAGATATTTTAAAAAAATTAAAATTAATGTCTAAAAAATTTAGGATAGAACCTAATCAAGAAAATACTTCTTTCCAGGTAATAGGTTTAACAGCAAGACCATTTATGCATTTACTAGAGAGTGAAGTAGCAAAAAAAAGAGCATATGAAGCACTGGATCTTGCTTTACCATATAATCGTAGAAATGGTGAACAGAAACAAGTTAATGAACCTAAATCAAAAATTGATGCTGCTGTAGTAAGTGACCTTAAAAAAGGAACAGATAGAAATATAAAACCAGCAAAAATTTCAGGCAAAAGCTGGGAAATGTAGTAAAGGTGAGTCATGTTCAGAAGTAGAAATAATAATAGCATTTCACAAAATAATTTGTAGTTTAGCAATTTTTAGCAAATTTTTTAGCCTCATCCCAGAATTTATCCATTTCTTCTAAGGATGATTCTTCAAAAGCTTTGCCTAGTTCATTTAAACGTTTTTCAATATGATTAAAACGTGAGATAAATTTATTATTTGTTGCACGAATACACTCTTCAGGATCGAGATTAAATTTGATTGATAAGTTACTAATAACAAACAATAAATCTCCTATTTCTTCCGCGACATTTGTGCCATTTTTATGGGCATCTTTCAGTTCGGCTAATTCTTCATCGATCTTAGCAAAAATGCTTTCAGCATCTGGCCAATTGAAACCAACTTTTGCAGCACGTTTTTGTAATTTTACTGCACGGGTAATTGCCGGTAAGGTGACAGCGACATCATCTAAAATACTCGGTTGCCTGCCTTCTTTTTGGGCTTTAGTTAGACGTTCTTCCTGTTTTTGTTTTTCCCAAGCTTCTTCTTGTTCTTTACCAGTGTTAATAACAACATCGCCAAATACATGTGGATGGCGTTTTATTAGTTTGTTATTAAGTGTTTCAACCACATCAGAAATAGAAAATGAACCTTGCTCATTGGCCATTTGTGAATAAAATATGACTTGTAACAGCAAATCACCTAATTCTTCTTTCAAACTTTGCATATCACCACGCTCAACCGCATCAGCAACTTCATAGGCTTCTTCTATGGTGTGAGGAACTATTGAGGCAAAATTTTGTTCTATATCCCAAGGACAGCCCTTATTAGGATCACGCAATTTAGCCATTATTGCTACAAGCGCATTAAAATTTTTCATAGGACTCAACATTAAATAATTTTGGGCTACTTATTTAATGAAGTATTGACCCTTTGTCCAGAATCCTGTGCAGGAAGATTAAAATCAAAACTAATTTGATAGGTAAAAATTTTTCTTTCAGGTTCATAATCATCTGGAATTGGTATCACTGGATTTGCAGCCCTTACCATATCCATCAAAGCTTTATCTAATATGTAATGGTTAGTTGATTTTATTATCTTAC
>Ga0206814_10365_pt1 | contig 10528 bp, 11 predicted proteins | sample Alteio_BWOrgCont_90_FD_152850 | JGI IMG/M metagenome (GOLD analysis project Ga0206814, IMG submission 152850) | Enriched cells from forest soil in Barre Woods Harvard Forest LTER site, Petersham, Massachusetts, United States -... | ecosystem: Environmental > Terrestrial > Soil > Temperate forest >...
TAACGTCCTCCGCATCACTCCGCTCCCGTCTCGGAGACGACGATCACGTGATTAGCGGATATCTCGATCCGCGGTCGGCTCGACGCGCGACCGAAGCCCTGCACCAACAGTTTGAGCGCGGTCTCGATCGATCCGGGAATCGATCCCGGCACGTCGACAGGCCAGTCCGCCTCGGTCAGGAACTGTGGCGGCGGCCAGCCCTCACGCTGTGCCCAGGATCTGAGTGTCGACTTCAGCGATGTGACAACAGGCCAGGCAGTTTCGGCGGTCTTAGCGACGTCTTGACCCGCGGCGGCTGTCATATCTGTTCCGAGCGTCATGGAGGCGAGAACCAGCAGGACCAGGGGCTTTCGGATCATAAATGCGACTCCTCGGCAGGACCGTTTACGACCCGAACCCTGATGGGTCGGAATGTCGGAGTCAACGACTATTAGTCAATTATATCAATAACTTAAATACGCCGTGAGCACTCGAGAAAACCTTTAGCAAACCGTTTGGACTGCGAGAGGCACCGTAAGGACACCGAAAATAAATTGAGATTTTCGGCTCGGGTGCAGCCGGCCAAAATCCCGCCGCGATGTCGCTCCGAGTACAAGGACGCCACGCGCCGCGCGGTCGTTAGAAGCATGTGCAATGAAAATGCCGGCGCCGGCCGGCCGTCGGTTAGTCGCGCGGCGGCACGGTTCGGAGCGCTATAAACAGACCAACCCCACTTGCCGGGCGGTCGAGGCGGTTCTGAGCAAGCTCAAAGAAGAGCCCCCGATCGACAGAAGGAGAAGTACCGGGCTGCACGCCGAGCTTCACGAGATAGCCCCAGGTCTCGGCAGGTAGCCGCTCACCGCGTTCAAAATATGAGTCAAGACGCCCAGGCCCAGCATTGTAGGCGGCGAACAGGTTCGGGTAGCCGTATTGCTGGTAAAGTTCGCGAAGGTATGCCGCCCCAGCGAACACGTTGTCGTGAGGATCGTATGGATTGTTGCCCAGACCATAGCGGTTGCGCAGTCCTGCCCATGTCTCGGGCATGATTTGCATCAAGCCCATCGCTCCCGCAGTCGAAGTAATCGGCTTTCCGTCCAGAGTTTCCCGACCGTCACTCTCCGTGCGCATGACTGCCGAAATCCACGATTCGGGGATGTCGAACATATGCGACGCCGCGGCGATAAGATCGTGCCAACGGTCGATATCCGCATCGTCAGCGCGTGCGTGCGTAGGAACGAAACACAGCGTCGCCGAGAACAAGCCGCCGATCAAACGCGTGCGATTCATCGAAGCCAAAGTGGTGTAAGCCGACCGATAATCGCGTCCGCGGATACGGGACCAAAATAGCGACTATCGAACGAGTTCGGCACGTCTTCCATCAGGAGGAATATCTCGCCATCCTCTAACTTCCGGCAGCCGGTCCACGCCGGGAGTGGCCTTCCCTCACGGTCAGATGCGAGGCGCTCAGCTACCGGCCGGCCGTCAATCGTAATCGTTCTAAGGGTCGCGCAGACGGCGTCTCCAGGCAGCGCGGCGACGCGCTTCACGAGCGGGACCGAGGCTGGAAGGTAGTTACGCTCGGCTGCCAGAGCACGAACAGATTCCGGCGTGCGAACGAGAACAAGATCCCCGCGATTTATCGACCCCGCCGGCCCGACACGGTAAAGGCCGATCGGGGCGCTGGCGCTGGCGTTGAATATGAGGAGCGGCCCTTGCCGCCCGAGGGCCAGGAGCGCCAGTCCTACTGCCGCGGTCGCGATGGCACTGCGACAAGTCCATCTTGGCAAGCGGCGACGAACCCCGTCCACTTTGGGTCCCTCAATGTCCGGGCCTGCAGACGGGAGCATTGTCATCGGCTGGGCTCTTGTCCGTGTCCGACGGCCGCAGCCTTCGACCATTCGTCGAGATCGTCGATGTGGTAGCGGATATATCGGCCGTGCCGGCGAAAGCGCGGACCTCTGCCATCCCGCCTCATCTTCTTCAGCGTCTGGCTGGTCAGCCCAATGTAAAACGCTGCCTGGTCGGTTGTCAGAAAAGGGCTTCCCTTCTTCGCTTCCGCAGCGCGATCGATCGCGTCATCCATCGCGATCAGCCTTTTCGAGAAACGGAGCGGTCGCTCGCCTCGGGGGTACTCCCGACAGGTCGCCACTGAGAGATGAAAGACTTTGAAATCATTGAGGGGGCGCTGTTGCAGCGGCGTCTCAACTCTGCGATTCTATCCATCTGAGCGCAAATTCGCTCAGGGGGCGTTGGAACCCCACGCGTGTCTGGCCTTCGGCCGGACGACAGTACTATGTCCAGGGTCTTCGGGCCTAAAGGTGCTGTGCGCCCGCACGCGTGCGTTCCAAACGTCCGGCTTTGGACTGGCCGGACGTCAGTGACCGTTTCGTGGCTGAGCACAGTTTCTGCCACGAGAATGCGTTTCCTGCGTACCAAGCTCGGCTTACACAGGAGGCGCCAATGGCAAGACCTATTCGAGAATTGTCGACCGAACATGCGCCGGACGCGCACAGCCAAAGTGATGAGCTGGATCCTGCTTGTATTGCAGCCGAGGTGGAGCCGAACGCGGTTGCTTACCCGGTCGTCGCCGAAAAGGCGGAGTGGTCCGAAGTCATCACCCTCTACGACCGGCAACATTTCATGACCTACGCGCGCCTGCTGAGCGCCGAGCGTGAAGGGATCAACTGGCGGGATGGCGTCCGTGAGATTCTGCGGCAGGATCCGGATAAAGATCCCAGGCAAGCGCGAATCTGCTGGGAGTCCCATCTCGAACGGGCGCGATGGATCGCGACGGAGGGACTGCAACTGGCCGTCGCCCGAGCCAACGCACAGTAGTCCTCGCGCAACCGTGCTGCTCCGCATTCCAGTGTCGTGACGATTGGTGCACATCACGCGTCGCCCCGCTCTTGCCCGGCGACGAATTCGTCCAGTTGGGCCTGTTGATCGGGCCGCAGCGCATCGGCCGCAGCCATATATTCGGGTACCGGCCCGTTCAGCAGGACGATGGGCGACTGGCCCTCATAATTGCCGAGATTGGGGCGGTGCTGGCTGTAGCCGATCAGCTCGGCCAATTCCGGTGAGAATGTCCTGGCGATCTCCGGCGGGTAGCACAGCCACTGGTTTTCGAACGGCTTCAGCCATCCGAGGCAATAGCTGACGATGAGACCGCGGCGTACCGAACTGGCATAGTTGCCCCCTGCAGCGTGTAGTGTCGATCCCAGGAATACCAGCGCCGATCCTGGCGACATCTCGGCAACCACCGGTTTTTCACTTGGCGGAAGATCTGCAGCGCCGGGATGGTGGCTCCCCGGCCAGATTCGTGTTGCGCCGTTTTCGGCTGTGAACTCCGTGAGAGGCCACATTATGTTTAAGAGATACTCGACGCGCCCTTTCTCGCCCTGCCACATGTCTTGATCGCGATGAGGGAACTGTGTGGGGGCACCCGGGTGAATTTCAATTCCCTGGCTTAGGTTGAGATTGTACCGATCGCACCACGGCCCGAGAAGATTCTGCGCGATGCCCAAGATCAGCGGATGCTGGATCAAATCGGCCGCAGCCTTAGAGCGCTTTAGTAGGCTTCCGAACCGCTTTGTGCGGGGACCATAGAAGCCACCTTCGCAAAAGGGCGTTGAGGTAAAGCGGGCGTCGAGATCGTCATTGAGGATAGCGATCGTCTCCGGGTGTATCGCATCCGGGATGATGCAATACCCATCGGCCTTAACTGCCTCAGACCACCAATCGATTGCGCGTTCCAATTCGCTAGCTTCCGACGGAAGCTTGGATGGACGTGAAGCAGCCACACGACGAAATTCCTGGATCCGTTCTTCGAAGGCGGCGCTCGTTCCGGGCAAGTAGACACCCATGTTGGCCAATCCGGCCGGCGTGTCTCTGTCGAGGTCGATTCGAAAAGCGCCCGTCAACGTCCCATCGACGGACTGCATCTTGCCCAGCGTCTCGCAGCGCCAGCCCATTCGCAAGATCTGAGCAAGCCAGCTTAATCGCGCCACACCCGTCAATATGTGAATGCGATTCCCCAAAGCGTAATCCGTCATTGCGGAAATCAGCTGATTGCGAACATACCGCCGTTCGGCCGCACGCAGGCGCGGCGACAGGCAGAGCCTTGTCACCTCAAGTGTATCGGCTCCTGTCGGAACCGGCTTGTCGGACAGGTGGGCAAAGCAACTGCCGAGAATGTGCGGGCGGTCAGTGCGCAGCAACCGCATCGAGCCCAGATGGCTACCATCCTCATGACTGGCAAGAAGATAGATCGCATATTCGTCATCAAACTGGTCGATTTCGAACCGACCGTCCGTAATCGCAAGCTCCCATTTAAGGAGATCAACAAATACTAACTTTCGCTCTTCGAACATATGCAGGAGTTGCTTTTCGAACTTCTGCTTATTTTCCTTCGTTATGATTTGAATCATCTTGTCTCTCCTGGGACTCTCGCCCAGCAAGACAAGCAGAGGTGCGGATTGAGCGCTATCCCCCCCGAAGCGGGGGTTCTTGGGCAAAAGCTTCGATAAAGCTGATCTGTCCGTCGTAGATCGCGCGGATCGCCAAGGTCAGTCGTTTGGTGACTTTGTATCGACGTCGCAGGAGGTCGATATACTCGCTGACCGTTTCCTCGCTTATGCCCAGGGTACGGCCTATTTCTTTATCAGTTTTGCCACGTATCACGAGAAGAAGGCAGTCGTGTTGACGCGGAGAAAGGCTGGAAGGCACGAGCGACGGAATCCCATCTACAGGAGCAAGACGCCGGGCAGCCTCGAAGGCAAATGCTCCGATCAGCTCCGCCAGAAGCACCCCGTCCGGCGGGAGTTCGGTGTTTCCTTCAGTACCAAAAGAGCAGGAACCGCTGCTCTCGCCAGGTATGTTGATCGGCACCGTGTAGCCGTTGCGCAATCCGTGGCGCGCCGCATTCTCAAGGATCGACCATTGCCGGCGTGTCATAGATATCTTCGTCGATACCTCCGACCAAGAGAACCCAGCAGCAGAGACGAGACACGCGCGATGAATAGGATCGTCGGCGAATAACTGGTTTTCCACAAAATACTCCGCCCATGCGCGCGGATAGTTCTCGATACGGATAACGTGAGGCGAGGCTCGCCGAAGGTCGGTATGGTGAACCAGTGCGAAATATCGAAAGCCCATTTCCTTGCATATATCGTCAAGTATCAAGCCGAGTTCTTCTTGGCTTGATACGGTCTGAATTCGTCTGACGAGTTCCCTCGCTGCTTCCATCCGCGGCATTGAAGGTAGTCACACTTCGAGAGGATTACATTCTGCGACTGAACATGCATTCAACAATTGGCTGGGCGCCAATTGCCCATTCGACGGCGCGATGGTCGAAACTAGCGGTCACGGTCAAGGCGGTCGCGACGATGAGTTCGTCGCTCCGCGCGTAGGATCGCGCCTCGCCAGCACCTATTCCTCGGACCGTGCCTCGAGAGGGATTGACGACCAGCACCACCGCGCTAGGCGTCACTAATAAGTAAGAAGAAATCGTATACCGTGCGGGCAATTTCCGCGATCGCGCGTTCGCGGTCTTCAAACGGTACATCGCTCTTTTTAATGAATATCGAGAGAATCACACTGTCCGTATCGCCTGGGAGGATAATCATACCGACGTCGTTTACGACACCTCCGATGGTCCCAGTTTTATCTACGACTGTCACACCAGCAGGTAACATGCCACGGATACGCGTATTGCTCGTACGGCAAGCCTTCATGATCTCGCTAAGTACGCCCGCAGACGAAGCAGTGACAATCTGAGCCGAAATCAGCTTTGTAAGGAGAATGCTCATCGCCCTCGGCGTCGAGGTATCGCGTGGATCGTCCTCGAACCGGAGATTGGGTAAGCGAACGCGCGAGGCAAAATCGGCCTGCTCACGCGCCTTCAGCAACGCCGGCATGAAAGGGCCTTCACCAAGATCGTAAAAGTCGCGGATCAGGCCACGCGTATCTCGATCGACGCGCTGATCAGCGATCCCCCATCGGCGCAGCGCCTCGGTTATGGCGTCTGGTCCGCCGGCAGCCTGCGTGAGGAGATCGGTAGCGGTATTGTCACTCTCGTCAAGCATCACCTGCAGAAGATTATGCACTGAAAGATGGATGCCCGAGTGTGGGAAGCGCTCGGAAATGACGGAGGAAGCGACACGAATCTCGTCGGTGATCTCGATAAGATCGCCTAGCGACAGTCCGCCTGCCTCCACGAGTTCCATCACGCGGCACGCCACTGCCACCTTGAAGGTGCTCGCCATAGGGAAGAAGTCATCGGCGTTGAAAAGAAGTTTCGGTCCTTTGCCCAACAAACGCCAAGCGGCGACTCCGACCTGACCGCCGGCACGACGACTGTGGCGCTCGATTTCCCGCAACGCGTTCTCACATAACGGCGACCAAACAGACGACCCAACGTCATCGACTTCAATTTGGGCCGAGCGGGTGGAGTCCACCATATTTGGAAATCCTTGTCATAATTCTCTAAGTGGAGCCTAATAGCCCATTCGGAGAATATCAAGCGCCTGCCTCATTGCCGTCTATCGAGTTACTCGGCTATGGCTTTGCCAACGTGTTCGCGGCAATTGCTGAGAGGAAACACCGGACCGGGGCCCTTCCCGGGGCCAATGGAGCGCCTTTGATTTAGTCAGCGGCTTCCGCGTTGGCGAGTTCCATGAGCGCACTTTGCAGTGCGCGATCCTCGCTGGAGCAAACGACGACCATCAGAGCGGATTCACAGTCCTTCGCAAGATAGGCGTGCCCCATAGAACTATCTATATATATGCCCTTGCCCGCAGGAACGACCACTGGCGTGTAGAATTGAAGATGAACTTCGACAGTTCCTTCTAATACGTAGGCGAACTCTTCGCCCTCGTGGCGCACTAGGTCGCCAAATTCTTCGAGCGTCTTCGCGTGCACCCGACTCAGGATCGGCACCATGCGTTTTTCGCGCAGGTCTGAACATAGATACGCATAATCGTAAGACGAGGTATTGATCCGGACGGTGTTGCTTTCGTCGGTGAAGCTTCGGCGACCAGTAACAACCGATTCGCCAGCAGCTGTTGCCGCGTCCGGTGTGTCACCCGCTAGAAACTCGGCCATTGTGACATTTAGGCGTCCGGTAAATTGCTGAAGCTTCTCGTAATTCAGAGACAGTCTGTCCGCCTCGACTTTCCCCAATGTCGATAGTGGGATACCCACTTTCTCGCTGAGTTGTTTTAACGTCCACCCGTTTCGCTGCCGAAGCGACGCAATCAATCCGCCAAGCGTTGACCGCTTTACAACTTGGGTTTTGGTCTGTCTCATGAGGTCCAATCTGCTTAAGGTCTGCGCTAATCACGTCGAGCCATTCGATGCCGCCGAGGAGAAATTCTAGCTCCGATTCCCTAATCAGGCGAGGGGCGTTTTTCTGACGGTCCGCTTTCGACGCGAAACAACGTGGCGCGCGATCTGAAGTTTGTTGAAATGCATGGCTTCTGATATTCCGATCTTCACATCCGACCTACGCCGCCTTAGGCAATAAATCTCTAATTGGAGAATTTTCTTGCATGGTGAATCGGGCATCCGTAGGTTGGCGCGATGAACGCTCCCACCGCTTCGATTTCATCCAACACGAGCGTAGAAGCTCACCGATCACTCCGTGCTTGGCCGACGGTCATCATTCTGATGCTCGTCAATGCATTGGCGGCCATGGACCGGCAATTGCCCACTATCCTTCTCGATCCCATTAAAAATACACTGGAGATCACAGACGTTCAGGTCGTGTTGCTAACCAGCCTGGCCTTCTCGGTCTGCTACTCCTGTGTAACGCTGCCTATGAGTGTCCTCGCCGATAGAAGCGACCGCGGACGGGTGATCATGGCCGCGATTTTTGTTTGGAGTGCGATGGCCGTAATCTGCGGTTATGCCCCAAATTACAGCAGCTTCGTGGTCGGGCGAATGGGAGTCGGCGTAGGCGAAGCTGCCTTAGTGCCTTGCGCCTTTTCCCTCATTTCCGAACTTTTCCCGCGAGAGCGACGCTCGATCGCTCTGATGGTTTTCGTGCTTGGCGCGGGTATCGGCAATGCTCTCGCTCTAGTCGTCGGCGGCAGTCTCCCCGGCAGAATCGATGCGAGCACACTCGCCCTCCTACATGTCTCACAAGGTTGGCGAGTTCCTTTTCTCTTAGTCGGTGCTACCGGTGTATTATTGGCATTGCTGGCGCTTGGGCTGTTCGAACCGCGCCGTGCTCAGCGCCGCTGCGGTGTAGATGTCGTGCTTCCGTTCAAGGGCGAGGGGCGCGGTATCGCGCCTGTGGTGCATTATGCCAGAAGCGCGGCTTTTCTCTTTATACCACTGGTCGTCGGGCTGACGCTTCTCAACCTGATCGTTTCTGGATCGTCCGTGTGGCTGCCGACCTTCTTCCTGCGCACCTATCATTGGTCGCCCGAGTATGTCGGATCTACCTTCGGTACGGCACAGCTGGTGGTCACCATTATCGGCATTCCGATCGGTGCGTTGATTGCGAACTGGATCCGCCGGCGCCAAGCGCGTGACGCGGTAGTTCTCGTCGTCATGACCTCGGCACTGGTGATAACCGCGACACTCACCATCGCACCCTTGCTGGCGTCGGGCTGGGCAGCGCTGAGCCTTTTGATCGTCGGCCAGTTCTTCGTCGGCTGTGCCACTGGCGTTGTGCCCACAACATTCCTGACTGTTACCCCCTCGGCGCTGCGAGGCAGGGTGACGGGCTGCTACTTCTTCATCGTCAATTTGATTGCCATTGGCTGCGGTCCGGCCGCCTACGCCGCTGTAACGGATCATGTTTTTCATGACCCGACGCGGCTTAACCTCTCAATTTCATGTGTGTCATTGATACTCGGGCTCATTTTGCTCGCATGCCTGATGCTTGCACGCCGCCGGTACGAGCGGGGTGTAGCTTTGGCCGCTGAACATGAGCGCCTTCTCCAACCTGTGTGCTAAACCGCTATAAGGCTAGAAATCGTGTCTTCCGCCAACGGCAATCTGAGTTCGCGCGGTCCGATAGCCCCGTCAGGATTCCTGAAAGTCGCCCTTGTCCAAACAAGAACCCCGACGGATCAATCACGAGCGCTTGACGAAACCGCCCCCCTAATCCGTCAAGCATGCGCGGCAGGTGCAAACCTTATCATCACACCCGAAGCCACGAACCTCCTGCAGCGAGATCATGCGTTGCTCATGAGCAAGCTGCAGCCCATGGAGACGGATATCTTCGCCTGTGGCATTCGGGCCCTCGCTGCAGAACTACACACTTGGATTCTCATCGGGTCAGGGTTGTTTTCGACGGGTAGTAATCGGGCTGCCAATCGTTCCGTGCTGATCGATGAGATGGGCGCCATTGTGCAGACATATGACAAGCTGCACATGTTCGACGTCGACCTTCCAGGCGGAGAACGCCATCGGGAGAGTGAGCTGTACGAGCCGGGGGCGAGTCCAAAAATAGCTCGGACGCCCTGGGGGCCCCTCGGACTAACGATCTGCTACGATCTTCGTTTCCCGTATCTCTACCGAATTTTGGCAAAAGCCGGCGCTGCAATGATCGCCACGCCTGCCGCGTTTACAGCGACCACGGGCGAAGCTCATTGGGAGGTTCTACTGCGTGCACGTGCGATAGAGACCGGTGCATTTGTATTGGCCGCCGGCCAAGGCGGCGTCCATGAGGATGGTCGCACAACGTGGGGACATTCGATGGTCATCGACCCCTGGGGCCGCATTGTTGCTCAGTCCCCAAACGACGCTCCGGGAATCGTACTGGCCGAGCTCGACCTTGACGCAGTGAACGTCGCGCGCCGGGCTATTCCCTCTTTGGCACATGATCGCGACCTCCAGGCAGAAGGCACGCAATAATCAACTCAAGAGCACGCTCCGGAATATCACGGAGGTTGCTCAAAACTGGGTTTCAAAAAGGATGCCGGATCAGATCCGATTGTCGAGACACCAGACCCGAGCTCGCAACCGGTCAAGGCGTATCATCGGGACGAAAGAATGTGCGCGCCACACCTATTTCCCGATACGTTTCATCGACGATCAACAATCGACGCCACCGATCGAAGGTTGTGCATGGATGGCTGATGCCAAGGCCAACGAGATCACCAACCCGAAGTGGCGAACCGTCCGGAAACTGCAAATACGCATGATGATCGTTCAGGCGCCCAATCGTGTATGCCGGATCGAGGGGAGCGATCACGCCACCCCGTGCCCATTTTATGGGCGTCGGCATATCCATGTCGAAAGACAGGTCTCGCTTTCCGGCTCCTAACAGTGCCAAACCGGGTTCGGGAATGGATTGCACAGCTGCCCAAACCTCCAACGCGGGTTCGGGCGCAACCGCGGCCTCCCGGACAAGGCTCCCCAAACTTTCGCGAATTCTGGCATGAGACCGCGCGACTACGCCATGATCATAGGTGACGATGCAGCCGGCGCGGACAACGAGCCGGATGGGAGCGGGAAGCTCTACCGCACTCAACCGCGCGATCGCCCGGTCGTAGTAGTTTGACCCGCCTGCACTCAGAATGACTTCACCCGGGGCGAA
>Ga0206814_10367_pt1 | contig 10519 bp, 8 predicted proteins | sample Alteio_BWOrgCont_90_FD_152850 | JGI IMG/M metagenome (GOLD analysis project Ga0206814, IMG submission 152850) | Enriched cells from forest soil in Barre Woods Harvard Forest LTER site, Petersham, Massachusetts, United States -... | ecosystem: Environmental > Terrestrial > Soil > Temperate forest >...
CAATGACGGCCAGCAGCTGATTGGCGATGCCGAACATCGGCCAGATGGTCGCCACATTGCCGGTCAAAATAAAATACACCCAAGACCCGACGACCACCACGCTGCTGATCACCGCGCTGGGGATGGAATCGGCGCGCTCAAAAGGTTTATACACGCGCCCGACCAATTCCTGAAGCACGAAACGTCCCACGCGGGTTCCGGCGTCGATGGTCGTTAAAATGAACAACGCTTCAAACAGAATGGCGAAGTGGTACCAGTACGCCATAAGGGAACGCATGCCGGGTAATGCCGTAAACACCTGAGCCATGCCGATGGCCAAAGAGACGGCGCCGCCGGTCCGCCCCGCCACGTTTTCGCCCACCTGCTGCGAAAGCATGGCCAAGTTCGTAGGATGCATCCCCAGAGCGGCAAATTTTGCGGGCGCGACATTAATCGCAAAATAGTCGCCGGGATAAAGCGCCGAACAAGCGATCAATGCGGTGATTCCGACAATCCCTTCCATGAGCATGGCTCCGTATCCAATAGGCCGGATATCCATTTCATTGGAAATCATTTTCGGTGTGGTCCCCGAACCGACGAGCGCATGGAAGCCCGAGATGGCTCCACAGGCAATCGTAATGAAGACGAAAGGAAAAACTTTTCCCGGGATGATCGGACCTCCGCCGTGGATATAAGCGCTGAACATCGGCTGATGAATCGGAGGATTAATCCAGAGAATGCCCAGAATGAGGATCGCGATCGTGCCGACCTTCATATAGGAACTCAAATAATCGCGCGGAACCAAGAGCATCCAAACCGGAAGCACGGAAGCGACGAATCCGTAAATCCCCATCGTTACCGTCACACCGGTTCGTGACAGAGACAGGTAATGGCCCAATGCCGTCTGAGGAATTAATCGGCCATACACCACGGCCAAGATAAGACCCGTGACTCCAATGACCGACGCTTCGGCAATTTTTCCTTTTCGGAAGCGGTACATATACCAGCCCATAAAAAGCGCCAGAGGAATGCTGCTCCCGATGGAAAATATTCCCCACGCGCTTTCCCGCAAGGCATTGACGACCGCCAGTCCCAATCCCGCCAAAGCGACGATGATAATAAACAGCACTGCGACCGCGGCGGTCAAACCCGCGACGGGACCGATTTCCTGGCGCGCAATTTCCACGAGCGATCGGCCGCCCCGGCGCGTCGAAGCGAACAGGATCACGAAATCCTGAACCGAACCCGCCAGAACCACGCCGATGAGAAGCCACAGAAACCCCGGAAGAAATCCAAATTGCGCGGCCAGCACGGGACCGATGAGCGGCCCCGCTCCGGCGATCGCCGCGAAGTGGTGGCCAAAGAGAACCCAGCGGTTCGTCGGGTCATAATTGGATCCATCATAATGGACATGAGCCGGCGTCGTCCGATGCGGGTCGAGGCACACGACCTTCGACGCCAGGAAAGCGCTGTAATAGCGGTAAGCGATCGCCAGGACGCAAAGCGCCCCAAGCATGAAAGGCAGGGAAGGCATCGAGGAAATTATACCAAGGCTACGAAAAAACCGTCATTCCGACGGTCATTAGAAGTTGCGGGCGATTTCTCCGGGGACGCCGATTTTCATGACTTCGGCGTAGTCCATTTGAGCGGCCGGTTCCTGGATCGGGAGCAGCGTCAAAATGACGGAGGTATTATCTCCTTCGACAACCTGGATGTGAGCCTCATGGCTGGCAAAGCGGTCTACGTAATCCCCCGTCCTTTTAATAAGCGCCGTGGAGATTCGATATTCCCCCGCCTGCATGCTCAAAGTGGTGGTTCCGGGGATTTCTTTGCCTCCGACAAAGTGGGTCTTATGTTCTCCGTAGATATAAATAGGGGCATCCTGGACCACCGCGCCATTTTCATCCACCACGGTGACATTTAAAGTGCCGATTTTCTGATCGGCATATAAAGAGGAAATCGAAAGCGTCGCGGAAATCGCAGTCAGGGTCAGGATCGATTTCAAATGTAAGTTTTTCATGTCCCGAGTATAATCGGCGCCCGTTTTCCCGCCACAGCTTTTCAAACCCGTTAACGGCTGTAAGAATATATTTCATTCGTCGATGCCACCGTCAATAATGCCTGTTTTCTAGGCCTGTTTTTAAACCCTTACGTTAACCTGTCTAATGTTGAGCGGGCCGTGATTTTGAAAAAATGAAAATTACGTGATAGACTCTCCCGAATGCTTACTCCGCCTACCCACGCGCTCGCCCTAGGAATCATTCAAGGCCTGACGGAATTTCTTCCTGTTTCCAGCTCCGCGCATCTGATCCTTATTCCCGCTTATCTAGGTTGGAACGATCCAGGCCTGGCTTTTGACGTAGCGCTTCATCTAGGCACGTTGGCAGGGGTTTTGCTGTATTTTTGGAAGGATTTATGGCAGCTGGCGCGGGGCGTGCTTCAGTTCGGGAATCCTGATCTTCATACGGAAAGGACAACGTTGGAGTATTTAGCTCTGGCCACAATTCCCGGCGCTATCGCGGGCTTCCTATTAGAACATAAGGCTGAGACTCTATTTCGCTCACCCTTGCTGATCGCGATCGATCTAATTGTTCTAGGTCTGTTGCTGGGGCTGGCGGACTGGTTTTGCTCTGGAAAACGTACGATCAAGGATTTGACCGTCGCTTCCGCCGTCGGTATCGGGCTGGCTCAAAGTTTCGCTCTTTTGCCGGGCGTATCCCGCTCAGGCATTACCATTACCGTGGCTTTGGCCCTGGGCCTGGAAAGACGGGAAGCCGCGCGATTTTCCTTCCTGATGTCCATTCCTATTATCGCGGGCGCGGGATTGCTGAAATTCAAACAGATTCTTCACTCCCCCGATCACCTTGCTCTGGCGGTAGGTTTCTCGGCGTCGGCCGTTTTCGGACTGCTGGCCATTTCCCTTCTCATGCGCTATATCCAAAACAATCGTTACACTCCCTTCGTGATTTACCGCTGGGCGCTGGGGGCGTTTGTGCTGCTGAATCTTTCCCGCTTTGGATGATTGATAAAAAAACAGTCCTTCTGAGTTTACTGTTGTACGTTTACTGTTTTGCGTTTCCGTTTCTTATTCATGCCGACGAAGTCATCATGAAGGACGGTACGGTCTATAAGGGAAAAATCCTGGTAGACTCCGACAAAGCCATCCTGATCGGGAATCCACCCTTCGACCCGAATTCTTATTTTCTAAAAACCGAAGATATCGCCAAAATCATCTACGAACAATATCATCCGAATGCGCCCGCCGAACGAAAACGAGGCCTCCTGCTCGAAACCCGTCTGGACGGCCAGGTGACCTCTTCCTCGTCGCTGCCGCTTTCCCCGGCGCCGGGAATCTATGCGGGGGCGGGTTTTAGGGTTCATCCGGCTTTTGAAATTGACGGCGGCGTAGAGTGGAACCCGGCCCTCAGCGCGAGCCATGGATTCTCGGTTTCGAACAGCACGACGCCTGCGACCGGACAGATACGCCAGTATCAAGATTTCTTCATGTACACCGGGATGGTTAACGGCAGGTTCTATCCGTTCTACGAGCAAAAGTGGAAAACAGAACCCTATCTCCTGGCGGGATACAGCTGGAGCAATCTCATTCCAAAAGCCAGCGGCGACAACCTGACGGGCTCAGGCTGGCAACTGGGGTTCGGCATTCTTCGACCGCTAACCACGCATCTCTTCTTCGAAGCTCGATTCGCTTATCAATCGTCGGGGTTCGATACCATCAACTTCCTTGGACATCAATCAAGCTTTCAATCTGAAATTGAAGAACATATTTTTACTTTTGGAACGGGACTCTCTTACCGACTCTGATCCGTTTCTTCGAAAAGTTGTAACAAAATTATTTCTGGAGTGTCATACCTGTGTCATACAAAATCAAGAAAGACAACAAATATTGAGGAGCTTATGGATATATTCTACAATCGACCTATGAAAAATAGTTTCACATCTCTTTGTAAGTTTTATACGACGTTGTGTTTTGGTTTTTTATTCGCCTTGGCCGCTCCTGCCAAAGCCACGACCAGCCGAGTGGGTTCCGCTCAGGATTTAGGCTTGGGTGTGCAGCTTGGACAACCGATGGGCGTCACCGGCAAATACTGGCTCAATTCCACGCTGGCCGTCGATGGATTTATGGGATACCACTTTAATAACAATTTTGACAGCCATGCCGACATCCTGTGGCATTCCTTTTCGAGCTTTAATGTTTCAAGCGGACGGCTTCCGTTTTATATCGGAGTTGGCGGCCGCATTCTTGGGGGCAACGATAGCCAATTCGGCATCCGCCTTCCTATCGGCGTTTCCTATCTTTTTCCCTCTGAACCCCTCGAAGCCTACGCCGAAGTAGCGCCGATCGTCGAAGTTGCTCCATCGATCGGCATCGACATCGACGGAGCCGTAGGACTCCGACTCTATATCAACTACATCCATTAATCGGCCTGTGACTCCCATCACCGAAGAACTTGAGAGCCCTAAAAATACCATGCACTCAAAACACGTCCCCTTGCTGAAAGACAAAAAAATAGCCGTTTTCGGCGTCGCCAACAAATGGAGCATTGCCTGGGCCATTACCCAATCGCTCGCCGCCGCCGGCGCCCAGATCGCTCTGACCTATATGGATGAAAGGACCGAGGAGAAAGTTCGCGCTCTGTCCGGAACGCTCCAGGATCCGCTGGTGCTTCCCTGCGATGTGACGCAGGACGATCAGGTGGACACGGTGTTCGGCAAGATCAAGCACGAGTTCGGAAAATTGGACGGAGTCATTCACGCGATCGCCTTCGCCAAAAAAGAAGAATTAGAAGGATCTTTCCTGAAAACATCGCGGGAAGGATTCCGGCTGGCCTTGGATATCAGCGCTTATTCCCTCATCGCGCTGGCTCGCGGCGCGGCGCCGCTCATGGAAGGCACGGAAGGATCGATCGTGACGCTTTCTTACATCGGGGGCGAGCGCGTGATTCCAAATTACAACGTCATGGGCGTGGCTAAATCCGCTCTTGAAACCTGCGTCCGCTATCTGGCGGCTGAGTTGGGCGAGAAAAAGATCCGCGTGAACGCTATTTCCGCCGGCCCCGTCAGCACGCTCGCGGCGCGCGGCATTTCCGGTTTTCAAACACTCCTCAAGCACGCCGAAATAAAAGCCCCTCTCCGGCGCAACATTGAAGCCTCCGACGTGGGCGACACCGCCCTTTACCTCTGCAGCCCACTGGCGCGCGGCGTGACCGGCGAAGTTCTGTACGTGGACGCCGGATACAATATCATCGGCGCCTAAAAAAACGGAAACTCAAAACGGAGAACGGAAAACAGTGAACTAAGAACATGAGTTCTCCGTTTACTGTTTTCCGTTTTGAGTTTCTGTTTCTGTTTTAAAGAATAGACTTATCTTTAACTTTAATCTCGGAGTATCTTCCGGTAGGTTTTACGTCGGCGGGTTCAGTCACTTCGGGTTTATCCTCCTGCACAATCCCATAGAAAAGATCCTGCAGATCCTCCGGCGTTTGCGCGTCGGAGTCCACCACATAGCTGAAGTACAAATTCGGCAGCTGCTTGAGCAGATCTTGTACGGCGGGTTCACGATTTCCCTCCCAATGCTCAAAAAGCGCCTTGAAGATCGTGGCGTCCGTCACGAGCGAGGCGAAAACCACTCTGGGTTTTTGTTGTTCGTCAAAAGTTACGAACTCATAGATGCCCGATCTTTGAGGCGCGTGGTTGTGCATCGCTTCTTCTTTGTAGCGAAAGCAACGCTCCGAGGGCCAATACCCGAACGTGCGCTCCGGCTTCGAAGTTTGAGTTTCCATTATTTGCACACTTCGGCGGGCGGATTCACCCCGGCGCTCTTTTCGATCGGAGCTTCCACAAGATTTCCCCACTCCGTCCAAGACCCGTCGTAATTGCGAACGTTGTTATAACCCAGCAGGTACTTGAGAACAAACCACGTATGGCTGGAGCGTTCTCCGATCCGGCAATAAGCGATCGTTTCTTTGGCCGGGATCACGCCTTTGCCTTCATAAAGCGCTTTGAGATCCTCAGCGGATTTGAAACTTCCATCTTCTTTAACGGCCTGAACCCAGGGAATACTTTGAGCCCCCGGGATATGCCCGCCGCGCTGCGCGGTTTCCGTCATGCCCGGAGGGGCGATGATTTTTCCGGTGTATTCATCGACGGAACGGACGTCGACGAGATTGTATTTCTCGGGCTGCGTCAGCGTGCTCATGACCTGATCGCGGAAGGCGCGAAGGCTGTTATCGGCGTCTTTGGCTTTGTACGACGTCCACGCGACGGTCGGTTTCTCCGTCGAAAGCGGCCGATTCTCCAAAACCCATTTCTTGCGCCCGCCGTTCATCAATCGAACATCCTTATGGCCGTAATATTTGAACTGCCAGAGCGCCCAGGCGGAAAACCAGTTGTTGTTATCCCCGTAAAGGATCACCGTGGTTTCCGGCGTGATTCCAGACTCGCTGCAAAGAGCTTCAAATTGAGGTTTGGTCGCCAGCGTGCGGCGAACCTGATCCTGGAGCTGCGTCTGCCAATTCCATCCCACGGCGCCGGCGATATGCCCTTGATCGTAGGCCGTCGTATCCACATCGACTTCGATCAGACGCACGTTAGAATCTTTGCCGTGGGCCGCGACCCAATCGGTTTCAACAAGGACTTCGGGGTGAACGTAATTCATAGTTATCTCCTCGTGTCGTAGTAATCTTCATTGTATCACGGCCGGAGCCACCACCGGAGCGACTCGACCCAGCTGCGGCCCCAAACCCAGGAAGCGCGTAAACCTACCGGGTGGAACGCACGACGGGCCTCGGGAGTTCCGACAAAACGCCAGTGCCAAGGCTCATAGCTGACACCCTGCCAATTCCCCGGCGGAAAAGACAGTTCAAAGTGAAAATCCTTCGCATGCCTGTCGAGCCATGTAAAAGCCGCCGTTTGTTCAAACAACGGATTATCATCGGCTGCGGGATCCTGCGCATCGCCAATATCCAGAACCCACCCCGTTTGATGTTCCGAAAAACCGGGCGGCGCCAGCCAGCGTATCCCGTGACGTTTGCCATGCTTTTGCTGCGCTTCCAAAAACTGTTCCTTCTGAAGCGCCGGTGAACGATACGCCCAGATGACATGCAGGCTAATATGGTTCTTCCGCGCTGCCTCATTCATCAGAAGAAAAGCCTCGACGGTTTCCGGGCGCGCCAGATGAGTCATCCGTCCATCTTGTGAAGTTCCAATAGGTAAAAGTCTTTTTTCATCGGCGCGCGGGCACAAGCGATGAACCACTAAGCTGGAAGGTAACCGCCTCACGCCTTTATCCTACTTTTTAATCTAAGCGGCAGAAAGAATAGGGGGGGTGGCCACGGGCTGATGTAAGAAATGCGTTGTTAAGGCGGCTGGAAGAATAAAACTTACGATCGCCATGACCACATGGATTACCCCCAAGCCGCTTCGCCGAGCTCGTGGGCCGGCGCTATCAGGTTCGGGCAGGGCGCCCGCTCTATAACTAACCATACTCGGAGCAAACAAATGAATGGCCTTAATGAGTTCCTGCAAGGGAAATGTTCCGTCGTTTTCAGAAAGATTGGGATGACCAGAACGTTGTTCGGTTTCATAGCTCATATGCAAGGCCATTTCATAAACGAGCTTTTTCCAGTCTACGGCGTTGCTTATCGTACGTTCCCAATAGCTTCTAGGATTAGAAGCGGTATAAGATCTATAAAGCACCTGAAATTGATTTTTGACGATTTCTGCATGCGTCAATAGACTGTATTCGTCATTCGGATCCAGTTCTCCCCGTTCTCTCCAAAAACGCCCGTCTAAAAGAACCTGGCTCAGAAGGTAATCGCCAAGGAAACTCGTCAAGTAAAAAGCGGCTTCGCGTCCCTGTAAATTTGGGGGAAGCGATCCAACAAATCGAAGACCAAATTCCCTAGGATTCCGAATGATCGATCGGATATCGAGTACTTCGGGGACATCTGCAATACCGTCCATTCGATTGTTTGGAAATTGGGTGGCGCTCATCCAATTCATAATCTGGCCCGGGCCCAGTTGATTCATGAGTCGAGGAAGGAGATCATACCGAGACATATCAAGATCCCAACGGAATTTTTCAACAATTTGCGCTGCATGAAAAAGCTCAATCAAGTCAGGATGAATCAGTCCTTGCCGTGCCCAGACTCCCAATGTCTTCAAATTCTTAAAGGATGCCTGTTCAAACAATGGAGATATGACGGCTGGATTTCCCAGATAAGTCCAATGCGAACCCGCATCGGTGACATCGTAGGCGAAAACCACGATATCTCTCGAATCACTTCGATGTAGCGGTCGAGCCTTAGTCCCTTGCTCAGCCTGATCTAGAGCGCGCCGTATGGCCTCTGGAAGGCTCTGATATTGGAGTTCGGCGATAGCATCGTGACGCACACCAAGCGGATGTGGCGCATACCCCAACGGTTCAATCCCCCAGCCCGCCGCCCGCTCATTTAATTCGCTTAAAATTCGAGGTTCCCTAGCAAATGTTTCAAGCGTCTCCCCGGCATGACGAACCTTTAAAGCGAGCGTCTTGCCGTCGGGTACCCTTAAAACCACTGTGCGACCTAATACAGCTTCGACCGAACAACCGGCGCAAACCTCATCCCACGATACCTGTTGCGGCGGATCTACCTGCAGAGGGCCCATCGGCCAGTTCGGCGGCGCTTCTTCGAGTTTTCGAGATTGTTCAATCGAAATACGTCGCAGCATACCGACTCCGAATGCAGGCCAGCTTGCCGGGTGAATATCGGAGCCGTCCCGCGGTAGAAATAAACGCAGCAAGGTTTGAACATGGTCTTCGACAAACGACTCCACATGATCTCCCATGGTAATGTGGAGAATGACTTCCCAGAAAGTCGACCATGTCGCGGGGTGACCCCAATAAGGTTCTAAGCGATACAAAAGTGCTATGCCATCGTTATAATTCAGATCGCTCAGTGAATCGGCATGGTACAGTCCCGCGAGACGCCTATCGAAGGTGACTCGATCGATTAAATTATCATCGAGGTCCATGAAAACTTCTCGGAGTTCTGATTCTTCGGCCTTTCGGAGTCGGGCTCGCCGTTCCACTTCTGCACGGAAGGCCTTGTCAAGATCCGCCATGAATGCGCGGCCGCTGGCGAGCTCATGGATATCGCCTTCGATATCCCGCACACGAACTTTTCCGATTCCATGAATCTCGTCGACGCGCAAAACGGTCACACGGGCGTGATCCCTGTGCGCCTGAATCCCCAGTTCTTTGAAGACCTTATTCTCGGTCACAAATGCCACGGCGCCTTCAATTTGTCCATGGATTTGGCTGGCGGTCAGAAGCTCTTTACCCTGAACAATATCCTGCCAGTCGTCGGGATGCAGCGCTTCGTAAATCCGGATTTCCTTGATCGTGAATTTTTTCTGCTTCTTGAGTTCCTCGTCGAAGCTGCGGACGTGCGGATCGCCCGGGAGCCTTTTGCTTAGCTTCACATAGTGCTCTAGTTCCTCCGGCGTAAGACCCGAATGATTGACCCACCCTTGCTCCTTCAGCTTGCGCGGATAGCGCCGAGCCGCGCCCACTGAGCCGTAGGAGGCGAAAGCTTTCTGATTGGCCGCCGACATCATCGCTTCGGGCGCCCCAGACGAGGTCCAGACCACTAAAAGCTTCTCCGGCCCCAGCCGACCTCTCATCGCCGCATAAAGCGAAGGAACCAAGGTTCCATCCGGGATAATCGTCACGTGGTAGCCCTGCTCAGACAACCAGAGAATATTTTCCTTCTCGCGCGGGCGGTTGAGGATCAGGACTTCGATATCCTGCGGTTCCAATTTCGAATCGTGGAGAATCCGCTGAAAAACTTCCTCGCGTTCATCCGGGTTTAAAGGATGAGCGGCATAGTCGCCGGCCACGGAGGCGGGAAGCGACGCAAATACAGTGTGTGCATAACCATCATCGGCGTTCGTCGCGTTCAAGCTGTTCCCATCCGCATGAATGGCCATTGAAACGGATGAAGCTCCCGAAAGATCCGCAATTTTGACATTCTTCGGCAGCGCGTCGCCGGATTTGTAGGCGACCTTTTTCTCAACGACGCCGGCGGCGGGATTTGTTCCTTCTATGACATCATTAATCGTGTAGTACCGTAAACGAAGGCCGATCGCGGCCAAGATAGAACGGATTTCATCTGCTTGACCCGGATGGACCTTGCGGGTGGAACGCACATTAAGAATTTCACCTGCGGCGATGGCTTCCCCTTCCGCAAGGGCGTCCCGACCCATGCCTTCGCTCGCACCGAAAAGCCGCTTCATGCCGTCGACGGTGTGGGAATAAACGAGCTCATTTAGATCAATGACAGCCTGTTTTGATTTCAAATCAATCACGTCTTTAACCGCACCCACCACTAGCGCCTCCCGGTCCTCCGGAATATAGAGACCCGTCTCCGCATGTTCCATGATGGCCCGGACGGCCGCCTTGGGCACGTCCCAATCGTTCGAATACATCGTCAACACATGACGCATACCCACAACGATCGATTGATGAGACGCGAAATCA
>Ga0206814_10368_pt1 | contig 10509 bp, 8 predicted proteins | sample Alteio_BWOrgCont_90_FD_152850 | JGI IMG/M metagenome (GOLD analysis project Ga0206814, IMG submission 152850) | Enriched cells from forest soil in Barre Woods Harvard Forest LTER site, Petersham, Massachusetts, United States -... | ecosystem: Environmental > Terrestrial > Soil > Temperate forest >...
TATAATATTGAAGCCGTTTGTCATGCTCACGAGTAGAAATATAGGATTAGTATACGCATCTGAATATAAAAATAGATTTCCTTTTTTTATCTTTATCCAATCCAACCATTATTTTTGCACTTAGTTGCTGTGCTGGAGAATTATGTTTCCTTGTCAAAGCGTCTGGTATTTTACCCAATCTTCAAATGCCAGGTCTTCAAATTGGTAATTACTAAATTCAATTTTTGTTAAGATATTTTTTGTAGTTAACCTACGTAAGGAATTATTGATTATATTTTTATATAATTTTCTTGGTTTTTTGAAATAACTGCCAAGCTTACCAATATTTTCTTTATCAAAAAGGTTATTAGTCCCGTTTGCAATGAAATATAATATAATTTTGTCCTGTTCCAAAAGGATATTCCACTGACGCTGGAAACTATCATCGTTGAATAAGTTCTGTTTGGTTATTGTTAAAGCGTACTTAGAGCCGGCTTGCGGATCAGTAAGATATTGCTCAATATAACGGCGAAAAAATTCAGGAGTGTTTTTTAGTTCCTTGAAAGTAAACATGGCATCATCTAATGACAGGGGATATTTGCATTGAAGGCGATATGTATTGTGGATACGGATACTGGCGAAATGCCTTGATGTATCCAAAAGGTGGCAATCGGTCCAGGCTTTTGACGCGGACCAAATCCTGCAAATCCCTGGACTTCCATAACTAATTCATACCCTAACGGTGCTAACGCTGCCTTATAAAAGGCAACAGATTGTTGATAATCACTGACTGTAATACCGATATGATCAAGCATAGACACCTCATTTGAATGTATCTAAAACGATAGTTTTATTAATATCCTCTCATTCTTCAAAATGCTATATTACCGCTAGGATTAGTGTCACCAGCTAGGTTTTATTTTTTTTGAGATGATGCAGCTCCAGGTACAGAGGCAATGCCTTGGCTTAATGCAATGCCATCTTTAGGGCTAAGAGTTAGTACTACGCTAGGAAGATCTCTATCTTTTACCGAACTATCCACTTTTTCCTTTAATGAGTAATCAACGTTACAGTGAGTTGCAGAAGTCACTTTGCTTCTTCCGCCTTCTGTTGGGGTTACAACCGCAAAACAACCATTGGAACCAAAAAAGGCTATACCACCTTGATCTTGGCTACCATCTGGAACTCTGGTTATTTTGGTTCCATCCTTATATTCAGGATCTACTCGAAACCCTACTAATACATCCTCACAATTTTTAACGGATGCATGTTGAATATCTAGATCTGGACTGTTTGGTTTTCTAGCAATTTCTAATGTACATGGTTTTTGATTATTATGAATTCCTGATAAATCACCTATAATACTAGCATCACGGATATTATATGCATCGGCACGTCCTTGATTATCACCGGCAAAAGGCTGAGCCCCCCAGGAACCAGAACCTTGAATACGACTAATATATGCTTCTTGAGCAGAGAGAGGGTGTCCAGACCCTCTTACACCGAAATGGTTAAGAAGATCAGCATACACAGGGTGCTGGGCAAAAGGGTTGTCAGGCGATATATCACAATTACGATAAAAACCTGCAGGATAAGGTCCTTCTTGTACCAGCGCAGGAATTGTAGGAATCGGGGACGATGTAATCGTGGCTCTACAGTCTCCTCGTTGTACCTCAGCTGTATATCCATTAAAATTTGCTGAATCCAGATCTGTAAATCTTATAGGAAGTCCAGTAACCGGGGAGAACTCAACTTTGCCAGCAGAACCAGGAAATCTTATACCCACAACAGGTTCAGGAGCATATATAGCAGCTAATCCACATAATACCATCTTCATGGTCCTAGCAGAAAACAGCGTCCTCAGATTTTCACGAGAAAATAACGCATTCAGAATAGCTGTGACTGTTATTCCAGAATTTCCTTTATTACCACTGGCTTTTTCATTTGACATTGCTCTGTCTCCTAAGTTCCAAATTTCTCCACGTTATTAATGCGTGAGATGGGTATAACAAAACAAGTTTGTTATTAAATTATCTTACATAAAGCCAAAAAATAGTAATTGACTCGCATCAAATTTATTATGAGTAAACAGGCCAATAAGGTCGCAAGCTTTTAACCAGAGTTACTAAACACTATAGTAATTCACATATTCAATCGGATGTGGTGATGATTCCCACTCAGTAACTTCCTGCATTTTTAACCTGATATAAGCATCTATCTGGTCATCATTGAATACGCCACCTTCAGTTAAAAATCTCCTATCAGCATCTAAAGATTCCAATGCCTCATGCAGAGACCTTGCTACCCTTGGTACTTTTACCAATTCTGCTTCTGGTAATGCATAAAGATTAGTATCACATGGATCGCCTGGTTCAATTTTGTTCTTAATGCCATCTAACCCCGCCATAAGCATAGCAGCAAATCCATAATATGGGTTAGCTGAAGGATCAGGGAAACGGCATTCTATTCTCTTACTATTAGCACTATGAACGTGAGGAATACGAATTGACGCTGAACGGTTAAGCGATGAATAAGCTAAATGCACTGGCGCTTCAAAACCTGGGACCAAACGCTTATAGCTATTGGTAGAAGGGTTAGTAAATGCGTTGATCGCTTTAGCATGCTTTATTATACCACCTATATACCACAGGCATTCTTGAGACAGGCCACCATATTTATTACCTGAAAATAAATTCTTCCCGTTTTTCCATATTGATTGATGGATATGCATGCCTGAACCGTTATCTTTTGCTATAGGTTTTGGCATGAATGTAGCAGACTTACCATACTCGTGGGCAACATTATGTACTACATATTTATAACTTTGGACGTTATCTGCCGTCTTTTTTAATGTGCTGTACATAATACCAAGTTCACTTTGGCTTGGCGCGACTTCATGGTGGTGTAATATAGGTACTATACCGACCAACTCCATCTTCTCTAACATTTCATTACGTATTTCATGGCATGAATCAACTGGTTGCACAGGGAAATAGCCACCTTTAATCTTAGGCCTATGCCCCATATTACCTTCAACATACTCAGTACCAGAATTATATGCACCTTCCCTGGAATCAATAAAATAGAAAGAGCTGTTCATATCTGCCTTGAAACGGACATCATCAAAAATAAAAAATTCAAGTTCCGGACCAAAATAAGCAGTATCACCAATACCTGTTGATTTAAGATATTCTTCTGCCCGTTCAGCTGTAGATCTTGGATCGCGTGAATAAGGCACACCAGTTTCAGGCTCAATAACATCACAAAGTACTATTATAGTAGGACGTAAAGTAAACGGATCAATAAATGCCGATTCTAAATCTGGCTTTATAACCATATCGGATTCATCAATCTCTTTCCAACCGGATATAGATGAACCATCTATCATGATACCATCGCGGATGGCATCTGAATCAACCCTGCGTGCGTCATATGTTATATGCTGCCACTTACCTTTTGGATCGGTAAAACGAAAATCAATATACTTAACTTGATTGTCGCTCAGAAGCTTGAAAAATTTTTTATCTTGTTCTGATTGATTTGGCTTTGTCATAAATTATCCCGAGATTCTTGATTTTGTAAAAATGAACTAGTCAACTGTAATAAAACATACCGTAATAATAAATATATGCTGTCTGACAAAAGGACAAGCCCATGGTTTGGCCAGCATGGGAGGGCTTTATACATTACGCTACAAATCTTTTCAACAGGTTTTTTGATAAAAAAATAATTTACGTTATGATTTATATTTGAGGATACTAACTATTTGGTCAAGGCTAACTTTATATATTCCATTAGGCTACTTGACAAAATTGAGCAGAATGCCCGTAAACATGCAACCGATGGCAAGATAGCAGATCCCGATGTCTGTCCTTAAATTTCATCTTGAGTTTACTGAGCCTGCGGAAGCGGATTTACGAGATTTGCTTTCTTTCACGTTGCAGACATGGGGAAATCTACAGCTTGCTCAATATAAGCGATGCCCTGAACACTATTACTGATAATCCACAGATAGGCCATAAAAGGCATGGATTATTGGTTTATCCTACAGGACAGCATAGAATTTTTACCGCATAGATGGCCCGAAAATTTATATTATCCGCATTCGATACAGTGAGACATTTGTCGCCGGTGGTAAATTGACCAGAAAACCCAGCGGCAATTGGATAAAGCTTATAGGAAGGTAACCAAAACCACAAAAATGCTTCATTTCATTAATTTTATCCCTATCTGTAATATACAGAAAGGCCTAATTATCGCTCCTGAAACCAGCTATTCTGTTACTGAAAATGATGGGACAGTAACATAATATTCATAGCTCATTTTAATTTATTCACACAATATATAAAAGTTGTAACTGGAAAACTTAACTGCTATAGAGAAAATAGGCCAATTTTAATTATATATTAGGTATAAATGGAATTATTTAGTCATTTCTTGCATAATGCCTTTGCATTTATTGTCATTTTAACAGCCATAGTTTTTGTCCATGAATTTGGCCATTACCTTGTAGCTAAAATAGCAGGTGTAAAAGTAGAAGCATTCTCGATTGGCTTTGGTAAAGAAATTTTTGGGCTAACTGATCAATCCGGCACAAGATGGAAAATCAGTATTCTGCCTCTTGGTGGCTATGTAAAAATGTTTGGCGATATTGGCCCATCTAGTACCCCTGATACAAAAAAAATTAAAGAATTCACTCCTGAAGAAAAGAAAATTGCTTTCCATACCAAACCTTTGCTTGCTAAAGCTGCTATCGTTTCAGCAGGTCCAATCGCCAATTTTATACTGGCCATCGTAATTCTTACATTTACTTACTATGTGCATGGTAAACCAATAAGCATACCAGAAGTAGGAGAAGTCCAACCAGGTAGCCCTGCAGCAATAGCAGGCATTATGGAAGGTGACCTAATTATCGCTATAGATGGGGAAGCGACTCAAGATGTTGAAGATATTGATGAAGTGGTAAGTATAAATACCGGGACAGCAATCAATATTAAATTAAAAAGAAATAACCAAATTCTAGAAACAAAAATAACACCAAAAATTGAAGAACATAAGAGTATTTTTGGTGATAAAGCTAAGCTACCAACACTTGGCATTCAATACTCAGCTTTAGTGATTCCAGAGGTTAGCCAAGTAATGCCGGGTAGTGCTGCTGCACAGGTTGGTATTAAAAATGGCGACATAATAACCCAAATTGACCTAAAACAAATAAACAGCTTTGCTGATATTCAAAAAGCGGTCAAAAATAGCAAAGGTGAGCCACTAAATATTAGTTTTTTACGTAGTGAACCAGTAGAAGTAAAACTTACTCCTCAAATGGGTACCAGAGTTAACCATGATGGCTCAAACCAGAAAATTCCCCTGATTGGAGTAAGAACCAAAGTTTCTCCTAAAGCAAATTCAGTTCCCGAAAATATTCCACCGTTGATAATGGATGTAGTTAAAGATAGTCCGAGTGATAAAGCCGGAATAAAAGTTGGCGATCTAATAGAATCTATTAATGGTCATAAAACTAAGACTTTTGTTGATGTACAAAATCTCATAAGCAAAAATCTTAACAAAGAAATTACTATAAAGCTTCTCCGCAAAAACCAGATGTCTGCTATTATCGTTCCTAAAATTGAAAAGATTAAAGATGATTCTGGGGCTGAAAAATCAGTACCACTTATTGGTATTAGATCAATAGAATTGCCACGCAATCCAATTGGATTTATTAGCAGTTTTGCAGAAGCAAACAAGCAAATTTATAGAATGTGTAAATTGACTTTAAAAGCAATTGGTCAAATTATAACTGGACATAGAGATGCTTCTGAAATCAGCGGTCCAATTGGTATTGCAAAATACTCAGGCTACTCATTCAGTATTGGTTTAGATATGGTTTTATGGTTTATGACAATATTGTCCGTAAACCTTGGTTTGGTTAATTTATTCCCTATTCCGACATTAGATGGCGGCCATCTGCTATATTACTTAATAGAAATGTTGCGTGGTAAACCTTTAGCTGATAAATACCAAAATATTGGTTTTAAAATAGGGATCACTCTAATTGTTGCTTTAGCAATTTTTGCCATTATAAACGATATTAGAAAATTATAAAAATTCTAACTTACAATGTATAGATCATGAAAAAATTACTACACAGCATATTTTTAATTGCACTTTGTTTTATGTCCTTATCTGCGTTTGCAGCAGCAGGTGTAACTATACAAAACATAGAAATCCAAAACAACCAGAGAATAGAGGCAGAGACTGTAAAATCCTATCTTGACTTAAGTGTTGGTAGTTCATTTAGTAGTGACAAAGTAGATAGTTCTATAAAAAAAATGTTTGCCAGCGGCTTGTTCACAGACGTTAAGATATACATGAAAAGCAGTACTCTTGTTGTTAATGTCCAAGAAAATCCTATTATCAATAAAATAGCTTTTGAAGGAAATAAAAAAATCAATGACGAAGCCCTTTTATCTGAAATTGGCTTAACTGAGCGTGACGTTTATTCAAAAGGACGAGTACAAGCAGCTGTAAAACGGATACAGGATTTATATCGCAAAAGTGGTCGTTTCTCTGTAAAAGTTGAACCAAAAGCTATTAAGCTTGACCAAAACAGGATTAACCTGGTGTTTGAAATAGATGAAGGTAAAAAAGCAACTGTAAAAAAGATTCTATTTTTAGGCAATAAACATTTCGATGATGAGAAATTAAAAAAGATCCTTAATACAAAAGAAAATCACTGGTACTTATTTTTCTCTAGCAGCGATACCTATGATGCAGATAAACTTGCCTATGATTCAGAATTATTACGGAAATTTTATTTATCTAAGGGATATGCTGATTTTAAAGTAACCTCTAGTGTTGCTGAAATAACTAAAGACCGAGAATCATTTGTTATAACTTTTACTTTAGAAGAGGGAGAGAAATATAAATTCGGTGCTATTGACACCAAGAGCAATCTACGCGACTTAAAGCCAGCGCAAATTCGAGATGTAATTAAAACTAAACAAGATGATACTTTTAACGCAACATTGATTGAAAAAAGTATTGATGATATTACCTCAAAGCTTAATGACCTGGGGTATGCATTTGTTGAAGTTAATACAGACTATGACAAAGATGATAAAAATAGAATTGTTGGGGTAACCTATACTATTAATGAAGGTCCAAAAGTTTATATTAATAAAATTAATATTAAAGGTAACGTCCGCACGCTTGACAAAGTGATCAGGCGTGAATTCAGACTTGCAGAAGGTGATCCATATAATGCTGCTAAAATCAGGCGTACACGTCAAAGATTACAAAATTTGGGTTATTTTGATAAAGTTGACTTAAAAACTACACCGACGAGTACAGCCGATAAGATTGACCTTGATCTTGATGTTAAAGAAAAATCTACTGGAGAACTAAGTTTTGGTGCGGGTGTATCAAGTGTTGATGGTTTATTAGGTAACGCCAGTATCCGTGAGCGTAACTTACTTGGTGAAGGCCAGGATCTAAAGCTGGCATTACAAAAATCTTCTTATGGCTCTAATGTTGATCTTGGTTATACAGAACCTTATTTCATGGAACGTGAACTAGCTACTGGTGTTGATTTATTCCGCCAAACCTATAGTAACCAAACTGTAAGTGCTTATGACAGCGCAACTTCTGGCATTACCACAACTGGTACTTATGCACTTACCGAGAATTTATCACATACTCTTAAATATTCATTTTCAGATGTAAATATTAGTGACGTTGCCAGCACAGCCTCAACTTATATCCAGCAACAACAAGGTACTAATACAACTTCAAGCATTGGTCATATACTTACCTATGATCGACGCGACAGTAAACTTGATCCAACTACTGGTTATATAATTAAATTTAGCGAAGATGTCGCAGGAGCTGGAGGCAGTGATAAATTCTTCCGTAATGAACTTTCTGCAGCTTATTATACACCAGTAATTAATGAAGACGTCATTCTTAGCCTGACCGCTAAAGGTGGCAATATTTTTGGTCTGGGTGGCCAGCAAGTAAGAATTAATGATAGCTTCTTTATTGGTGGACCTAGCCTTAGAGGCTTCAGAATTTCCGGTATTGGTCCGCGTGATTCATCTACACGTGATGCTTTAGGAGGAGAAAATTATTATACTGGTTCTACAGAATTAACGTTTCCAATAGGATTACCAGCAGAACTTGGGTTTAAAGGCAGTACTTTTATGGATTTTGGTAGTTTGTGGGGCACACCTGACCAAGGTCCAACTGTGGTAGATGACGCTGCTATCAGGGCTTCGCTAGGTTTTGGTTTAGCCTGGAGTTCGCCTCTTGGACCGATTAAAATAAGCTTTGCCGAACCAATTGTCAGTGACCATTTAGATAATAAACAAAATGTACTATTTGATTTCGGTACGAAGTTTTAGATTATATCTTTTCTCTTGCAAAGTTAGGAGAGATATAATCCTCTAGGTTACATTGTCATAATTTCAATAAAAAGTTGCTATAATAATAATTTTAAGCTATATACCCATCTTTTCTGGAGTAATTTAAGTAGGTTTTATGAAAAAACATAGTTTATATCTATTAGCTTTTCTAATTAGTTTCATAGTTAGTTTAGATTTACCTTCACCAGCATTAGCCGAAGAAGAAATATCAGTAGTTGATATGCAAATGGTGATGGAAAAATCCCAAGCAGCAATTGATGTTCGTGACCAAATAAAAACTAAAAGAGATGAGTACCAAGCAAAAATTACCAAACAGGAAGACCAACTACGTAATGAAGAAGAAAAATTAAGTGAGCAAAAAACTACTTTATCTCCAGAAGCATTTGAAGAAGCTAGGAAAAAATTTAAAGATAAGGTCCTAAAAGCCCAACGTGATGTGCAATCAATGCGCACAAAACTAGATAATTCACTTAACAAATCTATGGGTGAAGTACAAAAAGTAATTTTAGGAATAATAGTGGATTTATCTAAAGAACGGGGCTTTAAAGTTTCCATCCCAGTTTCACAAATATTATTTGCTGACAATAAGCTTGATATAACAAATGAAGTTATTGAAAGGCTCAATAAAAAATTACCTCATACAGAAGTAAAAACTGATCAGTAAGGCAAACTCGCTATACTCATCTTTTTGGAGACACCTTGTTCTAAGCAAGGACTTTTTGTTAGATAAAACCCACAATTTGGAGTCAGATGGGTATATAACAAATAAAGGAGATTATAATGCCTGACCCCCGATTCTTCAAAACTATTGAACCCAAGACCCTCAGAGAATTGGCAGAGATTTCTGGATGCTTTCTAAATGATCAGTCTTATGCTGATAAAACCATAAAAAATGTAGCCTCTATTAATTCAGCCTGCAGCGATGAAATCACTTTCTTAAGTAATTCCAAATATGCTGAACAATTGTTAACATCTAAAGCTGGTGCTTGTATATTAGAAGAAAAATACATAGATAAAGCACCAGTTTCACTAGCTATATTAGTCAGCAAACAACCCTATTTAGCTTATGCAAAAATAGCCGCTGTGCTTCACCCCCAGGAAGATGAGGCCAGTTATATTTCAGATAAGGCCGTTATTAATAATAGCGCCATAATTGGAAAAAATTGTACAATTGAACCAGGAGTGGTCGTAGGACCTAACGTTCAAATAGGCGATAATTGTTTTATTGGAGCCAATACCGTCCTAACAAAAGGGATAATTATTGGTAATAATTGTAAAATTTATTCAAATGTAACACTTAGTCATACTATTATTGGGAATGATGTCATAATATTTCCTGGAGCAAAAATTGGCCAGGACGGCTTTGGTTTTGCGACAGATAAAGGCCGTCATATAAAAATACCTCAATTAGGTCGGGTAATTATCGGGAATGACGTTGAAGTTGGTGCAAATTGTTGTATTGACCGCGGCGCAGGACCTGATACTATTATCGGCGATGGTACTAGAATAGATAATCTGGTACAAATTGGTCATAATGTTGAAATTGGCCGAGGCTGTATTATAGTTTCACAAGTCGGTATCTCTGGCAGTACAAAACTTGGCGATTACGTAGTTCTGGGTGGTCAGGTTGGTATTGCTGGACATCTACATATAGGTAGCGGTTCTAATGTTGCAGCACAAAGTGGTATTATGCGGGATATTGCACCTAAAGAAGTAATTGGTGGATCACCTGGCCTACCAATTAAACAATGGCATAGACAAAATGTTATTATACAAAAATTAATTAGTAAGAAAGGCTAAGAATGTCCGAGGTTTCAAAGGGATTAAAAGCAGTGATCGATATAGACGAGATAATAAAGATGATACCTCACCGTTACCCCCTCCTACTAGTAGATCGTGTGGTAGAATTTATAGCTGACCAAGGTATGACCTCAATTAAAAATGTAACTTTTAATGAACCGCATTTCTTAGGGCACTTCCCCAATAAACCAATTATGCCTGGTGTATTGATAATTGAGGCTATGGCTCAAACATCAGCTATTTTTACTGTAAAAACTCTGGGTGAGGCAGCAAGAGGTAAATTAGTCTATTTTATGTCGATAGATAATGCAAA
>Ga0206814_10369_pt1 | contig 10486 bp, 9 predicted proteins | sample Alteio_BWOrgCont_90_FD_152850 | JGI IMG/M metagenome (GOLD analysis project Ga0206814, IMG submission 152850) | Enriched cells from forest soil in Barre Woods Harvard Forest LTER site, Petersham, Massachusetts, United States -... | ecosystem: Environmental > Terrestrial > Soil > Temperate forest >...
GCCGGCTGGAGGAACCGTCTCTCCTCCAACGAAGCTACGGAACAGGGCCACAACGCACTCGCAGGCATCCGGTGCATAAAACATCTCCGTGTTCACCATTGTGTACTCCGTCATGGATCGCATGCGAGAGAACATCTCAGCCTCGTACGCGGCGATTGCATCACCAGGCGTGTCTTCGCTGAGGAGAAGCTTTGACAGGACCAGAGCGTCGAGCATCGCCATGTTCACGCCTTCGCCTGCATAGGGCGGCATTACGTGCGCTGCATCCCCAATCAGCGTAGCGTTTGGCTTCGGCGTCCAATGCTGATCCGCCGGGCAAACAAGTAGCGGACGCCAGACTGTCGAGACCGCCTCCCTGAAGAGCGGCTCCCACCGGTCACTCCACCCCTTGAAGTTGGCGTGGAACCATCTCACTCGCTGGTCCGGACTGACTGCCTCTTCAAGGCTCTGCCTGGCTGCGAGATCTTCGGTCTTCAATCCCGCGTAGAACAGCACACTCCCGTCTGGCTTCGTTCCCATGCCAATCGTCCGTTCGCCTCCCAAAGCGATCAACGCCGAGCCTCCGAGAAGGTCCCACAACTCGGGTATTGCGTGCTTTGCCGCAGGAACGAGGCCCTCTACGAGCGAAACTCCGACATACTGCGGCCGAATAAGAGTGACCAACTCACGCAAACGAGAGTTTGCGCCGTCGCTGCCGATGGCGATATCAGCCACTGAGCTCTGCCCGTTCGCAAAATGTAATAAGACCTGCTCGCCCTGAAACTTTGAATGCTCAAGCTTGCAATCCCATTGCACGGTGCCGGACTGAAGCGAGTCGAGCAAAAGGTCGCGCAACGGGCCACGTTCGATCTCAGGACGTTGCCCGGGGCCGGACATCCGACGGACATGCTCGTGAAGGACGGTCCCATTCGTATCGGTAAGACGAAGGCTATCGAGATCCGGTCGATGGTTGGCCCAGAAAGCTTCCGTCAGGCCAGCGGCTTCCAGCGCCGCCAGTCCAGAGACTTCGTGGAGATCCAATGCGCTGCCCTGGACTCGCGCATTGCGGCTCTGGTCACGCTCGTACACTGACACTTGCGCACCGCTTTGCTGGAGCAGTCGTGCCAGAGTGAGCCCGCCTGGTCCTCCGCCGACGATGGCGATCTTCTTTCCGTGGATAGCACTCATACTTATTTTCCGATCTGATTTACGCTCAAAAACCTGAAGACTATTCGTGCGGATAGGATTGACCTAGAAAGCTGCAAGTGTGAGATGACCTTTTTGTGCTCGGCCGTTTTAGTAGTACGGTGTTCCTTCCAAGGCAGAACGCACCCCTTTCGTTCCTCGGTCAATGAGGCCGAGAAAGACACTATTCGCTTTCTCCACGTCGTGATGTTGCTGAAAAACTCGATGCGCTTCGACGAGAGCTACGGCCCAGGTTGCGACCAGCAATGATGCTGCAAGGCAGGCTACAGGATCGGGCAACCGGCGCTTCATCGATTTGGCGAGTGCGACGGTCAGATTATCCGTCAACTCGTCACGGATCGCCCGAGCTCTGGCTTTGAGCGTTTCACTTTCCTGAATCGTAGCCATGAACTTGTCGCTGCCCTCTTCAAAGAAGCGAACGTAAGGACGCTGATTGGCGACAGCCCAATGGGCGAACAGTCGCAAGGCTTCGATGGAAGGCGTTCCCGGTTTTCTTTTCTGCAGGCTGGCCAGCAGCTCTGCACGACCTTCCTCGTCCAGGTCGAAGAACATGTCTTCCTTGCGAGGGAAGTGATTGAAGACGGTCATCCGCGAGACATCGGCGGCATCCGCAATCTCATCCACCTTCACCTTGTCGAAGCCACGCTCGATGAAGAGGCGGGTGGCAACGTCAGAGATGCGCTGCCGCGTGGCGAGGCGTTTACGCGTCTGTCGATTGAGCACCGAAGCCATTTCTGAAACCCAAATCAGTTTACAGCATCTATATTTTTACTTAGTATAATTTTAGAGGATGCACATGGACGAGCCCATACAGCGCGATGAAACAACCCCAACGAACCCAACTCTGAGTGTTCTTATCTCAGGGGCTAGCTTTGCCGGACTGTCTGCAGTCTGGTGGATGAACAAGCTCGGCTACGCGGTGACCGTCGTCGAGATCGCGAAGGGACTGAGGAAGGGCGGAACCCCGGTCAACATACGAGATGGGGTCATCGACGTTGTCAGGCGTATGAATTTGCTGGAACGCATCAAGTTGGAGAGCTTGCCGCCCAGACCCATGACCTTCCTCGATGCCCACGGATCGCCGTTGCCGCTTGCTCTTTCGCAGGCAGAAGATGAGCCGGAAGAGGAATATGAAATCGAGAGGGACGTACTCCTCGACATGCTCTACGGTGAAGTCAGGGACCACGTGGAGTTTTTCTTCGGGGACAGCATCTCGGGCATGGAGCAATCCGCGGACGAGGTGTCCGTCACTTTTGCGAGTGGAAGACAGCGATCCTTTTCACTTGTGCTCGGTTGCGATGGGACCCACTCTGCTGTGAGGAGGATGAGCTTCGGCGAAGAGTCTTCTTTCCTGCTATTTCTCCAGTGCTACTTCTCCCTCACCATCGTCGATAAGCTTCTGATCGAGGAGGACACGTCACAGATGCTCAATGTTGCCGGCAAGACCATCATGCTCAACGCCTACAACGGCAAGACGGATATCGCATTCTGCTTCACCTCGGAAAGGGAAATCGACTACGACCGCCGGAATACGGAGGAGCAGAAGCGCATGATCCGCGAGAACTTCGAAGACGGGCGCTGGAGAACACGCGAACTGCTCGACGAGATGAGCCGCTGTGACGATTTCTACTTCGATAAGCTCTGCCAGATTCGGATGCGCGCGTGGTCGAAGGGGCGAGTCGTTTTGGTGGGTGATGCCGGCTACTGCCCGTCACCGGCAGCAGGGATGGGTGGCTCCGTGGCAATCCTTGGCGCTGCAGCCTTGGCCGATGCGCTTGGAAAACACCCGAGTGATCTCAGAACAGCGTTCCAGGTGTATGACGAAAGTTTCCGACCCGCCGTGGAAGCGATTCAGACACAGGCGGTCGAGTTCGGCCTGGAGATGTTTCTGCCCAGATCGGAAGAGGCGATACAGGAAAGAAACGTACGGCTCAGCATTCGGTGAGTACTTGTCATCGGTCCTCAGAGACGCGTCTCGGGGAAGTGAGATCGAACGAAGTCTCCTTGCGGCTCGATGAGCGCATTGTCCTGTTCCAGTCAACCCAGCATTTAGCGTCAGTCGGGTCGCGCTTCCGACGACTTGAGCGTTTCAGGAGCTTGATCGCATAACGTACCGATAGAAATGCGACCGGTCCTGGTAAGGCCGGCGCACGGGGCCGAGGCGTCTCCGGGATACTGCTTGACATATATTTCGACTGGTCAGTATATTTTCTCCATTGAAGCCGGGCGGTCCTGAGGCCAGGACTCCTTGAAGCAGCTACCAGGGAGTGGAACAGTAACTCAAATTCATTCGGCCTGAGGAGAATTGGCCTTTGGGTGCAGTTGCCCAGGGGTTGAAATTGAAAGCCATCAAACAGGTGCTGAGAGGCATATGGGTACGCAGACCGTCAATGAGCTGAAACCTAACAAGCATCAATTGCGAGCGAAACAGACGAGAGAGTTGCTGCTCAATTCGGCCGAAATTGTGTTCGTACGAGATGGCTTCCTGGGTGCCGAACTGGGGGAGATCGCGGCGATGGCCGGGCGCTCAAAAGGCGCAATCTATGGCCATTTCAAAAGCAAGGAGGATCTCTACTTTGCGCTCTTGGAGGAACGGATAAGCAGGTACCGCGGACGCGTCGAGGCAGTGCTTCTGGGTTGCAACAGCCATGAGGAGATTAGCCGTGCGCTGACGGATCATTTTTTTTCCGCTGTCAAACAGGACAAAGCGTGGTGCCGTTTACTTCTTGAATTCAAGCTATTCGCAACCCGCAGCCGTCCGGCGAAGAAGCGGCTGCAAAAGATCCACAAGAACCTTTATTTCAAGGAGCACTTGAAGGATCTCCCTGAGATTTGGGCAAGCCTTGGGCAGAGGAAGTTGGATAGCCGCTCAGCTCTCGGAGCTCAAGCTGCACTGGCGTCGATGGCGGCAGTTGTGCCTGCTTTGATTCTTGAGGAGGAGTTTGCGCCCGAAGTGCTTAGCGAGGCGAAATTGAAAGACGTGGTGAGGCAACTCGTCGAAGCCCTTCTCATGAGCTGAGAAGGAATTCAAGAGATTTGCGCGCGTGGAATCGGAGGGATAGGAACAGCGATGAAACAAGGATCGAGACGGCGCATTGCGCCCACAGCAGCACTGATGACGGCTCTCGTGACGGGTGCATGGTCTAACGCCCAGCTTGCGGGAAGGCCGGAGCCGAAGCACTATCCCTGGTCCGATGCGAGCCTCTCCGCAGATGTGCGCGCCGATATGGTCTTGAAGGAGATGACGCTCGACGAGAAACTACTGCTGCTGCACGGACAGGGTCTTTCGTTCTTCGCCGACGGCCCGACGGAATCGAACGGAGGCGCAGGGTACACAAAGGCCATTGCGCGGCTGGGGATTCCGTCGATTCAGATGGCGGACTCGGCATCCGGCGTCACTTTGGGCTCACTGCGAGGGCGCTACTCAACTGCATTGCCCAACAATCTTGGAGCTGCTTCCTCGTGGGATCCGCAGTTGGCGTTTGAATACGGGGCGTTGATTGGGCGAGAACTGCGAGACGAGGGCTACAGCATGTCGCTGGGCGGCGGCGTGAACCTTGCCCGCGAGCCGCGCAATGGCCGCACGTTTGAATATCAGGGCGAAGACGCTCTGCTGGCTGGCACATTGGCCGGGAACGTCGTGAAGGGAGTGCAGTCGCAGAACGTCATCGGCGATTTGAAACACTTCGCGATGAACGATCAGGAGAGCGGACGCAGTGCGTTGAACGCAAATGTCGACAAGCGCGCGATGCGCGAAACAGATCTGCTGGCGTTTCAGATTGCGCTGGGAATCTCCGACGCTGGCGCCGTTATGTGTTCCTACAACCGAGTAAATGGCGATTACGCGTGCGAGAACCAGTATCTGCTGAGAGATGTTCTTAAGAGAGATTTCAAGTTCAGGGGATTCGTTCTCTCGGATTGGGGAGGAACGCACTCCACTGTCAAGGCGTCGCATGCGGGGCTCGATCAGGAGGAGCCAGGCATATTCTTCTTTGGCGACGGTTTGAAAAAGGCAGTGGAAAGCGGCGAAGTATCGCAGGACGAGTTGAACGATCACGTCCACCGCATTCTGCGTACCATCTTTGCTGTCGGGCTGTTCGATCATCCTGTGCAGATGCAGGTACCCGATGTGGACCACGGATTCGCTCTAGCTCAGAGCATCGCAGAAAAGAGTATCGTTCTCCTGAAGAATAAGGGTGGCATTCTGCCGCTCAACGGCGTTCGCTCGATTGCGCTGATTGGCGGTCACGCGGACGTCGGCGTGCTTTCTGGCGGCGGCTCGGCGCAGACGGACCCACCTGGAGGCTCGGTCGTTCCGCCCCCACCTGCGACAGATGTTCTGTCGGCCGTTATTCGCCCTTCCTGGATGCCGAGTTCCCCTCTCCGTGCCCTGACAGCAAAGCTGCCGAATGCCAAAGTGACCTATACCTCGGGAGACGATTTTGCCGCGGCTGAGGCTGCGGCAAAGCAGGCGGACGTGGCGATCGTCTTCGCATATCAGTGGGAAGCGGAGAGCTATGATCTGTCTACACTCGATCTTGCCCCCGAGCAAAACAGACTGATCGAAACCGTGGCGGCAGCCAATCCCAAGACCATTGTCGTACTGGAAACGGGAAGCCCCGCGACCATGCCATGGGTCGACAAGGTATCGGGAGTCGTCGAAGCGTGGTATCCGGGAATCCGCGGCAGCGAGGCGCTGGCAAACATCCTCACGGGCGAAGTGAACCCAACCGGGAAACTCGCGATTACATTTCCTCGGAGCGATGCCGACTTGCCGCATCCCAAACTAATTTTGCCCCCGCCGGAATCCGAGTTCAACTACGCGGAAGTCAAAGTGTTCTCCGATTTCATGAAGCTGGCCGCGAAAGGGCTTCCGCCATTCCAGATCCACTACGACGAAGGCTTGAAGGTGGGCTACAAGTGGTATGACGCCCAGAACAAACAGGTCCTCTTCCCGTTCGGCTTTGGCCTCTCCTATACCACCTATGCGTACTCCGGTGTCTCCGTGACGCCCGGCGATCCAACAACCGTCTCCTTCACCGTAAAGAACACTGGCAAACGCGCCGGCACGGAGATCGCAGAGATTTACGCCTCGCTGCCCGATACAGCCGGAGAGCCGCCCAAGCGCTTGGTCGGCTGGGCGCGGGTAGAGCTTGCGCCTGGTGAGTCGAAGCAGATCGCCGTTCCGGTAAGCCGTGAACGGCTCATGGTCTACGACGAGGCTTCCGATTCCTGGAAACTCGCCCCCGGGAAGTATGTCATTCGGGTTGGAAGCTCATCGCAGGATCTCCCTTTGCAGCAGACAGTTCCCTTCTGAAAGACACACCAACTTCGCCAGCTCTTGTCGCATCGAAAGAGCCTCAATTGATGCAAATCACTAAAGCGCTCACCGACACGCGAGCCACTTGGCCGTGTAGTCGTTAGCCTTGATCGGAATTGCCTCGGGGCAAGATGGTTGGTGCGCGAAAGATGCTCCGAGGCATTTTCGATAAGGGGACTAGAAGGAAGGCGGTGGCAGTGGCGGGCGCTGCTATGGAGCTCGGTACCCGATTGGCCTGCATGGATAGGGCACAGAAGCCGGAGAACACAGCCTGGATCGGTCGGCAAGAGAGATAGATCTGTCACGAACGAGTGATTTCGTGAACCGCTTGCAGGCAGAAATAGTTTATGAGGCCGCATCTTCACATCGAAGACACAGGTGGGCCGAGACGTGCGGTCACATCTTCGCGCGCCCCTGGATGAGGCTGGAATCAGGAAGTGTTGGGAAGATCGCATCGAAAGGCCAGTTGTTGCGCGGTGAGGTTAGGTCCGATGTTCATGTTGGCTCCGCAGCGTGGGCAACGCCAGATGGCTAACGGATAGTTCGTGAGATGTGAACCTGGTAGAGGCTGGCAAGCAAGCTGCTGGCGAGCGAGCGTGAGGAGCGCGGCCCGGCGTGCGTTGGCGAGATAGCCGAAGTGGCGGATGCGGACGAAACCTCTGGGCAGCACATGTTGGCAGAAGCGGCGCAGGAACTCGCTCGCGGATAGAGTCATGATGCGCTGCTTGTTGCCGTGCGCATAGTCTTTCCATCGGAAGCTTACGCGTTGACCGTCGAAGCTGAGCAGGCGCTGGTTGCTGATGGCGACGCGGTGGGTGTAGCGGCCGAGATACCGCAGCACGCGCGCAGGCTCACCGAAGGCGGGCTTGGCATAGACTACCCAGTCGTCCTTGTAGAGCGCGCGCACGAGTGTTGAAGGACAGTCGATGCGGCGTTGACGGAGTGCCTGTTGGAGAAGCGCGAGATACTTGCCGCGGAAGACGCGGCTGAGAACCTTGACGGGGAGGAAGAAGGCATACTTCGGATGAACCCAGCGCGATAACTTGGATCGAAACCGCCGGCGGGAACGACGCAGTGGAGGTGGGGATGCAAGCGCAGGTTCTGTCCACACGTATGCAGAATGCTGAGAAATCCGATCCTGGCTCCGAGATGCCTGGGGTCGGCTGCGACTTCAAGCAGGGTCTGAGCGGTGGCGTGGAAGAGCAGATCGTAGAGTAGCCGAGGACGTCGCTGACACAGCGGATTTAGCGCGTGAGGCAAAGTAAAGACGACATGGAAGTAGGGTAGAGGGAGCAGGTCCTGCTCCCGCCGAGCGAGCCAGCGGAGGCGCGCCTGGGCCTGACACTTCGGGCAGTGCCGGTTGCTGCACGTAATGGAGTGCACTCCATTACGTGCCTAGGGGAGTTTTTCGTTGCGGGGAGTGCGACGCACGAGTGGATGAAACAGCGGTCATCTGAGCGAGGGTGGGGTGTTTGGACTCACCATAATATTGGGTGCTCCTGCTAAGGTGGTGCGGCCGTTATTGGCACATCACTCAAGGAGAACCCCATGATTGAGAAGTACTTTTCTTATCCAACAACGCTCAGGCGTTTGCGGGCAGGTCTCTGTGGAACCCACGTTGATGGCTTCGCGGGCACACTTGAAAAACAGGGCTACGCTCATGCGACTGCGATTCGTTACCTGCGCGCCGCAGCCCATCTCGGTAGTTTTTTGCAGCGAAAAGGTTGCACTTTGGAAGATGTGGATGGGCGATTGCTGGAGGCTTTTGGTCGACACTTTTCACGCTGTCGCCGCTCTCGGTACAACGGCAGGAAGACCGGCTATCACGCTCGTTTTGGAGTAAAACTCTTCTACCGGTATTTGGTTCAGCAAGGAGTCTGTCAGAGCTTTCAGACAGATGATATTACCAACGATCTGCCTACATTGGTCATTGCTTTCCGCGACTGGCTTCATACGCATCGTGGCGCTACCCAACCGACTCTCCGGCTGTACACCCGTGGCGCAACTGAACTGCTCCATGCACTTGGTGAGGATGTCAGCCGGTGGGATGCCAAGGGAGTACGTGCGTTTCTGTTGGATCGCGCGAGCCAGTGTGGCACTGAAACGACCCAGAAGCTGATTACGGCTGTGCGAGCGTTCCTGCGGTATCTTATTTTCCGCGGCGAAGCCCGAGATGATCTCGACCTCGCTGTTCCGGCGATCGCTCATTGGCGATTAGCCACGCTTCCACGGAGTCTCTCAGCACAGGAACTGAACCGTCTCATCGCCGCCTGTGACGGGACTAGCTCTGCCCTTTACCCATAAGATGGCCGGGACTAATCATCTCATCCCGCATCCTCGTCGTCATCGAAACTTCGGAGTGCAAACCCCTCAGCCATGAGCAGGAGCTGGTAAAAACCTTCCCACATCAGTTGGTGGCCGGGCTCAGGATCTTTCTTGCGGCCCAGGTAGCCGCCCATGCGGGCGACGAGCCGTACCGCATCACGCAACGTTTCAGGCGCGGGGAGCCGTTTTTTTTTAGCGTAGGCGTTCAGAACCTGCAGTTCGATATTCGAGAACACGACATCGGGAGGCAACTGGGGAGTCTCACGACCCAGCAGGGTCATAAGCATAATGCGCCAGGCGATAACAAGATTGATAGCAATCGCCCGACGGATGCGCTCGGCGGTCTCGTGACCGATCTGCTCGACGCCGCAGCCGGATTTGAGAACGCGGTGGAAGTCCTGTCGGGTAAGGGACTGGCGCGGTATCTGCGTCGAGCGCAATCCGTTTCCAGCCCCTCCCCATAGGAACTGCTCGTGAGGTTTTCCCTCAAGCAGCTCGCCCAGTGAATTTCGTCGAGAGGGTTATGTTTCGTGTCGGGTGACGGCCACTTTCGCATTCGCTACTCCATCGCCGTCATCCGATGGTTCGACTTCGCCTCCCGATATATCCGTCTCCGCAGATCCTGCAGATTGATGGGTGGTTTTGTCATTTCACCCCTGCCTCACGTTGTAGAGCGGAATATTCACCGGTCCGGGCCCTTCCCTCCGGACGCGTTTTGCTGCACGTCCATCAACGGTGTCGGGTCGGAGGTGGCGCATCGAGTTGCCCCGATGCTGGCCACCGTCCGCCGCTCAGTAGGGTCGAGAGCAGGCGCGCGCACGGTAGGCTCCGGTGGTGATTCCATCGCTTTCGCTATGGACCGCAGTCCGGTGACCATGGTCACGTTTCCAGCTCCCGCCACGTCAAACGCAGCGTGCGGTTTTCCCGCACTGCGCTTTCCTGTTTGCTTCGTGCCAGGGTTTATGAGACCTGTTGCGCTGGGAGCACTTTCGACGCCGCCCGATGACGAACCTTATAGCCGTTGAACAGCTTCAGGTCCTCGTACAGGTTGCGTCTACTCCACCTCTTCCAGCCAAAGCCGCTTCGATTCCGGGATCGCCCCATGTGACGCCGGATCTTCTTTTCTACCCAGTCTTGAATGAAGGAGAAGCATTCGCTGGAGTGCCCTATGGCGAAGTAGTTTACCCAACCCCTCAGCACCGGGTTGATCAATTGCACGACCCGATCAACCGGCTGGGACTGGAATCGCCGGAACACCTCCTTGAGCTTACGCAATAGCGCCGTGCGTTTCTTCATCTTCGGCGTGTAGTGCGCTCGCCACACCTGCCTTTCCATACTGCGCAGGCGTCGGAAATCGAACCCCAGGAAGCCGAAGCTTTCCGCACGGTCCAAGTTCACGATGCTACTCTTCTCTTCATTAATCTCGACTTCGAGTTTGGCAAATTCTTCCCGTAGCCGTTTGTTCACCGCCCCCAACAACCACGCATTGCGCGGATGAGCATCGATCAGCACAACAAGATCATCAGCGAATCTGGCATACTCGACGTAGGTGTACTTCCCGTAACGCGTGGCTTCTTTCGCCCGTTCCAGCATACGATCCACCTCAGTGAGATAGATGTTACTGAGAAGCGGCGAAATCACTCCGCCTTGCGGAAC
>Ga0206814_10371_pt1 | contig 10418 bp, 10 predicted proteins | sample Alteio_BWOrgCont_90_FD_152850 | JGI IMG/M metagenome (GOLD analysis project Ga0206814, IMG submission 152850) | Enriched cells from forest soil in Barre Woods Harvard Forest LTER site, Petersham, Massachusetts, United States -... | ecosystem: Environmental > Terrestrial > Soil > Temperate forest >...
ACCATTTTGTCTTTAAAAAATGTTCTCGACGCGCCGATTGCAGAATTAAGCTTGTCGCTGGAAAACGAATCGCTTCGTGCCTTGCCGGAAAATTTTCGCGGCAAATGCTGCGCCCCGCTGCGCGAATTGGACGAAACAAAAATGATTGAATTGCTGCAGCAAGCCGCGCGCGTGCGGTTTGACAACAAGGCCGCGCAATTTTGCGCGCGCGCCAGAAATGCCGGTTGGGAGCAAACGCTTTGGGAAAATTTATTCCGCGCGCTCGGTTACAAACATAATGTCTGGCCGATGCAAAATCTTGCGGAGGCAAAATCCATTTGGTCGCGCGGCATGAATTCCGCATTTGAATTTCAAGCGCGATTGCTTGGCATCAGTGGATTGTTGCCGGACCAGTTGACGCGAGCACAAAAATCTTCGGACAATTATGTCCGGCGGATTTGGGATTTCTGGTGGCGCGAGCGCGAGCAATTTTCCGAATTCATTTTGCCGCGCGCGGTTTGGAAATTTCACGGCTTGCGCCCGGCAAATCATCCACAACGGCGATTGGCGCTGGCGTCGCATTGGTTGGCGGATAAAAATTTCGTCTTAAAAATTGAAAAATGGAGCGCAGCGGAAATTTCCGACAAAAAACTTCTGGTGTCACTTCATGAAATTCTAAACGTCGAACGCGATGAATTTTGGTCGTGGCACTGGACGTTCAAATCGGTGCGGCTGAAAAAACCGCAGCCGCTGCTTGGCGACGCGCGGGTGACCGACTTGGCAATTAACGTGATTTTGCCGTGGCTTTGGATTCGTGCGAGGGAAGGCCGCAATGAAAAAATTCAGCGCGAGATGGAGCGAAGGTTTTTCAATTGGCCGGCGGCGGAAGACAATTCGATTTTGAAACTGGCGCGGCAACGATTGCTTGGAATGGCAAATGCAAAAGTTTTGAAAACGGCGTCAGCACAGCAAGGTTTGATGCAAATTGTCCGCGATTTTTGTGAGCGCTCAAACGCCGTCTGCGACAATTGTCCGTTTCCCCGGTCTTGTCAAAAGTTTCAAGACGGCAAGCGAATCGTAAACGTCGTGCCGACTTCTTCCTGGCTCGCAACTTCAATCGTTCCACCATGTGCTTCGACGGTGGCTTTGCAAATCGCCAATCCAAGTCCGGTATTTGACGCGCCCGTTCGAGATTTGTCGCCGCGATAAAATCGCTTGAAGACATGCGGCAAATCCAGATGCGAAATTCCCTGGCCGGTATCGGCAACGGTCAAAATAGCCAAACCATTTTTTGATTCCAATTTCACACGAATTTCTCCGCGCGGTTTGTTGTATTGAATGGCATTCATCAAAAGATTTGTCACGACTTGCGTGAGTCGTTCGGAATCTCCAGTGATTTCAACAGGCGAAAATTCGGAAATTAATTTCAAACCGTGCTCTTCGGCGATGGGCCGAATCATCTCGACGCAATCATGAACGGTTTGCGTGAGATCGAGCTGCTTCCGTTTGACGTGTTCCTGTCCGGCATCAAACCTCGCGAGTTCAAGCAACGCGGAAATCAATCTTTTCATCCGTTGCGCCGCGCGCTGGCAGGCTTCGATGGTTTCTTTGTAATCTTTGGCTTCTCGTTCGCGATTCAACGCCGTTTGCGTCTGCGTCAAAATGACCGAAACGGGCGTGCGCAATTCGTGCGCGGCGTCGGAGGCAAATTGTTTTTGCTGCGCGAACGCGGCTTCGAGCCGGGCGAAAGTGGAATTCAGGACGGCGGCGAGTTTGCCGAGTTCGCTTTCCGTTTCTGCGACGTTGATACGTTGCGACAAATCTCCGGCGGAAATTTTCACGGCAGCATCGCTGATGGAATTGATTGGGCGAATGGCGTGTGAAACCAGCCAGCCACCAACAGCTAAACCGAAAATTAAAATGACAACACCGGCACCAGCAAGTTTCCAAGCCGCTACTTTGAGTTCGTGCAATTCCGGCACGTTACAACATTCAATAGAAACCATTTCTCCAGATGGCAAACGTCTTGTGAATCCGAATTGATAAAGATGATTTGGCCGCGAAAAGATTAGTGCATTTGTGCTTTGGGCAATTTTCTTATCTTCATTATCATCCCAAATAATAAAATAGAAATGATGCGGGTCGTCGGAGTCAAATAAAGCTTGGGCTTCCGGCGGCAAATGAAATTCTCTGGAACGTAAATCTTGCGGCGGAAATTCATCACTCCTTTGGTCGGGCGGTGGTGGATGCGGATGCAAAGCACTTACAACTTTTTGAAATCGAAATTCCAACTCCGCATTCAACAAGCTCATTTGCCGCTCATACTGCAATTGTAAGGCGATAATTCCAAAACCCGCGAGCACGAGCACGAGAATCAGGCCATACCAGAGTTGCAATCGCCATTTGATGGAATTGAAAATCTTCATTCAATGCAATAGCCGTGGCCACGCCGCGTGACGATGAATTCCGCGCCAAGTTTTTTGCGGACGTTGGAGACGTGGACGTCGAGCAGGTTGGAAAGCGAACTTTCGTTTTCGTCGAACAGATGCTCGTAAAGTTGCGTGCGCGTGACGACTTCGCCACGATGCAGCGCCATGAATTCTACAAGCGCATATTCGCGCGCAGTCAATTCAACCGGCTTGTCTTTGACGAAAATATTTCGCGCGGCGGTATCAATCTTCACGTCGCTGATTTCGATAATGTTGGTCGTCTTGTTGTTGCTGCGGCGAATAATTGAACGTAGTCGCGCGAACAATTCCGACAAATCAAACGGTTTGACGATGTAATCGTCCGCGCCGGAATCCAAGCCTTTCACACGGTCGCGCGTCTGGTCACGAGCGGTGAGCATGAGCACGGGCGTTTTTTTTGTTTTGCGAAGACACTTCAAAATTTCCCAGCCGTCCATTTTCGGTAACATCACGTCGAGAACGATGGCATCGTAATCGTAAGATTCGGTTTTGTAAGAGCCTTCCTCGCCGTCGGGCGCGGTATCCACGGCGTAGCCTTCTTCTCGCAGCGCTTGCGCGAGGCTGCGGAGTAAATCGGGTTCGTCTTCAACGATTAAAATTCTCATTGCGCGTGCTTAACACGAATTTTGGCTGCGTTACTCTGCCAAAAGCAACCTTAAGATAAAATGAAGCTCAACGTTTGAATTTTGAAAATGCAAAATTCAACATTTCCGCCGCGGCAGGAATTTTAAATGCCAGCGCGAGCAATAAATAAGTCAATCCAGCCAGAATTGCCGGAACAAATACTTCGCCGATTCGCAACACCGTCGTCTCATGCCCCAATTTTTGCGACCAGAAATGCCAGCCAAACCAACTGATGATTCCGGCAACGATTCCGGCAAAGGCCAGCGGCAAAAAAGTTTTTCTCAATGATTCCATTTCCAGTTTTCCCAATTTCTTCCGCAGTGCAAAAATCAGCAGACCGACGTTGCAAAGCGAAGTCATGGTGTTGGCGATTCCGAGTCCGCCTTCCTGCAACGGCGACAACAACAGCAGCAAAAGTGCAAAAATGAAATTGATGACAAGGCAAAAGATGCTGACTTTCATCGGCGTCTTGGTGTCGCCGAGCGCATAAAAGGCACGCCCTAAAATATTCACGGTCGAAAACATGACCAAACCTGGCGCAAGGCAGATCAGCGCATAGGCGACGCGGACGGTGGAGCGGCTGGTGAAATCGCCATGCTCGAACAACAATCGCACAATTGGTTCGGCCAACGTCACGAGCAGCACCGAAGCGATGAGATTCAAAAAAAGCAACGTGGACAAACCGTGCCGCAGCGTCGCACGAAACTCCAAATAATTTTTGTCCGTTGCCAATCCGGCGAGCGTCGGCAGCAAATATGTCGCCAGCGAAATTCCGAAGATTCCCTGCGGCAATTCCATCAAGCGCACTGCGCCGTTGAACGACGAGACAATTCCCGTGCCGACGAAAAATGCGGCCAACTGCACCAGCGCCACGTTGATTTGAAACGCCGCGACGCCGATGGTTCCCGGAAGCATTTGGCGGACGACCCGCTGCACCGTCGCGTCGCCCCACGGCGAAACCCAACGGTAACGAAAGCCATCGCGCCAAAGTGTCGGCATTTGAAACGCCGCTTGCGCCACTCCTGCGGCCAGCACGCCGTAAGCGAGCGCAAAAATCTGCGCGGGCAATTTTTGTTCTTTCGGCAAACCGATTCCGAATTTTGGCGCGAGCCAGTAAACCGATGCAATCATCACCACGTTCAGCATCGTCGCGCCCATCGCAGGGATAAAAAAATGGCCGCGTGCGTTGAGCATTCCCATCATCGCCGCCGCAAGGCACACGAGCAGCATGTAAGGAAACATCACGCGCAACAATTGCAGCATGAGTTCGGTTTTGTCGGAGAAGTGATGAAAATTTAGCGCGAGCGAAACGCCGAGCATGACCAACGCGATGACCACGCTCGCTGCGATGACGAGACCAGAAATGACGGCGTTAGCCGCGCGCCACATTTCGCGTTCGCCGTGAAGTTTTTCTTTTTCTTTGAAAACCGGAATGAACGCCGCCGTCAACGCACCTTCACCGAGCAACCGGCGAAAAAGATTTGGAATCGTAAATGCATATTGAAACGCGTCGTTGACCCAACCCGTGCCCATGAAATGGTAATATGCCATTTCGCGCACCATGCCGAGCAGCCGGCTCAACAAAGTGGCGGCGGCCATCGCGCTGGACGATTTCAACATCTTGGACACGCACGAAGATTAAAGTCCAAAATGGTTGGCCGCAAGAGAACACAAAGGGCGCAAAAATTTTCAACGTGAACTTTTTTGCAGTTATTTCCTGTTTTCCAATTCGCCATTTCATTTGTAATCTTCGCACGTGAGCATTTTGGAAGAATTGAAATGGCGGGGCCTCATCGCCGATTGCACGGACGAAGCGGAATTGACAAAAAAACTTTCTGCGCCGATGACGCTTTATTGCGGCTTCGACCCGACGGCAGATTCGCTACATGTCGGAAATCTCGTTCCGTTGCTCGCGCTGCGACGATTTCAATTGCTTGGGCACAATCCAATTGCCGTCGCAGGCGGTGCCACTGGTTCAATCGGCGACCCGAGCGGCAAAACGCAAGAACGGCAATTGCTCACGAAAGAAATTTTAGATCGCAATATCGCCAGCGTGAAAGTGCAGCTCGCGAAGCTGCTGGATTTTGAAACCAAAAAAAATCCAGCGCGGCTTGTGGACAATGCTTCGTGGACGCAAAACATTTCGTATCTGGATTTTCTGCGCGACATCGGAAAACATTTTTCCGTCAACCAGATGGTTGCCAAGGAATCCGTCCGCGCGCGTATGGAAGACCGCGAGACCGGCATCAGCTATACCGAATTTAGCTACATGTTGCTGCAGGCGTTCGATTTCATGGTGCTCGCACGCGACCAGAATTGTGAACTGCAAATCGGCGGCAGCGACCAATGGGGAAATATCACAGCTGGAATTGATTTGTGCCGGAAGAAATTAAGCAAAATAGTTTTCGGATTGACCTTGCCGCTCATCACTAATGCCGACGGAACAAAATTTGGCAAAACGGAAGCCGGCGCGGTGTGGCTCGATCCGAAACGCACGAGCGTTTACAAATTTTCCCAATTCTGGATTAACACGGACGACCGCGATGTCATCCGCTATTTGAAATTTTTCACGTTTTTGCCGCGCGAAGAAATTGAATCGCTGGAAAAGAAGCATTCTGAAAATCCCGGCGCGCGCGAAGCGCACAAGGCTTTGGCGATTTCCGTGACGGATTTAATACATGGCACAAAATCCGCGATTGAATCTTTTCGAGCCAGTCAAATTCTTTTTGGCGGCGAACTTACAGGAATTTCTGAAATAACTTTCGATGGTTTTATTAACGAAGTTCCGAAGAAAGAAATTGAGAAATCAAAATTAGACGGCGTGGGAATTCCGCTAGTTGAACTTTTGATTCATGCCGAGCTTTCTTCATCCAAAGGTCAGGCGCGAAAAGACATCGAAGGCGGAGGCGTGAACATCAACAACGTCCGCGAAGCCAGCGCCGCTCGCGCCGTGACATCAAATGATTTGCTTTTCGGCAAACATATTCTGCTCCGCAAAGGCAAAAAAAAATTATTCGTGTCGTCGGTCGAACCATCATTGACGATGGTGAAATTCAATTTCGCTTTCGTCGCACGGTAATTGTCTGACCATTTTTGGAAATGGTCAGCGAATTTTGCGTTCGTCACGACGTATATGCGATCAAGTCCGCCGATGGGCGCGAGATTATCGAGCACATGCTCAATCATCGGCTTGCCCGCGACCGGCAGCAGCGGCTTCGGTTGCGTCAGCGTAAGCGGATAAAGTCTGGTGGCGTATCCGGCGGCCAGAATTATGACTTTCATGCAATGGTCTGGGACGCAAATTGAAGAAAATTAAACGGTGCAGGGCAATCAAAAACTGAAAGTTTCGCGCATAAATTTCATCATGCGCCGCAGAAATTTCAAGAATTAGCTCTTCTCAAACAAGCTGGGCGCCGAGGCGCGCGCCAATTCCTGACAGCGCGAATAGATTTCGGACGGCGAATCGCAATTCAACGCAAATTCCGCGAGCGACTGCGCTTCGTTCAATTTCAAACGGCGAATGATGTATTTCACTTCCGGCACGACCGGCGGCGCGGCGCTCAATTCATCCACGCCCAAACCGATGAGCAGCGGCGCGAGCACGGGGTCGCCGGCGATTTCACCGCAAACACCCGCCCAAATGCCGTTTTTGTGCGCAGCGTCAACGGTCATTTTAATCAAACGCAATATCGCCGGATGCGTCGGCTCGTAAAGATGCGAAACTTTTTCGTTCGTGCGGTCGGCGGCGAGCGTGTATTGAATCAGGTCATTGCTGCCGATGCTGAAAAATTTCACGTGCTTAGCCAGCGCGTCGGCGATGAGCGCGGCGGACGGAATTTCAATCATCGCGCCGATTTTCATTTCTTCGTTGAATGGAATTTTTTCCGCGCGCAATTCCTCTTTGCATTTTTCCACCAGCGCATTGGCCTGCCTCAATTCATCGAGGCCCGAAATCATCGGATACATCATTTTCACTTTGCCTTCGACGCTCGCGCGAAGGATGGCGCGAAGCTGCGCGCGAAACATTTCAGGTTGTGCGAGACAAAAACGAATTGCGCGCCAGCCGAGAAATGGATTCATTTCTTTCGCCAATTGCAAATGCGACGCGAATTTGTCTCCACCCAAATCCAAAGTGCGGATGATGACTGGATTCGGCTTCAGCGCGATGGCGACTTCTCGATAAACTTTGTATTGCTCTTCTTCGGTCGGCAAACTTTCGCGATTGATGAACAAAAATTCCGTGCGGAAAAGTCCGACGCCTTCCGCGCCGTGTGAAAGAACCGGCTCGATGTCGTTTTGATCTTCGATGTTTGCGGAAAGAATGACAACTTTTCCGTCGAGCGTGACGGCCGGCTGCGTTTTGATTTCGCGCAATTTTTCATCGAGCGACGCGCGATTTTTTTCAAGTTGGCCGTATTCAAAAAGTGTTTTGTCCGTCGGATTGACGATGACCAAACCGTTGTAGCCGTCGAGCAGCGCGTAATCGCCCGTCTCCAATTCTTCACTGATACTTATCAATCCGACAACTGCCGGAATATCGAGTGAACGCGCAAGAATCGCCGTATGCGAAGTTTGTCCGCCGATGTCCGTTGCAAATCCGAGGACAAATTTTTTGTTTAATTGCGCCGTGACCGACGGACTTAAATCGTGCCCGATCAAAACGCACGGCTCGTTGATGTGCCGTAAATCGAAGGAATCTTTCACTTCGAGCAAGTTGTCGAGCACGCGCGCCATCAAATCATGCATGTCGGAAGCGCGCTCGCGAAGATATTCGTCATCCACGCCGGCCAGCACGTCAATGTAACGCTCGGCGACGGTGTGAAAGGCAAATTCGGCGTTCGCCTTTTGCTCGCGAATCAATTTGATGACTTCGTCCACGAGCACGCGATCTTCGAGCATCAGCAAATGCGCGTCGAAAATATCACCTTCCTTCACACCCATGTTTTGAATAACTTTATGCTGAACTTCTGAAATTTGTTTGCGCGTTTGTGCGAGCGATTGTTCGAAGCGCTTGATTTCGGCGGCAACTTCGTTTTCGGAGATTTCGCGCTGCGAGATGAAATGACGCGCACGGTGCATGACGAGAATCTTCCCACGACAAACGCCGGCTGAAACGGCGATGCCGCGATACACTTTCTCCCCTTTTAACGGTGCTGACATCGTGTCTGCCTAGAAATAGCCGAAGCGTTTTGTATTGGAAAGGATTTCCGCCAAAAAAATAAGGCGACGCAATCGCATCGCCTAACTCTTGAAATCAGTTGAAGTTACGCGCGCTCCATGTATTTGCCTGTGCGCGTGTCCACTTTAATTTTCTCGCCGGTCTTGATGAACAGCGGCGCCTGCACCGTGATGCCGGTTTCAACCGTAATCGCCTTTTGCACATTGTTCGCCGAATCGCCGCGAACACCTTCCGGCGCATCGGTCACGGTCAAAATTACGGACGATGGCAATTCAACAGAAACTGCTTTTTCTTCGACGAATGTCACGGTGATTTGGGCGTTTTCCACGAGAAAATTTTTCGCGTCGCCGATCAATTCCGCGGCGAGCGTGACTGTTTCGTAAGTTTCCGGATCGGTAAAAACGTAATCCGCGCCATCTTTGTAACTGTATTCCATTTTCTTGGCAATCATGGGCACAGGCTCGATTCGTTCAGTCGAGCTAAGGCGGATGTCAGACGCCTTGCCAGTGCGAAGGCTGCGAAGCGTCGCCTGCACAAATGCGCGCAAATTGCCGGGCGTGCGATGCTGAAACTCCAATACCACGCATACATCGCCGTTGTAATTGATCGCCATTCCGCGGCGAAGGTCGTTTGCTGTTGCCATAAAATTAGAAAATAAATTGTCGCGCCGGATTTTTTCCGAAAGCGAGCCGGAGAAAATACCAGAAAATTGCTCGAACGCAAGGCGCTTTTCGGTGAATAACCATGCCTTGACACCGCAAAATGCAGTGTGTTACAAAAGAGCAACCACAATTAGCTGTGGTTTTATGCGTTGCTCCAAATGCGGTTGCCAGGAAGACAAAGTCATAGATTCGCGCGCCTCGCGTGAAGGCGCAACCATCCGTCGCCGTCGAGAATGTGAAAAATGTGGACATCGCTTCACCACTTACGAAGAAGTCGAACACGAAGGTCTCATGGTTATGAAGCGCGACGGACGACGCGAGGAATTTTCACGTGAGAAACTTTTGTCCGGCATCAAGAAGGCTTGCCAGAAACGCCCCATCAGCCTGAAAGCCATGGATGACCTCGTGGACCACATCGTCGCCGTTGTGACGGAAAAATTTGAAAGCGAAGTGCCCGGCGAATTCATCGGCAAACTAGTCATGGAAGGTTTGCGCGAATTGGATGACGTCGCTTACGTTCGTTTCGCGAGCGTGTATCGAAGATTTCAAGAGGCGACGGATTTTGTTCAGGAAGTAAAAAAACTGGAGGCTGCCAAATGATTGCCTTGCACTCCGACTGCTTGATGTTTCAGCTCGCCAACGGCGAGAGCGTTCCCTGCTCCGCCGAAATGATCAGCATCGAAGTCCACAGTAATTCCGCCGGACTGCTCGATCAGGAAATGCTCCACCACGCAGCAGCGTCTGTTTTTCATTATTTCAAAATCGAACTCGCGCGCGAAACCGTGACTGTCGGTGAATTTGCCGGTGCGCTCGAAAAAGTGTTGCGCGGATTCGGGCTGACCATTCGCGCGGGCATGGCCGATGCGCCGCTGGAAACCATTGAAATGGATTTGCGTCTTATCGCGCACGAGACATCCGGCAGCTTCGAACTTTTATTTTTCCCGCGTTTGCGAAATGAATTGCGCAATCAATTGCTACGCTCGCCGCGAGTGTTGCGCTTCCGCGGATTGCGCGGCTGCGTCAAACAACTCGCTGGCGCGCAACGCTGGAGCAATCGCTGCGAAAAAGTGCAGGAGCAAATCGTCGAGTATTTGCGCGGTTGTTTGGGTGCCGAAGAAAAGCAATGCGCACTCGTTGTTGAGTAATTGATTGGTGGGGCGAGCGTCCTCACGAGCCAAAATTAATTCGTGAAAATTAGTGAAATCCGTGTAAAAAGTTTTACATGAGCAAAACGTTATTCGAAAAAATCATCGCGCGCGAAATTCCCGCGCAAATTGTCTATGAAGACGGCATGGTTCTTGCCATTCGTGATATTAATCCGCAAGCGCCGACACACATTTTGATTTCTCGGCCATTTGTTGCTGAAAGCCCACGAAGTCGCGATGAAATTACGACTGGAGGACGGCTACCGGTTGGTCATTAACAACGGCGCGAACGGCGGCGAAACCGTTCCGCATTTGCATTGCCACATTCTCGGCGGACGCCACATGAATTGGCCGCCGGGTT
>Ga0206814_10372_pt1 | contig 10412 bp, 9 predicted proteins | sample Alteio_BWOrgCont_90_FD_152850 | JGI IMG/M metagenome (GOLD analysis project Ga0206814, IMG submission 152850) | Enriched cells from forest soil in Barre Woods Harvard Forest LTER site, Petersham, Massachusetts, United States -... | ecosystem: Environmental > Terrestrial > Soil > Temperate forest >...
AGTTATGGCGTGGCATCGCTGGCAAATCTGCTGAAACTGATGGGGACTTTTTATTTGTCGAGTTTCCTGTTCGTGGTGGTGGTGCTGGGAATCATTGCGCGGCTGGCAGGCTTTTCGATTTTCCGGTTTCTGGCGTACATCAAGGACGAATTGCTGATCGTGCTGGGAACGAGTTCATCGGAAACGGTGCTGCCGGACATGATGCGCAAACTGGAACGGCTGGGGGCTTCGAAGTCGGTGGTTGGGCTGGTTTTTCCAACAGGATATGTCTTCAATACCGACGGCACGAATATTTATTTAACGCTGGCGGCACTTTTTCTGGCGCAGGCGACGAATACGCATCTATCGCTGGGGCAGGTGAGCGGGATTCTGCTGTTCGCGCTGCTGGCGTCGAAGGGCGGATCGGGCGTCACGGGAACAGGATTTGTGACGCTGGCGGCGATTTTGGCGGCGGTGCCGTCGATTCCGGTGCAGTCGCTGGCGCTGCTGGTGGGGATTGAGAAGTTCATGAGCGAGTGCCGCGCGCTGACGAACGTGGTGGGAAATGGAGTGGCGACGCTGGTGGTGAGCCGCTGGCAAGGGGAATTGGACGTGGAGAATATGCGGCGGGTGATGGAAAAGCCGCCGGAGAACTCTGAAACGAGTTCGGAATAAAAGACGTTACACTATCTGGAACCGCTCGCGGCCTGCGAGCGGCCTGCAATTTCCTAAACCTGGGGGATTCATGCCCGCCACTGCGATGGATCGAAGGACATTTTTGAGAGTTTCCGCCGTCAGCGGCGGAGGATTTTTGCTTGCGTGCCACGTGCCAAGCCTGACGGAGGCTTTTGCAGGGCAGGCGGGAGCGGCGCAATCGCCCACACCGGCATTTGTTGCCACCGCCTTCATTCGCATGACGGCGGATGGGATTGTGACGATCACCGCGAAGAATCCGGAAATTGGCCAAGGCGTGAAAACGCATTTGCCGATGATTATCGCGGAAGAGTTCGACGTGGACTGGAAGGATGTTCGAATCGAGCAGGCTGACCTGGACGAAACGAAGTATGGCCCGCAGCGGGCGGGAGGAAGCACGGCGACGCCGATCAATTGGGACCCGTTGAGGCGAGTAGGGGCAGCCTGCCGGCAGATGTTCGTAGCGGCGGCGGCGCAAAGCTGGGGAGTGCCGGGTTCGGAATGTGAGACGGCTTCGGGAAAGGTGATTCACAGCCCATCGAAGAGGACGATCGTTTACGGCGCGCTGGCGGCTAAAGCGGCGACGATGGCCGTGCCGGATTTGAAGAGCGTGCCGCTGAAGGACCCGAAGAATTACAAAATCATCGGGAAAGCGACGATGGGCGTGGATGTGCCGTCGATTGTGGCGGGGAAACCACTTTACAGCATCGATTTCCGGGTGCCGGAGATGCTGTGGGCGGTGTATGAGAAGTGCCCGGTATTTGCGGGGAAAGTGATCAGCGCAAATGTGGACGAGATCAAGGCGCTGCCGGGAGTGAAGCAGGCATTTGTGGTGGAGGGGACGACCGAATTGCTGGGATTGCACGCGGGCGTGGCGATTTTGGCGGAAAACTGGTGGCAGGCGAACAGCGCGCGGAAGAAATTGAAGATCAAGTGGGACGAAGGAACCACCGCACAGCAGAGCAGCGAGGGGTTCGCCCGGCGGGCGCAGGAGCTTTCGAAACAAGCGCCGACCGTGATGCTGCGGAAGGATGGAGACGCGGAGAAGGAGCTGCAATCGGCGGCGAAAGTGGTGGAAGCCGCATATGAATATCCGTTTCTGGCGCACGCGCCGATGGAGCCGGAAAACTGCCTAGCGCATTTTCATGACGGCAAGCTGGAGTTCTGGTCGCCGAGCCAAACGCCGGAATCCGGGCGCATGCAGGTGGCGAAAGTTTTGGGAATTCCGCACGACGACATCATCGTGCATTTGAAGCGCGCGGGCGGAGGATTCGGGCGGCGGCTGACGAACGATTACATGCTGGAAGCGGCGGCAATCGCGAAACAAGCGGGCGTTCCGGTGAAGCTGCTGTGGACGCGCGAGGACGATTTTCATCACGATCACTACCGGCCCGCGGGGTTTCATTTCCTGAAGGGCGGGGTGGACGCTTCGGGAAAATTACTGGCATGGAAGAATCACTTTGTGACGTTTGGGGAGGACGAGACGTTCGCCCCTTCGGCGAATATTCCGGGGAACGAGTTCCCCGGGACGTTTTTGCCGAATTTTCATTTTGGAGCGTCGCTGATGCCGCTGGGCGTGCCGACGTACGCGCTGCGGGCGCCGCGGAGCAACGCGTTTTCGTGGGTGTTCCAGTCGTTTACGGATGAGCTTGCGCATGCGGCGGGAAAAGATCCCGTGGAGTTCCGGTTGGAGCTGCTAAGCCTGCCACGACTGACGACACCCGATGTGAAGCCGGATCCGTTTTCGAGCGCGATGGATGGCGCGCGAATGCAGGGTGTGGTACGGCTGGTGGCGGAAAAATCCGGATGGGGGAAGCGAACTCTGCCGAAGGGCACGGGGATGGGCGTGGCGTTTCAGTTTTCGCACCGCGGGTATTTTGCGGAGGTGGTGGAACTGAGCGTGGACGCAAAGAATGCTGTGAAAGTGAACAAGGTTTGGGTGGCCGGGGATATCGGCAGCGAGATCATCAATCCCAGCAGCGCGGACAATCAGGTACGCGGAGCGGTGCTGGAGGGATTGAGCTCCGTGATGAGCTATGAAATTACGATCGAGCGGGGCCGGGCGGTGCAGAGCAATTTTCACGAGTACACGCCGATGAGGATGAACCAGTTGCCGGGGGAGATCGAGGTGCATTTTCTGCGGACGGATAATCCGCCGACGGGATTGGGCGAACCGGCGCTGCCGCCGGTGTTGCCGGCGGTATGCAATGCGATTTTTGCGGCAACGGGGAAGCGGATACGGTCGCTGCCGTTGGCGAAACATGGGTATAGCTGGGCCTGAGAAAGAAAAAGCGCCCGCTTCAGAAAGCGGCCGCTACATAGGTTGGATTTCGAGGTTTTTCACCAGCCAAGGGACCAGGACTTTGCGGAAGATTACCGGGTCGGGCCAGACTTTTACCTGACGGCCGAGGTGGCCTCCTTGGGGATTGATCCAGGCTTCTTTCGGGACGTCGCCGTTGTTCAGGAGCAGGTAGGCGTCGGAGATTGGCACTTGAGTATCCATCGCGCCGGCAATGATTAGCATCGAGGTCGTCGGTTTCCCCAATAAATGTTGATTGACCAACGAGAGCTTGGGAAGAATGTCGCCCAGGTCCTCGACTTTGTTTGCGCCTTCGAAGATGGACATTAGCGCGGGACCCAGCCCGAAAAGATATTCGCGATTGCCCAGCGTTTTTTGCATGACGAAATTTTTCTCGAAGGTGGCGTCCACCGCAGGCGACTGGGCGACGACGGCTTTCAGGCGAGCGCGTTCGACGATGGAAAGTTTGGCGGCCCAGTAACCGCCGAAGCTCTGGCCATCCACGCCGATGCGAGTTTTATCCACCTCGGTGCGCGTTTGCAGGTAGTCGATCACTTTGGAGAACATGCGGTCGGCGGTTTCGCTGGCCTTGATCGGGGCCTGGCCGGTGCCGGGCGAATCGACGCCGATGTAACCGATACCGGAATTCAGGACCACACCAAAATTTTCGGTGAGATCTTCCTTGCGGCTGTCGAGTCCGCTGATAGCGATAATCACGGGCACGGGACCCTTGGCGTTTTTGGGAAGGCGCAGGTAGCCGACGATTTCGGAGCCTTCGAACGGGATGTGGACGACTTCCAGAGGCGGATCCATTAATTTCGCGTGGGCGAGGAAGGCTTCCAGCGCTTTGGCGTAGGCGCGTTTTTTGCCGGGAGAGGCGGGCACGGGCCAGCGTCCGAAGGAATAGAGGCGCCAGGCGCGGACAAAATCCTTGTCGGCCTGAGCGGAATTGGCGGCGAGAAGGGAGTTCCCTTCCGCCATGTAACGATCGGCGATGGCGCTGAATGCGGCGGCCCATTCGTCGTTGTCGGTGGTGTTGATGTGCGAGAAGGCTTCGCGGACGTCGGCGGGATCGAGGCCGATCAGCGGGTACATGCCGTTTTCAGCGCGCTTGATGGCCTCGGTTTTGATTTCGTCGAGGGTGCGCTCTTTTTGTTGCTGTTGCGCGCGGACGCCGGACGCCAGCGCGATAAACAGTAAACCTGCAAACAAACTCGAAAATAATCGCAAAGAAGTTCTCCTCATGGTGGTTACTTCGCTTTCTTAAGCGCTGCCTGGTAATACGACGGGTCGTAATATTTGTCGGGTGAAGGAGGATGTCCGCCCCACTGGCCTTCCACTTCGGCGCGCAGCTTCAGGACGTTTTCGAAACCTTGAAGGTCGAACTGCGCGTCTTTGGCGAAGCCGCCCGGGTGGTTCATGGTGAGCTCGTAGTCTTCGGCGGCGATTTCCGGGGTGAGATGGTATTGCGCGGCGAGCAGGTCGATCACTTGCTGTTTGTTTGCCGGGTTCATCAGCCAGCGCTGCGCTTCGATGCAGGCGGAGAGCAATCCGACAAGAAGCTCGCGGTGATCTTTCGCCCAGGTGCGCTGGGTGAAGAAACCCGCGGCTTGATAGGGGCCGATGAGCTGCTGGACCGAGCCGAGGCTCACGAAGCCTTCGTGCTTGGCGACCAGCGAAACCGGAGGCCCGAGCATCGAGCCGGCAAAGCTTTTCTGCTCGCGGAGGGCGACGAGGCGCTGCGGCGTGGCGCCGAAGGGCTTGATCTCGTAGTCTTTTCCGGCGGTCAGGCCGTTGAGGGACAGAATTTTTTTCATTTGGAGGGCGTAGGCGGTGTTCGGCGCATCAACTATGAGCGTTTTGCCGCGGAGATCAGAGATGGACTTGATGTCCGGCTGAGCGATGAGTTCGTTTTGCGAGCCTTCGCCGCCCATGACGATGACGACGTCCTGGTGCGCGAGTTCGACCATGGCGACGGCGTTGTCGACGGCGAGGAATGCGACGTCGCCCTTTCCGGCGGCGAGGTCGGCGCGCAATTCGTCGGAGTTTTTCTTGTTGTCGTTGGCGACTTCCAGGCCGTATTTCGCGAAGAGGCCTTGTTTATCGGCAATGACAAACTGGATTGGGCGCCCCAGTAGCGTGAGGACATGAATCTGCTGGGGCGGAGCGGTCTGGGCACGCGCGACGCTGCAAAGAAGAAGCGCGCACACAGCGATACTAGATTTAAGCAATCGGAGTTTCATTGGCATTCTCCAGGAGATGGGAATCAGGGCGCACCTTCGTTGAGTTTATCGAGCGACCATTCTGTCACGGGCATCGGATCGAGAATCGGCTTGCCGAGATTTGGACAACTGAGAGCGTAGAGGCCGGTGTCGGTGGCGGCCCAGATGATGTTGCGGTCCCACTCGATGAAGACGTTGTCTACGGTGCGGTCGTAGCTACCGAATTTCTTTAGATCGCCGCCCTGTGGTGGGACGAAATAGGCCACTTCTTCGGGCTTGTAGAGGTCGCCGATATCGTAGCAGCGGAGACCGGCAATGAAATAGGAATAGGCGATGAATTCCTGGCGAGGCTTCCCCGGCGCTTTCAGGTGAGGGGGATTGTGGGCGCCGAAGCGTCCGCGCTTGAAGCAGAAATCGCGGTAAGGCGCTTCGGGCGGAGGAACGGGGCGCGGTAGCTGCGCGACCGGAACCGGATGCGCTTCATCGCGGATATCAATGACCCAGTTGGGCAGATAGATCTGGTTGCAATCGGAGTTGGTGGTTTCACCGTTGGTGATGACGAAGCCGCGATCCAAAATGCCGCAGTAGATGGTGTGAAAGGCGATGCCCATGCCGGAATACTGCGCGGGTGGTTCGAAACGTCCGAGCTCTTTCTGATGCTGGGGATCGGAAAGATCGAGAATGATGAAACCGTTGCAGCCGAACGCACCATAGCCGCGATTGCCGCCGTCTTCTAGTCTCTTTGGAACGTAGACTGGACCGTGGAGGCCGGCGAAGGGAGTCTGGTCGGCAATGACTTTCGGAGGAACGAGCTTCGACCAGATCCACTTGTTATATTCGGCTTCTTCGCCTTTGCGGGAGCCGGGAACCCACCACATGGAGACTTCCTTGGCGCTCGACGGGTCGGAAGCGTCGACGATCATGTTGCCGTTGACCAACTGGCGGAAGTAGGAAGGCTGATGGCTGAAGGATTCGTCCGGGGCGGTGTCGAGATAGGCGTACTTGCCGCCGTCGTAATAGTTGCGATGCGTGCCCTGGCCTGTGGCGCCGGTGCTGAATTCGGAGAGCTTTACGATCTTGGCGGGGTCGGTGGCGTCGTAGAAGCGAACGCCGCGCAGGCCTTTAAAGTTTTTGCGCTTGTCGTCGAGATGGGGATCGTCGTACTTGCCCATGGGTGCTTCTGGAGTGGAATCGGTGATCGGCGTCCCAGCACCGGTCATGAGGATCCACTTTTTTGAGGTTCTGGTTATAAGCGACCTGAACCTGGTAGCCGTCGAAACCGCCCTTGTTGAACATGGTGGGCTTGCGAACGTCGCTGACGTCGATGACATCGCCCTGCTGAAACATGTAGCGGCGATTGCCGACGGACATCATTTGCATCTTGCCGTGGCGAGTCTCCCCGGTACCGAAGTGTGCGAGGACCTCCATGTTGCGGATATACATCCGACGGTCGAGGTAGGAGATGCTGTTGGGGCTGGGATGGCCATGATGATCGGCCAGGGCGGAGAGAGGCGAACTGGCCAAAGCCAACCCCGCGCCAGCGGCGGTGCGGAGGAAGCTGCGACGAGAAGGTGTAAAGAGGCTGTCCCCGGATTCTTGCGACGTATCGGATGGCGCTTGCGGCAGACGGGCGGCTTTCTTTCGTTTCATGCATTACTCCTTGGGTTGGACCCGGCGGGCACCTGCCCCGGCGGGAGGCTTCTCTGTGTGTTGGCCCGATGCCGAGGCTAGGGAAGGCATATCCCGCAAGCCGAGAGTGGCAAAGGCCAAATCCACCGTAAAGAGGTATGACCCCTGTACCACTTTAAAAGCGGAGGTGTCAACGATTAAATTCAATGAATCATAAATATCGATGCAAGGGGTGTACAGAGAGGGATTGCTGTGGTATGTTGGTCCGACCAATTAGGATGCTTTGAGTCGAATCCTACTGGACGGCCTGAAGATGAGGGCCCGACAGCGTTGGGAGGCCAACCATGGCAATCGCCACCATTAATCCGGCAACGGGCCAAGTGATCAAGCAGTTTGAGCCGCTGACCGCCGCAGAAATCGAAGCAAAACTCCAGAAAGCCATCGAAACATTTGCCAGCTATCGCCATGTGCCGTTCGCGCAGCGCGCGGAATGGATGATGAAGGCCGCAAGCATTTTGGAGAACGAAAAAGAAGCGTTCGCCAAGGTGATGACGACGGAGATGGGCAAGACGCTGCGCTCCGCCGTGGACGAAGCGGCGAAGTGCGCGTGGGTGTGCCGGTATTACGCGGAAAACGCGGAGAAGTTTCTTGCGGACGAATTGGTGGAGACGGGAGCGAAGCAGAGCTACATCCGTTACCAGCCGCTGGGGCCGGTGCTGGCGGTGATGCCGTGGAATTTTCCGTTCCGGCAGGTGCTGCGTTTTGCAGCACCCGCGCTGATGGCCGGCAATGTGGGACTGCTGAAGCACGCTTCGATCGTGCCGCAAAGCGCGCTGCTGATCGAAGAGCTGTTTCGCCGGGCAGGTTTTCCGGACGGGGCGTTCCAGACATTGCTGATTGGCTCTAAGGAAGTGGATAAGATTCTGGGAGACCCGCGCGTGATGGCGGCAACGCTTACAGGCAGCGAACAAGCGGGGATTGAAGTGGGCATCGGTGCGGCAAAGCGAATCAAGAAAGTGGTGCTGGAGCTTGGGGGGAGCGATCCCTTCATCGTGATGCCGAGCGCGAATCTGGAGACAGCGACCAGCACGGCGGTGAAGGCACGGATCTTCAACAATGGGCAATCGTGCATCGCGGCGAAGCGGTTTATCGTGGCGGAGAGCATCGCGGACAAATTCGAAAAGCTTTTCGCGCAGAAGATGGCTGCGCTGAGAGTGGGCGACCCGTTCGATGAGAGCACGGAAGTAGGGCCGCTTTCGACACCGGAGGGCGTTGCGGACCTGGACCGGGACGTGCGCAAATCCGTGGAAGCCGGAGCGAAGATCCTAACGGGCGGAAAGCCGCTGAACCGGCCGGGAAATTTCTACGCGCCGACGGTTTTGGTGAACATTCCAAAGGACTCGCCGGCTTACAAGGAAGAGATGTTCGGCCCGGTCGCCAGCGTGTTTCGTGCGAAAGACGTCGACGACGCGATTCGAATTGCGAATGACAGCCGGTTCGGATTGGGAGCCAGCGCCTGGACCAACGATGCCGCCGAGCAGCGAAAGTTCATCGACGGGTTGGATGCCGGGATGGTGTTTATCAACCGGATGGTGGCATCCGATCCGCGGATACCGTTCGGAGGGGTCAAGTGGTCAGGCCACGGACGAGAGTTGGGAGCCTGGGGAATCCGGGAGTTCACAAATATCAAGACGGTCTGGGTAGAGCAGGGTTAAGAAAGGGTTGCGGAGGAGTGGCGGGAATGGTAGCTTGGTCCGACAACTCGACCATATCGCGATCTGCCAGGTTCGCCGCCCATGAAGTCCCCTACCGCGCGGAATTCAGATCAATGCGTCGATTGGCTTTGCGCGGATTCGGAGGTTGAGATGTACAAAATCATTCGGTCCTCTCGCCTTTACGAACAAATTGTTCAGCAGGTTGAAGAATCGATCCACACGGGCGCTCTGAAAGCGGGGGACCAACTGCCCCCCGAGCGCGAACTAGCGGAACAGTTTGGGGTAAGCCGAACGGCGGTACGGGAAGCGGTGAAGACGTTGCGGGAGAAGGGGCTGGTGGAAGCGTATCCCGGGCGCGGGACATTTATTACGGATGGAAGTTCGAACACGATGCGGCAGTCGCTGCATCGCATGATGCGCTCCGGAAACGAGGGCTTCGCATTTCTGGCGGAGGTTCGAGAGATTCTGAGCCGGAGATCGCAGCGCTTGCGACCACGCGCGCCGACCAGGAGAACCTGGCGGCGATGAAAGAACAAGTGGAAGTGATGGATACGTCAAAGACCGATCCCGATGCGTTCATCGAAGCGGACCTGGACTTTCATCTGGCGCTGGCGGAGGCCGCGGGCAATCCCATCATTCTTTCGCTGATCGATTCGATCGTGGGACTGCTGCGCGAACAACGAATCGGGATTTTTCAGGTGAAAGGCGGGGCAGAGCGCGGCCAGTATCATCACAAAAAAATTCTGGAAGCGATCGAGCACCGGGATGCCGCGGGGGCACGAGAAGCGATGAAGGCGCACTTGAAGCAGGTGCGCGAGGACTCGCGGAACGCACCCAGCGAATAAATCAAGTCGAGTTTGCAGCGAGTAATCCGGGAGAGGTGAGGGCTTGGCTAAATTAGGGTTTGTGGGCCTGGGAGTGATGGGCAGCGAAATGGTGAACCGACTGCTCAGCAAGGGGCACAGCGTCACGGGGTACAACCGTACGCGCTCGAAGGCGGAATGGCTGATCAAGAAGGGGATGAAGTGGGCCGACTCACCGCGCGCCGTGGCCGGGGAATCCGATGTGGTGTTTTCGATGGTGACGAATTCCGCCGCGCTGGGAGCGGTGATGAACGGACCGGACGGAATGATTGCCGCGGCCGCACCGGGAAAGTTATTCGTGGATATCAGCACGGTGAGTCCGGCGTTCAGCCGGGAGATTGCGGGAAAAATTCGGGAAAAGGGCGGAGACATGGTGGACGCGCCCGTATCCGGAAGCGTGATCACGCTGCAGGAGGGGAAACTCTCCGTGATGGTTGGCGGGCGCAAGGAAACTTTTGAAAAAGTGAAAACTTTGCTGCTGGACATCGGGCCGAAGGTTACGCACGTGGGTGATAACGGCCTGGCGCTGGTGATGAAAATTGGAACGAACTTGAGCCTGGCGGTGCAGATGCTGGCGTTCTGCGAGGGCGTGCTGCTGGCGGAGAAAAGCGGCATTTCGCGCGAAGTGGCGGTGGATGTTCTGACGCACAGCGTGATTGCGTCGCCGATGGTGCAATATCGCGGGCCGTTCGTGCTGAAGCAGCCGGCGGAGGCGTGGTTCAACGTGAACATGATGCAGAAAGACATGCTGCTGGCGCTGGAGCTGGGGCGGCAACTGGACGTGCCGATGCCGACGACGGCGGTGACGAATGAATTCCTGACGGCGGCGCGCGGGATGGGGCTGGTGGAAAAAGATTTTGCAGTGGTGTTCGACGTGTTGGCACAGATGTCCGGGGTGAAAGCATGAAAACGGCGACGGATTCTGCGAAGACGGAAAACGGCGTGGCGGCGGAGCTTGGACTGCGGCTGTACCGCCAGATGGTACGCATCCGCTTGTTTGAGGAGCAGGTGA
>Ga0206814_10353_pt2 | contig 10394 bp, 8 predicted proteins | sample Alteio_BWOrgCont_90_FD_152850 | JGI IMG/M metagenome (GOLD analysis project Ga0206814, IMG submission 152850) | Enriched cells from forest soil in Barre Woods Harvard Forest LTER site, Petersham, Massachusetts, United States -... | ecosystem: Environmental > Terrestrial > Soil > Temperate forest >...
GAACCAGGCGACCTCTACGCAACCGGAACCATAAGCGGCATCGACGAGGGTTCGTTCGGCTCAATGCTGGAGCTTGGATGGCGAGGAACCAAACCGCTTGTCATGTCCGAGACCGGAGAGGAGCGGCGGTTCATCGAAGACGGAGACACCATTGCGATGACTGGTTACTGTCAGGGGAATGGATATCGGGTCGGGTTCGGAATCCTCGAGAATCAGGTGATGCCCTCGTTATGAAATCCGGTGTATATCCTGCCGCCGTCACGCCGTTTAGCGCCAAGGGCGAGGTGGACTTCACCTCGATCGCCAGACTGATGGCTTGGTATAAAGCGGGTCGATGTTCGGGTGTAGTTCTTGCCGGAACGAACGGAGAGGGTCCTTCCCTCAGCGCTGTTGAGAAGCGAGACCTGGTCAAGGGTGCGGTGGGTTTAGCCGACGGCCTCGATGTCATCCTCGGCATCGCGACACCCAGCTTGGACGAGGCGATTTGGCTGTGCAAGCAGAGCTACTCTGCAGGTGCGCATGCTGTTCTCGTAATGCCCCCTGGGTTCTTTAAGGACGCCGGAGACGAAGGCATCGCGAAATGGTTTGAAGCCGTCTTGAACAGCTCACCCATTCCGGTTTTGATTTACAATTTCCCCAGCCGGACCGGCATCACAATTCCCGCTGAAACCATGGCGAGACTTTCAAAGCACGACCAAATGATGGGACTCAAGGACAGCAGCGGCAACATCGAGAATATTGCCGGCTACGCCAATGCGCTCCAAGGCACCGGCAAGTGCCTTTTTGTAGGTGACGAGACACTGTTGCTGGAGGCGCTGAAGGGTGGTTGGACAGGCACAATCAGCGGCGCCGCTAACGTGCTGCCCGGTTGGCTTAGCCAAATTGTTTTGGATTGGCAGTCTGACCGTGAGTCCGCCGAGACCAAATTTGCGATTGTTGAGCCGGTGCTCAGGTTGATTCGCTCGTGCCCGCAACCCGCGTCAAACAAGAGAATCTTGTTCGAGATGGGGGTCCTTCCGTCAGCAGATGTGCGGCTGCCGCTTGAATCACCCCCCATCGAGAGACTTCAAGCTGCCTTGGAAGCAGTCAATAAGCTAACTCGATAGACCCAACGAAAAGGGCAGTTGGGAGGGGGTTCCCAACTGCCCTATCAACCTTGCCGGATCTTGATTTACTTCTTATTCGAAGTAATCAGCACGTGACCCGTTTCCTTGTCATATTCAACGTTGCTCGCGTGGTTGATACCGGAGTAAAAATCGACGAATGACGGGATCTCCATCGGCAAGAGCATCTGAAGTTCCTCAGCAGGAAGCATCACCTGCTTCTTTAGCTTTGAGTTGTCACGCAGCTTGGGATTGCCTTCCCGTAGCAGGTCGTACAATCCGCGCCGGAGTTCGACGAGGTTTGCCCTACCGATTTCAGCGTAACCGTCCGCCTCATCCAATCCGTATTCCGCCAGCACGCCACCATCGATCAATCCAAGGATGTCCACCGCAAAATCACCTATGCGGCTAACCAAAGTAGGGACATCCTCGCCCACATTGGCGACCCCAAACGGAAGGTTTTGAATCGGAAAGTGGCTCTCAGGATCGACACGCACCCAACTCTTTGCCGAAGGTGAAATGACGAATCCCATCATCTGCCTCCTGTTATCAGACCAAGTGCATCAAGGTCGTTCAGCGGTTCCTCGACGGAACACGAGCCGATCGACCAGAACAGTTCTCGCGAGTCCTCGATATCCTCAAGCGTCAAAGAGGCGTCCCGCCAACGAATCCGGTCCGGCTCAAATCTCCAGTCTTCCACCGACGCGCTTGTCAGGAGTTCCTGTATTTCGTTTCGGGACATATCTTCGGCAAGGGCGAAACCGCATGCAGAAAGTACATTTAGAAACCCATGCATTTTTGCTCCGGTATCGCGATCGACTCTTGGCAGCGGATGGTGAAGGCCCGCGGTCAGTTTGAAGCTAAGGTCCAAGCCGACTGCGCCGTGAAGAAATCCTGCCAAATCTCCGGCTGACGGAACAGCGCCGGGGGTCGCTCCCCCTGTCCTCGCCTTGGCGCAGAGCCATTCCGTTTCCGCAATTGCAGCCAAGGAATCGTCTAAACCTTGTCCCCATGGAAGTTCGACAAATACATCGACTTCCTGAAACGACTTCAGATCCCCGATACACGCTCCGATGTAACGATTCTCGGGGATCCTCACTTCGTAAGCTTCAATCGCCGCCTTCTCACCGACGGCCTGGACGAATTCGTTCATGACGTTGGCATCGTGCTCTAGCACCTGATACCATCCATCCAGATTCTCGCTCGCCCCTCCGGCAACGGCGATAGGAATTTCCGGCGCTCCGGGAGAACTGGCCAACGTGTCCTGCAACTCGTCAAGGCGTGTTGAGGGACAAACGAAACGGCCAACAAACCAGGCGTCAGGACCCTGCGTTTGCCGCAGATACTCGGCGACCGAACGGGACATGTCAAGTTGGGCCGGAGGAAATAGTCCGGCGTAGTCGATTACTCGATCCAGGAGACTCCTCAGCGAGGCAACCATAAATACAGTATTCCGCACTGAGACAGTTACGCGTTGGCTGCAGAGGGCGCGCCGTCCGCAGAGCTCGCTTCGCCCGGCCTGGCCGCGTCCGGCTGCTCGCTGCTGGTATTATCTTGAACAAGGCTTAGAGCGTACGCCGTCGTGCTCGCCCGAAGGACCCCCATGTCTAAACTGAAAGTATTAATTGCGGATGACGAACCGATCATCCTGTTGGACCTAAAACAGATGCTGGAAAACCTCGGTTACGAGGTTGTCGCCGAGGCAAGCGACGGTCAGCAAGCTGTCGACCTGGCGAGAGAGACGCACCCCGACGTGTGCATTCTAGACGTCAAAATGCCGGTGATGGACGGAATCGATGCCGTCGAGATCATCACCGAAGAGAACATTGCGCCCACCATCCTATTAACTGCCTATTCGGATAAGGAACTGGTCGATCGAGCAAAGGCTGCCGGTGTTTTCGCTTACCTCGTAAAGCCGTTCAAGCCAAGCGATTTACCGCCCTCCATCGAAGTGGCCCGAAGCCGATTCGAGCAGAACGTGCAACTGACGAAGGAAGTTGGCACTCTCCAAGAACGCCTTGAAGCTAGAAAGCTTGTCGATCGTGCCAAAGGCATCCTTATGGACGAGCACAAACTCTCCGAGGGTGAGGCCTACCGCCGGATTCAGGTGCAGTCGATGAACCTACGCAAAACCATGCGCGAGGTCGCGGAAGCGATTATTCTCGCAAAGTCGATTTAAGCGACAAAAGAGAATCGGCTCGTTCAATGCGAACGAGCCGGATTTTTGCTTCCCGTCGGGATCTCAATATCCCTTGACGCAGGTGGACTCCAAGGGCACTTTCTTACCTAAAGTCCATGTTGCAGTAGAGCATAGACACGCTTGCTCATGTGCGTTTCTGGCGCCTTCTGGAGAAATGAAAAGAATCTCTGGAATTTTGTTCTCGGCATCATACTGAATCTTAAGCTCGTTTTGTGATGGCTCATCTTTAATGGGAACATACGTGAGCCTCTTTGGCTTACAGGCACCAAGCCAATCTGCGACTTTCTGAGGCTCTTTGATCAGATGGCCATAAAAAAGAGCGATTGACATGGCAGTCGATGCTATGGATCCTTTCGCAAGCTCGACATGAGTAAAAATCCTTGCGTATTGGGCCGCGATTGTGATCTCAGGATGGACGTCTTTGCTTAACGGATCAAATGTGAGCAGCTTGTCTCGCGAAAGTGCGAGCTGAGCTTTCTGCCCCTTCGGTAGATATTGCAGGAAAGGCACCAAGCCATCGAGCAGGGAATCTGCAAAATCCGCGCCTAGATGGACATTTATTAGCCCTGTCCCGCTAATTCCTTGTACCAACGACTTGCTTCGATTTTGGTCCGACTTTACCGTCACAACAAACGGCTTCCCCAATCGAATGTCCTTTTTCGTTATCTCCCGCAACGTGCACATAAACTGATCTGGATTGGAGATCAAGGTCAGTAGAAAAGGGTAGTCGATTTCAGCGAACCAAAGCAGATCGTCCTTCGACCCTTTCTTGACTACCGGCTTGCCGAGATTCGACCCCAGCTGTGTCCAAAGTTGGGCCAAAGCCTTGTTCAGTTGAACTTCAATTGTCTTCATGTTGGTAAATACCTCTCGGGATTAAAGCTGGTTCGCTTTGCCTAGCACGAGGCATAAGGCTTGGCGCAAAGAATGTCGAGGAGAATTTGATTTCCGTTTGCCTGATTCCAAAGCGAAGTACTGCAAAGGCAGGCATTGTAGCAAGTTGTCGCGGTGTCTGACGTTCCAATGTAAAGGATCTCCGCGATCTCTCGGCTGGCCTGAAATGTCACATGGGCGGGACTAACCGCAGTCGGCTGGTCCTTTGGACGGATAAACTTTAAAGAGGACGGCTCTGATGCCCCTAGCCACGTCGCCACCGATGACGCACTATCTAATGCGTGGCCAAAGAAATATCCAACTGCGATCGCGGTTGAGTGAACTCGACCTTCAGCCAGTTTGACGTGAGTGAAAACTCGCCCATATTCGGCCGCAATTGTAATCTCCGGATGGGCCGGTTGCTGGAGAGGATCTAGAGTCGACTGCAGATAGTTTGGAACTTCAAACTTCGGGTCAATATGTTTTGTCAGGTCATCCAGAAAAGGTAGCAGTCCTATAGTCAAACCCATTAATAGAGATGAGCCTAAGTGAACGTTGATGAGACCCGTGTCTCCAATACCCTGTACAACCGACTTACCTTCCGTTTGATCACGCTTGATGCTTAGAACGAACGGCTTCCCCAGTTTGATTTCCTTTCCAACCTTTCTAGAAATTACGCGCAAGAACCGGTCTGGATCCGAAATTAGCAGAACAGTGTATTTGACGTCAAAGCTTGAGAACCATAACTTATCGTCGTCATGAGGCGAATATGGCGCGACTGGCTCAATCTCCTTTTCCATTTCCTTCCAAAGAGCGTTAAATGCGGTGTCAAGCTTTACATCGAGAACTTTCATGGGCGTGCTTTTCTCCTAGAATGGCAATCGACAGCATAACGCAGCCCGAAACGTAAATCTATCAGGTAATCATTTTTGCGGAAAATAATTTTCCAAGAAAATCCTTACTTGCACTATCTCAGTGCGGGCTGATCGATAAGCGCTCTCAATACTTGCTTCCACGGCTGTTGAATTGGCGCATGTCCCGAGCCAGATAGCGCTGCCGGATGGATGCGATGAAACTCGCGCTCCGCCCTTCGGCATTTGGCTTGTAGCCGCGACGGCAATTCACCCCGAATCGATCGCGCTACCGCGTAACAAGCCGCCGCCCGGCTTAGGTCTTGGGCCATCGCATAAAGCGATGCGATTTCGATCAATGCGTTGCCGAGCGGCATAATCCGTTCCCCTTCCAACGCGGTATCGAGGACTTCGAGGTAAACCAGCTCCGCCCGGTTGAATTCACCAGTCTTGGCGTGTACCCGGGCAAGGCTCGCGAGGATGTAAAGAGAACTGTCGCGATCGACGATCTGACGTATCAGGGCAGCTCCCCTTTCCGCGTGCTTAAGCGCAAGCTTTTCGTTACCCCTTGCCGAGGCAATCTGGGCCTTGATCGCGAACGTAGTGGCCAGCAAACTCGTGTCCGCGTGGTCTCGTGCGAGGCCTGCCGCTCGGCTGCAGTAACGGTCAGCTAGCGTCAGCTTTGAATACTCAAGCGCTTGTATCGAAAGATCGGAGAAGGCATCGCAAACTGACAGCCAATCTCCATTCCTCTCGCACAACGTCACCCTTTGCAGCCAGAAGTGGTTACAAGCCTCATCATCTCCTTTCCGGCTGGCGAGGGCACCCTTTAGCCCCAGTATTGACGCAATGACCTCCGGCTTGCCCGTTGCTGATGCACTGATCATGGCCGCTTCCGCTAAAGACTCGAAATCTTGCCAAAGGCCGGATTCGAGGTAGTGCCTGCACAAACTCTTGCTCAGGCTGATGATTACCTCCTCCATGCGGAAATGAACGGCAGTCGCCGTCGCCGCTCGGATATTGGATGCCTCACGCTTTAGCTGCTCGCTGCCCTCATCCCATTTTCCTGCCCGCATTAGCGCGTCGATATCGGACGCGTTCCGGCAATAGAGCAAGGAATGCCTCTTGCGCCATTCTCCCTTCGACTCCGCCATCCGGTCGTCGTAAACTACGCCTTCAACAAACTCGCGAATCGTATCGAGAACCTTGTATCTTGCCCGGCCATCGGACTCTTCTCGTACAACGAAGGATCCATCGCATAATTTCCCAAATCCGGCAATGAGTTGAGCGTGATCGATGTCTGCCACATCTGCCAACGCGTCGTAGGTGAAAGATCCGGAGAAAACCGTAAGGTGCCAAAGCAGGAATCTCTCTGCCTCGGATAGTGCCGAATAGCACTCCAGGATTACCTTTTGCAGCGTATCATGACGGCTCTGAGTCGGCTTGCGCGCCTGCAAAACGGGAAGGCGACGCTTGGTCAGTTCGACTTCGAGGTCGTCCAGCGAAAGCGTGCCAAGTTGGCTGGCGGCCAGGATCAGAGCGAGCGGGATTCCGTCCAGTCTCTGGCAGACCGACTCAATCAAGCCGGTTACATTTGGGCTCAATAGGTCGATTTCGCTAAATCCTGCTGCAACCGAAAATAATGTCGCAGCTTCCGAAAGCTTCCCGCTACCCGGAGCCGTGGGCAACGGCTTCAGGGGATATTCAATTTCACCGGCCGCGCCGATCGCTTCTCTAGATGTGATCAAGAACACCGCTTGCGCGGTCTCCTCCGTAGATTCACGCTCGGTTTTGAGATAGCTCCAAATCTCATGCCGATCTCCCAGGAGTCCTTCGAAGCAGTCCAGAATCACAAGTATTCGATCCTTGGATTTCTCTCCGCTTCGATCTAAACTTGATCGGGCACGCTCCAGCCGCTCAGAGACAGACTGAACCAACTCCTCCTTGCTGGTGATGCTCTCGCAATTAATCCACTCGCAGGCTAAGCCGAATAGGCCTGAGCGATCCGCCACTCGGCGGGCAAGGCTGGTCTTGCCGATGCCCCCCATGCCGGAAACCGTAACTACCATCGTTGCGGGTTCAAGGGCTATCGCCTCAAGGGCAAGAATATCCTGGGCGCGGCCTATAAATTTTGATACCGGTTGAGATTCCTCGTCGATCCGCTCAACTCGTCCGAACGTCGGAGCCGGAAGCTTTTCAAGGGATGCATTACATAGAAGCCGTGGCGTGCTCCACCCATCGCCCATTCCCTTGATGCTACGACTGCCTTGCGTCAACGCATTTACAATCGAATTGCCTTCGACGATGCTTCCAACGAGGTTGCGAGCGAAGATCGGTCCGGCATCGTCTCCCCACGAGCCCGTCATCGCCACGACTGCACTGACGCCGGATCGGCACAGCGCGTAAGCCGGGCCATCGGCAAGCCCTGACTCGCATACGGAAAGAACGCAAAGGGTCAGTTCGTCTAAACCACGCCACTCAGCAATCTCCTCTGAATGGACTTCGCTAAATTGGCCGGATCGATCACCCTCAAGGATTAGAACACCGCCGGAAGGTCGGTCCTCTCCATGACATGCAAGGTACATGACGTGAGGTTTTATCCTCTGAATCGCTCGTTGAAGCTGCAGTGGAGTCGCATGTGGCACGATTTCTACGGTCGACTGTCCTCCTGCCTGCCGAAGCGTGGAGGAAACCGCTTGTATTTCGGCATCCAAGAAGGCAAGTCGCCCGTGGGTTAATGTCGACGGATCTGCCCATGCGATCAGACATCGGATGGGCGCGTCACTTTGTTGTAACTCTTGCCGCTTGCAGCCGGGCTCTGCCAAACAGCAATGAACAAAGGCATGCAATGCGATTGGCGTCTCCGAGCCGTCCGGTGAGCGAACTGGGATTAGCTCCCACGGCAAACCAAGAAGCGATCGGTCGTGCAGCCTCAGAGTCAGTACGCTGTGGACGTACTCCGTTTCATACAGTTGCCACAGTCTCCGCTGGAAATCAATTGGCAAGATGAGGCGCGATAGCGTGGATGCAAGATCCTCTTTACATTTGCGCAGTTCTTCTTCGTTAGTAAGCTGTTCAATGCGGCCAAGCGCGAAGGCGAAGCTAAATTCATCGAATCCCGAATGGATGTCGCGAAATAGTTCGCACTCGTCTGAACAGTCAGTCGCAACGACGCGTAGTCCGGACCCTGGTGACAGGCTCACGTCTATTCGAAATTCTCGCGCCTCTTACTTTACCGGAAGTTCAACTTTCTTCGTTTGCAACCGCACATCCCCGATGGCGCCATCCGGTTACTCTGTTCGGTTTTTGACTCTGACCCGCAAAATGCTGGAGAAGGGGCGGAAGCTTTGCTTCAATCCTGGGATCGGAACCGTAAGTCGCTGGGGGCCATTCTCCCATGCCTTTACTGGCCACTCTCCCAAGACCTGACTCAAATTAGGGCCCATAACAATTTCAAGCACTAGGTGTCCGTTGCCAAACAGTTGTACCGTCGAGGATGGCACCGCAATTGTACACACGAGTTGCTCTTCCACATGCGGTTCTTCCAAGAGTTCGCATTGGATCGGCTCGGTGTCTCCGTCGTCGACCAACGCATAAATACGAGTGGCGTTGCCGGCTGAGCGATGCTGCTCCAAGGAAATACAGAAAGTTGCGCCATCGACGGGGCCCTCGGGAATTCCAGTGATCTCTCCAAACAGAGGGAGCGAAAACTCCAGCCTGCCCCCGATGAGCGTGCCCCGATAGATCGGCAAAAGCTGTGCGCCGGATATAACTGACACGATTACACCCCGCCCGTCAACGTTGGCAAGTCCGGATGTGACGGTCAGACTGGCATTGAGGGCGCCATCGGAATCGACCTTCGAGCGGATATTGATGCCTGTCTTGTTTGAAAAACCTTCAAGCTGCCCAGGCGCCTGACCTCCGCTGCGAGAAGTTGCCAGGCTAAACGATCGTCCGGAAGCGGCATTTCGAACAGCTAACCATAGAGCACCCGTCGCCAGAATTGCAGAGATCGCCTTGCCTCTAGACTGTTCGATCGTTGCCTGCCAAGTCTGGTTCGATAACCAATCCGCCGGAGAAGTCTTTGAATCAAATGTGGTGCCCAAGACAGCCAGCCAAGCACGGGCCACCTCGCCCTTAAGCGACTCTTCTTCACTTTGGACAAGAATCTCTACCGGCGAGATAAGCCGGATTGTTTCTAGTTCGCGAAAGACTTGAAGTAAGCGGCGACGAATCTCAGTGCTGCCGGCAAGGATCGTATCCATTTCGGATACGCGCGATTCCTCAAGGCGGCCGGCACAAAACAGGACGAGATCTTCGACTGAGGTTGAGGCCGAAGGAACGACTTGATTGGCCACGATCGCCTTGATTAGACAAAGCATTTGTTCGGACTTCTCCGCAGCGGGTGTAAGGTCGTCCACTAAACCTTGCCCGTCCTTCGAATTGCCGCCGCAACTCGATTCAGAAGCCGCTCGTTGCTGATCCACACGTTAAGCATTCCTGCGGTGATTTTTTGGGCAACTTCGTTGGCAGCCGGTTCAATCCGATCCTGAATGTCCTTCTGGGGCAGGTCGTCAAACATCCAATACTCAAACGCCAACCGCTGCCAGATGTCGGGGTCGCCATATGGAACCCTCATCCTCAGGGCGCCCAGTCTGCCAATAACGTGCCTCATTCTGCTTCGAAACGGAAAAAGTGATGTACATCTATCGCATAGCTGAGAAAATTCTTGCTCACGAATCCTACACGCGCCCAGCCGAAGGATCTGCTCCTTTAGCATCGCATTTCGATATCTTAAGATGATTACAACGACTTCGTCCCAGGTCCACTTTCCGGGTGGGACTTCGGGACTGTTTCCCTGACTTGCTCTCTCCAAAAGCGAGGAAAGAATCGAGGGCGAGTGGTCTTGCATGCCAAGCAACACCAGCGTAAGCTCTTCATTTCGCATATAGAGGTGGCCCACCACCAGCCGCTTCAAAACGATTTCGTCGGACAACCAACCGTCCAACAGCTTCCGCGTGACCGGTTTTTCGAACGGGCGAGACCTCGATAGGAGGGTCGAGATTTCGCCGAAGTCCGCACCATCCAGTACGAACATCTGGGCGGCCAGAAGCTGCTTAGATCGAGAGTTATCGTCCTCTTTGGTATTCCCACCAAGAATCGCGGTGTCCGCGCAATAGCGAATGTCATCGGGGCTCAAACCGAAGGATAGAAGCGTACGGATCATCTCTTCTTCTTCCGCTGACATGTCCTCGATCTCTTCGAAAGTTACGTGAGAATCTGTTCGCAGGAAGTTTGCGATGCTCCACTCGGTCGCGCGCTTTAAGTAGCAAACCCACCTTGTCCATCCTTTGGGAACAAATCCGG
>Ga0206814_10377_pt1 | contig 10278 bp, 8 predicted proteins | sample Alteio_BWOrgCont_90_FD_152850 | JGI IMG/M metagenome (GOLD analysis project Ga0206814, IMG submission 152850) | Enriched cells from forest soil in Barre Woods Harvard Forest LTER site, Petersham, Massachusetts, United States -... | ecosystem: Environmental > Terrestrial > Soil > Temperate forest >...
AGCAAAGAGAGAAGCAAGATTAATAGGAAAGTCAGCTCAGAATGGTTCCTTCCCCCTAGAGGGGGGACTATTTGTAGCAACTCTTTTATATTTATTATTAGATCTTTACCTTTCTTCAATTCAGTATGTTATTTCCTGAATAGTCACATATATTTTAATTTAAACATATATGGTAAATAATTCAGCTCATAAAAAACCAATTAAAATCTTGTAGAATATTTTAAGCCAGTATAGTTAATCAGTATAATTTTATTTGTACCCAAAATGCCGCCAGAAACTCATAAACATATTATTCGCGCAACCCTAATTGGCTTTTTTGCACCAGTTTTATGGTCAATATATCCAACTTTGGTTTTATTGACAAACAATCTACCGCCATTTGAAATAGTTGCTTATTCATATTTTTTCTCGTTTTGTTTTAATATTATTTTTCTACTTTACAAAGGCATTAACCCAATAATTTTGTTACGCCAACCAGGAAAATTCTGGCTGATTGGCACATTAGGTATCAGCGGTTTTAACATATTATATATTTCTGCTCTAAAAATTGCACCACCTGCACAAGTATTTTTAGTAATTACCTCATGGCCAATAATGTCAATCATTCTTGCCAATTTATTATTAAAAGAAAAACTTCATTTAAACCATATTATTGGCGGTATTTTAGGCTTTTGTGGTATTATATTTATTGCACTTAATATGGGCCTTAATTCCATATCAAATTCTGCCGGTTTTATTTATGCTTTCCTAGCCGCAATTTTGTGGGCAATTTATTCAATAACTGTACGAAAAATGGGCAACATGCCCTATTTCATGATCGCTGGGTTTTGTGGGGTAACAGCTCTTTTAGCTGCAATATTACATATTACTTTTGAACCTAATATATCAATTAATTTACACCAACTATTGCTGCTAACTGCCATTGGTCTTGGACCATCAGGGGCGTCATATTATTTTTGGAATTATGGGGTCAAAAATGGCGATATAAGAATTTTAAGTACTCTATCATTTGTTGGTCATTTTATTGCTGTTTCTACGTTGATATTATTTGGCTTCTCACAATTTTCATGGCATATAGCCACAGCTTTTACCCTGATCATCAGCGGCGCACTTATTGGAAGTATTGGGCTTTTTTATAAACGCGCATTAAATACATGATTACTTACATAAATTATGGCGACTATTGACATAATATCTATCCTAAAACCGATCTTTCATCAATCTTAGCTTGGCAAAAACATCTACTTCATTTTCCTGTGCCATACCAAGATTCTTGCGTATTTCTGGACTTGCTATCCTAAGAAACGGATTCGTAGCTTTTTCCATTGCTACAGTAGATGGAACCGTAGATTGGCCTTTTGACCTTAGTTGCTTGGCTTGCGCTTGTCGCGCCTGTAAGTCTTTATTACCTGGTTCAACAGTAAGAGCAAATTGGCAATTACTTACCGTATATTCATGCCCACAATATATCTCGGTGTTATCTGGTAATTTAGCCAGCTTTGCTAAGCTTTCTACCATTTGCTCAGGCGTGCCTTCAAATAATCTGCCACAGCCAACAGAAAATAATGTGTCGCCACAAAAAACTTTATGCTCTGATGGAAAATAATAAGCAATATGTCCCCTGGTATGTCCTGGAATAAAAATGATTTTGCATTTACTGCCACATATGACTATCTCTTGATCTTCTTTGACAGTCACATCTACACCTGGGATCCTTTCTGAATCTTTCCACAAGCCCACTACTTTACACCCAGTTATTTGTTTTATATCAATATTGCCACCAACATGGTCATGGTGGTGATGAGTACTTAATATATGGCTCAATTTCCATTGTTTCTTATTGAGCATATCTAAAATTGGCGGTGCTTCAGAAGGATCAACTACTGCAGTTTCACCAGTTTTATCATTATGCAATAAATAGCTATAGTTATCTTGCAGTACAGGTATTTGAATTATTTCAATCATTTAAGGGCACTTCTAAAAATTTATTTTTTCACCAATAAAAATATGGCGTTTAAACTAAAAAGATTTGGATAAATTGCAGCTCCTGAGCCCAAAAAAACCTGCTGTTTGATTTTATAACCCAAATCAGCACATAAAATTTTGAAATCACGAACCGTACAAAAATGAATATTAGGAGTCTCATACCACTCATAACTAAGTGACTTAGAAACTGGCATTCTGCCCCTCACCGTTAAGTAAAGCCTGTTATACCAATAGCCAAAATTTGGTATTGATACGATAGTTTGTTTAGATATTCTTATCATTTCCTGCAAAACCTGCTTAGGGTATAAAGTAGCCTGCAGCATATGGCTAGAAATAATATAATCAAAGCAGCTATCTGGATAAAACTTAAGATCTGTATCCGCATTACCCTGAATTACACTTAACCCTTTCTTTACGCAATCACTAACGTTTGCTTGTGAAAGATCAATACCTCTACCGTCAATATTTTTTTTCTCAATCAGATATTCTAGTAATTCACCGTGGCTACAACCCACATCCAGCACTTTGCTACCAGGTTCCACTAAATCGGCAATTAATTGCAAATCTTCCCTCAGTATCATAATAGCCCTCTTTGCTTTGCAACGCCACTAATAAATCCACCGATAGTTGCGATAAACTCAGGTTCATCAAGTAAAAATGCGTCATGGCCCTTATCTGTTGTTACTTCAACGAAACTTACCTTCGCAGCTGAGCCGTTTAAAGCATATGTGATATTTTTAGCTTCAATGGTAGGAAACAACCAGTCACTCGTAAATGAAATCAGGCAAAAGTTAGTTTTACTGCCTACAAACGCGTTGGCCAAAACGCCATCATATTCCGCTGCCAGATCAAAATAATCCATAGCACGGGTAATATATAAATAGGCATTAGGGTCAAATCTCTCAACGAAACTATAACCTTGATGGCGTAAATAACTCTCTACCTGAAAATCTGCCTCAAAACCATAGCTTACCGCTTTTCTATCCTGCAATTGCCGACCAAATTTGCGATGGAGTGCATTTTCGGAGAGATAAGTAACATGCGCTGTCATCCTTGCCACAGCTAACCCTTTAGCAGGAAATTTATTCTCATTGATATAACTACCTTTGCACCAATCAGGATCCGCCATTATTGCCTGGCGGCCAATTTCATGGAAAGCAATATTTTGTGCCGTATGGCGGGCGGATGTTGCGATCGGCACTGCCGCATAAACCATATCAGGATATTTCGCTGCCCATTCTAGCGTTAACATACCACCCATGGAACCACCTATAATGGCAAAAATCTGCTCAACGCCTAAATCATCCATCAATAATTTTTGTGCCCGTACCATATCGGCAATAGTTATCACCGGGAAATCAAGATTATAAGGCTGACCCGTTTCAGGATTGATACTCTTCGGTCCAAAGGAACCAAGACAGCCGCCAAGAACATTAGAACAAATAATGAAATAGAGATTAGTATCAAATATTTTACCTGGACCAACCAGGCTTTCCCACCAACCAGGCTTCCCTGTAACCGGGTGAATGCCTGCAACATATTGGTCGCCGGTTAATCCATGACATAATAATAAAGCATTAGACTTATCGGTATTTAATTTACCATAAGTTTGATAGGCCAGCGGAAATGAGCTGATATCCCGACCACAATCCAAGCGCAATGGTTTATCCTTGGCAAGTATCGCTATATTGCCAATTTCAACTTCTTTATACGATGGGCCGAAACTTTCTTTAACTAATTTCATATCAATTTTAATTTGGAAAAGCTGTTGAGGTTTGCTATATTATCTCCCTTTTGTCAATATCTTTAGATAAATTCGCCATGGCTATTAAAGAAGATGATATTAGTCTGCTACGTAAGAAGATCGATAAAATTGATCATGCAATTATTGATTTGCTCAAAGACCGCATTGAAATTGTAGCACAAGTTGGCCACTTAAAAGCTAAGAAAGCCAAACCAGGCTTTAGCTTTATCAGATCAGGCCGCGAGGCGCAAATGCTTAGGGATTTGACCAAAAAAATTGGCAATAGCTTTCCGCAAGCAGCAATTGCTACCATTTGGCGTATGATAATTTCAGCTTCTCTTAATGTAGAACAATCACTTAAAATTTCAGCTTATGTGTCAAATAACGATAATTCCTGTTATTGGCTGGCACGCGAATATTACGGCAATTTCACTAATATAACCATCGAACATAGTTGTGAAAAAATTATTCAGGATGTTGTAAGTGGTAAAATTTCAGTAGGCATATTACCTATTATAGATAATGACAGTAATCCCTGGTGGGTACGCCCACCCCAGGAAAAAAATGATATTTATGTCTTTGCTCGCATCCCTTTTGTTGAACAATCCGATAAACAGGGTAATGCTGCTTTGGCTATAGCCAATGTTATGCCAGAAGCTACTGAAGATGATATCTCAATTTTTGTAGTACATCTAGATGATGAAGCGGAGGTAGTCAGTAGAATGTTTAAAAAAGCTGGCCTCAATCCCAAATTTCTCACTGGTGATAGCGGCAAATATTTAATTGAAATAGCAGAATTTATTAATCCAAATGACAAAAGAATCGCTGAAATAAAGCGTAATTTTGCTGCAGGCGATTCAATAAGATTAATCGGGAATTATGCAGCACCGATAAAGGCCAGGCCTTTATGAGTATATACAAAATTAAGGAAAACATTATGTTACCCAGACCAAAAGCAAGTATTTTAAATATAGAGCCATACAAAGCTGGTATTTCAAAAGTAAAAGGTAGTAGCAAAAAAATTATAAAATTATCTTCAAATGAAACGCCACTTGGTGCCAGCCCAAAGGCAATTGCAGCTTATATGGATATGGCTAACAACCTGCATCGCTATCCAGATAGTAGTGCCAGCGAATTACGCCAGGCTATTGGTGAAGTACATAATTTATCACCTGATAGAATTGTTTGTGGTGCCGGTTCTGATGAAATATTATCACTGCTCTGCGTTGCTTATTTATCTGAAGGTGATGAGGCTTTATATAGCGAATACGGCTTTTTAATGTATCCTATTTCTACGATGGCAGCAGGCGGTATACCCAAAAAAGCAGGAGAAAAAAATCTTACCACCAATGTGGATTCAATACTTGCTTCAGTCACTGAAAAAACCAGAATTGTTTTTATTGCCAACCCTAATAATCCAACTGGTACTTATATCAACCGCAATGAAATTAGGCGCCTACGTAAAGGCTTGCCAGCTAATGTACTATTAGTCCTTGATTCCGCTTACGCAGAATATGTTATAGAAAATGATTATACTGCCGGCGAAGATATCGTCGATATGGGTGAAAATACTGTTATGACCAGGACTTTCTCCAAAATATATGGTCTGGCCGGTTTACGTCTGGGTTGGGCTTATTGTCCTGAGCCTATTGCTGATATATTAAACCGGGTCAGGGGGCCATTTAACGTCTCATCACCTGCAATCGCAGCCGGCATTGCTGCTGTGAGGGATGTTGAATTTATCAACCACGCCCGTTCTTATAACCAGGCCTGTTTAACGCAAGTGTGCGGAGAAATTAATAAAATCGGCCTAAAAGCCTATAAAAGCTCTGCCAATTTTTTCCTTGTTGAATTTCCCCAAGGCAATAAAAATTCTAAAAATGCTGATCAATTCCTAAAAGACCATGGCATAATAGTCCGCGCCATTGATAGCTACGGCCTGGCCAATTATTTAAGATTCACCGTAGGTAGTGAAGAAGACAATAGGTTTGTGGTTGATGTATTGAAGGAATTTTTGCAGTAAAGTTCCTCAAAACGCTTCCTATCAAGGATGTAAAGTGCTGATGATAGCATAAAAGAGTAACTACACTGTCTCCCTCGCCCGCTTTATATCACCATTTATTTAATAGGACCAAGCTTTTGGACATATTTTTTAACTTCATTTGTAGCTTTTATTAATTCAGTTAATAACTGCTCCTCTATTTCAGTATCACCTTCATATTCTGATAAATTACGTTTCCGGTGTGCCTGGTCTAATATACGCCATAAATTTGAAGTAAGCCCTATTGTATGCTCAAGGCACTGGAATACTAAATATCTATTATCTGAACGGTAACCATGCCAACGCAAAGCTGCTAGCGAAAGGGCGTGCGCCGCGTTATAAGTCAGGTCAAAACGGCTTTCCGGGCTTAACGATGTTTCCTGGGCATCTTTTAATCTTATAATACCCGACCTAACCAAACCATCAAACTCCTGCTGGCTGCATGGCTCGATTTTTAATTGATGTATTTTACAAGGTTATCTAATTTCTTTAAAGGCATGAACATCACCTATCAAAGGAATAGTATCTCCTTCTAATACTTTAGTCAAAAAATGATTTTTTGTTTTTATCCGAGAAAAAAATTCATCTTTTTTATAAATTATAGGATTTATATTTTTTTCTAACTGTAACTCTATAGGCTTTATCACAGAAAATATTTCAGATAATGTTAGATTATCTGCAATAAGCATTATATCAATATCGCTTCTTGCATGCATTGTACCCTTCGCGAGTGAGCCATAAATAAATGCACATGAAATATCTGCTTTCAAAGATTGTAACCCATAGCGTATTGTATCAACAATACCAAAAGATTTAATAACAATACCCTGTATTTCAGAAAAAATTGAAGATTCAGCATTTGCTTGGTAATGTTTCTGATTCCCTATAGTTTTCACTGTAAGTACGCCACTTTCGCCCAGACGATTCAATTCACGTTGAACTGCGCCTGATCCTGAATCCACCAGGGCTATTATTTCCCTTGTATAGAAACTACGTTCTGGCCGGCTAAAAAATATTGTAAGTAGTTTTTTTTGGGTTGATGAAAATAAGGCATCTGTAATTACAGAATACTTACTTTTTGTAGGATTATGCAGCTTACTTTGAGCCTTGCCAGAATTTATTTTACGATTGTATGTACCCATACTGGGTATTATGGCACCCAATATGGGTACAGTCAAGTTTTCTTGAGCTTTTACTTCATAAAGCAACAATAATATTACAATTCTATATATTTATAAAATCAACACCTAGTCACCTTATCAATTATTCGTGTTAGTTGCTTAGCCTGCGTTCAGGATAGCATTGTAACACACAGGTTATCCCCGCACTGGCGGAGATAACCTGTTTTCATATTTTATTTACGTCTTACTACCTGCACGTTTTTCAGGAAGTGATGGTTGGTGGTCAGGATCCACAGGATGATTTTGATTGGCCTCTTCCTCACGCTGCTTGATTTTAGCGCGGTTGATTGAATCAATTTCCCGATCCCTTTGTTTAGCCAGTTTCTTCACTTTATTTAGGTAGAAACCAGTACCTGCCGGGATTAACCTACCGACAATTACGTTTTCTTTTAGACCACGTAATTTATCAATTTTACCAGCAACTGAAGCTTCGGTTAGAACACGCGTAGTTTCCTGGAACGAAGCTGCAGAAATAAATGAATGGGTCTGCAAGCTGGCTTTTGTAATACCCTGAAGTACCGGCACTGCTTTCGCTTGAGAATAATTTTCTTTAATGGCTTTAGCATTGACAGTGTCAAACTCTTCCCGGTCAACATGTTCACCATCTAAGAATGTAGTTTCACCAGAATCAGTAATCTCTACTTTTTGCAGCATTTGCCTGATTATTACCTCTGGGTGTTTATCGTCAATTTTTACACCCTGCAACCTATATACTGATTGTATTTCACCAACCATGTACTCAGCCAATGCAGCAACGCCCATAACCCGTAATATATCGTGAGGTACTGGGTTACCGTCCATAATAAGATCACCTTTTCTAACCCTGTCACCTTCGTTAACAGTAATATGTTTACCTTTAGGAATCAGGTATTCAATTGGCTCTTCACCTTCTTTTTCAGGTTTTATTATGATGCGGCGTTTAGATTTGTAATCTTTACCGTAATTTATTGTACCATCAATTTCGCAAATAATTGAGTGATCTTTAGGTTTCCGTGCTTCAAACAATTCAGCTACTCGCGGTAAACCACCAGTAATATCGCGTGTTTTTGAAGATTCTTTTGGAATACGCGCAAGTACATCACCAGCGTGAACAAATTGAGTATCTTCAACATTCATAATCGCTTCAATCGGTAGGAAATATCTTGCTTCCAAACCATTAGCTAAAGTGACTATATTATCATTCTCATCACGCAAAGTAATTCTTGGGCGTAAATCAGCACCTTTTGTTTTCTGCTTCCAATCGATAATTCGCTTACTAGCTATACCGGTCGCGTCATCCAGCTGTTCCGCGATTGAAATACCGTCAACTAGATCACGGTATGTAACATAACCAGACTTTTCAGTAATAATTGGAATTGTGTAAGGATCCCATTCGGCCAGTTTCCTGCTTTTCTTGATATCCTCACCATCATCAACCATTAACTTAGAACCGTAAGGAACTTTATAAGAAGTAGCTACTACGCCTTTTTCGTCAAGAATTTCAATTTCGCAAGAACGGCTCATTACCACTTTCTTGCCTTTGCTATCTTCAACTATATTACGGTTTACTATTCTTATTTTACCGCCCATTGATGAATCTATACTAGATTGCTCAATACCTCTTTGTGCAGCACCACCTATGTGGAAAGTTCTCATGGTCAACTGTGTACCTGGTTCACCAATTGACTGTGCTGCTATAACACCCACAGCCTCACCAATACTTACAGTATCCCCAGTTGCTAAATCACGACCATAACACTTAGCACAAATACCAGTCTTGCTAGTACATGTAATCGGAGAACGTACTTTGATAAACTCTATACCTGCAGCATCAATTCTATCAACCAGATCTTCATCTATCATTTCACCGGCTTCCATTATCAGCTCTTCAGTCACAGGATGGTGAATATCTAAAGCAGCAGTACGGCCTAATATACGATCAGCTAATTCAACTACTATTTCACCAGCTTCAATAACTGGCTTTAGAACTAGACCTTCTTTCGTACCGCAATCTTCTTCGACCACAATACAATCTTGTGAAACATCCACCAAACGACGAGTTAAATAACCAGAGTTAGCTGTCTTAAGAGCTGTATCTGCCAAACCTTTACGCGCGCCATGAGTTGAGTTGAAATATTCAAGTACAGATAAACCTTCTTTGAAGTTTGAGATAATTGGGGTTTCGATGATATCACCACTTGGCTTAGCCATCAAACCACGCATACCAGCCAGCTGTTTTATTTGGGCAGCCGAACCACGTGCACCTGAATGCGCCATCATATAAATCGAGTTAAGCGCTGGACGATTATCCTTTTCTTTTGGCGAATCTTTTGAATCACCTGAAATACTCTTCATCATATCACTGGCAATCCGGTCAGTACATTGTGACCAGCAGTCAACTACCTTATTATAGCGCTCACCTTGAGTGATCAGACCATCTGAGTATTGTTCTTCAAATTTCTTAACTTCTTTTATCGCATCTGATACGTGCTTCTCTTTACTAAAAGGTACTAACATATCATCTTTACCAAATGATAAGCCAGATTTACATGCCTGAGAGAAACCAAGTGACATAATATGGTCAGCGAATATTACCGTCGCCTTTGAACCACAATGTCTGTAAACAGTATCGATTAAGTTAGTTACTTCCTTCTTGGTCATTACTTTATTGACCGACTCATAACTTAATGCCTCATGTTTAGGCAATCTTTGATACAAGATAGCACGGCCAGGAGTTGTATCAATAATCTTAGTTGCATCATTACCATCTTTGTCTTTAGTTTTAATCCTGAACCTGATTTTAGAATGATAAGACACAAACTTGTTATCCAATGAATGCATTACTTCTGCTAAATCACCAAATACAGAACCTTGGCCTGGTTCACCTTCACGCTCATAAGTAAGCCAGTATAGGCCAAGAATTATATCCTGACTTGGTACGATAATTGGTTTACCATTTGAAGGGCTTAAAATATTATTAGTCGACATCATTAAAACACGAGCTTCAAGTTGTGCTTCAATTGACAGCGGAACGTGTACAGCCATCTGGTCGCCATCGAAGTCAGCATTAAATGCCGCGCACACTAAAGGATGCAATTGAATTGCCTTACCTTCAACTAATATTGGTTCAAATGCTTGTATACCTAGTCTGTGAAGAGTTGGCGCCCGGTTTAGAAGTACCGGGTGTTCGCGAATAACTTCGTCAAGTATATCCCATACTTCTGGTCTTTCGTACTCAACCATTCTTTTAGCAGTTTTCAGAGTAGTGGAAATACCATAAATCTCTAATTTAGCGTAGATAAATGGCTTAAATAACTCAAGGGCCATTTTCTTTGGTAAGCCACACT
>Ga0206814_10349_pt2 | contig 10276 bp, 10 predicted proteins | sample Alteio_BWOrgCont_90_FD_152850 | JGI IMG/M metagenome (GOLD analysis project Ga0206814, IMG submission 152850) | Enriched cells from forest soil in Barre Woods Harvard Forest LTER site, Petersham, Massachusetts, United States -... | ecosystem: Environmental > Terrestrial > Soil > Temperate forest >...
AGGGGAATTGTAGCGGCCGCGTGTTGTGACAACGCCTTCATTTTGCGTTGGCCGAGTATGCGAGAGACAAGGTTCCCGCCGCCCGTTCGTACCAGGTTCACCATCATTATGGTCCAGTCGAGGCAGGTGATCAAAGTGAACCCGTCGAACGCATAAGTCCGATCGCGAAAATTAGTGAGCGTAACGTGCAGACCGAGTGCATCGATTTTTGCACCGGCGCTCGATCGAGCGGTTGCCCACGCGGTATTTCCGAGATAACTGACGCCCCACAGGGCCAGTTGGCTCGAGAACCACGGCTGGCCCTCGATCCATTCCACGGTATCGGCGCCGTCGTCCTGCTCATCGAAAAACGGACGGAACACGCCTTCGGAACCGAATGTTCCCCGGCAGCTTTGCATGACAACCTGCATGCCCCGCTCTGCGAAGAGGGTTGCGATGAACTTGAACGCGCTTCGTCCGTAGCAGCTGCGGATCAGCACCACAGGCGCCGAGGGAGCACCGCGCGGATAATAGCGGTCGGCCAACAGTGTGACGCCATCACGCATGGGGATGCGGAGCGGCTCCACTCGAATGTCGCGCGTAATCGGAGCGGGGAGCTTCCAGCGCCGGCCAACGAAGCGGCTGAGCAGACTCATTACTGCTTCAGCTCCGCAATCATAGCGTCCACCTGCTGGATCGCGAGGCCGCCCGCAGCCCAATGATAATCGGTCACCAGCACTTTCGAGATCTCGTCTTTACTCGCTCCCGAGTGGAGCATGCCGCTGATACGGTCGCGCATGGCCTGGAATTCATTTCGAAATTTGAGAATGCCGGCGCGGTCTGAAACCGGGCCGTGCCCGGGTATAGCAACGTCGAAATCGAGCTTCAACGCTGCGTCGAGAGTCTTGGTCCATTCGAGCGCGCTGCCACCGTTGGCGTAGTCGATAAAAGGCTGCGGCGGAAATGTGAGAAACAAGTCTCCAGTGTGGATCACTTTATCAGCCGGGAAATACATCACAGCATCGCCGCCGGTGTGGCCGCGCCCGTAGTGTCGCGCGCGCACCTCTTTCCCACCCAGGTAGACGTCCATTTCTTCGGAGAACGTCACGCGCGCGAGGCCCGGCTGTTTCAGCAGCGCCATGTTGGCGCGGGCGTTGCGGTGCGAGATCACCTCGGCGTTCATGGCGAGCATCTTCGCGTTTCCGCCCGCATGGTCGTCGTGCTGATGAGTGTTCAGCACGTACTTGATGGGTTTGTCGGTCACGGTCCGGAGCTTCTCCAGAATCTCGTCGTGATTGCGATCGAACATATCGTCCACCAGGATCACGCCCTCGCTGGTGACCGAGACTGCGACGTTCCCGGCACCAACTCCCTGGGTGACTCCGATGACATACAAATCGTCCTTGAGCTTCTGAATGCCGATGGGCGGCGCCGGCTGGGTCTGTGTGTAGGTGAGCCAGACGCCGGCCAGGACGAAGGCCAGTGCGGAAGCTCGTATGAACAGGGTACGGCGCATGCGGGGCACTCTATCATATTTTCCGGATACTCTTAGTTATGCGCTTACTGTTTCTGGTGGTCCTGTTGGTGGCTGCGTCGGCTTGGGCACAATCGCCGCCGGCGTGGGTGCAGAAGAGCAATCAGAATGCCCAGTTGCTGATCGCAATCATGGCGCGCTATGCGCCCGAGCAGGCTGCGGCCGAAGGCGTGCAGGGTCTGGACGAGCAGGTCAGCAGTTCCAAGCCCGACGAACCGGAGCGTTTCCGCAAGGACCTGGCGGCGGCCCGCGACGAACTGGAAAAGCGGCTCGGGGCGGAGAAAGACCCGCTGGTTCGCCAGGACCTCGATATCCTTATCGCGCAGACCAATCGCGAGATTCGATCGTCGGAGGCTTCCGAACGCACGCTGCTGCCCTATGACGATGTCGCGGGGACGATTTTTTATGGAGTCAAGAGCCTGCTGGACGATCAGATCACGGCGGATCGAAGGCCTGCCTCCGTAGTTCGGCTGCGCAAGTACACGGGCCTGGAATCCGGTTATGAGCCGCTCCCGGTGCAGGCCGCGCAACGCTTTCGCGAGAAGCTGAAAACGCCGGGGCTGATAGGGCCATCCAAGGTTGAGCTCGAAAAGAATCTGGAAAACACCCAAGCCTATATCACCGGCATCGGGCTGCTGCTCGAGAAGTACAAAATCACTGGCTATCAAGACGGGTTTCGGAAGCTCAAAGAGCAGCTGGCGACTTACGACGAGTTCGTGCGCGCTGAAGTGCTGCCGAAAGCGCGCAGCGACTTCCGGCTTCCACCGGCGTTGTACACCATCTCGCTGGGGAATTTCGGCATTGACTATACGCCCGATGAACTGACGCGACTGGCTCATCAAATGTTCGCGCAGCTGCAAAGCGAAATGCAGCCCATCGCGGCTAAGATCGCGAAAGAGCGCCATCTTGCATCGCCGGACTATCGCGACGTGATTCGCGATTTGAAGAAGGACCAGATTCCGGGCGATCAGGTGCTGCCGCATTATCAGAAACGGCTGGCGGAGATCGAGGGCATTATCCGGCGCGAGCATCTGGTGACGCTGCCGGATCGGCCAGCCATCATTCGACTGGCCTCGGCGGCCGAGACCGCGCAGCAACCGGCGCCCCATATGGTGCCACCGCCATTGATCAATAATCATGGCGAGCGCGGGCAGTTTGTTCTGCCGCTCGAAACAACTGGTAAAGGCGGGGCGACGCTGAAGTACGACGATTTCAGTTTCGCGGCGGCATCCTGGACGCTCACGGCGCACGAAGCGCGGCCCGGGCATGAGCTGCAGTTCGATGCCATGGTGGAGCGGGGCGTTTCGTTAGCGCGCGCGCTGTTTGCGTTCAACAGCACCAACGTGGAAGGGTGGGGGCTTTATTCGGAATGGTTCATGCTGCCTTATATGCCCGATGATGCCAAGCTGATCTCGCTCGATTACCGGCTGCTGCGAGCGGCGCGCGCGTTTCTTGACCCCGAATTGCAGGAGGGTAAAATTACGCCCGAGCAAGCCACCCAGGTCTTGTTGAAGGACGTGGTGTGTTCGCCGGGGTTCGCGACCGAGGAAGTGGAGCGCTTTACTTTCCGGATGCCGGGACAGGCGCCCTCCTATTTTGACGGATACACAAGATTGCTTGAAATTCGCAAGGCTGCGGAGATGGCGCTGGGGCCTAAGTTCAACGTCCAGCGCTTCCACGATTTCATCCTGTCGCAGGGACTGCTGCCGCCGAATTTGCTGCGCAAGGCGGTGATGGAAGATTTTGTGAAGTCCACCATTGCATCCAATTAGTAGCTGGACACGGGGGCCGCTATAATGTTGAGCGATGGAAAAACAGATGTTCGACAAAGGGATCGGCATCCGCGGCGAAATGTTCGGTGCGGAGGCTGTCGACAAGACCTGGGCGGCGGCTGACGAGTTCAACAGGCCATTTGAAGAGCTGGTGAATCAGTATTGCTTCGGGGAAATTTGGGGGCGTCCCGGCCTGGATCGCAAGACGCGCAGCATTGTGACGCTCTCGATGCTGACCGGCTTGAACCGGCCCAATCAGATTCGGGCACACGTGAAGGGCGCCATCGCCAACGGCGTCAGCAAAGAAGAGCTGAAGGAACTGTTTTTGCAAGCGGCCATTTACTGCGGCGTGCCCGCGGCCGTGGATAGCTTCCGCATCGCCAGGGAAGTGTTCAAGGAGATGGGTATCTAGTGTAGTGGCCCGCGAAAAAGCCGTCTACGGCGTAGCTCTGAATTTTCGAAGTGAGCTGGAAGCGCTGGGCGAGCAATTGAATCGCGATCCGTATAAGAAGCCGCCGGTGGCGCCGGTGCTCTATCTTCGTCCGAGAAACACATGGAACGCGAGCGGCGCGGCCATACAGATACCGGCCGGTACGAAACAGTTGAAAATGGCTGGTACGGTTGGCGTCTTGATTGGCGGCGGCTACCTCGCGGTGAACGATGTCAGCATCCCGCATGACTCGTATTACCGGCCCGCGACTCGACAACGCTGCCGCGACGGCTTCTGCGTGATTGGTTCCCAGATTACGGATCGGGAACCTCGAGAGATTCAAATCTTAATCAATGGTGAACTTCGATGCCGCGCGAGCCTGGCGGATCTGGTGCGCCCGATCGATCGACTGATCGCTGACATCAGCGAGTTCCTGACTCTTCAACCCGGCGACATTGTTCTGGCAGGCGAGCCGTATGGTGCTCCGCTCGCTCAGGCGAGCGACCGGGTGCGAGTGGAAATCGATGGACTGCCGGCGATCGAGAATGAGGTGGAGGCGGAATGAAGACCGCTCGTGTCGCTTATGCCGGCGCCATCCATAATGCCACTGAGGAGAACGGCTGCCTGCGATTGGCCGACGGCACAATGGTTGGCGAAGAAGAAGTCGAGTGGCTTCCTCCCATCCAGCCGGGCACTATTTTTGCACTGGGCCTCAACTACGCCGATCACGCCAAGGAGCTGGCCTTCCAGGCGCCCGACGAGCCGCTGATCTTCATGAAAGGGCCGCAAAGTCTGTGCGGCCATCGGGGGAGGACCACTCGTCCGCGCGGCGTAACATACATGCACTATGAGTGCGAACTTGCGGTAGTGATCGGGAAGACAGCGCGCCGTGTGACTCGGGCCAGCGCCTACGATTATGTCGGCGGCTATACCGTCGCTAACGATTACGCGATTCGCGATTACCTCGAAAATTACTATCGGCCAAACTTTCGCGTGAAGAGCCGCGACTCTGCGACGCCTTTGGGCCCGTGGCTCGCGGACGCCGCCGACGTTGCCGATCCGATGAATTTGCAATTGCGGACGCTGGTGAATGGCCGGGTGACGCAAGAGGGCAACACGCGCGACATGATTTTCGATATTCCGGCGCTGATCGAGTATCTGAGCGGCTTCATGACGCTCGAGGCAGGCGATATTATCTTGACGGGGACGCCCGAAGGCCTGGCAGGGGTGGAGGTGGGCGACGTGGTGATTACCGAAATCGATGGGATCGGGAGTTTGAAGAATACAATTATCGGCGATGCGGAGGACCGGGGAAATGTTGGATGACCGCAGCATTCAAGACGCAGCCAGGCGGCTGGACGAATCGGAGCGGGCACGCACACAGATCCGCCAGCTTTCCATCCAGCATCCGGGGATGACCATCGACGATGCTTACGCGGTGCAGAAGGCCTGGGTGGCGTTGAAGACCGGTGCCGGACGCGCGGTGAAAGGTCACAAGATCGGCCTGACGTCGAAGGCGATGCAGTACTCTTCCAACATCAACGAGCCAGACTATGGCGTGCTGCTCGACGATATGTTTTTTGCCGATGGTTCCAACATTCCCACCGAACGTTTCATCGTTCCCCGCTTAGAAGTAGAACTGGCGTTTGTGTTGGGCAAGCCGCTCCAGGGGCCGAACTGCACCATCTTCGACGTGCTCAGCGCCACTGAGTATGTCACGCCGGCGGTCGAGATCATCGACGCGCGCATCCAACAAGTGGACCCCGAAACGAAGGCGACGCGCAAGGTGTTCGATACGATTTCCGACAACGCGGCGGTCGCGGCGCTGGTGGCCGGCGGCCGTCCGTTTCGTCCGCTGGATACCGATCTGCGCTGGGTCTCGGCGGTTTGTTATCGCAACGGAGTGATCGAAGAGTCAGGCGTGGCGGCGGCCGTGCTCAATCATCCCGCCAATGGAGTGGCGTGGCTGGCGAATAAATTTGCAGCCCACAACGTCAGCCTTGCGGCGGGCGAACTGATCCTGGGAGGATCGTTTACGCGACCGGTGCCGGCGCGGCGCGGAGACACGTTCCACATCGACTACGGCCCGTTCGGCTGCATCTCGTGTCACTTCGAGTAGGCGAGTTATGGAAATCAAGAAGAATACCTTCAAGATGGCGCTCCAGAGCGGGAAGCGCGCCCAGATCGGTTTATGGCTCGGCCTGACGGATCCGATCTGCGCCGAGATCTCGGCCGGCGCGGGGTTCGATTGGCTGCTGCTGGACGGCGAGCATGCGCCCAACGATGTTCGATCTATCCTGGCTCAATTGCAGGCGGTGGCGCCTTATCCAGTGCACCCGATCGTGCGGCCGGTTTCGGGCGATGTCCAGCTCATCAAGCAATTGCTCGATATCGGCGCGCAGACGCTGCTGGTGCCGATGGTGGAAAGCGCCGAGCAAGCGAAGCTATTGGTTCAAGCGATGCGCTATCCGCCGGCTGGAATTCGCGGTGTTGGCGCGGCGCTGGCGCGTGCGTCGCAATGGAACCGGGTTACGAACTACCTGGATCAGGCGAACGATCAGATGTGCCTTCTGGTTCAAGTGGAGACGCGCGCGGGACTCGAGAATTTGGATGCGATCGCGACGGTTGAGGGCGTGGACGGCGTGTTCATCGGGCCATCGGATCTGTCGGCCGCGCTCGGACATCTGGGTAAGCCGGGACATCCCGACGTTCAAAAGGCGATCGAGGGCGCCATCGGCCGCATTCGCGCGTCGGGCCGAGCCGCGGGCATTTTGACCACCGACGAAGCGCAGGCGCGCCACTATCTGTCGCTGGGCTGTACGTTCGTCGCCGTCGGCCTGGACGGAAATCTGCTGATGCGTGCGACTCAGGAACTGGCGAGGAAATTCGCCGTTTGACTTACTTGGTTGATACCTTTTGTTTCCAAACGCCCCAGGCGCGCTCGTAGCCGTCCTGTGGTGCGGCCTTTTTTGCTTCTTCAGGCTCGAAGTAGGTGACCTTGCCGCCAAGCAGTATCGCTTGCTCTTGCAGCCGTGCGTTCGAATCGAGATAGTAAGCGCGGCCAACCACTTCCTTTACAGTCCCGCCTACCACCACCGCACCGTGTCCCCGCATCAGCGCCGCGGGATAATCGCCCAGCACTTTCGCCAGCGCTTGTCCTCGCTTGGGGTTCGATACCAACATGTCGGTCATGCCGTCCACGTCGCGGATCTCGAACACCGGAACGCCTACGCCGATAAACGCCGCCAGATGCGACACCGCGCGTAGCGGCACGGAGCTGACGCTGAACGGGATCACGGCCGGCGAATGATCGTGAACAATGGCCATCACGTCCGGGCGGGCTTTGTAGATTTCGCCGTGAATGAATCGCTCGCGATAACTGAGGCGATTGTCGCCGACGGGGTTGCTGTCGAGATCGTACTCGATGATGTCGGCGGCGGTGACGAGTCCTGGCGCCAAAGAGCGCGAAAGAAAATAGTGGCTGGGATTGGCGGGGTTGCGCACGCTGATGTGGCCGTAGCCGTCCAGGATTCCTTCGGACGCCAGGATGTGATTAGCCGTGACGAGATCGTCGATCAGCGACTGCTTGGTTGTTTGGGCGGTGGCCGCGGTCGCCAGCGCTAACAGGAGGGCGAATTTCATTCCTGGGATTCTATCATGAGCGTTTTCAGAAGCCGTTAACTACTTTGGCGATTTTCGCCGATCTTTTGACGAGAGGACCTTATGGCGGACGGCTTGGCACTGCCGGGTGAGTTAACGGACGGAGGCGCGGCCTCTCCTGCGCCCCAACTGGGCGAGTGGCGAGAGAAGATATTTGGGACGCTGTTTTTCGTTTCGTTAGGTCTCAACTTTCTGCTGCAACGACCCTTCCTGATACTAGTGGTGCTCCATATGGCGCTGCCCTGGATCGCGGTGGCATTGGCGGCGCTGTGTCCGGGCGATTTCACATTATCGATGACGAAGAAAGATGCCCCGAGATCGGGGTTCGCGTTGGCGTGGGTATTCACACCGCTCACCTACCTGGCAGTTTTCAACACGGCGAAATTGTTTAGTACCGAGCGGGCCGTTTATCTGGGATGCTGGGCGGGCGCCATCTTTTTTCTGGTGGTGATGCTCGTAAATTGGCGCTGCCGGGTTTCCCCTACCGTTAAGGGCCTGATCGCGCTCGCGCTATTCGCGGCGGTTTACGGCTACGGCTTGGTGCGCGAACTCAACATCGAACTGGACCGCTCGCCAGGTACGGCTTATGAAGCTACGGTATTGACGAAAACGCATATGAGGACTAACTACGGACTGCACTATGCGGCGTGGGGCCCGGGTAATGGAGAAGGCAGCATTGCCGTTACGCGATCGCTGGCCCATTCGGTTCACCCAGGCGATCGCATTTGCTTAGTCGTGAAGCAGGGCGGGCTCGGGATGAGCTGGTATACGGCGCAGGCCTGTCCCTGGAACGGAACGATCGAGTTTCCTTAGAGCAGCAATAAGCCCAAGCGTTCACACGAGTGTGAACGCGGCAAGCACGAGTGCTTGCGCCACACACATTGAAGCAATAATGGTCGAGGATGCCGCGTGACACGCTGCTCGATTTCTTCCACGACTTCGCCGGGCTGGAAGATGAGTTTCTCATTCATGACGATGGGTTTCACGCGCGGCACTTTCGATATAGCGAGATTGCGGCGCGGGCCCGGGCGTTTGCGGCGCGCCTGCGCGAGCGCGGGATCGGCCGGGACGAGAAGGTCATTCTCTATGGCGAAAATCGGCCGGAGTGGATTATCGCGCTGTGGGGATGCCTGCTCGCGGGCGTGATTGCGGTCCCCATCGACTATCGCTCTTCGCCCGAATTTGTGGAGCGCATCCAGAACATTGTCGGTGCGCGAGCGATTTTCACCGCTGACGAAGCAGGCGTGTACGATGGCCAGGCTTCGTTCAAAACAGACTCGTTTGAACCAGAGAAGATCACCAAAGATCAAACCGCTGAAATCATCTTCACTTCCGGAGCGACGGCGGAGCCCAAGGGCGTTATCATCACGCACCGCAACATTCTGGCGAATATTGTTCCGGTGGAAAACGAGGTCAAGAAATACCTGCGCTACGCGCGACCGTTCGCGCCCATCCGGTTCCTGAATCTGCTGCCGCTCAGCCACATGTTCGGGCAAGCCATGGCGACGTTTATTCCGCCGATGCTGCCTGGCGTGGTGGTCTTCATGCACGGCTTCGCGCCCCACGAAATCCTGCGGCAGATTCGCACGCGGCGCGTTTCGGTTCTGGTATCGGTCCCCCAGATCCTCGAAATCCTACGAACACATCTGTTCCAAATGTTCCGGAGCTGGGCCAGGGGAAGACGCGGAAGGGTCACTGGCTGCGCCGTTGGTGGCGCTATCGCAAGGTGCATCGGCTGTTCGGCTGGAAGTTCTGGAGTTTTATCGTGGGCGCCGCGCCTTTGCCGGCGGATCTGGAAGCGTTCTTCTCTGAATTGGGATTCCTGGTAATTCAAGGCTACGGTCTTACCGAGACTGCGCCCATCGTGACATTGAATCATCCCTTTCACGCGCGCCAGGGAAGTGTCGGCAAGCCGATCGGCGGCGTTGAAGTGAAGATTGCTGGGGACGGCGAAATCCTGGTACGCGGCGACAACGTTACCTCCGGATATTTCGAGCATCCCGAAGAAACCGCGCGCGCCTTCGAAGACGGCTGGTTCCATACCGGCGACATCGGCGAGCTGAAGGAGAACGGCGAGCTGTCCATCCTGGGCCGCAAGAAGGAGATGATCGTCACTCCGGAAGGGCTCAACGTTTTTCCGGAAGACGTGGAGAGCGTACTGAAACAGCAGCCGGGCGTTCGCGACGCCGCGGTGATCGGAACCGGGCGAGTGCAAGCGGTCCTGATTCTCGACAATGGAGCTGACGCCGAGGAAATCGTGCGGCGCGCCAACGCGCGGCTGGCTGATTACCAGCGTATTCGCAGCTTTTCTATTTGGCCGCAGGACGAATTCCCGCGCACTGAAGGAACCGGCAAATTGAAACGCTTGGACGTTTCGAAAGGAACGCCCGCGCCCCTAGCTACTGCCGATTTGGATGTTCCGCTCGAAAACCTGACATCGCTCGAACGGGTGGAGCGAATGGTGGCGCTGGGGTTGGACGAATCCGAAATCGCGAACGTGCCGGAAGCATCCTCCGTCGCCGAGTTCCCAACCTGGAATCGAAGCGCGTCGGCCAGGGCTGCCCGCCGCGTTTTCTTGCCGGGATTCCTGCTCCCGCTCACCCGAATCTTCGCGCATGTCCATGCGCACGGTCTCGAGAACCTGGAAGGTCTGGAACCGCCGGTCATCTTCGCGGCCAATCACCAAAGCTACATGGACGTACCGGCGATTATGAGCGCGCTGCCCGGGCGTTGGCGCTATCGCGTGGCCCCTGCCATGCGCAAGGAATTCTTCGAACAGCATTTTCATGGACGCAGCTTTACCAACAGCCTGAATTACTATCTGTCGTCACTCTTCTTCAATGCCTTCCCGATTCCGCAGTACGAGCCTGGGGCGCTGGCCACGCTGCGCTATATCGGCGA
>Ga0206814_10378_pt1 | contig 10268 bp, 5 predicted proteins | sample Alteio_BWOrgCont_90_FD_152850 | JGI IMG/M metagenome (GOLD analysis project Ga0206814, IMG submission 152850) | Enriched cells from forest soil in Barre Woods Harvard Forest LTER site, Petersham, Massachusetts, United States -... | ecosystem: Environmental > Terrestrial > Soil > Temperate forest >...
ACGCGAACGATCATCACTTCGGTGGACTTAATCAGGGCGCCCGCAGTTTGGCCTATGCGTAGCTGCATCTCACGGGCGGCGTCGGAGGTAATGATGGACTCAATCTTCTGGTCTCCAATCTGAAGAACGACCTTGGCCAGCAGACCGGAAAGTCTGACCTCTACGATGCGCCCGATGAGCTGGTTGCGGCCGCTTACCGCGCGGAAGCGTTCACGCGAATTCTTGGTGGCGGCCGCTGGTTTTGATTTGAGCATCGGCGCAAGGACGCTCTGCGGAATACGGTGGTGGCCGCCGGGAGTCTTGATGGTCTTGAGGGTCCCGGCCATGATCCACTGCTTGATCGTCGGGTAGCTTACGCCGAGGGCCACGGCGGCTTCGCGGGGTTTCAGGAGCACATTGACATCGGCCATGGCGTGTCCTCCCATCCATTACACGCGAAAATTATAATGCCACTTGACGTCGATCGATAAAAATCGTTACATGTATTCGTATAGAATCGAAAATTTGCAAGGAGATTCGATCAATGAAAAAACAGTCCTTTCCTCTTGCGGTTTCCTCGCTTCTGCGATACGCCGCGCATTTCTTGGCTCTTGCGGCGGCATTTCTCTTCTTCTCATTGACCCTGGCGTTCGGCCAGGAGGCAACGGTTGACGCTAAGAAACAACTGGGAGCCCCCGACCCCTGCGCGAGCGGCCACGATTTCGCCACCACCGATTGCGCACTGACCTGGCACGGCATCACCCTGTACGGTGCGTATGACATCGGCGTCGGCTGGGTCAGCCACGGCTTACCGGAAAACGGCTATAACTATGAAGGCGAATCCCTGGTGAACCGAAACGGCTATGAACATCGCTTTCTTATCGCACCGAATAACCTGCAGCAGACGGGGTTCGGCGTCAGGGGTAAGGAAGAATTTCTACCCGGCTGGTCTATTGTGTTCAACGCTTCAACGGGCATCAATCCGCAGTCCGGCCTGCTCGCCAACGCGTCAGAGACCGACATCATCAACAACGGCCTTCCTAGGGCCAGTTATTCGGAGGCGATCGACGGCGCGCGCGGGGGCCAACCCTTCAACGACGAATATTATGCCGGTGTATCGAACGCACACCTCGGCACGCTGACGTTCGGCCGTCAGCGCGCTCTGGGCACCGATGTTATGCTCCTTTTCGATCCGGCCGGCGGAGGCTATGCCTTTTCCTATATCGGGTATAACGGCACGATGGCCGGCGGCGGCGACACCGAGGATACCCGTTGGGACGATGCGCTGAAGTACCGGCTTACTTTTGGCCCGGCTCATTTCGGCGCGATGTATAAATTCGCCGATGGCTCTGCTGGCTGCTACTCGGCCTCTGCAACCTGGACCGCGGCCAACTGCACAGCGGAAGAAGCGCATAACAACGCCTATGGATTTGACCTCGGCGGAAGCTCCGGCAAGTTCTCCAGCGACCTCGTCTACCAACATTACAACCAGGCGATCAGCGTATTGAACCCCTTGCTCGGTCCTCAGAGTCAGAGCCCGTCGCAGTCCTATCAGTCGACCACGGACAGCATTAATACAAACCCCATCACCGGGGCTAATCTGATCGCCACAACCAACACCGTATACGGCATCGTGACCGACAACAACGCAGTTATGGCAACTGCCAAGTATGCGTCGGACCCGATCAAGTTCTTTGCGGGCTACGAATACGTCTGGCAAAATAACCCGAAGAACCCGTTGGGCGTTGGCGCCTCAGACCAGGGCGGTTATTTCATGAGCGGGGTCGAAGACAACAACCTTGATTCTGAAAAATTGCTGCAGATCTGGTGGACAGGCGCAAAGTACACCTACGGCAGCAAAACCGACTTCACTTTCGCTTGGTATCAACAGCGGCAGAACGACTTCCGTGTTCCACAGACCTGCTCCGTCGCAGCCGGTTTCCGCAGTTCCTGCGCGGGCACCCTCAACGAGGGGTCGCTTTATGCGGATCATCACTTCACCAAGCGTTTCGACACCTTCGCCGGAATTGCATATTCCTATGTGAGCGGCGGTCTGGCCATCGCCATTCCTCATGGCCCTGGCGTCCCCTATAACTCTAACAACAACCTCGCTCCGACGGTCGGTAGTCGTTTCACCTTCTGATGCTTTGCGGAATGCGCTCGAGCCCGCTCTAGCTGGCATTGTCAATCTTGGTTAGTCGAGGTTGACACTTGGATACGTGGCGCTGTGGTCCAATTGATTGGTCCAGCAGTAGCCATCGACCAGACCGATTGGCCCGCCGATGAGAGCTCAAATTACCACGGGTCTGTTTTCCTGCGATCGCGAAGCAGTAGCGTCATCTGCAATATTGGACATACTGACAGTCAACATCGATGGTTCGATTTGCTAGCGGGAGTTTACTGCGAAGCAGGGAGTCTTTGTTAAGCCATATGATCTAAGTTTCTGCATCACAAGGAGTTATGTGCGCATTGGTCTTCGCTTTTCCGTATTACCCCTTGAGTACATAAAATAATCAGAATAATCTTCATTTTTCAGTTGACATTATTCGATGTATCGAGTTATTGTAGTACCCTGTATGGCCTCGCTCATCAAGAAGAAAAAAGCCAACACCATCTACTACTATGTCGTCGAGAGCGCACGCGTAAACGGCAAGCCTCGCATCGTCCATCAGACCTACCTGGGCACCGCCAACAGTGTTGCCCGGCTGGTGCAGGATCGCACTGCACCCGTGCCGCTGTCGGCCACCACGGTCGAGTTCGGTCTGCCCGGTGCTCTGTGGCTGGCAGCGGAGAAGTCGGGAGTTTTCGCACTCCTGCAGTCGCTCTGGCCGAAGCCGCGTTCCGGCCCCTCAACGGCACATTACTTGCTGCTGGCCGCTATCCATCGCATCTGCCAGCCTGGTCCCAAGACCGAAGTGGCTGATTGGTATCAAGACAGCATCTTGTCTTCGCTGTGGGGATTTGCTCCGGAACGATTTAGTTCGCAGGCTTTCTGGGATTGCTTTGATCGCATCGCTACCGGCGAGTCGCTGCCTTCCGACAAGCGGGATGAACTGGAAGAGGCCCAGCTGCGGCTGCTCGGCCTGTGGAAGGAAAAGCAGTTGGTCACCCGCCGGCTGCTGGCCTACGACACGACCAACTTCTACACCTACATCGCCAGCAACAACGAACGCAACAGCCTGGCCCAGCGGGGACGCAACAAGCAAGGACGTCATAATCTGCGCCAGGTGGGATTGAGCTACGTTCTGGATGGTGACAACGGCCTCAGCCTCTGTCACCACCTGTATCGCGGTAACGTAGCCGACGCGGAGGAGTTTCCCGATGCGTTACATCGCATCGTAACTTTGCTTGAACGCAATCAGATTGCTCCCGAGACCGTCACTTTGGTCCTCGACAAGGGTTCGGCCGCATTGGCCAATACGCTGGAGCTGGAACAGGCCGGCGTAGGATGGATCTCGGCGCTTCCCTGGACGCAGGCGCCGGCGGAGTTTCGCTCCAGCCAGAAGCTGACTCTGCTCAGCAGCCAGGAGCCGGGCGTATCAGCAGCCGCGGAGACAATGCTCGTCCACGGCAAAGAGTATCGTTGTGTGCTCAAGTACTCGGCCCCCTTTGCCAGCGAACAACTGCACAGCCTGACGACCAGTCTGAGCAAAGCCATGCAGTCCATGCGCAGGCTGGCGCGGGAGCTGGCCACCTCGCCGGCATCCTTCACCGAGCCCGGGCTGCGCAACAAGATCGAGCGCTGGCTGGCCCCGCAATTCGTGGATGAGCTGGTCAGCTACACCCTGGAGCAACGCGATGGCCGCTGGCATTTGCAGTTCGACTTCGATTACCAGGCTCTGGACCGATTGATGAAGCAAAGACTGGGGCGGACCGTCCTGATATCCAACCGCTTCGATTGGACCCCAGAGCAGATCATCACTGCCTATTCCGGTCAACAGCATATTGAGCAGGTCTTTCGCGGACTCAAGGATGGCGACTGGCTGGGATGGGGACCGATGTATCACTGGACCGATCAGAAAATCCGTGTTCACGCTTTCTACTGCATGCTCGGTATCTCGCTGTTGCAGTACGTACGCCGGCAGGCAGAGCCGGCATGGCCAGGACTCTCCATCGAACAACTACTGGACCAGTTGAGACAGATACAGAAGTACAACCTGCTGTATCCCCCGCAAGGCGAAAAGGGACCAAATCGCCTGGCCACGGTTCTCTCCAAACAATCGCTTATTCAGCAAGCGCTCACAAAGGTTCTCGGCCTCGATCAGCTCTGTAGTACCCAACGTGGGTAATACATTTACCGCGCAATAAACTACATATTCAGAACCGCTTACACGTGTCTTTGCCGCTTTCCCAGTAAACTCCCGCTAGAGGTATGGCAACGACTTGAGACAAGCTGGGCCATATCGCCGTAAGTGGCTCATTATGTGCAGCATCATAGTCTTTCCTGGCTGGGCCGGGGCCATCAGAACGAAATCCGGGGCGGCAACGGAACTTATTGGAATTGACATCCTCCCCACCCTAAAGGATGGGGATTCCTACGAGGGCGGCTAGGCCTGCCCTTTACCCGTAATTGAGTGCTGGACAAATTCTTCCGGTTCGTTCACACTTGGCAGCATGGACATCCAGAACCAGATCAAGCGCACCCTCTCTCAGCCTGAAGGCCTCGCCTATGTAAGTGAACTACTGGAGGCCGAAGAGTACCTATCGCGAACGGACGTGGCCGTGCAGGTCTGCGAGGAGTTCGGATTTCAGGATCCGCGCGGCCATCATCAGCTTGGTGGCTGCCTGAAGGCCTTGCGGGAGCTGGAGGGTAAAGGCTGGTTTCAGCTGCCGGCACCGCAGATAGAAAAAGGCGGCCCGAGTCCACGGCGGTTGCGGGAGCCGGTAGCCGAGCCCCAAGGAGTTCCAGGCGAGGTGGGTGCGATCGTTGGACTGGAACTGGTGCGGGTCGAGCAAGAGGACCAGATGCGCATCTGGAACGAACTGATGATCCGGGAACATCCGCAGGGAGCCGGTCCGCTGGTGGGCCGTCAGATCCGCTATCTGGTGCACTCAGCCCATGGCTGGCTGGGCGGGCTGGGGTTTGCCGCGCCGGCCCTTAAACTGGCGGATCGAGACCGCTGGATCGGCTGGGATGAGGAGCAGCGGGGGGCGCAGTTGCATCGGATCGTGTGTCTAAGCCGGTTCCTCATCAGAACTTCTGTCGAATGCTATAACCTGGCTTCACGACTGTTGAGCATGAGTCTGGAACGGCTGGCAGTGGACTTTCTCGAGCGGTATAAGTATGAGCCGTGGTTGGTAGAGAGCTTCGTCGACACCGCGCAGTTTTCCGGAGCCAGCTATCGGGCCGCGAACTGGATTCTTGTAGGACAGACCCAGGGCCGGGGGCGACAGGATCGATTCCGCAAGCAGGAGAAATCAGTCAAGGATATATACCTGTATCTTCTGGAGAAGGACTTTCGCACGCGACTGGGTTTGCCGGCCGGAGCTGGTCTGGGCCCGCTCGGTCCAGCTGATGGTGTGGATGGGAATCACTGGGCTCAGCAGGAAATGGGTGGCGCGCCTTTGGGGGACATGCGGTTGAGTCAACGACTGGTGGAGATCGTGCAATCCAAGGCAGAGAAACCGGGCCGTGCGTTTACCGGCGTTGCTGAAGGAGACTGGCCGGCGGTCAAGGCCTACTACCGCTTCATCGATCATCCCGATGAAGAGGCTGTTTCGATGGAGCACATTCTGGAGCCTCATCGGCAGCGCACCATCCAGCGCATGCAGGGCCAGCGCACGGTGTTGTGTATCCAGGACGGAAGTGATTTCGATTACACCTCCCTGGCGCAGTGCGAAGGTCTGGGTGTGATCGGAACCAATCAGACCGGCGCTCAAAGCCGGGGACTGCATCTGCACACTACCTTTGCGATAGCGCCCAACGGACTGCCCCTGGGCATCCTGCGGGCTGAATGTGTGGCGCCCCAGTTAAAGTCACCGGATGACCAGCGGCCCAGCTACGCCATTCCCATCGAGGAAAAGGACACCTTCAGCTGGCTGGCGGGACTGCGCGACACTGTCGAGGTAGCGGCGCAGATGCCACAGACCCGGCTGGTCAACGTCTGTGACCGCGAGGCGGACTTCTTTGAACTGTTCGAGGAGCAGCTGCGCAACCCATCGGTCCAACTGCTGGTGCGCGCCAATCACAATCGCGTGATCAATGAGAAACCGGGCAAGCTCTTCGATGCCGTTCGTCAATCTCCCTTGCAGACCAAAGTACAGGTTCATGTTCCGCGGCAAAGCGTCCGACCCAAGCTCAGCAAGACTAAAGCCAGGCCGAAACGGTCCGGCCGTCAGGCCGAGTTAGAAGTGCGCTATCAACGATATCAACTGTGCCCCCCTGCGTATTATTCCCAGAAAGAACCCATCGACCTCTGGTGCATTCATGCAGTCGAGTCGGCTCCGCCGGAAGGAAACAAACCGGTCGAATGGTTGCTGTTGACGACCATCAACATCCGCTCTGCCGAAGATGCAGTCTCATGTTTACGCTGGTACTGTCTCAGATGGCGGATTGAGGACTTCCACCGCGTTCTCAAATCCGGCTGCGGCGTCGAGCAGATCGGTCACGAGACCGCCGAGCGCATCCGCCGGGCGATTGCTATCAATCTTGTTATCGCCTGGCGCATTATGCTTATGACCCTGCTGGGTCGTGAGACTCCCCAGTTGCCTCCCGATGTCGTGTTCTCGAATATCGAACTGCAGGTTCTGAACGCCTACGCTAAAAAAAAACGGCTCCCCGCGCCTGAAACGTTGCGTGATGCGGTACGGCTCGTCGCCCGCATGGGCGGCTACCTGGACCGCAAGAAAGATCCTGAGCCCGGCCACCAACTGATGTGGGAAGGTTTTTACCAGCTCCTGCTCATGGCTGAGGGGTTTGCACTCCAAAGTTTCGATGACGACGAGGATGCGGGATGAGATGATTAGTCCCGGCCATCTTATGGGTAAAGGGCAGGGCTAGGCCGCCCTTTCGGTGGGTTCCTGCTGCTGACAGCTTACTTCGCTGTTCACTTCACAGGCGAACCGGGCATGGCCTGCCCTTCGTACATTGATCGCGCCGACCAGATCGGCATTCTCCGAATACCCGCATTCGACACAAGCAAAAACCGCCTGAGTCTGGCGGTTCTTACCGGAGACGCGACCACAAGACGGGCAAATGGCAGAAGTGTTCTTGGGTGGTACGGCTAGAAGTAGGCCACCGGCCCAGAGCATTTTGTACTCCAGTTGCCGCCTAAATTCAGCCCATCCTTGGTCAAGGATGGCTTTGTTAAGCCCGGACTTCTGTTTCACATTCATGCCCGGCTGTGCCTCCAGCTTATTGAGCCACTCACCGAAGCTGCGCTGGTCTCGCTTTCCCCCCGCCAGCACCGAACGAGCTCCGTGACTAAGAAGTCGGCGCAGATACGGATCGCCTCGCTTGCTGATACTCAGCAACCTGGACTCTCCGCCAGTAAAATGCTGACGTGGAACCAGGTCAACCCATCCTGCCAGGTCGAGGCTCTTGTGAAAGGCTGTAGCGTTGCCGATGGCAGCAGTCGGAGCAGTCGCGGTCCGAGGTCCAATCCCAGGAATGGTAAGCAGGCGCCGGCTACCCTCTTGCTTTTTCGCCGATTCGCCCCGTTCGCGGTTGATCGAATCGATCTGCTCTTCCAACTTGTCCCACTCCGTGCGAAGCTCCATCAGCAACATTCTCATCCGTGGAGACAGCAAGTTAGCAGCGTCTTCGAGGATCAGCGGCATTTGTTTTCTGAGGTGCCTGGGGCCCGTAGCCACCGTGATGCCGTGCTCGAGCAGGAACCCTCGCAGCTGGTTGATCACGGCCGTCCTGCGGCCAATCCAGCGATCCCGCACGCGGTGCAGCGCTTGCATATCCAGCTGCGCCTCGTTCTTGATGGGCACGAATCGCATCGTCGGCCGCTGCACCGCTTCAGCAATCGCTTCGGCATCGACATAGTCGTTCTTGTTCGACCTCACGAAAGGGCGAAGATACTCGGCAGGCATCAGCTTGACGGCGTGCCCTTGCGCAACAAGAGTCCAGGGCAAAAGTGCGTGCCAGAACAGGCCTCCATGCCGATCAGACACACTGGCATGTTCGTAGTGCAGGGAAGCAACTGCTTCCGGCTGAAGCGCTCCTTGACGTATATTTGGGCGGGATTTCAAGTTTCCGTCGCTCCTCTGGATCAATGCGGCATACACAAGGAACAAAAGTGTGCCAGATCATCTGAACAGAGGTGCGCCAATTAATTAGCAAAACGACATCCTGGATTTTGACGGTTTTGGACAGGCGACCGGCGATCGGGAAATAATCGGCGCGACCCTATGGTGGTACCTTCCCTTTCCGTTTTGGGAACATTTTCTCAGGCAGAAACGTAAGGGGGGATATGAAGACTCTCGGTATCGTTGCAGGCGCGACTCTCTTCGCTTGTAGTTTGGTCGGCTTTTCTCAGTCGGATCTTCCGTGTGGACAAACGCTTGATGCTCCACTCCGGCCGAGCGCGATGTTGACGATCGACTCACGGCCCGCGGGCATCGAGATAGTCGTGACAGACCAGGAGGCGATTCATGTCTCATGCACGGCCGATGATACGGACAGCGCCAGGGATATCCGTCTCCGACTCTCCGGAACTCCCAATCACGCCAAGCTCACGATCACCGGCGCTTATCTCAAGCACGGTAACCTTAAGATCCGCGTTGAGGTGCCTCGCAAGACGAATCTGGGCATTCAGATGCCCGCTGGAGAAGTGAAGGTGGACGAGATCGTGGGGGATAAAGATATCGAACTATACGCTGGACAGATTACGATTTCGTCGGCTCGCGAGTGGGATTACAGGAATGTAAACGCGTCTGTTGACATCGGCCAGGTAAACGCTCGGGTCTATGGCGCGGACAAAGGCGGGTTCTTCCGCGTCTTCCGGAAGGAAAACGCGGATGGCGAGTATCGGCTGCACGCGCACGTAACCACAGGACAAATCGATCTACTCGGCAAGAATGCGCGCGCCGCAGCCGACTCACAATAAGCAGCTGTGGAATCTTCTTTGACCTATCGTCGCCAAAAATGGGCCAAATGCTCGACAACACCAAATGGCTGCCCACCTGCAATTGTTTGGGGAGGGATTGAATTACAAAACGCACCTGCGATGTTGACACCAAGACACCTTCCGAGTTGGCGACCACGACGGGTGAAACTGGGTTGATTGGCGTGAAATAGATCCCCGGCCGCTGGCCGATTTCCAGGTACTAAACCAATCACTTTTTCATTGCTTTGTAATCATGACCGCCCTGATGCTGCACTAGGTAGTCGACCTTACCCTTGTCGTCGCTATGAAAATCAATCTCAGAGTCATTCACCTTCATGAAGAACCTGGACTCTGATTCCGGAAAGACAGGGACCTTTCTCTGCCCGGTACCCTGCGAAAAAAGTTGATCTCCTTCGACGGTGAACTCAACTCCAAAGGTGGGCGTTGCCATGTAAGTCCCCACATACCGCTCAAGGACGCTTCGATCGACTTTGGCTAACGTCCGGCGAACCGGTTGGAAGTCAGGCCAGTCGTACTCCAAAGCGATGGTTCGCATCACTTGAGTCGCGATTTCCAGACCCCCAACGGCATTGGTCATGACGACCGCGCCGTCACTATCCTTTTCGTAAGCAACAAACAGGCTCTGAAAGCCCTCATTCACGCCTCCATGAGTGAAGTATGGCTTTGCGTCGGAGCCGCCTGTTTCGACGCCTAGACCCCAGTGGTTCTTGCCGGGGGTAACCATAGCGGTTGTCATTGTAGAATTGAGAACGTGGTTCGCTTTCCCCGCTAAGGACCGCTGGACTTCGATAATGTATTTTGCGAGGTCAGAGGGGGTAGTCCACAAACCGGCTGCAGCCATTTCAGGATATGTATGCGCTCCGCCAGGCACGAGACTACCATCCTCATTGTAGGGACTGGCTTCATCTGCCATCAGCGAAGATGGCAATGGCTGATCATAGGTACTATGAGTCATTCCAATCGGGCCCAGAACTGTTGTCGCCATCAGCTCAGGGAAAGGCTTATGGGTCACGTCCACCAATGCCTGCTGCATAACGGTAAAACCGCCGCCCGAGTAATTCCATTCAGTGCCAGGCGCCTTCTCGACCCGAATCGGAGGAGTGTTTGCCGGCTTCGTACCATCAAGCACCTGGATCAGAGTAGGCACCGGCGACCCGGCTGCGTACCCAGGAAAACCATGCACAGTCATTCCCGCTGTATGTGTGAGTAGTT
>Ga0206814_10379_pt1 | contig 10257 bp, 11 predicted proteins | sample Alteio_BWOrgCont_90_FD_152850 | JGI IMG/M metagenome (GOLD analysis project Ga0206814, IMG submission 152850) | Enriched cells from forest soil in Barre Woods Harvard Forest LTER site, Petersham, Massachusetts, United States -... | ecosystem: Environmental > Terrestrial > Soil > Temperate forest >...
CGTGATCCCTCTGCACCCACTCGGGCCGATTCAAAGTACATAGGCTTCCCTGTGGGCGGCTTCCTTCAAGCCGCTGTATCAGGAGCGTCCCTCTCGGAAAATGCAAACCCGAGCTGTTTCGCGGGGCGCTCCAGATACAGCACTAAGACATATCGGCACTAATCCACTCCGGTGAGTGCATGGGCGATAATGCGTCAATTGAGGTGGAATATCTCGACTGCGTCGCTGTTTGCCAGGCCGCTCGCTGAAGAAAATCATCTCACAACCTACGGAGCCAATGCCCTCGCAATATCCATCCATATCGGATTGGTCCAATCTTCCCTGGGATCGGCGGCGGCCCGCGCAAAGGTCCAAAGGCGCAGGCGCTCGAAATCGACCTCAGCGAGATCCGCGAGACGCTTGATCATACTCATAGGATCAGCGTGAAGCCTGAGCTCGCAATTGTGAAGATGCTGAACCAGGTCATAAGTGACATCTCCGATGAATGGCTTCGGGTCAATCACCAGCCATGGCTGCCGTTCCGACCGCAACACATTTCCAGCATGAAGGTCGGTGGCGAGAAGTATGTCTGTCGGGGATGGCTTTGCGAGTTCATCCAACACACGCAAGCCCTCGCCAACCAAATTGGCATCCGGCCACTGCTCAATCTGAGCCAGTGTCTCACTGCGCCAAGCCTCAAGCATCTCCGATAGCCGCCGGAATCTGCACAGCTCATTCGGCGGAACAGATGGTCGCCAGAGCCGTTTGAGCAAGCCCGCGATGACCTCATCCTGCTTCAATTCCGGTTCAGAACGAAGCATGTCTCCCGGCTCGCATCGCTCAAGAAGCATGGCTCCAAGGTCATCATCGGCCTGCAGCAGTCGAACTGTGGGATCGCCGTTCCAAAAACGCAGTCCCTCGATTTCATTTGCGCCTTCCATGTGAGGCATGCCGAGTTTTAAGACCGCGGACGTTCCGTCCGCGCGAACAACGGAAGCAAGCCAAGAACACGAGACTTGATCGAACGGCACGTCAGAACGCAGCGACCAGCGTTCAGTCAGAGCTTTTAGCATCGCCGGCAAGCTGTCGAGCCAGGCGTGCCGCGCCGGAGTCTTGCGGCAGTTCGCAGCGAGTTGTTCGGGGATGATCACACTGTATTGCTTCCTAGCTGACGGTAACAGGCCGAGTCACTCATCCACAATTACGAAGCATCTGATGAGCGATCTGGCGTGAAGCATTCCTGGCGGCATGCCCGTTTCCCACTATTACCCTGAATTCCACCTTAGAAATGTACACTACGCAAATGCATTGAGCAGATTCCTGTCGACGGCTTTAATGATTGTCTCCTGAGTCTTAGTGAGCGGCACTGTACGCGAGATGCGGAAGTGCTTTTGGCTATCGCGGAGGTAGACTTTGTACAAGGTGGAAAGCTCGTCCAGGGCTTTGTCCGGTGTGAAGTCGGTGTCGCGCAGATAATAACGAAGCATCGACAGGAGCAGATAAGCCAGATAGCAGAGGAAGACATGTGCGCGCACGCGCTCCGCAAGCCAGTGGCGGACAGGACGCAATTGGGTAATTCCTTTGAGCGATTGAAAGGCCTTTTCGATCAGGTCCTTGTTGAAATAAAGCGGAATCATTTCTTCTGCCGGCATGGAGCGAGTAGAGAAGATGCAGGAGTAACCGTCGAAGTGCTCGGCTTCGGCCAGTTTGTCATCGAGCAAGCGACCCTTGGAATCAAAGAATGGTCGCACGCCCGGCTTGATGGCTTCGCCTTTGGCCAGCTGTTTCTGGGCATGCAGGATTTCATCCCGGCGCGACTCTCGCGTCTGCCGCTGGCGCCGTTCGTTAAGACAGAGGGCAAGCTTGCCTTCCACCTCACCCACCGTGTAGGGGAGCAGATGAGCATAAAAGACAGTCGAGCCGACGCGGACTCGATTGGACATTTGCAACATGATGTCGGGGCTGGCCCAGGGCCGCAGGACCTTTTGTAATCCCCGATTGATCGGGACACCACACAGTGTGTCCCAGTAAAGCTTGTTAATCTGCTCGACGTTGCGTTTCGATAGGATGCCACGGTCGTAGACGAAAAGGCCCGTATCCAGGCGGTAGGTGCCGAACAGAGTCAGCAGATCGGACAGAGTTCGCGCATCTTGCACATTGCCATCAAAAACCTTATGGAAAAGAGGGAAACCTTCCTTTTGAGTGGCCGCCAACCCGATCTGTACCAGCGGTCTGCCCTTGACCCCCTCCTTATCGTGGCCGGGTTTACCCATAGGACAGTTGCGGCCATAAAGATAGGTATTCGTGACATCGTAGATCACTCCGGAAGGACGGAGCCGGTAAAGTCGACAGAGCTCTTGAAACATCCCCCGCTGGAAGGCCTCGGCGTCCATATCATCCAAATGATCCAACGCGTTCAAGAGTCGTTTCTCGGTTAAGCCATCGAGATCGAGCAGGAAGTTCAGGTCCGTGCGCTCAAACCACTTCGGCATGTGGTTAAGGCTGCGGTAATCGAGGCAGTGGGCATAGACCATGCTGAGAATCTCCTGGCTATAAGGGCCGAGCCGTTCCGGTAGCCCGATCTTTTTTGCCAGATGATGAAGTACGAGCAGGGGGCCATACACCTTGACTTGCTCTATCTGGGCCTCGGACAAGGATGCGGAAACCACGGTCTTGCCGTCGGCTTCGCGACCGACATAGCGAATATGTCGCTGGACCACTTTGCCATTGATGCGGAGATTCTCTACTTCTGCGAGATAGACTTTGTCACCACGTTTAATCCGGCGAATAAAACTCATAGTGTACATATTGCACACTATGATAAGAGGAAAACAAGTGCCCTTCTTGGTTCCTCGAACGGGCGAATCAACAGGCTACATCAGGGTTTCAAGCGGATTCGGGGCAAATGCAGATGGCGTAGTGTACAAAAACGAAGTCAAGTTCAGGTATTAATCCTTGAGCTCCCATGCCGCGCTGCGAAAAGTGAAGATCAAACCTCTTACGTGGGCAGAAGACCAGCCACGCGGTAGCTGTTTATCACCGCATCATAGAGCGTGATATCCGAGCGGCTCCTCGCCATGAGCTGTGCACCGCCAACGGCAGCGAAGATAGCCCGTGCCCGCGGCTCACTCTTATTCGGGCTGACCACTTTCGCGGCTGAGAGAACCTTGCTCAGCCACGCCACATTGACGTCCGCAAAGGTCTGGACTTCTTTCTTCACCACTTCCGGCAGATCGTCATATTCCGCAGCCATGAAGCCACTCAGGCACATACGGTTCTCATTCTCAAGCGCCCAGCGAAACGTCTCAGGATAGCCGCGCAGGGCACTGGCCGGGTCGGAGGATTCGGCCAATAGTGTCTCAAGAGCAACTGCGGCGTTCTCCCAATAGCGCTTGGCTACCGCGGCCGCAAGATCGGCCTTGCTCGGGAAGTAGTAATAGATGCTCGCAGCCTTGATGCCCACATCTTCCGCAAGATCCCGAAAGTTGAGTCCGTTGTAGCCATGCGCCTGCGCGACCTTCGTGGCGGCGGACAGTATCTTCTCGCGTGAATTCTCAATCATGAGACACTTTCGGTGCAGATTTGCCGCCCGGCCAAACGCGCAGACCGCTGTTGAAGAAACTGCTGAGATATTGAATCTACCATATGGCAGGTAGACTCTCATTATGCATACCTACCAAGTGTTAGGTAGAAATCACTGGCGAGCCTTCTTCCTGCCGCTACCTCCTGGCCGAGTTCGTAGCACCAAGCTCAGTCGTTCACGACAACCCAAAGCACTATGGAGACACAAAAATGAGCAACAATACCCAATCACCCGGCCCCAATTCCCCCAACGACGCACAACTCGAAGTCCACCCAGGGTGGGTGCGGAGTGGCCAGGACGGCACCACGGGGCAGAAAGCCTACTACATCAATCTTGAAGCCAAGCCCGGCAACGGCGACAAGGTGGAACAGTTCCTGCGGGACATCCTGGCCGGCGTCGAGCAGGAACCAGGTACTGGCCCTTGGTTTGGCACCCGATTCTCCGACACGACCTTTGGAATCTTTGAAGCGTTCCCCGACACTGCAGCACGAGACGCGGATGATGTCGGCCCCGGAGGCCAAAACTTCCTCCGTTCCGCCGAACTGGAAGAAATGCTGGCCTATCCCGCGCACATCTATCGGCTCGATGTCATGTTCGGAAAATTCAGCACCTTGTTTGGAAAGAAGATTGCTTGAAAGTGATGCCATAAATTGTTGAAGCTCAAGAATTCAGTCGATCGTCTTCGTGACGCCGAGGCGATCGACTGACCTAACAGACTGGGAGTGAGAGGAGAACAAGGGCGTTTGCGAGGGATCCCCCTTGGGAAAAAGCGGCCACATCGTTATCGACTACAGATGTAAAACAAAGCACTTTTTCGCCATTTGCCAACGGATCGTGCAATGATTCTGTCGTGGATTTAGGCGCACGAGCCAAAGATGTTGACTGCGACTCAAGGTGAAAGCGACAGGAGGATTTCAGGATGGTTCCGGAAGCATCACTCGACATTTTACGCCGTCAGTTTCTCGCTACCGGAGGTCTGACGGTAGCCGCAGCGTGCTTTGCTCCAAGTTACTTGATAGCCGAGACAGAAGGCATCGTTGTAGGAGCGTTCAAAGAAGCCGCCACCGCGAAAGTTACAGTTCAAGGCCTTCGCCGCGATATCAGTGTTCTCTTGGGCGCTGGCGGAAATATCGCCGTTCACACCTGCCCCGATGGAAAGCTGCTCATAGATGCCGAAATCGTCACCGCCCGTCCAAACGTCGAAAAGGCCATCTCAAGCATCAACGCCGATCCTATCAAGCAGTTAATCAATACCCACTGGCACTTCGACCACACCGGTGGCAACGAGTGGGTCCATCAAACCGGAGCCAGCATCTTCGCCCACGAGAACACGCGCAAACATCTTTCCCAGGCCACGCGCGTCGAAGGCAACTTTCGGTACACTTTCCCAGCCGCGCCGGCCGGTGCGATTCCCTCCACTGTCTTCAAAGATGAACACACTCTACATGCCAACAACACCACTCTGATGCTGAAGCACTACCAGCCTGCCCACACGGACTCCGATATCTCCGTGTACTTTGTTGAGGCCGACATCCTCCACACTGGAGACACCTTCTGGAACCGCGATTACCCCTTTATCGACTACTGGACGGGAGGCAGCATCGACGGCCAGATACGCGCGGCAGAAGCAAACATCGCAAAAGTGACGGACAAAACGATCGTCATTCCCGGGCATGGAACCGTGGGCGGCAAGGCCGATCTGATTCTATTTCGAGACGTGTTGGTTGAGATCCGCGACAAGGTTGCAGCACTCAAAAAACAGGGTAAGTCATTGCCTGAAGTTGTCGCGGCTAAACCGGGCGCGCGCTATGACGCAGTGTGGGGCAACCTGTTCCAGAACCCGAGTAACTTTGTTGCGCTCGTGTATCAGGGCGTTTGAGACCATCTAGGAGGTATATCTTCAGCTCTTGAGGAATGCCAGCAGGTCGGCGTTGATCTTGTCCGCGTGCGTGGTAGGCATGCCATGTGGAAAATCCTTATAGGTAATCAGCGTCCCATTCTTCAGCAGCTTCGCCGACTTCGGCCCCGCCGCCACATAGGGAACGATCTGATCATCCTCGCTATGCATCACCAATACCGGAATCGTGATCTTCTTCAGGTCCTCCGTAAAGTCGGTCTGCGAGAAGGCCACAATCCCGTCATAGTGCGCCTTGGCGCCGCCCATCATCCCCTGCCGCCACCAATTTGCAACGGTGGCCTCGACCGACTTCACCCCCGGCCGGTTAAATCCATAGAAGGGCCCTTCCGGCAGGTCACGATAGAACTTCGACCGGTTCGCCGCAAGCTGCGCCTGCAGATCGTCAAACACTGACTTCGGCAAACCCTCTGGATTGGCCGCCGTCTTCACCATCAGCGGAGGCACCGCGCTGATAATCGCAGCCTTGTACACGTCCTGTTGCCCGCGTCGAGCCAGATAGTGCACTACCTCGCCGCCACCCGTCGAATGCCCCACATGGATCGTATCCTTCAATCCAAGATGTGCCGTGAGCGTGGCCAGGTCATCCGCGTAATGATCCATATCGTGCCCATCGGCAACCTGCGTCGAGCGTCCATGCCCACGCCGGTCATGCGCAATCACTCGGTACCCTTTGCTCAAAAAGAACAGCATCTGGTTATCCCAGTCATCCGCCGAAAGCGGCCAACCATGACTGAACACGATCGGCTGTCCCGAACCCCAGTCCTTGTAAAAAATCTCAACGCCGTCTTTGGTTGCGATGGTGGGCATACAGACTCTCCTCAGACAATAGGATGAACGCCCGGCAATTAGATCACACTCGCTTGCTTCGAGAGAAGAAGCCTGCCGAATCCAAAACACCTACACCAACCCGTCCCGAATCCTGCAAACAGGGCAATGCGCTTATTGAACCCTCGAAAAGAGAGAGACACTTTCGCGAAGCGCGTTTCTCGCTACTGATCGCCTTCGATAAGGTCAAGGCGAAGAACCAGCAGGATCGCCTCAGTGACCAATCCTCTTCGTAGTGATCCTTGCATGCTTGTTCTCTGTAAAGAGAGCCCCGTCGTCAGACCCATGATGATCTCGGCGAGGTTCCTGGGGTCAGATGGTGGAATACGTTCTAGCCTGGCGAACAGTTTGGTCACGAGTCCGGCCATAGTCTCGATGTGGGTGCGGTGCAGCTTGCCATAGGTCTTTGCGAACGTCTTGTCTCGGCAGGCCTGCAACTGAAACTCAGCCGAGAGAAGTCCGAAATCGAAATCCGAGGCGCCTTCGCTCTGAGTGTTGCGGATGAGCGAGACTAGCTCCGACCCAGAAACGTCCCGCACAAGAAGCTGTGCCAAAGCTTCGATCTCTCGCCGCTTGTGTATATCGAGAAGCTCAAGAAAGATCGCTTCCTTGCTTTCGAAATTGGAGTAAAACGCTCCTTTGGAGTAGCCCGCATTTTCCGCTATTAGGTCAACGGACGCGCCTTCATAACCGCCTCTCGCAATCAATTGCGCTGCGGAATCCAGAAGTCTTGTCCTGGTTTCGAGCCGGCTCTCCTGCCGGGTCAGTCTCTGCCTGATCGCCTTCGCCACGTTCTTAGCATACCGCACGAAAACTATTTGCAACTCAAATACTAGTCGGTATATCTATACCAGTGGAGATATCATACGCAGGCTTCGATCCAGCTTCGGGATGAATGCGTTAAGAAAAGAGGAATGATGGCAAAGACAATATTGATTACAGGTGCATCGAGCGGTATCGGGCGGGCCAGCGCGCTCTACTTTGCAGAAAAGGGCTGGAATGTAGCTGCGACGATGCGCGATCCGCTTAAGGCCGATGCCGCACTTCAGCATCCGCAGATCAGTGTGTTCGCGCTGGATGTCACGGATGCGGGCTCCATCGCTCGCGCCGTTGACGAGACGCTCGCCCGCTACCAGAAGATCGATGTCCTGCTGAACAACGCGGGTTACGCCTTGTTCGGCCCGATCGAAGCGAGCGACAGCGGACAGATTCAACATCAGTTTGCGGCGAACTTCTTCGGCTTGATCGAAGTCACGCAGCAGATCATCCCTGCGATGCGCGCTGCTGGCGAAGGCCTGATCCTGAATGTCTCTTCCATCGTGGGCCGTCTGGCGCTGCCGTATGCTTCTTCTTACGTCGCAACAAAGTTTGCAGTGGAAGGCTTGAGCGAATCGATGCGTTATGAGCTTGACCCATTTCATATCCGCGTGAAACTCATCGAACCCGGTAGCATTCTTACCGAGTTCGGCAAAGGCAGCATGCAGCTTGCTACGAGCGAACCCTATCAGGCGAGCATGAATAAATTTCTCGGCGTCTTCACAAAAAGTAATGCCAGGGCAGCGAGTCCGGAAGACGTTGCGAAAGTCATTTACCGTGCCGCGAATGATGCGTCAAACCGGTTGCGCTATCTCGCCAAGCCCGGCCCACTCTTCTGGTTGAACCAGTTCTTGCCCGATGCAGCGTGGCGGCGCCTGTTGGTGAAGGCAATGGTGAAATAGAAGGGGCTCTACGATGAACTTACTGTTGCTCGGTGCCACGGGGCTTGTGGGGAGAAGTGTGTTGGCGCAGGCTCTTGCGAATCCCGCCGTTACCCGCGTGATCGCACCAACCCGCCGTCCATTGGAACCCCATGCAAAGCTCACAAATCCTGTGTCCGATCGCCTGGAGGCGTTGTTGTCAGAAGGGATCAATCAAGGAATCGACGGGGTCGTCTGCTCTCTGGGAACGACGATCAAAAAAGCAGGCTCGAAAGAAGCATTTCGCGAAGTGGACTACGCGCTGCCGTTGAAGTTTGCGCGAGCCGCGCATCAGCATGGAGTGGACACGTTTGTCCTTGTCTCAGCGAGTGCTGCGTCCGTCAACTCTGCGATGTTCTATTCCAGAATCAAAGGCGAAGCCGAGCGGGATGTCGGGCTGGTGGGCTTCAGATCACTGACCATCGCTCGGCCCAGCCTGATCGGCGGTCAACGCGACGAGCCACGCCTCATGGAGCACATTGCACTGCAACTCCTGCGGATTCTTGCGCCAATTCTGCCGAAGAAGCTTCAGATCAATCCCGCTGACACGATCGCCGCCGCATGTCTGAATGCTGTCATGGCTAGCGATCCAGGGTTCCATATCCGCAATGCCGAATGCCTTGTCGCCGGTTGATACTGGGAAGTCGGCTAATGAGGACCTTGCATTACGCCTCACCGGTTGGAGGAACCGCCTCTCCTCTTACGAAGCTACGGAACAGAGCCACAACGCGCTCGCAGGCATCCGGCGCATCGAACATCTCGGTGTTCACGATTGTGCCCTCCGTCATGGATCGCATGCGGGAGAACATCTCCGCCTCGTACGCGGCAATTGCATTACCAGGCGTGTCTTCGCTGACGAGAAACTTTGACACCACTAGAGCGTTGAGCATTGCCATGTTCACGCCTTCGCCCGCAAAGGGCGGCATCACGTGCGCTGCATCCCCAATCAGCGTAACGTTCGGCTTCGGAGTCCAATGCTGATCCGTCGGGCAAACAAGTAGCGGACGCCAGACCATCGAGACGGCCTCCCTGAAGAGCGGCTCCCATAGCTCACTCCACCCTTTGAAGTTGGCGTGGAACCATCTCACCCGCTGATCCGGGCCGACTGCCTCTTCAAGGCTCTCCCTGGCCGCGGAATCATCGGTCTTCAGTCCCGCGTAAAACAGCACACTCCCGTCTGGCTTCGTCCCATGCCAATCGTACGTTTGCCGCCCAAGGCGATCAACGCCGAGCCTTTGAGAAGTCCCCATAGCTCAGGTATTGCTTGTTCTGCCTCAGGAACGAGACCCTCTACGAGCGAAACTCCGACATAACCCGGCCGAACAGGAGTGACCAGCTCACGCAAACGGGAGTTTGCACCGTCGCTGCCAATGGCTATATCAGCTAATGCGGTGTGTCCGTTCGCAAAATGTAATAACACCTGTTCGCCTTGAAACTCTGAAGACTCCAGCTTGCAATCCCATTGCACGGTGCCGGACTGAAGCGAGTCGAGCAAAATGTCTCGCAAAGGACCGCGTTCGATCTCAGGACGTTTCCCCGGACCCGACATCCGGCGGAGATGCTCGTGAAGAACCGTCCCATTGCTATCGGTAAGGCGAAGGCCATCGAGATCCGATCGATGGTTGGCCCAGAACGCTTCCGTCAGGCTAGCGGCTTCCAACGCCGCCAGTCCAGAGTCTTCATGGAGGTCCAATGCGCTGCCCTGGACTCGCGCACTGCGGCTCTGGTCGCGCTCGTACACTGAAACCTGCGCGCCGCTTTGCTGTAGCAGTCGTGCCAGCGTGAGCCCGCGTGGCCCCCCGCCGATGATGGCAATTTTCTTTCCGTGGATAGCACGCATACTCATTATCCGATCTGATTTACGCTCAAAACCTGAAGACTATTCGTGTGGGTGGCAATGACCTAGAAAGCTGCAAGTGTGAGATGACTTTCTGTGCTCGGCCCGTTTTAGAAGTACGGTGTTCCTTCCAAGGCAGAACGCACCCCTTTCGTTCCTCGGTCAATGAGTCCGAGAAAGACACTATTCGCCTTCTCCACGTCGCGATCTTGCTGAAATACTCGATGCGCTTCGACGAGAGCTACGGCCCAGGTTGCGACCAGCAATGATGCCGCAAGGCAGGCGACAGGATCGGGCAACCGGCGCTTCATCGATTTGGCGAGTGCGCCGGTCAGATTATCCGTCAACTCGTCACGGATCGCTCGGGCGCGGGCTTTGA
>Ga0206814_10380_pt1 | contig 10254 bp, 9 predicted proteins | sample Alteio_BWOrgCont_90_FD_152850 | JGI IMG/M metagenome (GOLD analysis project Ga0206814, IMG submission 152850) | Enriched cells from forest soil in Barre Woods Harvard Forest LTER site, Petersham, Massachusetts, United States -... | ecosystem: Environmental > Terrestrial > Soil > Temperate forest >...
TTAGCTATTATCAGCACCTTACATCCTTTTTAAATTCAGAAATCGTCTTCTTAATTTAATGGCATTACCGCTAGCGCAGTAGGTTGTTCCGACTAAGTTCAGAATAACACCCTCACTTCTTATGCAAAATAGTTCTATACCATAAAAATTATGCGATACTTAAGAAAACTATATAAAATTCTGGTGCTATGCAAGCAACAATTTGGAATTAAAAATATAATACAACTTTTGGTAGGAGTAAATTTTCAAATTACATCCAAATTTGTTTCTTTTGTAATATATTTTATACAATTGTCGTGTATATTGTTAAAGCAAAATAAGCAATAGGGAGTTTAAAATGTCTAAATTAAAAGAATTGATTCAGCAAGGAAATTTAGAAGAAGTAAGAAAAATAGTTAATATATCAAACTATAGTAAAATCGAAGCTATAGAAGGAAATACCCTCCTGTTCTATGCAATAAAATTTAGAAAAGCACCACTGGTTAAGTATTTTGTAAAAGAATGCCAAGCAAAAACTAATGAAGTTATAAAAAATGATAAGAGTAAACTGACCGCGCTACATTTAGCAGCATTAGTTGGTGATGTTGAGATTATAAAAGAATTACTTGATGCAAAAGCGGATGATATAGAAGCTAAATCCACCATCGATGGAGACACACCTTTGTTAGTGGCTGTTTTGTATGGTCATGCAGATGCAGCTAAATTCCTAATAGAGAAAGGTGCAGACCTCAATGCAACAAATAATCAAGGTCACACTGCGTTGATGAGTAGCGTAAAGAAAGGAAACGTAGACATTGTAAGACATCTACTTGCACTTAGGAAAAGTGATAAAAACCCAAACGGATATGATATAAATTTAGAGACCAAAAGTAAAGATAGTAGGTGTACGGCGCTAAATTTGGCAGCAGGATTGGGCAATGTTGAGATTATAAAAGCATTAATTGATGCAGGCGCGGATAAAGAAACTAAAGGCTACGGAGGAATGACAACCCTGTTCCAGGCTTCTTTATTTGGTCGTGTAGAGGCAGCTAAATTCCTGATAGAAAAAGGTGCAGATACCAATGTAAAAACTAGTAGTCGTTCAACTCTGCTGATGATGGCCTCCAGAAGAAATGGCAAAGTAGAAATGGTAAGATATCTACTTGAACTTAGGAAAAATGGATATGATATAGAGCTAGAAGCCCAAGATAACGTTAAGGATACAGCGCTACATTATGCAGCACAAGATAACAAAGTTGAGATTATGGAAGAATTAATTGCTGCGGGTGCGGATAAAGAAGCTAAAAACGCTAAAGGAGAGACACCCCTGATATCAGCTGTTGTTTCTGGTCATGCAGGTGCAGCTAAGCTCCTCATAGAAAAAGGTGCGGCGTCTAATGTAAAAAATCTTTTAGGTAAAGATACTTTGATGGTGGCTGCAGAAGCAGGAAAAGTAGAATTGGTAAAACAACTGCTTGATGTGGGTGTAGCTTGTAATGAAATTAAAGCGACAGAAGAAATAAAGCTGCATATTGATAATGCAAAACGGGCCGATAACCTCTATTATAACGGCAACCCCTGTGGTATTAATGATTTTAATGTAAATGTTAATGTTGAGCGTTTTAAATATCTTTGTAGAATAGATGGTTATCCAACAGAATTGACAAAACATTGGGACCAGATAATTATAGAGAAACAAGAGAAATTAGCAAAGCTGCAAGGTCATATTGGGCAATTAAGTCAAATACAAGAGCAAATAGAAACTTTGAAGAAACTCAAGGCTGATGTAGATGGCCTTCAAAAAGAAATATTAACTAGCCAAGAAAAATTGGCCCAAAATATAGAAGCAAATTTAGCTTTATTATTAAAGAAATTATATCCCGATGAATTTCCAAGCATATCCCCATATAGTGCTTTGAAAATAAATATAAGGCAAAAGCTTTATGCTCCGGAATCCTCTAGCGGTGTCTCAGCTAGGACACTTCGTTCGTATGAAAGTAAGCCTTTTTTTAGACCCATAGAATTTATTAAAGCTATGTTAAATCCTGAAAAGAGAGAAGATATACTTACTATGTTTTATCAGGTACCCGAACAAGCCGATGCCATATTTTTTGCCCTTGAGGGAGTTGTACTAGAGAAGGATAAGCATAAAAATTTACGTGCATTAGAAAAAGAGTATAAAAGCGTGTCACAGCCTCTAAAAATTGCTATGGGCAGGATGGTTGGTAAGATAAATGAATTAAGCCAACAACTTAATAGAGGTAGTGAGGCTATGCAGTATGAACCCCCAAAAGGGCAAAGTAGCATAACACAATTCTTTAGAAGAAGTGTACATAAGGTAAGTGAATCAAAAGTAGGTCAGGATAGCCTAGTAGGTTTTGAGGTAAAAGAGAAAGAGAAGAAAGTGCCTAATGGGGAGATTAGATCACTGGATGATGATGATTTGGATAATGAATTAAAAAATGGAGAGGTTCTGAAACATCCTAAACGGAAGCAATCGCTTTATAGTTCTTCAGAACTAGAAACCAGCAGTTCTTCAGGAGGTATGGATCTGAGAGATCTAAAAAAACAAAAGACTACTTCTTTGTCGCTAGAATCGCAAGGAAGTGTAAGTAAAAGGCCTCATAGTGCAATTTCTCCTACAAACACTAACTCATCTAGCAGTAGCAGCTCAAGTTCTATAGCAGCAGGCAGGGATAGTGATAGTACACAATCTTCTTCTACAAGCACTACCTTATCTGACAGTAGCAGCTCAAGTTCTTCTACCACCTTATCTCAGAGTAGCAGTTCAAGTGTAACAGGGGGAAGTCCTAAACGCCATAAAAGTGGTGTGTCTTAACGCGAATAATGGATAAGGTTACAGAGCTGATGATAGTGGTAAAACAAAGCCCCGAACTATCATCAGCTCTGTAACCTTATCCATTATTCGCGTTCTAAGTAACAATGCCAATTTCTTGTTTTACGACATAAACGCATTGCATCTTGAGTTTATAATTTTTGGGATAAATTAGAGGAGCTGCTATGCCAGTGCTGTTATTGTAATTATATCAAAACTCGCATTAATCCCATTTTTATTGTTAGAATTGTTACGGTAAATTTTATCTGCTTCATTTAGGATTTTCTTGGTAAGTAATTTAGGTTTATCATAAAAGGCAGCAGATTCGCCCATTTTTGATAGTTCATCTGCCAGGGAAAACACGCTTGAATAGTTTGCAGTTAATCTATCGCAATCAATAATTGGTTTTTTAAAACCAGTACGTTGCATTAATGCGCCAATAGTTTTTACATCAATATAAGGCGAAATGCGTGGGGCTGCACCACCAGTTATATTTATTTCAGCCTGGATTAAAGCTTGTTTTAATTGTTTCAGGGTTTCTTCACCTAAAAAACTGGCTATAAAAATACCCGTTGGTTTTAGCAGGGCTTTTATTTTAAATAATGTAGCGGGTACGTCATTGATCCAATGTAAATTTAAACAGCCAATAATAATATCAAAACTGGCTGGTTTAAAATTTAAGTTTTCATCATCACAGACAGTTACTGGCCCAGAAAAGCCCTCAAGCATTTTTTCACTGAGGTCTGAACTGGTTAACTGATTGATTTTACCAGTTTGCATTAATTTTTTAGGGGCTATGCCGCGATAAGCGCCAATTAACAAGCCATTGGCAAAGTTGGTTGTAAAATCATTCAGCCTTGCACATATATCGTTAATAACAAAATCGACCAGAAAACTATGCTCAAAAATATATTTAGCGGCCTTATCTCTGTGTAATTTAACTTTTTTTCTATCAAAAATTTCATTTACCATATAGTATATAACTACTATGAAAGAGGTGAAGTTAATAACGGAAACTATTGCCAATATTGTGTTTCCACCCAGATGTATTAATTGTGGCGGGTTTATAACAAGCCAGGGTAACTTATGCCAAAATTGCTGGCGTCATATTACATTTAGCACCAATCCAGCTTGCGATATATGTGGTTACCCGTTTGAATTTACTGTACGCGGTATAACGCTCTGTGCAGAATGTGTTGCAAACCGCCCATTATATAACAAAGCCAGGTTTGTCTTTAACTACGACGATACTACCCGTAGTCTGATTACCCGTTTTAAATATAACGATAAGACCCATTATGTCCATAGTTTTGCCAAATGGTTAAATCAGGCTGGTAAGGAGATTATTGAACAATCGGATGTAATTATACCAGTCCCGCTACATAGGTTTAAATTATTTTTAAGACGCTATAACCAATCTGCACTGATTTGCCAGTCTTTGGCTAAATTATGCCATAAAGCTGTATGCCTGGATCTGCTTATAAGACAGAAATATACTAGCCCACAAGCCGGCTTGACTAGAAAAAAACGCATGGAAAATGTTACTGGCGCGTTTATTGTTAATAAAAAATATTATGACTTTATCCAAGATAAAAACATACTTCTTGTTGATGATGTGATAACTACTGGTACAACAATTCATTATTGTACAAAAACTTTATTAAATTCAGGTGCAAAAGCGGTTAATGTACTTACCGTTGCAAGAAGGATTAAAACATGAAATTAAAAGCAGCCTGTATACAGATTAACTCACAAAACGATATAAAATCTAATATTGATCGAGCTGAACAATTTATCAATGAGGCGGTACAAAAAGGTGCTGATTTTATAGCGTTGCCAGAAAATATAGCACTAATGTCAGCCACTACAGATGAAACTTTGGCGAAAGCTAATTTTATGGAAGATAGTGTTGCCTTGCAGGAGTTCTGCCGCATAGCGCACAAGGTGAATAAATTTCTGCTGATTGGCTCTTTGCACATAAAGGACCATAATTCTAAAAAATTATTTAACCGCTCATTCCTGATTAATGGTAAGGGCGAGGTAGTTAGTTATTATGACAAGATCCATTTGTTTAATGTAGATATTGCTAATGGTGAATCACATAGAGAATCGGAAAGATTTAATCATGGCGGTCAGGCTTGTGTTGCAAAAACACCTTGGGGATATTTAGGCATGACAGTTTGCTACGATGTCCGTTTTCCAAAGCTCTATCGTGACCTAGCCAAAAATGGCGCCTGGTTTATCACAGTGCCATCAGCGTTTACCCAAGTTACTGGCGAGGCTCATTGGCATGTATTATTAAGGGCTAGGGCAATTGAAAATAGTTGTTATATTATAGCACCAGCCCAAACTGGCAAACACCCATCTGGCCGCCAAACTTTTGGCCATTCACTGATTATAGATCCTTGGGGCAGGGTGCTGGCAGATGCCGGAACTGAAGAAGGTATCATTATTGCTGAAATTGATTCGGAGGTTAGTAAGAAAATCAGACAAGAACTGCCGTCTTTACAGCATGATCGGGAGTATGATTAATTAGTGAATTTTATTTGACATAACTATATAAAAAATAGTATCCACTTAAAAAATGTTGTTTGGAGAAGCAAGAGATGGCTGTATAGTTTAAGGATGGCAACCTAACTTCTTACGCCGAATTTAAAAACCATTTATAATATCCATAAATTAAAATATATATTTTTTATAAGTATCACTATAAAATACTCCAAAAAGTTCAGGAGTATTATGCGCACTGTACTATATATTAATGGGATAGCATTACTAGGTTTGGCCCTATTTATGTTATTGCCACTTATATTGGAAATAAATGAGCACACGCAAGATTGGCAGGTTTTTGCGATCTCAACTTTTTTCTGTTTGTTTTTTGGTGCGTTGCTAGTATTTGCCAATCAGAGTGAACATTATGAACTAGATGTAAGGCATGCCTATGTATTAACTATTACCATATGGCTAATAATCTCGTTGTTTGGTGCATTACCATTTTATTTTTCCCATACCGGCTATAAACTAAGTTTTACTGACGCTATATTTGAGACTGTTTCTGGTATCACAACAACTAGTTCTACAGTTTATGTTGGTCTTGACCAGGCGCCAAAAGGAATATTGTTATGGCGTAGCCTGCTGCAATTTATTGGTGGCATTGGGATTGTGGTAATGAGCATGACTATCCTGCCATATTTAAAAGTTGGTGGTATGCAGATTTTCCGGCTCGATGCATCAGAATATGGTGACAAAATTCTACTTAGTATCAGACAAATTACCATTTATGCCATATTGCTCTATTTTATTTTAAATATAGTTTGTGCATATTGCTATTATATAGCCGGTATGTCAGTATTTGATGCTGTAAATCATGCTATGACTACTATTTCAACAGGAGGCTTTTCTACTCATGATGCTTCATTTGGCTATTTTAATAATAAAGTCAGGTGGGTTGGAGTGATATTCATGATTATTGGCGCTACGCCATTAATGCTTTATTATTATCCAATGATTGGACGCGTGCCAAGCCGCCCGCTGCTTGAGCAGACGAAAGCATTTTTATTTGGTCTGTTAACAGTAATTATGGTTATGACATTATGGTTAATATTCCATGTTGGCATGAATTTTATTCAGGCATTAAATCAAGCAGTGTTTAACATTACATCGATAGCTACAACATCAGGATTTGTATCAGAAGACTACAGCAAATGGGGTAGTTTTCCTATGCTGGTGTTTTATTTCCTTATTGTTATGGGGGGGTGTACTGGTTCTACCTGCGGCGGTATAAAGACTTTCCGGGTGCAGGTAATGGTAAAGGTGTTATTGCTAGAAATTAAACGTATGGTTCATCCACATGGAGTATTCAGCACACAGCTAGGTGGAAAAACTTTAGATACAGAAGTAACAAAATCAGTTGGTACCTTTTTTCTGATTTTTATTTTTACTTTTTTAGTTACTGCAATTGGCTTGTCTTTCACCGGACTTGATTTCATAACTTCTGTAAGTGGGGCGGCTGAAGCAATTTCTAATGTTGGATCAGGTTTAGGCAGCATTATAGGACCAACACATAATTTTAGTAGTTTACCAAACAGCTCTATTTGGATATTAACGTTAGCTATGCTGGTAGGCAGGCTGGAGATAATTACAGTCCTAGTACTCTTTACCGGGTATTTCTGGCAGGATTTGCATGTGGAGTATCAGGAATGATGAGTGATTTATCTGATATTCTTCTTGTATTGGAAACAGTTATCCTAGTAGCATTTTTTCTCCTGGTAATGATTTTCTATATAATTGATAAAGCCCAGACCAAACATGCAATAAGACATAATTATCCTGTCATCGGTAGGCTTAGATATTTTTTTGAACATTTAGGTACATTTTTCCGTCAGTATTTTTTTGCCATGGATAGGGAAGAATTGCCATTTAACCGTGCCGAGAGATCATGGGTATATGAAGCAGCAAAAAATATTGATACCACAGTTGCATTTGGTTCTACTAATAATTTGAACCAAGCAGGAACGTATTATTTTACCAATTGCATGTATCCTACCATAGATAAAGATTTTGCCCAGCCGGAATCAATGCAGATTGGGCCATATGCGAAAGAACCATATAATCCGCGTTCTTTTTTTCATATATCGGGTATGAGTTTTGGTGCTTTGTCTGAACCGGCAGTAAGGGCCCTGTCTAGAGGTGCTAAGCTTGCTGGTATCTGGTTGAATACAGGGGAGGGAGGACTGACAGATTTCCATCTTGAAGGTGGTTGTGATATTGTTATGCAAATTGGTACTGCTAAATTTGGTGTCCGTGATGAGCAGGGTAATTTATCCGATGACAAATTAAGGGAAGTTGCTGCCCATAAACAAGTTAGAATGTTTGAAATAAAATTGAGTCAGGGTGCTAAACCAGGTAAAGGTGGGATATTACCAGGCAAGAAAGTGACAAAGCAAATTGCAAAAATCAGAGGCATACAGGTAGGTTTTGATGCGATAAGCCCAAACCGCTTTAGTGAAGTTAGCACCCCTGAGGACTTGATCGATTTTATAAACCGTATCAGGGGTGTAACTGGTAAACCGACTGGTATTAAATTCTGTGCTGGCAGTTATAGGGAAGTTGAAGATTTATTTATGGCAATTAATAAACGTGGCCAAGAATATGCGCCTGATTTTATTACTTTAGATAGTGGTGAGGGCGGTAGTGGTGCTGCCCCCTTAAGTTTGATGGACAATGTTGGGGTACCGATAAGGGAAAGCCTACCAGTAGTAGTTAATTTGCTACTTAAATATGGGTTGCGACAAAGAATCAGGGTAATAGCTAGCGGTAAACTGATTACTTCGACAGAAGTGGCTTGGGCACTTGCTGCTGGTGCTGATTTTATCAATAATGCCCGGGGGTTTATGTTTTCCCTAGGATGTATCCAGGCTATGCGCTGCAATAAAGACACCTGCCCAACGGGAGTCACTACCCATAATAAGCGCCTGCAGGCTGGTCTTAACCCGGCTGATAAAGCGGTACGTGTAGCAAATTATGCGCTTAATATGGAGAAAGAAGTTGGTATTATTGCTCATTCATGTGGAGTCAATGAGCCAAGAAAACTAAGACGGCATCATGTGAGAGTAGTAACAGAGATAGGGAAATCAAAGAGTTTTGAGGAGCTATACCCATATGACGGTTAAAAAACTGGAGACTTTATGTAAACATCCTTATCTACATATGATGCAAAGAGATAATTGGGCTTTTGTCCATCGGCCAAATAGTAATGGTGCTGCAATTATTGTTGCACTTACACCAGATAATGAAATTATACTAGTTGAACAATATCGTTCTTCCTTTGATAAGAATGTAATTGAGCTACCAGCAGGATTAATTGGTGATCAAGACAAATATGAAAAACCAATTGAAGCTGCACAAAGGGAGCTCCTTGAAGAAACTGGTTATAAAGCTTTAGATATGAAAGAATTATTTCCCAGCTCGGTTTCATCTGGTTTGGCTGATGAAATCATGATTATATTTTTAGCCAGAAAAACCATTAAAATCGATGAGGGTGGTGGTGTTGATGGTGAGAATATAAAAGTACATATTGTAAAACTGGACCAGGTTCATAATAAATTACAGGATTTTATAAAAAAAGGTTTGGTTATAGACCTTAAAATTTATGCGGCGCTTTGGCTTATCGATAATTTAGCCTAAGTTATTTGTGTTTTATGACTGCTGGCTTCCGGCTAGTAGCTTGACAATAAACTGTTCATTATCTTCAATTAGTACTGGGTCAGTATTATTATGGATTTTCATAAGGGGAATAACTTTCCTTGAAATACCCAGCCCTGAGTTATCCATATATTTGTAATCGCTCATTGTATCGCGGATAAGCTGATTGCGGGAGGCACGACAGCCTACGCGCATGCGGTTTATTGTAATACCATTATACAAGCGTCCTGGAGAAACCACCTCAATACGGTCGCTGTAAATTGATAGTTCAATGTCAGTGCCCAATAGAAGATAATCCCGGTGGATAATAGCGTTCACAATTATTTCACGGATAACTTCTGCAGGGTAGCTAGGTTTATCTTCGCGCCTAGCACCATCAATGATTTTGGCAGTAATTCCGGTATTACGGAATACAAAATCGGAAGCTTGTTCGACTATTCCAGTTTCAACCGCCTGAAGTTTTCCGTTGCTGCCTATTGTAAAAAGCCCAGTAATAGGACCTTGCAGCCTAAGCCGTTCACGGGCAGCATAATCTTTATCATTTCCAGGATAAGCAGTCGCGGATATCGATGTGTGTGGTAAAAATCGCTGTGGATTGCCTCCAAACAGCAATAGGCCTGCAACATTTATACCATCATCATTCATGAATTCAGTGTTGACTAATAGCATCTTCCAGCCTGCTTCATCATCATCTGCTGGTACCGCTTCCGGCTGTTGCCGGATCCGAATGAAGTAGTCTTTTAGGCGTCGGAGGTCTAGGTCAGAGAATTTAGTACCTGATACACAGCTAAGCTCTGCACGTATATTACCGCGTTGCTGAAAAAGGCGGCCTAGCTCTTCAGGTGTTGGCTCCCGGCTTGTACTTCCAACACGAATAAAATAGGAATTTTTATTGTTGTGCCAGAGAGTGTGAACACTAAGACCACGTGGAACTTTAATTATTGCGATATCTTTTCCTGGTTCAATATTTTTAATCACCTCATAAAATGGTATAAGCCCTGGTCTTATTTTGTCCCGACAAGTCGTCATAACCCATTCTTCTAGTTTATCGCGAGTAATTCCGCCGATACTACCATCATCTTCTACGCCTATTAGAACTATACCGCCACCCAGGCCTGAAAGCAACATTAAGTTTTAGGAAATCATAGTTCCTTAAATTACTTAATCCTGATAATATTATGGTGTATTAATATTTAGAAACACAATTTATGGCCGCGCGGAGTATATGACTATAA
>Ga0206814_10381_pt1 | contig 10249 bp, 9 predicted proteins | sample Alteio_BWOrgCont_90_FD_152850 | JGI IMG/M metagenome (GOLD analysis project Ga0206814, IMG submission 152850) | Enriched cells from forest soil in Barre Woods Harvard Forest LTER site, Petersham, Massachusetts, United States -... | ecosystem: Environmental > Terrestrial > Soil > Temperate forest >...
AGCAGGAAATCGCCGATACCGAAGATTTCAAGCGCCGGTAACGGCCCTCTAGAAAGATTGACCCCTGATGTTCGGCGATGACCGCGTCCACGTTATCCATCAGATGGATAATACACTTCAATGGCTGCGTCAAAGCCGCCTCGATAATCCCGATCGGGCCCAGCCCAAGCGGGTTGAACATCCAGAGCACGTCCGGCCGGGACTCCGCCAGAAACCGTGCTAAAGCCCGGGCATTGGACACCAGCACCCCGCCAAATGCTTCATCGCGCCGACGCCTCCAATAGTTACTGCCTTTCAATCTAGCGTTGAGCAGATCTTCATACTCAAATACCGGCTCAAAAAGAGCAGATACCCGGAGATCCTTTTTGTCGTGCACCCGATCCAACTGACCGATTGAGGCGGAAGTCAGTACCACGACGCGATGCCCGAGCCGGACCAGGGATCGCGCAATCGATTGGCAGCCAAGTTCGTAGCCACCACGGACGTGCGGAGGGAAAATATTCGATAAGAGCGCGAAATACATGAATTGAGCCGCTCACATTACCGACGACCCCTGTCCTTTCACCGCATCGACATTGCGGCTAAGGATCAATTCAGCGTTACACCAGGTGTCCAACTGCCCGGAGTCGGTCAGGCGACAAAGATCGCCCTTTTCCGAGAGTTGCCAAACGAAGAATCCCGATTGTAGCAGGTGATCCAGGAATTGCGCGCCATTCCGGCCCAAGCCCTGCATGGCCTGCGGGTTGAATTCGACAGCGAAGATCGTAGAATCACGAGTACAGCTACATAAGAAATCTTGTGCGCCGGAGAAAATCAAGGGCTCCGCGCCTTCCGCGTCCACTTTTATAAAATCGAATACAATTTCGTGTTTTCCGTAATGCTTATCCAGAGTGGTGGATTCCACTGCTTGTGGCGTTGGTTCTTCAAGAAATTCCGCCAGGAGTTTTTCAGGCAGCTCCGATAGTGAGGAAGAACCAAAATTGAGATCAAACCTATGCAATGTCACTGGTCCATCCACGTCCGACACGGCCAGCGGAAAAAGTTCGCACAAATAGCTGCAATGGTTCAGCCGGCAATTGATCTTCAATAAAGAGAAAGCCGTTGGATCCGGTTCGAAGGCGTGCACCCGACCGGTGTGCCCTACCAAGACCGAGGCCAGGACGGTAAAGTACCCAATATTAGCCCCAATCTCGAGATACCTCATGCCTGCCTTGATGTTCTGAGTGTAGAAGGCCGTCAGCGCAGGCTCCCATACGTGACGGTCGACCAACTGAGGCGTCAGTTGAATATCTTGAGCGTTACACATGAGAAGCTGGCCCTTCTCAGTTCGGACGAGCAGCCTTTCGCGGCCAACATAAACTGGAGTAAATCTATGGAGACGCCCTTGCTGTTGCGACCACTCATAGGCCTGCTCCTTAACCAGAGCGGTCAGATCGATCACCCTGGCGGTCAAGTCGATTACACCCGGTGTGGGTCCAGCATTCGCCCATTCCGTCGCCCCCTTGGTTGGTGCGCTGACGCTCCCCTGCTGGGGACGTCCGTTCGGACCGGCTCCTGTCAGAACGTCCCACATTTGTGGAAGCTTCCAGACGGCGTAGACAACTCTTAGGAAATATCCGATAACTGGCAAACCGCGCAGCCACAGTCGAAAAGAATCCATAGGAAAGCTTCCAGCCAGGCAGTCCTAATCACTGGCCGAAGCGGAAGGCACAGTATAGCAGAAGCCGATTCCGACTTCGTTTCAGGAAGCGCCGGCAGCGGTAGTGTCCTAAAAGTGCAGCCGCCGAATACCGATGGGCTACAATACAGCTACTCTGTGCGAATTGTTCTGATTAGCCTTTACTCTCTGTCCGATATCGGAGGGGGTGAACGCTACACACTGAACACCATCCGCTCCATTCAAGCGGGCGGGGATGAGTGTGCCGCTTATGCGGTTGTGACTCCGTGTTCTTATCAGCCGTACCATTTGCGATTAGCCGCCAAATTTGTTCGAATCATCGCGGAAGAGCCACCTAAGTTTCAAGAGGTGGTGACGTTGAAAGATATATTGTTCGAAATCGCCAGGTACGATGCGGTTGTCATTCATCAGTACCTGAGCAGCGAGATCATTTTTGAATTAGTTGCAAATTGCGCGAGCGATCAGGTGGTGCTGTTCACTAATCTGGGGCACGAACCGTTGTCGCTAGACTTCGAGACTTGCTTCCAGCCATCACCTAAGTGCTGGTTTATCGAAATCTCGGATTTCTCAGCCAGGAGAGCCGCGCGATTTAGTAAGCAAGCCCGTTCTATCAGCGGAGGTCTTTGGCATGCTGAGATAAGCCCTGTTCAGCCGCCGCGAGATGTAAACGGTTCCGGCAGACGGCTGTGCTCGGTAGGACGCATCCTGGCGCACAAGGGGTTCGAAGTCACCATCGCGGGAATGCCCAAAGATTGTGAGCTTATCGTGGTTGGACCGCAGTACGATAAGGACTACTGGCGGTTCATTAAGTCGCACCAGGGCGGAAAAATGGTTACATTTGCTGGAGCCGTCTCAGAATCTCGAAAGCGCGAGATCGTCATGGAGGCCGACGCGCTGATCGCTTCATCCCATCACAAGCTGTATGACGGTCGCGAGATTGAACAGGCGGAATTACTTGGCTTGGTTATTTTCGAGGCGCTAGCTCTAAGCACTTTGCCGATTACATCCAATGTCGCTTCTTTTCGGGAGGTTATGTCGAAGCTGGACCTGACCGATTTGTTGTATGAAGCGGGCCAAGCCGAAAGCCTGCGTCAACGCATAGAATATTTCCGTTCACTCTCTGCGGCGCAGTTAGCCGCGAGACTGGACCATGCACGGCAACAGATGGTGAAGCATTATTTGTGGGACGACTATTGGGCCAGGGTTAAGACTGCGGTCGGTCTTTAGAATTGCACGCTGGAACCGGCTAACATCAAGGGTGATGGACCAAAACTGGAAACCAACGGCAGTGAGCCGGCGTATGCTGTTCGCTGGCGCCGCCGCAGCCGTGCTGCCCCGCTTCTTAAGAGCGGCGGATCGGTCGCGCATGATCGTGCGGTCGCTCCGGCCGGAAGATCTGGAAATGCCGCTGGACGGATTTACCGATTGGATCACGCCCATCGACCGGTTCTTCGTGCGCTGCCACACCTATACGCCCAAAGTGAGTTTGAACGAGTGGAACTTAAAGATCGACGGCAAGGTCGATCATCCAGCGACCCTGACGCTGGATGATTTGAAAAAGCTCCCACGAGTTGAACTCGTCGGCGTGCTCGAATGCGCCGGCAATGGACGACGATTTTATGAGCCGCATGTGGCCGGCACGCAGTGGGCATTCGGTTCGGTTGGCAACGGAAGATGGACCGGCGTGCGCCTGCGCGATGTGCTGCAGAAAGTCGGCATCCAGACTTCAGCCACAGAGATTCTTTGCGACGGCGCCGATGTCCCCCTGGGGACGATGCCGGATTTTCAACGCACCATCCCCGTTGCCAAGGCGCTTCATCCCGACACGCTGCTGGCCTACGAGATGAACGGACAAGCTCTGCCGGTGGAGCACGGATTCCCGTTGCGAGTGATCGCGCCCGGCTGGGCCGGCGACTCCTGGGTGAAATGGCTGCAGCACATCGAAGTCCTCGATCATGAATTCGACGGCTTCTGGATGAAAACGGCGTATCGGCACCCAACGCACCCGGTGACGCCTGGCACGGCAGTTGATGTGTCCGAAATGGTGCCAGTAACGGATCTCGGGGTGAAGTCGGTTATTGCGGTTCCGGGTGGATGGGCTAAACCCGGGCGCGTGCGCATCCAAGGCGCGGCTTGGTCGAACAGTTCGCCGGTCCGTAGAGTGGACGTTTCCACCGATGGAGGCGAGACCTGGAAGCCGGCCAAGTTGGGCGGAATGCCAACCCAATATGGTTGGCGCCTGTGGCAAATCGACTGGAAAGCGGCCGAAGGCACTTACAAATTGATGGCGCGCGCCACCAACACGGAAGGGCAAACCCAGCCGCTGAGCCAGCAGTGGAATCCCAACGGCTATTTGTGGAATGCGGCGCAGCCGGTCGCGGTCGCGATTTCAGCTCAAGCGCCTTCCAGCGCGGTCGGCGAAGCTTCCGCTCAAGATGCAGCTCAACCCGAAGGCTACAAAGCCGCGTGTTTCGGCTGCCACGATGAGCACATGATGCAGCAACAACACCTGAACCGCGCGCAATGGGATCGCGAGATCAACAAAATGACCGGCTGGGGCGCCACGCTGAAACCCCAGAACCGCGATGCAGTTTTAGACTATTTGTCGAACCAGTTTAAGCAGTAGCTACATCTTCGTCTGGATTACATCGACGAGTTCCTGCACGGCAGCGGCGCTCTTTAGCAACGCGGCCTGCTCGTCCGGTTGCAACTTGATTTCGTAAATCTTCTCGATACCCTTGGAGCCGAGCTTTACCGGCACTCCCACAAACAGGCCTTTGATGCCATATTCGCCTTCCAGGTACGCCGCGCATGGCAGCACCTTCTTCTTGTCCTTTAGAATGGACTCCACCATCTCGACTGCGGCGGCGGAGGGCGCGTAATATGCGCTTCCGGTCTTGAGATATTTCACGATTTCGGCGCCGCCATCGCGAGCGCGCTGCACCAGCCGGTCGATGGTCGGTTGATCCAGCAGCTCGCTGAGCGGGATCCCGGAAACATTCGTCAGACGGGCGATGGGAACCATCGTGTCGCCGTGGCCGCCAAGAACCATCGCGGTGACGTTGGTCACGGATACGTTCAGCTCGTCGGCGATGAAGGTGCGAAAGCGCGCGGTATCCAAAACGCCCGCCATGCCGATGACGCGAGTCTTGGGGAGTTTTGCGACTTGGAACGCCGTCCAGCACATCGCGTCCAGGGGATTCGTCACCAGGATCAGGATGGCGTTGGGCGATGCCTCAACGGCTCGTTCGGTAGCGAACCGGACCACTTCGTAGTTCGCAATCAACAAATCATCGCGGCTCATTCCGGGCTTACGCGGAAAACCGGCCGTGATCACCACGATGTCGGAGTTCGCCGTGGGTCCGTAATCATTGGCTCCAGTGATACTGACGTCGTATCCTTCCACCGGACCGGATTCGAGCAGGTCGAGTCCTTTGCCTTGCGGAACACCTTCCACGACGTCCACCAGCACGACGTCGGCTAGTTCTTTGCCGGCGATTCGCAGCGCGCAATTGGCGCCCACATTCCCAGCTCCCACTACAGTGACTTTTTTGCGCATGAAGTTTCAAGGTAGGATACGCCCGTAGTTCTGTCAACTGCGCTGTTTCAATGGAACCATACTGGCTTGCAGTCGCCGCATCCCCCCCAGCCAGCGATCGTAGTCGTCGGCTTTTCGGCGAAAGTGCTCGCGAACCTTGGGATGCGGAGTGATGAGAAACTGTTCGGCTTCCAGTCCGTGGATCACGGCGTCGGCCGCTTCGTCAGGCGAGATCGCGTCGTCGAGCAGGAAGGTGCCACCTCCGAATTCGGCGCCCTCCAGCATACGGGTCTTCACACCCATGGGGCAGAGCGCGGAAACCTTGATGCCCTGATCGCCGTAGGTGATGCTGAGCCACTCGGCCAGTCCCAACGCGGCGTGTTTGGTAACCGCGTATGGCGCGGACCCAAGCATCGTGAGCAGCCCGGCGGCCGACACGGTCTGCAGTAGATAGCCTTCATGGCGCCCCAGCATGCCCGGCAGAACAGCGCGCGCCGCGTAGACATGTCCCATCACATTCACTTCCCAGGAGCGCAGCCAATCGCGATCCGGCGTGCAGCAATCGCCCTCCACTCCTATGCCCGCGTTCGAACAAAAGAGATCGATTTGTCCGTATCTCTTGAGGACTTCATCCACCAGCATCTGGATGTCGGATTCGCTGGAGACGTTGGCGATAATGTCCCAACCGCCGATTTCAGCTGCGACCGTGCGCGCCGCCTCGTGCTCGATGTCGGCGACCACAACGGCCTTCGCGCCTTCCGCCGCAAACCGCCGGCACAGTGCACGGCCAATCCCATTGGCGCCTCCAGTGACAACGACCACTTTGCCTTGAACCTTCATGCCTGAAGGATAGCAATGCTACTGCCGTCGCGATTCGCGACGGAGCCCTTCATGGACCCCTTGCGCTCGGCGATCTCGCGCGCTCTAGGGGCCGGCAGTCGAAGCTCTATCTGTACACTGTTAGTTCGGCTCAGGTTGGTCACGAGAGATGACTCCCGCCCACCATTGCGCGCGCCGCGCGAAGTAGCCGCGTAGTATACATAGCAGACCTGGCCGCTGGCGTCCTGCTCGTAAATGAGGATCGGTGCGCGAGCCAGCGCTTCTTCCACCTTGACCCGCTGTGCTCGGATTTTCTTCAGGGTGTTCTGGTGCTAGGCGGTCCGCCCAAAAAAAGCGCGGAGAACATTGCCTTGCGACAAGTCTCCGCGCCTGTTGTCTGCTACCCGGCTGCGCCGCTGTTACGCGGCGTGAATGATGGGCCGGGTCTTGTTGGCGTTCATCCGCTCGCTCAGCTGTGGAATGGCCGTTTGCAAAACGTCTTCCACGCGCTGGGCGAAGATGAACTCCATCTCTTTGCGAACTTCCTCGGGAAGATCGCGCAGATCCTTCTGGTTCGCCTTGGGCATGATCACAGTGTGGATTCCAGCCCGCCGTGCGGCCAGCACTTTCTCCTTGATGCCTCCGATGGGAAGCACCAATCCGGTCAGCGTAATCTCACCGGTCATCGCGACATCGCTGCGAGCCGGCAGCTTGGTGTAGAGCGAAGTCAGAGCGGTGGCCATGGTGACGCCAGCCGACGGTCCGTCTTTCGGGATCGCGCCGGCGGGCACGTGTACGTGCACACCGGAACTCTTAAACAAGCTCGGGTCGATATCGAAGTCGCTGGCATGCGACCAGATGTAGCTCTGAGCCGCTTTGACGGACTCCTGCATCACCTCACCGAGCTGTCCGGTCAGCGTCAAGCCCTTGCCGTCCGGCAACAGCGTGCCTTCGATGTACAGCACATCGCCGCCGGTTTCGGTCCACGCCAAGCCGGTAGCCACACCCGCCGGCAGATCGCGCCGGGCTTCTTCCTGATTGAACGGCTCGGGGCCCAGCATTTCTTCGAGCTCCGGCAGCGTCACCGTGAACGGTCCTATAGCGCCTTCGGCGAATTTTAACGCCACCTTGCGCGTCACGCCGCCGATGGCCCGTTCCAACCTGCGAAGGCCCGCTTCGCGAGTGTACCCCGAGATGATCTTCCGCACGGTCTCGTCCGGAAGAACGCACTGCTCCACGGTCAGCCCGGTTTCTTTGAGCTGTTTCGGAATCAGATAGCGCTTCGCGATTTCGAGCTTCTCTTCTTCGCTATAACCCGCCAGCCGCAGGATCTCCATACGGTCGAGGAGCGGCCGGGGAATTGTATCCAGCGCGTTGGCGGTCGTGACAAACAACACCTTCGACAGGTCGAACGGCAGATCCAGATAATTATCGCGGAACGTCTTGTTCTGCTCCGGATCCAGGATCTCGAGCAAAGCGTGCGCCGGATCGCCACGGAAGTCGTGTCCCAGCTTGTCCACCTCGTCCAGCATCAGCACCGGATTATTCGCGCCCGCGCGCCGCATGGCTTGAATCACACGGCCCGGCAGAGCGCCGATATAGGTACGGCGATGGCCGCGCAGTTCGGCTTCGTCATGCAAGCCGCCCAGGCTCATGCGCTCGAACTTGCGGTTCAAGGCTCGGGCAATCGATTGGCCGAGCGAAGTCTTACCAACTCCAGGAGGGCCGACAAAGCAAAGGATCGGCGCCTTGGCGTTCGGATTCAGCTTCAATACGCCGAGATGCTCTAAGATGCGCTCCTTCACATCTTTCAATGCGAAGTGATCCTCGTCCAGCACCTGGCGAGCGCGTGCGATGTCGAGCGAATCTTCAGTGCTCTTCTTCCACGGCAGCTCCAAAACGTAGTCGAGGTAGGTGCGGATCACGTTGTAATCCGGAGCGCTGGGAGGCAGCTTTTCGAGCCGGTCCAGCTCGCGTTTGGCTTCCTTCAGGATGTCTTCGGGGAGGTCGGCTTTCTCCAGCCGTTCCCGCAACTGCTGCGCTTCGGCATGTTCGCCGTCTTTTTCGCCCAGCTCCTGCTGGATAGCCCGCATCTGCTGGCGCAGCAAATAATCGCGCTGCTCCTTGCCCATCTCACTGCGAGCTTCGGTGGTGATCTTATTGCGAAGTTCGAGCACCTGCACTTCATGCATCAGGTAGCGATGCAGCATGCGGAGGGCTTCGGCTCGCGTAGGCGCCTCGAGCAGCGATTGGCATTTCTCCGCGTCCAGGCTGAACATGGCCGAGAGAACGAAGGTCAACCGCATTGGGTCGTCGTTGGAGGCGATCAATCCGCGCAGTTCCTGCGGGGTATTAGGCTGGGAAAGCGTCAAAGCCTCGCCCGCCAATTCCACTAGCGCGCCCTGCAGCGCTTCAATCTCCGGCCCTTTGTCTTCGGGCAGCGGAAGCGGGACAGCGCGTCCTTGGAGGAACGGCTCCGAGGTATCGAGCTTCATGAGCGTGACGCGCTCCATGCCGAGAACCATCAGTTCGAGATGGCCTTCGCCGGAACGGTTCATTTTACGGATGACAGCTTTGGTCCCGATGGAATAGAGGTCGTCCTTAGTGGGCGAATCGACGTCGGGATCGCGCTGCGTAAAGACCAGAATCTCTTTCGACTCGGTGGCGAGCGCAGCCTCCACCGCGGCGATGGACGCCGGGCGCCCGGCTGACAACGGCATCAGCAGGTAAGGGAACAGCACCGCGCTTTTCAACGGCAGCACTGGCAGTGTGTAGACAACAGGTTGTTCAGACATTTTCGTTTCCTTCGGTGATCATCCTCACCAACAACAAACCTTCGCGCGCCACGATGGTCACGCGAGCGTTCTCCAGGTTCGCCGGCATTAGCAGCGAACGCTCGAAGCGGTTATACGAGATCTCCATTGAGTAGTAGCTGGATCCCTCCTCGAGGAACGAATCGCGACGGACGCCACCGATTGTCAAGCGCCGACCGCGAATCGTGACCGCCACGTCTCCAATCTGGACGCCAGCCAAGTCGAATTTCACCAGCCACCCATCCTTGGTCCGATATACGTCCGCCGAGGGTTCCCACGGTGTTGGACGCTCCGCCAGGAAGGAGGGCCAGCTTCTGCTCTGCTTACTCACGCTCTAATCGCTCCTGCATCTTGGATGCCGCTAGAGACAAAAAGAAGCAGGTTTCCACTAAAGAAACCTGCTTCCCTTGCACTAAAGGTTAACCGCCAGAGGCGATTACTTGTTCGGAACTACAACAAACTGCGTGCCTTGTCCCCTCTTCACTAGCAGGAGGGTGGATTCGCGGGAAGCCCCGGCCTTAACCGCGTTGTTGAACTCCGAGACGGAAGCGACGGGCCTACGATCCACTTGGACGATGATGTCGCCCTGTTGGAGGCCGGCAGCCGAGGCGGCAGAATCAGGGTCGACGTCCGTGATGACGACGCCTTGCGTTCCCTCCGGGGTCTGGAGTTGTTTGCGAAGATCAGGCGTCAGAGCCTGAACTGACAACCCTTTCAGGGCGCCCTTTTCGCCGCCGCTGGGAAGATTGCCTTCTCCTTCACCCTTGTTCTCGGCTTCCAGGTTGAACTCACTGAGAGTCACCGGGAGATCCAGAGTCTGGCCGCTGCGATTCACCTTGAGATGGACGGTAGTGCCAGGCGCGAAACCAGCTACTTGCAGCCGGAAGGTGTTGACATCGTCCACCGTCGTGCCGTTGACGGCAGTGATTACATCGCCGACCTTGAGGCCAGCTTTGGCAGCCGGGCTGTCGCCGACCACGTTCGCGATTGCCACGCCGTGCGTGTTGGGAACACCGAAGGCCTTCGCCATCTCAGGCGTCAACTCTTGCGGCAGGATGCCCATATAGCCCCGCGTGACTTTGCCGTTCTTCATGATCTAGTCCATGATGTTGCGGGCCAGATTGGCAGGGATGGCGAAGCCAATGCCCTGGTTGCCGCCGGTCTCACCGGACAAAATGGCGGTGTTGATGCCGACCAGATCGCCACGGGTGTCGATGAGTGCGCCGCCCGAGTTACCGCGGTTGATGGCGGCGTCAGTCTGAATGAAGTCTTCAAACCGCTCGATGCCGAGACCCGCGCGACCCTTGGCGCTGATGATGCCCATGGTCACGGTCTGTCCCAAGCCGAATGGCTCGCCGATGGCCAATACTACATCGCCCACCTCGGCATGCGCGGAGTCCG
>Ga0206814_10382_pt1 | contig 10177 bp, 5 predicted proteins | sample Alteio_BWOrgCont_90_FD_152850 | JGI IMG/M metagenome (GOLD analysis project Ga0206814, IMG submission 152850) | Enriched cells from forest soil in Barre Woods Harvard Forest LTER site, Petersham, Massachusetts, United States -... | ecosystem: Environmental > Terrestrial > Soil > Temperate forest >...
TTCGGCCACGATCGACGCACGGCTGACGACCCCGGAGTTCTCGTTTCTCCTTCTTGTGAGCATGCGAAGGGTTCAGGTGTTGGTCTTCGCCAAGTTCATGAGCGACTCGGCCTGGTACTTCTACCTTTTCTGGCTGCCTAAATATCTCTATGATGTGCGCGGCTTCGATGTGAAGCAGGTGAGCTACTATGCCTGGATTCCGTACGCTGCCTCGGGAATAGGGAGCTTTCTGGGAGGATGGTTCTCGAGTGCGATGCTGAGCCGGGGGCGGTCGCTGGATTTCTCCAGGAAATTGGCGCTTGGACTGAGTGCGCTATTGATGCCTGTGGTGATGCTTGTGCCTCATGTGCCCGTTGGTTGGGCGTTGATGCTGTTCAGCATCGCATTCTTCTGTCAGCAGTCCTGGTCCGGGTTAATTATGACTCTGCCCGCGGACATGTTTCCGCTCTCCGCCGTGGGAACAGTATCGGGGAACAATGTTCCATATCCAAATCCATGGCCCAGCAGAAATCCGGCGGAGCGATCTTCGGCATCGTCGCCGGATTTCTGCTGGGCCATGGATTTGGATATGGAACATTGTTCGTTATCGTAGGATCGTTTCACCTGATCGGCTTTCTTGCCATTCTGCTCTTGGGAGGCAGAGTGCAACCGCTCGCGACTCCATCCTTGTTACCGAAAGTGAGCCTATCATGAAAATTACCGAAGTACGCACACGCGTCGTTCAGTGGGATGGCAAGACGACGACGCTTCCTCCCCACTTTTGTACCAATCCGACGGACCTGGTGATGTTCCGAGAAGCATCGATGGGGAATTTTGCCTTCCACGGATGGGTGCTGGTGGAAGTGTTCACGGATGCCGGTCTTGTCGGACTGGGCAATGCGGCTTTGTCTCCGCTGGTGACCAAGGCCTGCATCGACACGTACCTGAAGCCTCTGCTGCTCGGCGCGGACCCATGGGATATCGAATATCTATGGCAGCAGATGTACCGTCGGACCCTGGCCTTCGGGCGCAAAGGTGTGGGGATGATAGCGATCAGCGCGGTTGATATTGCGCTGTGGGACCTGTTGGGAAAATCCGCTCAACAGCCTGTCTACCGGCTGCTGGGGGGACGGACGAAAAAGCGCATCCCGGTCTATGCAAGTCGTCTCTATAGCATGCCGCTGGACGAACTGCGGGTAGAGGCGCAGCGCTACATGGATCAGGGCTACAAGGCAATGAAGCTGCGTTTTGGCTGGGGCCCGGTGGACGGCGCCGAAGGGATGCAGAAGAATATCGCGCTGCTGCGCACGGTTCGTGAGGTGGTGGGCGATGGTATCGATGTGATGGCGGACGCCTACATGGGCTGGACGCTCGACTATGCCAAGCGTATGCTGCCACTGCTGGAACCGTTTCATCTGCGATGGCTCGAAGAACCTGTGATTCCCGACGATACGCGCGGTTACAAGGAGCTGAAAGCCTACGGGCGAGTGCCGATTGCAGGTGGAGAGCATGAGTTCACCGTCTTCGGATTTCGCGAGCTGCTGGAGGCGAATGCGCTCGACTACATTCAGTTCGACACCAACCGGGTTGGAGGAATCAGCCAGGCGCGCAAGATCTCGGCACTGGCCGAGGCGTATCAGGTCCCGGTCATTCCGCACGCGGGGCAAATGCACAACTACCATGTGGTGATGGCCAGCTTGAATTCGCCCATGGCTGAGTTCTTTCCCAAGGTCGATGTAGAAGTTGGCAACGAGTTGTTCTGGTACATCTTCGACGGCGAGCCGGTTCCCGTAGATGGATCGATCGACCTCGACGAACAGATTCCTGGCCTAGGCTTGACTGTGAACGAAGAATCGCTTAAACGCTTCACCATTATCGAATAGGGGAATCAACGTGACGATTCACCTGGTACAGATTGGCAATGGTTCGTCGCGCCGGGTTGCACTGGTGGAGGAGCCTCACCTCCGATGCCTCACGGAAGTGGAGAGTGTCTACGAACTGGCACGGCGCTGCCTGCGTAGCGAAGATAAGCTGAGCGAATTGGTGCTTGCGCTGGCCCATGGCGAGGCATTGGATTATGACTCGGTGTATACGGGAATCTCCGCCTGGCACCTGCTGGCGCCGATCGATGTGCCGGGAGAGCCGTCACGGATGCTGGTTGCGGGAACGGGCCTGACCCACCTGGGAAGCGCGAAGGATCGGCAGGCGATGCATGTGAAGGACTCTCCGAAGGCAGCCGAAGCTGTGACGGACAGCATGCGGATCTTTCAATGGGGCCTTGAAGGGGGACGACCCGCGCCCGGCGAGATTGGGATCGCGCCGGAGTGGTTTTACAAGGGCAATGGAACGATGTTGCGCAGGCCGTTTGCGCCGTTAACCGTCCCGGCCTTTGCGGAAGATGGCGGCGAAGAGGCTGAGGTGGCTGGAATCTACATCCTCGGCGAGGACGGCGCTCCGTATCGCATCGGCATGACTGCGGGTAATGAATTCTCCGACCACCAATTCGAGAAGCGCAACTACCTTAACCTTGCCGGCTCGAAGCTGCGAACATGCAGCCTGGGGCCTGAGTTGGTGATTGGTGCCGAGTTTCACGACATCACGGGAGAGGCGCGAATTCAGCGCGGAACAGAGACCATTTGGTCGAAGGCGATCGAGACCGGGGAGGCGAACATGTGTCATAGCCTTCAAAACCTCGAGCATCATCACTTCAAGTTCGAGGGTCACCGTCAGCCGGGCGATGTGCATGTGCATTTCTTCGGTGCGCATTCTTTGAGTTTTGGCGACGGCGTTATGCTGCGAGATGGAGACTGGATGGAGGTACGGTTCGAGGGATTCGGACGGCCGCTCCGCAATCAGATTCGCGTGGAGACAAAGGACTCGGATCGTTTGATCGAAGTCCGTTCATTGGCCTGATAAGTGAGACCTTAAGGGAGTCAATTTTATGAGTGAAAATGTAGCGATACTTGGACTGGGCACGATGGGCGCCGGCATGGCGGTGAATCTGTTGAAGGCCGGATTCTCGCTGACTGTGTATAACCGCACTGCGAGCAAAGCTCAAGAACTGGTAAGCGCAGGCGCACGACTGACGTCTACGCCGGCTAAGGCTGCGGACGGCGCCTCGATTGTCATCGGAATGCTGGCGGACGACATTGCATCGCGCGCAGTGTGGACAGGCAAGGATGGGGCGATTGAAGGGGTAGGACAAGGCGCCATCCTCATTGAGTCGAGCACGGTGAGCCCGGCATGGATATCTGAACTTGCCGGATATGCGGCACAGCGCGGAGCGGAGTTGCTGGATGCTCCAGTGACCGGCAGCCGCATGCAGGCCCAGGCTGGCCAGCTCTCATTTCTGGTGGGTGGAAACGATTCGACGCTCCAAGCCGTCACTCCGGTGCTCAGAGCCATGAGCAAAGATATTTTCCATCTGGGGCCGATTGGGAGCGGCGCAAAGATGAAGTTGATCAACAACTTTCTTTGCGGGGTGCAAGTGGCCTCCTTGGCAGAAGGGCTGACGTGGATTGAGCGCAGCGGACTTGACCGGGAGATGGCTCTATCCATATTGAAATCGGGTGCACCCGGCAGTCCACTCCTGGGGGCCATCTCATCGCGGATGGTCAACCACGATTACGCTGTGAATTTTTTGCTCAAGCTGATGACCAAGGACCTCAACTATGCCCAGATCGAGGCGGCTGCCTGTGGCGTTGATCTGAAGACTGCTGAAATCTCGAGAAGCCTGTTTGAAGCGGCCATCGCCAAGGGGTACGGCGATGAGGATATGGCATCGGTGATCGAGCCGCTGCGTGCCAATCAAGAAGAGAAGCGATAGGCAGATCAGGCAACATCGTTGCGCCCGATGGAGCCGTCTCATGCGCCTGCCGTCTCATGCGCCTATTGACCGTATGCATTGCTCAAGGAGATCTAGTTATGAAAACTCTGGTTGTTGCCTTCACTCTTTTGCTATGCCTGCGCGGCGCATCTGCGCAGGACGCGGCACCGCCCGCGTATCTGGATCCCTCCAAGCCAACCGAGCAGCGGATCGCGGATCTGATTGGGCGTATGACGCTTGAAGAGAAGGCGCAGCAGTTGAACCACCTGAACGTTGGCATTCCGCGTCTCAAGGTGGCGGCGTGGGGCGGATGGAACCAGACTCTGCATGGCGTATGGTCGAAGCGGCCGACTACTCTCTTCCCGGCCGCCATCGCAATGGGCGCGACCTGGAACCCGGCCCTGGTTCGAACGATTACCGGTGCTATGTCGGATGAGGCGCGAGCCTTGTACAACATCGGCGCGGATGGTCCTCGCTCGAAGCATGGCCTGGTGTTTCGCTCTCCGGTAATCAATATCAGCCGCGATCCCCGCTGGGGACGGATCCAGGAAGTGTTCAGCGAAGACCCTTTTTTGACGGGCCGCATGGGCGTTGCGTATGTCGAGGGCTTGCAGGGCGATGACCCGCACTATCTGAAGGTTGCGGCGACGGTGAAGCATTTCGCGGTCAACAACGTAGAGACCAATCGCCAAAGACTCTCCGCCGAAGTCGACGAACGCAACCTGATGGAGTACTGGCTGCCGCATTGGAAGGCGGCCATTATGGAAGGTCATGCGCAATCAGTGATGGCCTCTTACAACGCGATCAATGGCGCTCCAGATGCAATCAACAAGCATTTGCTGACAGATATTCTGCGCGGACAGTGGGGGTTTGATGGGTTTGTCACGGACGATCTTGGCGGGGTTAACCTGCTGGTCGCCGGCCACCACTACTTCGAAGATCCAGTTGAGGCGGCGGCAGAGGCCATCAAGGCTGGGTGCGACTCCGATGACGCTCAATATGAAACGAATATTCCCCTGGCGGTACAGCGCGGCATCTTGCAGACCTCAGACGTGGATCGGGCGCTGGCACGGGTTCTGCGGGTTGGCTTTCGCCTCGGTGCCTTCGATCCTCCGGCAATGAATCCCTATTCGAAGATCACGGCCGACGTGATCCGCTCTCCGGAGCATCTGCAACTTTCCCTGCAAACTGCGCTTGAGTCAATGACCCTGCTCTCCAATCGGAACAGCTTTCTGCCATTGAACAAGAAGGAACTGAAGAGTGTCGCGGTGATCGGTCCTGCAGGAGATACCGACTACGAGACCGGCAATTACTATGGCACGCCGGCGCGCAAGGTTGGTCCGCTGCAAGGATTGAAGGAAGCGCTCGGTCCGGGAGTCAAGGTGGAATACGAGCAGGGTGCTGGATTTATCGAACCCGCCAATCCGTCTGCTATCGCTCGCGCAGTTGAACTCGCGCGAAGATCGGATGTCGCCATTCTGTTTCTCGGAACGAATCTCAAGGTCGAAGCCGAGGGCAAAGACCGAAGGGACTTGAACCTTCCCGGCGCGCAGGAGCAGCTGTTGGAGGCGGTTAACGCGGCCAATCCTAAAACTGTCCTGGTGCTGATGAATGCCGGTCCGCTGGCGGTGACGTGGGCCAACGACCATCTTCCCGCCATTCTCGATGCGTGGTATCCGGGTGAGGCTGGAGGCACGGCCATCGCACAGACGCTGCTGGGCGACTACGACCCAGGCGGCCATTTGCCCTATACCGTCTATGCCGGCCTGGACGGCGTACCGCCACAAAATGAGTACGACGTGTCCAAGGGGTTCACCTATCTTTACTTCAAGGGTGTGCCGCTTTATCCATTCGGCCATGGGCTCAGTTATACGCAGTTCAAGTACAGTAACTTGAAGCTCTCACAGAGCAGCACCAATGCGGAGGGAAAAGTGACGGTCTCCTTTGACCTGCAAAATACGGGTTCGCGGGTTGGGTCCGAGGTTGCTCAGATGTATGTTCATCAGCTGAAGTCGAACGTAATTCAGCCGATCAAGAGCTTGCGCGGGTTTCAACGCATCGAGCTGCAGCCGGGCGAGACGAAGCATGTCGATCTCGCACTGCCAGCCGATCGCCTTGCGTATTACGATGTGGTTTCGAAGAAATTTGTCGTCGATCCCGGTATCTTCGAGGTGATGGTCGGGTCGTCATCTGTCGACATCAGGCTGCGTACTCGGCTTGAGATCCATTGATAGGCTGGACTACTTTGAATTGCGGTCCTAGCGATGGTGCTTGCCGCCGCCGTGGCCGCCTGAGTGACCGCCCCCATCTGAGTGGTGGCTACTGAAATTCTTTCCGCCGCTGAAGCTTTTGGCCTCGTGACCGCCTCCAAAGGGATGGAATCCGCCCGACTTTGGCTGCTTGGCCGAATAGCCGTCGAAACCCCTGCTTGCACCATATCCGGAAGGCCGCTCTGCGAAATTGCCACGCTGCTGAAAGGCCGCCGATGGCGAGCGGTAAGGTTGCGGCGGAGCGTTGTAAGCCATGCCGGGTCTTGCCGCGAAAGTGCTCGTGGGGCCCCGGTAAGAGCCGGGGCCGTATCCCTGGACCGGACGGCTCAAAGGCTGCGGCCTGCCTGACTGCGGCGGGACACGGTTGTAGGCCTCCATCGGAGGACGGGCGTAGGTGGCGGCCGACGACGGGTAGCTGCGATACGGGCCTTGCGCCGGTCGGCTCTCAGCGTATCGATTCAGAGGTTGGACGTACCCCTGCCCGGAAGACCGGTTATAGTCGCGATTCAAGCCACTGTAGCCGTTGGAATCTCTGCCCGGCCGGGAATAATCACCTTGCGGCCGGAAGGAGTTTCCAGATAGCCTGCCAGCCATCGTTCCGCGCGGGTATGCGGCGCGTGGTCCGCCATGCGGAAGTCCCCAGTCTGCCACGGTGGAGCTGTGCGAATAGTAGTTCGAGTTATGGTAGAGCAGGGAGTGGGTTAGCCAATCGAGACCCCAACCCAGCCATCCAAAGCTGGTGTGGCTGAAGGCCGACATGGCGATGCCCAGCCCGAAACGGACCGCTCCCGATCCGAAAGAGGAGCCGAAGAAGGACCCCAGAGCTCCAACCAGCGAGAATCCCCGGTAGGGCTGAATCGGCTGTCCGTAGACGGTCCACGGGTCATAGGCCGGCAAATACACCACCTGGGGATTGACTGGGGCCACCTGGAGATAGCCTTGGTCGTTGCTTACGGCTTCCTGCGGAGTGCTCTGCAGATTTCCAGCCGCCTGAGCGCGCTGACGCATGACCTGCACCACGTCCAATACATCCTGCGGCTGGTTGTAATACGCGTTGCCCAGGGCAATGGTCCAGCGCAGGTTCTGGTCCATCTCGGCCAGCAGTTGCGGAAATGCCGTGAGCGCCTTCAGGCTCGGGTCCCAGGTCTCGGCGTCCGCTCCGGCAGCAATCTGATCAGGCGAAGCATCTCCCTGCGCCTGTCGCCAATGATCGGCGTCTACGACCTGGGCAGGGTAGGTCGCGGCAGCGAGCACTTGTGCTACCAAAGTGTCCGGATAGAGCGCGATAGGGGCGACCAGCTGTTCCAGTTGATCGGTGCTGAGTGCCTGCGCCGGAGGCTGTCCCTGTCCATAATCCTGCTGTGCGTATTGCTGGGCTGGGTCCTGGTAGGGCTGTTGAAGGTCAGGCTGCTGCTGATCATACTGCGGCTGCGCATAGGCCGGCTGCGGCTGCGCATAGGCCGGCTGCGGCTGCGCATAGGCCGGCTGCGGCTGCGCATAGGCCGGCTGCTGGCCGTAGGTTTGGGGTGGTGGATAAGCCGGATGCGCGTAGCCTCCTGGCTGGCCGGGAGAGTACTGGGGTGCGTACTGCGGCGGAAATTGCTGGTGATACGGATCGTTCTGAGGTAATTCTTGTCCGGACGGTGTGGGCTGTTGTGCAAACAGCTTTCCCTGTGCCAAGGTCAAAAGAATCAGTATGGACCAGGCGAAGCGCGTTCCAAGCCGGTAGGTCTGGGGTTTCATTGTCCCTCTCTGTGGCGCACATTGACTCGCCTTGGCGAGGTTCTTTGGCCTCAAGCCGCAGGCTGCGATCTCGTCCGCGCCAATACCCCGTCCGCTGATTAAACCCGCTCCTTCCGGTGCCAGAGCAGGCCAGTCGGTGGAGCGGGTAGCGGTCATCTAGCCCAAACCCGAATTCCCAGGATTAGTTCCGAACGAGAGCTCGGATATTGCGGTAAATTTTGTCCGCTTCCTGCCGCATGTTGCGTCATCCCTGGAAGGATCCGGGGTTTTCCATCCGGTTTCTCGACAAACGAGACGTCAATCACGAAGCAATCAGGCTTCTCGTACCCGCGAGACAGGTTCCTCCATGTTCGATCGATGTGTATGATTCCTCTACTCTTAGAGGGAAATCATCTCCCGAAAACCCGGTGACGGGGTTTACTCCACAGCCGTCCAATTGTCCTCAGGATTGCGGTCGACGAGTTTGCTGTACGGGTCGATAGCAGCACGTGTCGGTTTCTCATTGACTACGAAGTTGAAAGTCGTGCGGGGCTCGGTGATCCACACTTTTTCCGTGTGCAGCGGCTCCTCCGAATCTTTCTTGCCCTTGAACACACCCACTTCGATCAGATCGTGAATGGGTATCTGCGTCTCGGCGCCTTCCCCGTTCGCCCGCATCTTGCGTGCGTCTACCACAAGAGTCACTTTGTACTTGTGGTCTGGCGTCTCCTCCACTCTTGCAGAAACCGCCTTGTTGTCGTAGAGCGTAATGGTCTCGAAGAGATCAGTCACCATGTATTGAAGTTCAGGCGGTGTCTGCGCACGCAGCGCTTCGACCAATCCCCGCGTATCGGGATAGGGCGGCCCGTTCATCTTCCATTTTTCGAGGAACTCTCTGAGGGCCAGATTGAGCTTGTCCTCACCGATGGCGTCTGAAAGCGCGTAGAAGGCCATGGAGCCTTTCTGGTACCAGACGTAAGGCTCGTTCTGGACGAGCACCAGCGGTGGCTCATGGCGAACCTCGCCCGCGCGGCCGCGCAGATAACCATCCAGCTCATGTTTGAGGAAGCGGCGCATGTGCTCGTCGCCATATTTCTTCTGCATCACACGCAAGGCTGAGTATTCGGCCAGGCTCTCGGACATCATGTTCGAGCCTTTTTCTAAGCCGCCAACGAGTTGATGACCCCACCATTGATGAGCCAATTCATGAGCGGTTACAAAGGTAGTGTAGTCGATGTCGTCTGGCCGCACTAGCCTTCCTATAAAACCGATTCCCTCGGAAAAAGGAACAGTATTGGGGAAAGACTGCGCGAAGGTTCGGTAACGGGGAAATTCGATGATGCGGTACTGGTCGAACTGATACGGCCCGTAGTTCTTGGTGTAGTACTCGAGACCTCCTTTGGAGGCTTCCATCATCTTGTCCAGATCACGGGTGTGACTCGGAAGGTAGTAAATTTCGAGCTTTGTACCATGCCAGTTGTCGCGCTTGACCGCGTAGTCACCTGAGTTGTAGTTGAAGAAGTCCTGAATGTGCGTGGAGCCCATGCTGTATTCGAAGTAGTGGCGACCATCCTGTCGCCACTCGCGAATGAGGTCACCGGGAGAAATGGCGATCTGGCTTGGCGAAGTGCTGACGATGGTGTGATAGGTGATGAAATCCGAATCAGGGCTGAAGAGATCGGTATTCATCCCATAGGTGTCGCCGCGATCGGGCAGTTCTTCGAGCGGACCGAGCCCGGCTTCTTTTCGACGAACAGGACTATCCAACTCGCGTCCCTGGCTATAGCCCAGAGAGGGGAAGTAGTCCAAGTCGAAAAAGGTACCGTTGTAGGCGAATTGCGCCGCCTCGCCGTTGTTACGGAAGCCGGGGTTGTCATAGGCGCATTCGAAGCGAATCTGAATGGAGGCGCCCGGAGCGAGCGGTGTGGCGAAGTGATAGATCCAAAAACCGAGTTTCGTGTCGGACAAGGTGGCTGTTGCAGGACGGTCAAAGGAAATCGCCTTGATGGAGCGTTGACCGTTGGTGACGTAGAGATCTGCGATCGGCTTATCGGTCTTATTGACGGCGGTGTAAGTACCGGTTGCGTGGAAACTGCGCCGCTCCGGATAAATGTCGACACGGGTGTCGACAGAGGTGATCTTGGGAATGGGCAGGCGCTCGTATTTCTTGTAGAGCTTTTCGTAATCCGCCTGAAGTTTGCGATTGTCCTTGTCAGTGCGAAATTCGTTGAGAACCTGCGTGTTGTAGTAGTACCAGGCTCCGCTGCCGATGATCGCGAGCACCGGTACGATGAGCAGAATTGCATAGGCGGGCAACGATTGCTTTGCCGCGCGCAGGCGCGTGCGTAGGTCGGTTTCGGCTCCGCGCCGGGCAAGCAGG
>Ga0206814_10384_pt1 | contig 10160 bp, 9 predicted proteins | sample Alteio_BWOrgCont_90_FD_152850 | JGI IMG/M metagenome (GOLD analysis project Ga0206814, IMG submission 152850) | Enriched cells from forest soil in Barre Woods Harvard Forest LTER site, Petersham, Massachusetts, United States -... | ecosystem: Environmental > Terrestrial > Soil > Temperate forest >...
ATCTGGATCGACAAAGAGAACTTTCGGGTGCTGCGTATCGAGCTGTCTGCACAAAACCTGCCGAGGATGTTTCCTCTCGACACAGTCGAATCGGCGGTCGATTACGACTATGTGCTGATAGGCGAGGGCAAGTATCTGCTGCCGGTCCACTCCGAGGCGCTGAGCTGCGCGCACGGAACGAGCGGGTGCACCCGCAACGTGATCGAGTTCCGGAACTACAAAAAGTTCACCTCTGACAGCAACATCACATTCGATCCCGAGAAATAAGGAAGTTCGTCAACATCAGTCCTGTCCTAGGCCGCTATGCCCCGGCGCTTGGCGATCAGCCGCCTCCACAAGATTACTACTCGTGTCGCAGGGTAAAGCAAGAGTGTGCCGTCATTTCGCATGCCGCTCAAATCCCTGCCGTCGCCTCTGTCGATCGCCGGGCCACTGATTGCCGGTGAGTCCTTCCCGGACGGGGCAGGAATGCAAGAGGTGGATGCGGATGCATTGGTTTTATCCCAGCCGTACCTCCAAGGAACACTTTTCAGGATTCCAGCTCAACTTGGTATCGGCGCCCCCGCAGGTCCCGCGGCGGGATTGCCTGGTTTAGCGTCGCTGGCCGCGTTGACTTGAGCCGATGTGATCACTGTGGTTGTATTCGGGAAACGCTGCCCAACGACCTTGATTAGTACTGCGCACGGAGTGACAGCTCGTGTGGAAGCGGAACTCGAACTTTGCGCGGCAGCCAAATCAGCGACCGACAACAGAGCTGTGGCAAGAACGATGTTTGAAAGCAGACGGAATAGGGCAAACATTCCCCTAATTTTACGCTCTGCAAGGCCATCTATCAGGGCGTGTCCGGGAAAAACAAAATCGCCCGCTTGCGTGCCCCTCCTCGCCAGTCGGCGCTCCGGTCTGGTTGCGCTTCCGGCTGTGGCGCCCTGATTCATCGGGACGAGTAGTTCCGCTGGTTCCGCTTAACGCCCAGCGAAAGAACGAAAGATTTACCAGTTTGCGGAAGAGTGCGCGGGTTTGCATTTGGGCAAGACCGGTTCCGTGAGTTGCGTCCGCGCGGCCAATTTTGTGCCAAGTTACACTCTGTGTTTCCAGCCGCCGTTGTTCGATTCTGCATTTCGGATAACATTGCGAAGAGCTTTGTTCGAGAGTCTATGAACGTTCGTGTCTTTCTGTGGTCGCTCACTTCCGCCCTCGCGGGATTTCTGTTTGGATTTGACACAGTAGTTATCTCCGGTGCCGAACAAACCATTCAGAAGGTGTGGGGACTGAGCGCCGGGATGCATGGGATCGCGATAGCTTCGGCCCTGTACGGAACCGTATTGGGCTCGCTCATCGGCGGTTGGCCTACCGAACGATTCGGACGCAAGCCTACGCTGCTATTGATCGGTATCCTCTACTTGGTCGGCGCTGCCGGATCTGGGCTCGCAAATAACGTTTGGGTTTTCATCATCGCGCGTGTCCTCGGTGGTCTGGGTATCGGGATCTCGACGGTGACGGCGCCGCTCTATATCTCTGAAATCGCTCCACCCAAGCACCGCGGCTGGTTGACGGGAATGTTTCAGTTCAACATTGTCTTCGGAATCCTCATCGCTTATTTATCCAACGCCTTGCTGTCGGGCGTCGGCCAGAATGCCTGGCGCTGGATGCTTGGGGTAGCCGCGTTTCCGTCGCTCGCGTATGCCGTGTTATGCCTTGGCCTACCGGAAAGCCCCCGCTGGCTTCTCGGAAAAAGGAATGATCGAGAAGGAGGCATGAAGGTTCTCACGCTGATCGAGCCCGAGGTCTCAGAAGCTCGGATTGAAGAGGATGCCAACGCGATTCTGGCGGCATCGTCTCAACAAATATCGAAGGGCAAGTTCTGGACGCGGCAGCTTCGCGTTCCCATACTGCTTGCCTTTTTTATTGCTTTCTTTAACCAGCTTTCTGGTATTAATGCGATTCTTTATTTCGCGCCGCGTATTTTCGAGATGACCGGCCTGGGGGCCAAGGCCGCGCTGCTCCAATCGGTCGGCATTGGTGTGACGAATCTCATCTTCACTTTCCTCGGACTCTGGCTGATTGACCAGTTGGGCCGCCGGACGCTGCTCTTCATCGGTTCATTCGGCTATATCTGTTCGCTTGGCCTGACAGCGTGGGCGTTTTTCACGCAACACTACAGCATTGTGCCGGCTTGCATTTTCGCGTTCGTCGCGGCGCACGCGATTGGCCAGGGGGCCGTAATCTGGGTGTTCATCTCTGAGATTTTCCCTAACCGCCATCGTGCCGAAGGTCAGGCGCTCGGCAGTTCCACGCACTGGATTTTCGCCGCCTTGCTCACCACCTTTTTTCCAAAGATGGTGTCGGCCTTTCCACCCGGTTATATCTTTCTATTCTTCTGCGGCATGATGGTTCTGCAACTATTCTGGGTGAAGCTCATGGTTCCAGAGACCAAGGGCGTGCCTCTGGAGCAAATTCAGGAACGACTCGCAACCGAATGGTAGGAAACAAGGAAAAGAGCAAGACCGATCGACCTCCTACAGGAAGACGGCTCCTGGCTAGGTTTCAGGCGGTAGGGTGCCGCGGGTGGCTTTGCATTGTCCTCGCCGTATGCTTGGGTGCGACACTGGCATCCGCACCACCAGATCGGCCGGGCTACTATTCGGAACCATTCCGTCCTCAATTCCATTTCACGCCGGAAAAGAATTGGATGAACGATCCGAACGGACTGGTTTATTACGAGGGAGAGTACCACCTCTTCTATCAATACAATCCGTTCGGCAACACTTGGGGTCATATGAGTTGGGGCCATGCTGTTAGCTCCGACCTGGTGCATTGGAAACATCTGCCTCTGGCGCTGCTGGAAGCCGATGGCGTAATGATTTTCTCGGGCAGCGCTGTCGTCGATTGGAAAAATACCACCGGTCTTGGGAAGAACGGCAAACCACCGATGGTAGCAATTTACACATGCTATCGTCCGTCAGATCGCATGCAGTCCCAATGCATTGCGTTTAGCAACGACAAAGGCCGGACATGGACGAAATATGCCGCGAACCCGGTGATCGACATCCACTCTGCGAATTTTCGCGATCCCAAAGTGCAATGGTATGAGCCAGGTAAGCATTGGATCATGACCGTCTCCCTATCGGCGGAGCACAAGGTCCGTTTTTACAGCTCGACCAATCTTAAAGACTGGACACTCTTGAGCGAATTTGGCCCGGCGGGAGGGACTGCGGGTGTTTGGGAATGCCCCGATTTGTTCCAGTTGCCCGTGGAAGGTACTCAGGAGAGGCGGTGGGTCCTGGTCGTGAATATCAACCCTGGCAGCATCGCAGGCGGCTCTGGCGGACAATACTTCATCGGCCAATTCGACGGCACCCGCTTCGTTGAAGATCCGGGCTCTAGACCCTCCGTCGCCGGTGGCGGTCAAGCTGCTCTCTGGCTCGATTACGGCCCGGATTATTATGCAGCCGTTTCCTGGAACGACATTTCTCGCTCCGATGGACGCCGGCTCTGGCTCGGCTGGATGAGCAATTGGCAGTACGGGCAGGACGTGCCTACTTCGCCATGGCGCAGCGCAATGTCCATTCCACGGGAAGTCGGATTGCGACAGACAGCCGAGGGGATTCGTTTGGTGCAGAGGCCGGCCAGAGAGAATCAGAGGTTACGAGAGAAGCGGTTTCAATTCAAAGGCGGGGACCTGGCGCGGGCGAATGAATGGCTCACCCAAAATCACATTCAAGGCGCCCTTGAGCTGGTAGTCGAATTCGAACATGAGAGCACCGGTGTTCAGGGTGTAGAGGTTCTGAAAAGCCCCAAAGGCAAGACGGTGATCGGCGTAAATTGGGATCGGAAGACAGTGTTCGTGGATCGCACGAACTCCGCGAATGTGAATTTTAACCCGAAGTTTTCCGGCGTTTACGACGCGCCACTAACGGCCCCCGGTCGAAAAGTGAACTTGCACGTTTTCGTAGATGCCAGTTCCGTCGAAGTATTTGTGAACGACGGAGAACCCGTACTTACGGCTATATCCTTTCCCTCTGGCGAGAGCCGCGAAGTGAAATTGTTTGGGCCACGGGATCGTGCGAAAATCAGCGTGCTCGATGTTTGGAATCTGAAGTCGAGTTGGAAATAGCTCCGGGCAATGGTCTGGGAACTAACGATTCATATGAGGCTATTCTTCTACGTCGCCGGCATGCTCCACTACTGGGCGCAGCTTGCCAAGAAAGCCAACTTGATGAAAACACGTTCTTCATGACCAGCACAAGTGCTAACGCGCCGCTGACTGGATCGTGATCGCTACGGCTTCCTTTCTCGTCGCGACCGATTCCCCCCATGAAGCCGAACCGATGTTTGTTCCAGCCACCCAGCCAACAGACCTCCCAATCGCCGAATCGCGAGCCCAGCGTCACCGCTGGGAGCTGGATCTCCCATGGGTGGTTAGAGGAGGCCGCACGACTTTATACACACAAAGCAATAACAGAAAGGTTCCTGGCACCCTGGGAGGAGCCTAGTGCGTTGATCGTTTCCTAATTGGGCACAACGGTATTGACGTCCAGCTTAGGAGAACGGCATGAGAATGGTTATCAAGGACATACAGGCCCACCAGCACCTCTGAAACCCACCGAGTTTTCCCGCGAACGCAATCACAAAGGAATCATGGCCCGGATGGAAGTGATCGTTACTTCCCGCTCGCAGAATTACCGGGGATTTGGATCGTTCAAATTGTGCCAGATTTGAGCGTTTCGTGGTCGCGTTAGAATGAGACCCATTGGCCCCGCTAATTCAATGGATCGCACGATCATGAGTTTCTTTCGAACTCATCCGACAGATCTTGCGCGCGCACCCGGAAGGAATGACGCCGCCAGCTTTCCCCCGTGTCCAGCGCGAATGCGGCAATATAGACAAGCGCCGCAACTTTTGGATTGCCGGCCTCGGTGATGACGGACCCGCCATAAACTGAAAGTTCGTGTCGCCGGAGGCATGCACCATGTGCGCGTCAAACAACGGCACGGAGCACCGGCTTCAAAGGAAGGTTTGGGCCCAGTAACGGCCTTTACCGCAACAGCCATCATCTTTCCGTCCGCCGCTTCAAAAGAACACTTCCTTGCCGTCGCCGCTCCAGCGCGGCGCTTGGCCGGCCCGCGAGCGAAATGGTCCACTCGCCCTCGCTGGGCGGAAACGCCCGCACATAGATGGGTAGATGGCTCGTACCTTTTATTTGTAGAGCCAAGGCTTATAGGCAATCTCGATGTTGTATCCGTCCGGGTCGCCGATGTTTGCCGCGAAGTAGTCGGCACGCCATTCGGGCCGAAGGCTCGGTTCCTTGTTTGAAGTAGCTCCCGCGTCTATCGCCGCCTTGTAGCTGGCCCTGACAGCGTCCGCGCTCTTGGCGGTGAATGCGACGTAAAGGTCTTTGGCGACTTCGCCATTCTTCAGCCAGAAACCAGGCTCGGTATTGATTGCAAAACCGAGAAGTTGACCGAAGTCGTAGGGCATGTCGATGCCAAGCGGCTCAAGCATCTTCTTGTAAAATTCGCTCGACCGTTTCAGGTCAGAGACGGGGAGATAAATATGGTCAATAATCATGGCTTTCCTCTTTTCGTTTGACTGTGACAGCCCCGATCAGGGCTCTGCCAAATCCTGATCCGGCAAGTTAGTTTGCCGAGGTCAGCGCACCTTGGCGAAGCAGTCGCGGATTTCCTTGGCGTGCAGCGCCGGCTGTTGCCAGGCGGCGAAGTGGCCGCCCCGATCCAGGATGTTGTAGTGGATCAGGTTTGGCATCCACCGATCGACCCAGCGCCGAGAGGGGCGGAGGGTCTCGCGCGGATAGACGCTGACGCCGACGGGAATCTCCAGCCTGACCGCCGCAGTGCCGATGGTGAAGCTTTCCCAATATAGCCGGGCGGAGGACGTCGCGGTCCCCGGCAGCCAGTAGAGCATGATGTGATCCAGCATCTCGTCCAGGGTCAGGGCGTCCTCGGGGTTTCCCTGATTGTCGCTCCAGGCCCACATCTTCTCGTAGATCCAGGCCGTCTGGCCGACCGGCGAGTCCGTAGCCCAGGGTCTGCGGCCGCGTCGACTGCTGCTTGAAATAGCCGGAGCCCTTTTCATCCCAATGGGCCAGCGACGCCACGGCCGCCTGCTCGAACGGATCCAAGTTTTGGAACTGGTCGGGCTCAGGAAACACCAACGGCATGTTGACGTGGATCGCCGCGCAGTCATCCGGCTTCGTCGCGCCGATGATCGTGGTCACTACCGAGCCCCCATCCCCGCCTTACGCGACCCAGCGTGTGTACCCGAGGCGCCGCATTAGCGTGATCCAGGCGCCAGCGATCCGGGGAATGCCCCAGCCCGTCTCAGTCGCCTTGTCGGAGAAGCCGTGACCAGGGAGCGAGGGGACGATCACGTGGAAAGCGTCCTCGGCCCTGCCGCCGTGAGCGGTGGGATCGGTCAGCGGTCCGATGATCTTCATGAATTCGATCACCGAACCGGGCCAGCCGTGGGTGATGATCAGCGGCAGCGCGTTCTCGTGCTTCGAGCGGACATGCAGGAAATGGATGTCGAGGCCGTCGATGGCGGTCTTGTACTGGCCCCAGCCGTTCAGCATCGCCTCGCAACGGCGCCAGTCGTAGCGGTGACGCCAGTGATCGACCAGCGCCTTGACATTGGCGAGCGGGGCGCCCTGGGTCCAGTCGTCGACTGTCTCCGCGTCGGGCCAGCGGGTCTGGTCGATGCGGCGGTTGAGGCCCTCGAGGTCCGCCTGCGGGACGGCGAGGGTGAAGGGGGTGATGGCATCATTCATCCGCGTATCCTTTGTTCCATGATGTGATCCTTTTCTTACTAACGCTTGAGATCGATAATGATCTTTCCGTTCGGCGACTTTTTCTGTCGGTCCCTGGCTCGCGGGAAATCCGCCAGCGAATAAGGGAGCGCAAGCTACTCGACCATCGCTCGGATGTCACGGTTCTCTAAGATCAATCCTCCGGGCTGCCCTGTTCCCCGGACGGCAATATCCACCATCGCCCGGCCCAACTCATCGGCCCGTATCACCTGGTTGGGGAAGAGCACGCGAAACGCGGGGTAAATGGCGCGCAAGATGCGGTAGCTCAGATTCGGCTCTTTCCGCGGCTCCACTGGATAGATGTAAGCAGGCCGGAAGAGATAAACATGGGGGAAACCTTCCTCGACTAGCGCCTTCTCCGCCTCTCCCTTGTAGCGTGCGAAGGCCATCCGACTTTGTCCCGTCTGGTCCGCGCCGTTCCCGCTCAAGAATGAGAACGCCGCGTCGGGGCTGCTGCCGTGGAGAACGCGCGCGAATTCGACGGTGTAGTCCACAGTGACCTTGCGGAGTTCCGCATCCGGTACCGAACCGGTATATGTACCAAGGCAAAAAATCGCCGCGTCCTGACCCGAAAGCGTCTCCGCGAGCGCCGAGCAGTCCGCGAAGTCTCGATGTAGAACTTCGCCCAGCTTGGGATGCGAGATGCCAAGCTTCCTGCGGCCGATCACTATCACACGTCCAACCGCGGGGTGGTCTAGTGTGTAGCGAAGGGCGTATCCACCGACCATTCCCGTCGCGCCCACGATTACAAGTCGTTTCTGGCCCGCCGCCGGAGCGTTCATGACAGTTCGCGCTGCTCCAGCCAGTCGACGTAGAGCTTACGCTCAGCAAACAGCCACTCGCCGTCCGTCTCCACGAATGCGTCCATATAGCGGAGAGCAGCAATCATCAGGCGCCGGTTCTTGCCCTCAATCGTGAGGTGATTCCTTGGTCGACCGTCCGAAACTGGCGAATGCGGTCTTGGCTGCGGCGATGGCGCGCCGTGTATCCTCTTCGTCAGCCAGCGTGACGCGGGCGATCACCTGCCCGTTGGCCGGCTTAATGATGTCCATGACTTCGCGGCCGTGGGATTCAACGAATGCCCCATCGATATATTGGGTCGTGAGTGTTTTCATGCGTTCCTCTCTTGTATGAAGATCTGAGACCAGAAAGTTCAAGCCGGTTCTCCTCTGGCAAGCTCACCCGCCCTCAAAACGCCGTGCCGGAAGGCGATCCGGCATCCGAATTGAGCTCTTAACATACGTTCTCTGGCGCGAAGCTTCTAGCCAATCGTATTTGGCGACGCAAAATTCGTCCATTACATATTTTCAGTAGGCACGCGAGGAAATACGGATTGCGATAGAGCTCTTGCACGAGACGGCCTGAGTCGCCGAACGCGATCTCGCTTTGCGATGGCCGCCCCTGCACTACACAGAATATGTAATATCGCTTCGGCCTGCCCTCCAGTAGCATGAGCTTGTTTGTGCGCCAACCACGACACGAGTTCGCGACAACTGGAGGAGATATCCGATGAGGAACAGGTCCCACCGCCGCATCTCGGAACTATGCGTGGCCCTATTACTGGGCGCGATCTCTTTTCAACTGACGGGCTGCGGGCGAAGCTCGGCGGGGGCAGCCGAGCCGACGGCGCCGGAGGTTGAAGTCGTTACCGTCGAGCAAAAGGATATCCCGGTCTACCGCGAGTGGATCGGAACCCTGGACGGCATGGTGAACGCCGCCATCCGCGCCCAAGTCACCGGCTACCTGCTCACGCAGGACTATTCGGAAGGCTCTTTCGTCAAGAAGGGCCAGTTGCTATTCCAGATCGATCCACGCCCACTTCAAGCTGCGGCGGACCAGGCGCGGGGACAGCTCGCCCAGGCAAACGGCCAGTTGGCGCAGGCTCACGCGCAATATCAGCAATCCGAAGCGCAGTTGGCGAGCGCCGAAGCAAACCAACGCAAGGCGCAGTTCGATGAAGACCGCTATACCCCGCTCGCCAAGGAGCACGCAGTCACCCAGCAGGATCTTGATAACGCCGTACAGAACAACATTTCGGCAAAAGCCCAGATAAAGGTGGCCACGTCGCAGGTCGAAGCAGCCAAGGCCCAGATAGAGGCCGCAAGCGCGGGGGTCGAAGCGGCGAAGGCCGCATTAGAAGCGGCAAACGTCAACCTCGGATTCACCAAGTTGTACTCACCCATCGACGGCATCGCCGGCAATGCGGAGATTCAGATCGGTAATCTGGTGAGCCCGTCGTCTCCAAACCCCGTAACCGCCGTTTCTACTGTTGACCCGATCAAGGTCACATTCGCGGTGAGCGAGCAGGAATATCTCAGGCTCTCGAAACAATACAAACCGACTGACCCCACGCCACTTGATAGTTGCCCTGCAGCTCGGAAACAGCTTGCTGGGGAACAAGCAGGGCGCCAGGGAGTGTTTCAACGGCAACCCGCACTTTGCCGGGCGCCAGGTCAACCAAAGCACCGGCGCCATCGAGGCCACAGGCCTGTTCCCGAATCCGGGCAACATTCTGCGCCCGGGACAGTACGGCAAAGTGCGGGTTGCCGTTGAAACACTCCCTGGCGCCCTGCTTGTTCCCCAGCAAGCTGTTTCCGAGCTGCAGGGCAACTATCAAGTGGCCGCTGTGGATAGTAACGACACCGTGAGCATTAAACCGATTCACGTTGGCGACCAAATTGGGTCCTTGTGGGTGGTTCGCGACGGGTTGAATCCGGGTGACCGCGTGATCGTCGACGGGATTCAAAAGGTCGGACCTGGCATGCACGTGAAACCGAAAGCGGCACGCCAGACGCCCGTGCCGGGCAACTGAGGGACGATCATGTCGAACTTCTTTATCAAGCGGCCGATTGTGGCCATGGTTATCGCGATCCTGACGGTGATCGTGGGCGCCGTTTCGATCGCCCGTTTACCGGTCTCGCAGTTTCCGAATATCGTGCCTCCCGAGATCCAGCTTCTGGCCACCTACGTTGGCGCTGATGCGCAGACGCTGGAACAATCCGTCGCAACGCCGATCGAGCAGCAAATCAATGGCGTCGACCGGATGAACTACATGTATTCGTTGAACGCCACGGGTAACTCGCAAACCACCGTCATCGTGAATTTCGACGTTTCGACCGACCCGAACAACGATCTCATTCTCACGCAGTCCCGGCAAACCCAGGCCGCCTCGCAACTTCCCGTCGATGTAAATAACTACGGCGTAACGGTGCAAAAATCCGCGACTGCCCCTCTCATGCTCGTCGGGTTGTATTCCCCGGAGGGCTCCCGGCATGCCGAGTTTCTGGCCAACTACGCCTACATCAACCTGAACGATCCCATCGGGCGCCTTCCCGGC
>Ga0206814_10387_pt1 | contig 10078 bp, 14 predicted proteins | sample Alteio_BWOrgCont_90_FD_152850 | JGI IMG/M metagenome (GOLD analysis project Ga0206814, IMG submission 152850) | Enriched cells from forest soil in Barre Woods Harvard Forest LTER site, Petersham, Massachusetts, United States -... | ecosystem: Environmental > Terrestrial > Soil > Temperate forest >...
CAAGTCGCGCCGGCCGATCGCGCAAAATCCTCCCGGAAGACGCCGATGAAAGTCCGCTCACAACTCGAAACGGCGATCGCTCGCGAAGAACGCGAAATTGCCAAGATCGACGCCCGCAAAATCGAGATCGACTTGTTGTTCACCGAGCCCGAGGTTTACGGAGATCGCAAGCGCGGCGCCGCGCTCGACGCGGAGCGCAAAAGCCTCATCGTTCAAAGTGCGGAGCGAGTGGTCACATGGGAGCGGCTGGTCGCCGAACTTGAGGCGATGGACTAAGTAAAGGGAACGCCCGCCCGCTTCGTAACGTTAGCCACCCATGAAGCTCCCCAAAGCGCTGGCTCTCGCGCTCCTGCTCTTGGCGTCGATCAGTGTTGCTTCGGCAGACACGCCGCTCACAGCTATGCGCCACATCCTCGTCTACAATGGAGCTATTGGGCATTGCGCGTTGGTAAGCGTATACATCGGTAGTAGGCCGTCACAGTGGACCTTGGTTACGGAACCCACTGGGGCGCCACGCTTCGTTAGAGCATTTGCCAGCGAGAGGTTCCATTTCGTCGGAGACTTCGCAGTGAAAGTGCGCGCCCAGATCTCCCCGGATGCGTCTTGTTCAAAGGGCGTGATCGCCGATGTCTATTCGCCCGTCGCCGCAGGCGTTGATAATCACTCGGTTACCATCAAAGAATCCGGGACGAGCTTCGTCGTGATGATCAAATAGTCGTAGAGTCAGGCCGTCGCTAGTCGTATGCCGCGGCTATAGAATGCTAGTATCGCGAGCAAGACGGTGGCCACACCGTACGGCACGGCCGCTGCCATTTTCGTGTAGTCGAGCGGCGTTGCGTTCATCGGGCCCATGTACCACAGGACTAGGTAAACGACTTCGAACAATCGCGTCGTTCCGCTGAGCGCACCGCACGCGAGCGCGAGTGTCGGGATAAACACAGCTGCCACGAGCACCGCGGGAATGCCGCTTGTCCCCCCCGTCGCCAGATCGTGAATGATCGCACCGCTGCCCAGTAAGAGCGTCATGACGATGCCCGCGCAGAGTTGGGCGGTGAATTGACGGCGTAGCGGATGGAGTGATGGGTAGACGAGTTGCTCGGTTTGATGAAGCGTCTCACGCGTTCCCATCTGCGAGAACAAGAGAATCGGCCAAATCCACGCGATGCCGAGCGCCATTGACTGGATCGGTCCGCGTGCGAAGAGCGTGAAGACCCAAAGCCCGACGCTCACCGCGTACCACCAGAAATTCGCACCTTTGAGAAGTAGGCGCAATTCGGCGAGCAAGAGTCCACCAAAGCTCGAACCCAAGACGACGTCGAAGATCGGTTGAGTGGTGCGTCCGACGTTACTCGAGACGTTCGAAAAGAGGCCCGGCTTGCGCGCTGCGCGCGCGCGGTGCGTTCCAGCGAAGCGATCAAACACGAGTGCGGCGATCGCAACGAGCGCAAAGGCGATCGCCAGTACGAACAAGCGTTGTAAGATGACGTTGCCGCCGATGGTCATGCCGTGATAGAGAAACGTGTGGGTGTTGAGGCCTTTGTCCTCCCACGTTCCCACTTCGACGTCGTCAACTTTAATGCGTGGGTCGATACGGGAGAGTGCTTGCTGAGCGCTGAGCGATATCGCGCCGAAGCCGAGCGAATCAAAAGCGGAGCCCAGCGCTCCGCCCTTCGCGCTGAGTGCTCCGTTAGTAAGCTCGGCCGTCCACAGGAAGAAGTATACAACGTTCCCCAGGCCGCCGCGAAGCAGCGGCAAGACTTCGAAGAGCACCGCGATCGCCGCGATGAGTGCAAAGACGGGAACGACGAAGACCACGGTTGGAAGAAGGATGCCGATGAGGTCGATGTGCCGATCTTCGCCGCGCACGAGTTGCATAGTGACGGCGTCGACCAAAAGTGCGGCTGCGATCGACATGAGGATCGCGAAGTTACTCAACGCTTTGCCAAGCACGTATTCGAATTTGCCGACCGATGTTGAAGCGATGATTTCGCCGACTCGCGTATCGCGGTCGCGCTGCACGGCGCCTTTGACTAAATAGAACCCGAACAGCGTCAGGAAACACGTCATGACGATGGCGAACATAATGCCCATCCATGCCGAGTTATAGACGCCGCGATAAACGCCGATGGCGAAGGCGGTATATTTCGCGCCAAGCGGCGGTACCATAAGCGATCCGACCCACAGTGTAACGGCCAGGGTAGCAAGGTATTGGAACGTGCGCGCGCGCTCCAAAAAGTCCGCACGCGCGAGTTGGTAGACGACTGCGAGTTGCCTCATGCGGCGCTCGGGACGCCGCTAACGACCTCGATATACGCGCGTTCGAGCGAACCGTTCTTGGCCACAAACGTCGCCGGCGTCTCAAGCGCGCGTAAGGTTCCAGCGGCGACGATCGCCACTTGTGTCGCGATACTTTCAACATCGGAGCAAATGTGCGTTGAAAGTATGACGATACGTTCGCCGCTGAGGTCGGTGAGCAAATGTTTGAAGCGGATGCGCTCTTCGGGGTCGAGTCCCGTCGTTGGCTCATCGACGATGAGTAATTGCGGATCGTTGAGCAGCGCTTGCGCGATGCCGACGCGTTGGCGCATACCGCCGGAAAAGCCACCGAGTGCACGGCCGCGCGCCGAAGAAAGGTTGAGCGTCTCCAAGAGGCGATCGATTTGTGTGCGCGCGGTTTTACGGTCGAGACCCTTCAGTGCCGCCATATATTCGAGAAACTCGACGGCGTTGAGGTGCGGATACACCCCAAAATCTTGCGGCAGGTAGCCGAGCACGCGACGCAGCGAATCGGGGTTCTTGCGAACATCGACGCCGTCGAGGCGGATGGAACCCGAGGTCGGGCGCGTGACGGTGGCCAGCATGCGCATCAGCGTCGACTTGCCGGCGCCGTTCGGACCGAGTAGCCCGAGGATGCCGGGGCGAAGGGTCAAATTCAGGTCGCGCGTCGCCCAAATGGCGCCGTACCGCTTGTTTAAAGCTTCAATCTGTAGTTCCATCGCACCATATACGAAAGAGAGAGGCAGAGGTTTCGATGACCCCACTCGACCTTCGAGCCACGCCACCGCGCCCACCGCGTGCGACGACACTCGGGTTTTACCTGTTGCCGCGCACCATCGATAAACTGCGCGCCGAGCTTCCTGGTGGTGACATGGGGCCGTTCCTCAATCACGACACGGGATTCAGCGCCTATGTGGTTCGCCGGCTAGGTCTTAGCATGGGCGAGTTCCGCGAGGCTATCGCCAACGCGCCCGATGAGGACGCCGTCGTTGAATGGTTGCGTGCTCGCGTCGATGAAAGCGCGGCGCCCGCGCTTAACGCGAAGTTAGAGAGTTTCGTCGTCGAGCGCATGACGGCCGAGGATCAGGTTCTGGTGCGCGAACGCCATCCGGTGATGGCGGTGCGGCCCGAGCTCTCAAAGATTATGGATATCCTCGAGGCCGACGACGAGCATATGCGGCCTTAAGGCGTTCCGAAAAAATCCGTTAAAATCGGCGCGTGAACCTTGGCGGTAAGCATGTGCGTTTGGCCCGCGAGCGTGCGGTACTGCGCGTTCGGTAAAAGATCGGCAAGAGCGCGATTCCCGTTGCGTATCCAGGCTGGGCTTTTGCCACCGTCCATAACCAAGGTCGGAACGGTGACGAGTGTCCACGCATCCTTTGGCAACGGCAGGCCGAGTTGGTATTGTCGGACGATCGCACCGTCGTACGGAAGCGTAGGCGCGCTCGCGGTAAGCTTCGCCCAGGTTGGCGTCAAGCGCATGATCGCGATAAAGAAGCCCGGAGCGCCGACCGCGTTCAAAAAATGGCGAACGGCGTCGCTTTGGCGGTTGTCGGTCACCGCATTGTCGATGTCGATCCAGCTTCGCTCGGTGGTAGAACGACTGTTGTCAACAATGAACGGCGCTTCATAGGTGGCAAGTTTCTTAATTCCACCGACGCGTTTGGCCGCTTCGAGCGCCAGCGCCGCGCCGGATGATGTTCCCCAAAGGTACGCTTCGCCGCCCGCTTCGGCGACGAGTGCTGCAATGTCGTCAACCTCGCGCTCGATGGCATACGGTTTTGTGTCACCGCTCTCGCCGCGGCCCCGCCGGTCGTACGTGAATACCGAAAAATGCTTCGCGAGGAGCGTGGCAAGCGGCCCGCACGGGCCCATGCCGCGATGGCATAGCGCACCATCGACAAGTATCAGCGCGGGGCCGCTGCCGATGCGTTCGAAGGCAATGAACGTTCCATCACGTGAGGTGACGTTACTCATGGCTTTTCCAAAAAAGCGGCGAGATTTGCAAGCGTCTGTTCCGTGCCTGCGTCAACGCGCATCTCCAGGAACCAATTCCGCTCCTCGATCGACGCGCAATCGATGGTCATCGTAAGAAGCGTGCCGCTTTCAGTTTCGCTGAACACGAGTGTCCCGATTGACTCGGGTCCGCCAAGCGTTTGCGCCTTGAACGATAGGCGCCGCGGAGCTTCGATCTTGGTGTAGGTTCCGGTAAACGGATGCCCGGATCCATCGGGGCCGCTGTTGACCCATCGAAAACTGCCGCCAATGCGGAAATCGATGTCGCAAACCGCAAGCGGTGCGCCGGTCGGATCCCACCATTTGCTCACATGCTCGCTTTTCGTCCACGCATCAAACACGAGTGCTCGAGGTGCGGCAAACGCGCGCGTGATGATAATTGCGGTGCTGTTTGGTTCGGCAACGAAATGGAAATCAGCGAGCACGTTTCTTTCCCTTTGCTTGAATCTTTTGGAGATAACCGTCGAGTGAGTTCAACTGCTGGTCCCAGAACTTGCGGTACGGCTCAACCCAGTCGGCGATGTCTTTCAGCGGTATGGCGGTCAGCTCACGCGGACGACGCTGCGCGTCGCGCCCGCGCGCAATAAGGCCGGCCCGCTCCAAGACCTTGAGGTGTTTGGAAACCGTGGGCTGGCTGAGCGCAAAGGGCTGCGTAAGCTCGGACACCGTTGCCGGTCCAGCCGCAAGGCGCGCGAGAATCGCGCGGCGCGTCGGATCGGCGAGCGCCGCAAAGGCTGCGTCGAGTCGCTCGGAGGTCATGTGCATCGCCATTTGGCTATATTGCCATATGGCGATGAAAGCGTCAAGCCAGGCTGAAGACTTGGACGAAGGTTGAGAGCAGGGTGCGGTCGCCACGAAGCGTTACGAGTTTCTTCTTCAGGGCGTCGCTCGGTGAAAGGTCGCCGGACAGCAACGGCTTCAACACCATTGCGGGGTCGAGCACAAGGTCGGCCTCAGGCAGTGGCCCGGGCGTCACGTTCAACGCTCCTCGCGTGATCGTTGCACCAACCATAAACCCCGCGACGTGCAATTCGAACGACACGGTCATGCCCTTGGCGGCTTTGGGTTGAAAGGTTGCGCGTAGTGCGGCCATGATCGAGCGCTGCGTCAGCACTTCGTTTGCGCGCGGTTCCGCGAGCGTTTGCGCTCCCCAGCGGCCAAGTGCATCGATCGCTGGTTCCAGTCCCTTGCCGAATGATGTCATCCGATACGCCACCCCGGCACCCGACGCGCGCGCCATCGCGTGCCGCTCGATAATGCCGGCCTCTTCCAATTCTTTGAGTCTCGAGGTGAGAATATTGGTGGGTATTCCGGGTAAGCCGTTGAGGAGGTCGGTGAAGCGGAGCGGACCGCTCAGTAAGTCGCGCACGATGAGCATCGCCCACCGTTCGCCAACTACTTCAAGGGCACGCGAGAAGCCGCAATACTGTCCGTAGGTCCGCTTGGTCACCGCCTCAGTATACAGTAAGCTTGTACGAACGCATAGCTACTTGTAAAATACAAGTAAATGCATTTCCACGATGCGAACGAGCCGGAGGAGTTTCGGTCGCTTGGGGTTGAACGCTTTGAACATGCGTCTGCTCGTTTCAATGCTCCTCACACTCTGCGTTGCAACCCCGGCGATCGCGCAAGCCCCAGCGGTCGTGAACGTTCTCTACGCGGGCTCCCTTGTGACGCCGATGGAGGGCCCGATCAAGGATGCGCTTCGAGCGCAAGGCACGGATTTTCAGGGACAACCGGGCGGAAGCAAAGCGCTTGCGCACTTGATTAGCGCCCGGCTCAAAACGCCCGATGTGTTCATCAGCGTGGACCCCACGCTCGTTGCGGGGCTTGGCGACAAGGTGGCGAGTGCCGACACGTTTGCGAGCACGAGTCTTGGCATCGGTTGGTCGGATAAATCGACGGACGCCGCACTATTCGCTGACGTTGCGGCCGGCAAGGAATCGTTGCTCGATGCGCTTGCAACGCCGAGACTTCGCATCGGTCGCACCGATCCGAAGCTCGATCCCAAAGGCGGTTACACCGTTGCAGGCATGAAGATTCTTGCGGGCGACGCGGGTGAGGCGCGTATCCTTGGTGCCGACGACAACGCCATGCAAGTGTTTCCCGAAGAGGATTTGCTGGTGCGCATCGAAGGCGGCGAAGCCGACGTTGGTTTTTTCTATCGCACCGAAGCGGTGGCGCGCGGGTTGCATTTTCTCCCCCTGCCTGGCGCAGCATCGCTGAGCGATAAGATCACCTATACGATCGCGCTCATGAAGAACGCGCCCCACCCCGATGCGGCGAGCGCGTTCGTCACGTTCATTCGATCCGGCGCAGGCAAGACGATCTTGCAACACGCCGGTTTGGAGTATCGGCCTTAGCTAGCGCGAGGTTTTCTCGCCGAACACCATTGGATACACGAGGCCGGCGATTGCCGCCCCCACGATTGGTGCAACCCAGAATAGCCACAGTTGCGAGAGTTCCGGCCCGCCGCCGAACAGCGTTGCGAAAAGCGCGGGTCCCGTGCTTCGCGCTGGGTTCACCGACGTGTTGTCGACGGGGATGCTGATGAGGTGAATCAGCGTCAGCGCTAGGCCGATCGCAATGCCCGCGAATCCGGCTGGCGCGCGTTTGTCGGTGGCACCGAGAATCACCATTAAGAAACCAAACGTGAGCACGATCTCAATAATCAGCGCCGACATCATCCCGTAGCCGCCGGGTGAAAGCGTGTCGTAGCCATTGCTCGCGAATTGTCCGAGCGTAAAGCCGGGCGCGCCGCTGGCAATCGCATATAGAACCGCCGCTGCAACGATGGCACCAACGACTTGCGCAACGATGTATGGCAGAAGGTCGCTCGCCGGAAAACGTTTCGCGAGCCAGAGTCCAACCGACACGGCTGGATTGATGTGGCATCCCGAAATCGGTCCGATCACGTACACCATCGTGAGGAGGGTGAGGCCGAAGGCCAGCGCTACGCCCGCAAAGCCGATGCCGAGTTTAGGAAAACCGGCGGCGAGTACGGCGCTGCCGCAACCGCCGAAAACCAACCAGAACGTTCCGAAGAATTCAGCCGTGAGTCGACGAGGAAGAGTCATGCAGAGTATCTCCTTGCGAAGTGATTCAGTGCTCCGGGATCGCTGTGAGAATCCACAGCTTGCTACCCTCGCGCTTGCTGCCGTACCCGTGAATCGTTCCGTGATCGATCGTACCGTCGATGTGCAGGCGACTCATCGCGGAAAAGTCCAGCGAGATCTTCTTTCCATCGACCATGCCGTGCACGCTCGACGTACCACCGCCGCCGTCGTCGGATGTATACGTTCCGCGAACGGTTCCGTCGGGTAAGAACCAGAGCTTGAGCGTTCCGGTGTTTCCGAACGATTCGAAGCGTGCGGTAACCTGGGTACGGTACGTCGTCGGCGACGCCGCTGTTGCGGCGACGGTAACGGTCGGAGCGCTTGCCTGCGCCACGACCAGAGCCAGTGCGAGCAGCATATGAAGATAGCATCCTCTAACAAAGCTTCTCACCCCTCTCTCACCCGGGCATCAATTGGTCGTCAGCCTTGCCGACTAAGCTCGTCACATGAGCACTTATCTTCGCTCCACCCTCGCCGGACTCGCTCTGTTCGGCGTGCTGATGACCTCCCTGGCGGCGCCTGCTCGCGCCGACGGAGCGGCCTCGACGCGCACGATCATCGGTGCGGCGGCTGCACTCATCGGGATCGCCACCGCGGTGAACGTGTCGCACAAGAACCAAGTGGCGAATACGGTTGAGGGCTATTTACCCGACGGCAGCACCGTCTACCAAGATGGCCACGTCGTCGACCGCAGCGGCAACACGTGGTATCCGGGCAACCAAGGTGAGCAGATCGCCTGCAACGGCCAATCCTGTTCGCTCTACAACAACGTCAACAACGACGGCAACCAGTGGCATCACCGGCACGCGTGATACGATAGCGCGGTGAGCGCGAACGAGTCTCTCCCCTCGATCCTAGCGCGGGCGCCGCAACTGTGCGAACACACGGTTGCGCCGCCTGCGCTTTCTGCTTTTCCGAACATGACGGTCGCGGAAGACGCATTGACCGGCCTCTGTCGCGATCGTGCGGCCGACGCCGCTACGCAGGCGGCGCTGGGAAATGTGTTCGTTCGCAAGGGACTCTATCTCGATGCCCTTGCCGCGTATCAGGTGTCGACCGACCTCGACCCGGACCTCTCTGAGGCACACCTTGCTGCGAGCGAACTCGCCTATATTCTGCGGGATGAGGAGACCAGCGCTTCGCATCGCGCGCGCGCACTGGCGCAGCATCGCGTCTATCCCGACCCGATGCCGCTCGATGAACGCCTGCCGCTCCTACTCGTGTTGCGCGATGCACCCTACGCGGTGAATACGCCGCTCGAGCTACTGCTGGATCGAACGCGGGTCGCGATCCACAAGTTCTACGTCGACGGAACGATCGACGAAGAGATGCCGGAATTCAGCTGCGCGTTTGCGGCGTTTGGTTTCGCGCGCGATGGTGCAGCCGAAGCCGCGCAGTCCTTCCTTCAGCGCGCGCAGCGGCCGTTCGTCAACGATCCCTCGCGCATTGCATTGCAGGCGCGCGAGGCGCTCCCCGTGACGCTTGCGGGAATCCCGGGTGTTGCGGTTGTTGCGACGGAACGCGTTCCGCGCGCCGAACTTTCCTTGGCGGCGTCACCGCAACTCGTCCGGCCCGCGGATTCTCAAGCAGGCGATGGGCTCGCCCTTATCGATTCAGCCGAGGCGCTTGATGCGCACGTAGCGCGATTTCCGGCCGACGCGTATCACGTGACGCCGTTCGTTGAGTATCGGAGCGCCGACGGCTACTATCGAAAGTATCGCATCATCTTTGTCGACGGCGTCGCGTATCCGTATCATTTGGCGATCTCGCCGCGATGGATGGTGCACTACCAATCGAGTCCCATGCGCGAGTACGACTGGATGCGGGCCGAAGAAGAGGCGTTTCTTGCGGCGCCCGCGCGAACGATTCCACATTGGAACGCCGTTATGCCGCGTATCGCGCGCGCGCTCGGCCTTGACTACGTCGGCATCGATGCAACCCTACTTCCCGACGGCACGCTGCTCGTGTTTGAGGCCGATTCGGGTCTCTTGGTGCACGACGAAGACCCCGGTGACGTGTGGGCGTTCAAACGGCCTTATGTCGCACGGATTCGCGAAGCGCTGCATGCGTTGATTGAAGGACGCGCCAACCGCCGGACACAAGTGCAGGCGACATGAACGTTCTCCTCGAGATTCATCAAGTCGTTGCTTTCCTCGCCGTGTTGTGCGCAATCATCTTTAGTTGGAACGCCAATGGTCGCCGCGTCGTCAACGCGGTGGTCGCATTGCAATTTTTGCTCGGGCTCGCGATTGCGGGCGTCATGGGGGCCCAGCACCTCGGCCAACCGCCGATGCTCTGGCTGCACCTGTTGATCGCTCTCGCCGTGTTGGCGGCCTACGGCCTAGCGATGCGGTTCGGTAAGCAAGCCGGCGGCGCGTCGCAGGCGCTTGCCTTTTCGATTGTGGGCCTCGTGTTGGTGATGGTAAACGTCTACCTGGGACTGCGCATGGCCGGGATGTTCGCGTGAAGCGCATAGCGATTCTGGCGGCGATCCTGATTGTGGTCGCAGTCGGCGCCTGGTACGTGTTCTCGCCGCGTGGCGCCGTGGTCTCTGAGAACCTCTCCATTTACTATGCCAAGGCCGATGGCTCGACGCTCGGCACGTGGAGCGTTTCGATGCGTCCCCGCGCCGCCGGCGAGAGCGACGCCGAGCATCTACACAACATCGC
>Ga0206814_10388_pt1 | contig 10049 bp, 11 predicted proteins | sample Alteio_BWOrgCont_90_FD_152850 | JGI IMG/M metagenome (GOLD analysis project Ga0206814, IMG submission 152850) | Enriched cells from forest soil in Barre Woods Harvard Forest LTER site, Petersham, Massachusetts, United States -... | ecosystem: Environmental > Terrestrial > Soil > Temperate forest >...
TTTAATCGGCACGCTTGAGGGGAAAATCCCTCAGTATTTTATAAATGCATTGGATAACAACAGGGTGGATATCTATGCGGCGAATCCTGCCATCGCCGAATCGCTAAAACCGGTTGTCGCGCAGTGGCAAAAAGAGCTTCCGCTGGATGTTACGTGGCACCAGTAATCTAACCCAGCCGCCTGACCTCGTGGAAATGGCGGTAGTCGACCTCGACGCGGCCGTCCTCTTCGGCATTCAGAATATCGACAAACGCGGCATTGCAGATGATATCGCCCGGGATATAGGAATAGCGCGCGTGGACGTGCTGCGATAGGGTTTCGTCCATGCCTTTGACCGTCACGATAATCTCGGTATCCGAAGCGCTTAAGGATTCCGGCGTGGCGTTATAGAGCGGGCTTCCGGCATCGATGATATGCATGGCCGTCCAGGTGAGCTGGAAGACCGGCACGCGTTGGCGCACCAGCGGCAGGTCGTAGAAGCGGCGCATCTGGTGGCCTTCTTTCGTCTTCTCCTTGCGCAGCAGGAACATGCGGATCTCAGCGTCGACGATACGGTTGTTGCGCTCGTTGGCGATCCTGAGCATGAAGTGCGGCACGCCGTCATAGGGGCAGATGACCGCGACATTGGAAAACATCATCCGCGCCGTCGGGCGCGAAAATTTGGTGAAGACAAGGCCGGTCGTCACCGCGAAAAACACGAAGCCGGTCAACACCTGCAGCGTGACCAGGATATTGGCGGCCAGCCCCACCGGCACCATCTTGCCGTAACCGATGGTGGACATGGTCTGGATGCTGAAAAAGAACGCGTCGAGGAACGAGCCGTCGCGCGCGTTTTCGATGCCGCCGATGAAGAAATACGCCAGCGCATAAAAAATATTGATGCTCAGGTAACACGCGACGATGAGGCACAGAAGCTGCACCCACGATGCCGACAGCAGCTGCACATACAGATCGCTCAGGCGCAGCTTGCGCGCGCCGGTGCGGATGATTTCGGAGCGGTCATCTTCGCCGCGCGGCACCAGCCGCGTCCGGCGTGGGGTGGGGGGTTGAGGATTGGTCATGAACGCTTATTATCATGTAAACTAGCGAGAAACAATGTTATGACTTCAATTAGCTCGATGAGGTAGAAATGTTTAATCTAAATCATGTTCTAAATTACTTCAAAGAAGTAGCCAGTAGTTTAAAATTCCAAATATCATCAACAATAACATTTGGGGCTGCATTGCTCTTAGTTTGGTCTAAAGAAAACGACCAACAAAAAATCCTTTTGACCATTTTATTTATTTTCCCGCTCTGTATGTTTTTAGGCTCAATAATAGAAAAATTTTTTCTCTTAATAAGAAAAAAAATTCAACAAAAAGTGGATTGGAATAATCTCACACCCATAGAACAACAATTTATTTCTTATTATATAAATAATAATACAAGAACACGTTACATGACTGCTTATAATGGCACCTACACTGATAGTGGGATAATAAATCCTTTGATAAGCAAAGGTATATTATACATAGCCAGTCGAATGAGTGAATACCGAGGCGAATCTTGGATGTCTGCTGAACAACAATTTCCAATCAACATTCATGATAAAGCTTTTGCATTTTTCGCAAAAAAACATGATTTGCAAATTAACTAGCATTCGCTAGGCTGAGCCGGATGCGAAGCAATGCGAGAACCGCACTGGAGTATAGCAGCGCTACATGAAGCGCGGAAGCGCAGCATTGCAAGCAAGACGGCCAGCATAGTAGAATGCTAAGAGTCTCCCCCCAACACCCCCATCAACTCCCGCCACTCGCCTTTGCTCATGCCGGATTGTTCCTGCGTCACTTTTTCGCCGGCGAGCATGCGTTTGATGACGGCGAGTCCCTTGGCAGATACGCTCGCGCCGCCCATGCGGTAATCCATGAACGCGCTATGGGTGATCGGCAGCCAGGCTTTGAGGATATCGAGCATCGCCTCGGCATAGACGCGGATTTCGTATTGCGCGTGGCCGTCGGCGCGCAGGCTTAGGAAATGCAGCAGGTTATGCAGGTCGATTTTCCAGTACCACTGCGTGTAAAAATTCAAACTCAGGTTCATGCGCGCCAGCTCGCGCGCCAGCCCGGTCTTGCCTGGGTTTAAAATATTCCCGTCGATATCCTCGTTGAGCATTTCCTCGTAATGGCCGTAGGCGCGCGTGGCATCGTCCTTCAAAAGCTCGAGCACGCGCGCAGCCGCCGCGCCTTCCAGCACATCGCCGCGCCCCTGGCGGTTTGATTGCGACTGCACGGCTAATTGCTCCGGCGCCGGAATATAAAATTCCTTGTCCATGATCGAATAGCGCCCGGAATATTCATTGACGTTGGCGGTGCGATGGCGAATCCACTGCCGCGCGATGAAAATCGGCAGCTTGATGTGGAACTTGATTTCGCACATCTCAAACGGCGTGGTGTGCCGGTGGCGCATCAGGTAATTGATGAGCCCGGCATCCTCGTTGACTTTCTTGGTGCCGCGCCCATACGACACGCGCGCCGCCTGCACGATCGCCGAATCCGTGCCCATATAGTCAATGACGCGGATGAAGCCGTGGTCGAGCACGGGGATGGCCTGATACAGCACCTCCTCGAGCGCCGGCGCAACCTCGCGCCGCGTCGGCTGCACGCTCGCGCGCTGGGCGGTAATTTCAGATTCCTGTTCCTTAGTCAGCGGCATAATTCCTCAATGTCCCGATACACTAACGTTGTATCTCAGGTTTAGTATTTAGACGCAAATCGGATTTACGTATAGACTCTGCGTCAATAAATCGCTCGAACTTAAACACGGGATCAATTCTTAGTGCAATTCCCATTCTAAGCAAAGTCTCGCGCGCCTCGCTGATGATCGATCCCATCCATCTTTCATAAAAATCTTGCTCCTCCTGCGCCAACCAGTTCTGCAACGATGCGTAATTACGAAGCTGCTCATTATCGCGCAGCGCCACAAGGCATGGTGTCAAATAACTAGCGGTTACTATTTCCGGTACGTTGCTAGTCATCTCGACATTCTGAGCCTCCTTAAAAAGATGCTCATAAAGCACACCGCGCACGATCTGCTCATAAGATGCCACGACGACTTCTTTCAACTCTTTTCCCACTTTTTCGCTTTTGCTTCCCATCCTGCCTAGGCGCCAGTTATCGATTTTATCCAAAATTTCCTTTTTGCGCTTGGAAACCACCCAATCGTGCTGGTCCAAGCGTTTTGCGACCTGTTCCTCCAGCCGCCTGTGAAGGCCCTTGGGAAAGCGGGGTTTAGAAGGCGGAGAATTGTTATCGCTCATTTATCAATAACTTATGTGGTTCCGGATGGATTGAAGTTCATTTATATTGGGAAAATTATGAAAACTCAACCCTTCACAAATCCCCCTAAATACCCTATAATTATAGTTGCTACGAAAGTGGCTATGGCAATAAACGCATGTCAGAATAGACGGATTGGACCCGGGGGCAGTACCCGGCGCCTCCACCAGTAAAGGAATTGGGGATTAGGCATTGGGCATTAGGGAATTTCTCTAACCCCTAAAGCCTAAAGCCTAAAGCCTCTAGTGGCGGGGGCGAATCAGGCTCGACAGCCGTAATAAAAGTCTTGTTTTTGCCCGCGATGATACTGGCGTAATCAGATCAAAACTTTAAATGCTAACGACAACGTTGCATTTGTTGCTGCTAACGACAACACCGTCGTAGCTGCCCGCGTTGCTGCCTAACGGCGCTCGCGTGCACTAGCACGTAACTCGGTCCGGGGAGTACCGGGAAACAGAAACTCCCCATTTTCCCTTTAGTGTGTAGTGACAAGTGGCCAATCGCCAGTTATACTGATGATTATGATCGAAGACCTTATGCATTACCCGATTCTGATCGACCAGGCCATGCGCGGCGTGGTGCGCGACATTTTGCGCCGCGTGCAAAGCAGCGGGCTTCCGGGCGAGCATCATTTCTATATTTCCTATGCAACGACGCATCCGGGCGTGAAGATGTCCGATACGCTGCGCGCCAAATATCCCAAGGACATCACCATCGTCCTGCAGCACCAGTTCTGGGATTTCAAAGTCGAGGAGCAGCAGTTCCAGGTAACGCTGTCGTTCAACGGCATGCCGGAAAAACTGGTCGTGCCGTTCGCCGCGCTCACCGCGTTCGCCGACCCCAGCATCAAGTTCGGCCTGCAGTTCCAGCAGACGGAAATGTCCGAGGTGGAAGTCATCGGCACCGACCTCGCGCCCGCCGACAAATTGCCGCTCCTCGCGGCGACAGCGGGGGAAGATGAAAGCTCGGCGGAAATCATTTCGCTGGATGCGTTCCGCAAAAAACCAGGATGAGCGGGATGAGTAAGGATGGACGGGATGAGAAAATTTCTTCTTCATCCTCTCTCATCCCCTCTCATCCATTCTCATCCTCTTTCATGGGCAACGCCCTTGCCGAAGCCCACACGAGCGCGTTACGCGGTGAAGTCCCCATCGGCGCGGTGATCGTATGCGATGGCAAAATCATCGCAACCGCACATAACCTCACCGAAACCAAAAACGATCCCACCGCCCATGCCGAACTGCTGGCAATCCGCTGCGCCTGCGAAATCCTGGGAACACCACGCCTGACTGACTGCGATTTATACGTGACGCTCGAGCCCTGCGCCATGTGCGCGACCGCCATCAGTTTCGCGCGCATCCGCAGGCTCTATTTCGGCGCTTACGATCCCAAAGGCGGCGGCGTTGAACACGGCGCGCGCATGTTCCGCCAGCCCACCTGCCACCACAAGCCGGAAGTCTACGGCGGCATCAATGAAAGCGAATGCGGGGAATTGCTGAAGGAGTTTTTTAAAGAACGGAGATAATTCCTGCATTGTCCGCTATTATCCTATATTGCCCGCCACTGTCCGGGATTGTCCATATTTCACTTGTTTCACTTTATAAAATATGTCATATTTGTATTGATATGTATTACAAATGGAGTTATGTATGACATTAGCAGTTCGTCTTGATGCCAAATTGGAAAAACGGCTTACCAAACTGGCCAATGAAACGCACAGGACAAAAACCTATTATGTCTCCAGGGCGCTTGAGAATTACCTCGAAGACATGGAAGACATGTACACTGCGCTTTACCGGCTGGAGAATCCAAGCGGTCCTTATCGAACAATGGAAGAGGTAAAACGTGAACTTGGTTTGGAAAATACTGTGGGATCCAAGAGCAGAAAAAAATCTAAGAAAACTCGACCACGCCGCCCAAAATCGCATCATCCGGTATCTTGAAACCCGTATCGCTACCGATCAGAATCCCCGCCGCTTTGGGGAGGCGTTGCTTGGTGACAAAAAAGGATTATGGAAATACCGCGTGTAAACCTATCGTATTGTCTGCCGTATCGAGGAAGAGGCTATAACCGTGCTGGTCGTTGACGTCGGTCATCGCAAAAATATTTACCATTAAAAACCGGGATTAAAATCTCGGGGTTTGGTCGCTGGTAAGTATTGCTACCAGCCTCTCGGCTTTGAGATCCTGCTGATGCTTCACATCCAGCATCGCCTGCCCCTGCGTCTGTTGCGGCGCTTGCTGGATGTTGATGTTGATCTGTTTAGCTTCGGAGAGTGTACCCGTAGGCGGCGCTAATTTTTTAGGCATATCCTTACCGAAAATAAAGTCAAATGCCGATTCTGCGGCAACTGCGATAAATGTCGCCCCTCCCATCAAACTGCCTACCCATAGCGAATTGACCTCTCTGGCAAGCGTTGCGATTTCATTCGTACCCAGTAAAGGCGCAGAAAAATTCGCAGCGAGAGCAAACAGCGCTCCAGCGACAAACCAGACAGCAGCCATTTTGATTGATTTTTTAAATACGTCACCCATTAAGTATAACTCCTATTGCCTTTACCCCATTCTATAGATTAAATCATTTCGCGTAATAATTGTGTGAAGGTTTTGTTACAATTGGTAATTATATAACTATTTGATATTTATGGCTTCTTATCAATATATCTATGTCATGAAGGACTTGTCCAAGTCCTTCCCCGGCGGCAAGGAAGTGCTCAAAAACATTTACCTGTCGTTTTATCCGGGCGCCAAAATCGGCGTGCTGGGCCCCAACGGCTCGGGCAAATCGACCTTGCTTAAAATCATGGCAGGCATCGAGAAGGATTATAACGGCGAAGCCTGGTCGATGGACGGAACGAAAATCGGCTATTTGGAGCAGGAGCCGAAGCTCGATCCCAAGAAGAACGTCATGGAAAACATCATGGACGCGATGGGCGAAAAAACCGCGCTGCTTACGCGCTTCAACGAAGTCTCCAACAAGCTCGGCGAAGTGACCGACGACGCCGAGATGAATAAATTGCTCGAAGAGCAGGGCGAGCTGCAGGAGAGAATCGAGGCCTGCGGCGGCTGGGAAATTGAGCGCGAGATCGAAGTGGCGATGGAAGCGCTGCGCTGCCCACCCAAGGATGCCGACATTACCAAAATTTCCGGCGGCGAAAAACGTCGCGTCGCGCTCACCAAACTGCTGCTCGAAAAACCCGATTTGCTGCTGCTCGACGAACCGACCAACCATCTTGATGCTGAGTCCGTCGCATGGCTTGAGCATTTTCTCAAGGAATATGCCGGAACGGTGGTGATGGTCACGCATGACCGCTATTTCCTCGATAACGTCACCGGCTGGATTCTCGAGCTCGACCGCGGCAAAGGCATTCCGTACGAGGGCAATTATTCGGCGTATCTGGAGAAAAAACAGAAGCGGCTCGAGCAGGAATCCTCCGAGGAAAATTCCCGCCAGAAGCAACTGGCTACCGAACTCGAATGGATTCGCCAGGGCGCTAAGGCCCGCCAGGCCAAGAGCAAAGCGCGCATCGCCGCTTATGAGAAACTGCTGGCGCAGGAGGGAAAAACGCAGGTTGGCCTGGCGCAAATCGTCATCCCGCCGGGGCCACGGCTTGGGGATCTGGTTATCGAGGCCAAGAAAGTTTCCAAAGGCTTCGGCGACAAGTTACTGATGGATAATTTGTCGTTCAGCCTGCCGCCGGGCGGCATTGTGGGTATCATCGGCCCCAACGGCGCGGGAAAAACGACGTTGTTTCGCATGATCACCGGCAAGGAAAAACCGGATTCAGGAACGTTCAAAGTCGGCGATTCGGTCAAGCTCGGCTATATCGACCAGTCGCGCGATACGCTGAATGATAAAAGCACCGTGTGGGAGGAAATCTCCGGCGGGCAGGAAGACATGGCGCTGGGCAAGAAAATCGTCAAATCGCGCGCCTATTGCTCGAGCTTCAATTTCAAGGGCAGCGACCAGCAGAAAAAAGTCGGCACGCTTTCGGGCGGCGAGCGCAACCGCGTGCACCTCGCCAAGATGCTTAAAAACGAAGCGAACGTATTGCTGCTCGACGAGCCGACCAACGACCTCGACGTCGAAACGTTGCGCGCGCTGGAAGACGCGCTGGAAGAATTTGCCGGCTGCGCCGTCATTATCTCGCATGATCGCTGGTTCCTCGACCGTATCGCCACGCACATCCTCGCCTTCGAGGGCGACTCGCATGTCGAATGGTTCGAGGGCAATTACGAGGCCTATGAAGCCGACCTCAAGAAGCGCCTCGGCGTCGATACGCTGGTGCCAAAAGCAATTAAATACCGGCCGCTTAGGAGAAATTAGCGCGGCGCCAAGAGGTTAAAATCCTAACCAAATCTTCATGTTTTTACCGTAAGGTAGGGGTTATCATTAACCAAAGCCCTCCTTATGACTCACGAACACGCCAATGGGTCCCTGCGTTGCTACAACCAGTTCTCGCGTCACTATGAAAATAGTGACGAAATGAAAAAGCAATTGGAAGACATCGCGAAGATGAAATTCAATGCGGTGTGGGTCGGTCCGCTGCATACGGTAGGCAATCATAAAAAAGCGAGCGGCGAATTCGGGAGCATTTATGCCATGGCTAACGCTTGGCATTGGCGGGACGATTTCTTTAAAACGCCCGATGTCGATAAGCAAAAAGAAATGATCCAAGCTTATACGGCGGAAGCCAAGCGGGTAGGGCTTATACCGATGTTCGACCTGGTGCTCAAGCACATGGCCAAGGACTCAATCCTTGCTCGCGGCGAGGACTCTTATCTGAGAGATCATCTCCATATCGACACAAGGAAATGGTTCAAGAACGAAGTCACCAAAATTGGCAGCCAAGTATGGGATGATGTCGTGCCGTTTAATTATGACGATCCCAAGATTTGCGAAGAGATTATCGATTATCTCTGGAAACCTTTCATCCGGATGTATATCGACAAAATGCACGATAAAGACGGAAATCTTGTCGAAGGGCTTGGATTCGAAGGTGTACGTATCGACGCGGCGCAGCATGTGCCCGCCCATGTGGTCAAAGACCTGATGCATTATGCCAAACGGCTATGGCATGAGAAAGGGGCGAAGAAGCCGCTTATCTTTGCGGAAGTCTTAGGAAGCAAGCGAGAGCAAAGGGATCATCTGAGATGGCACGATCTTCACGATGAAGGAATTAGCCACATCACCAACTATGCCAATTGGCTTCCTAATCGCCATGAGCCACCGCGCAAGGATGAACAGGGTCGCCTGTTAGAGCCTGACTGCCGTAAAATGAAAATGGAAGAATTCAAAAAACATTTTGCAGAGGAAAAAAAGGGGAAAGATCACGAGCGAGGCGAAGCGCTTCATGTGGTACGCTTGACGCCGAAGGATCATATCAGGAACCCCGCCGTCGGCGGCACGATAGGCTTCGCCGATTTTCACGACGAGCAATCGCTGGCGCGCCGGTTGATAGACTATGGCGTGAGCGACCCTGTGGAAATCGAAAAGGCCATGCGCGAGAAAATCGCCACGGCGGCGTTTTATTCCGATGCCGGGTGGCTAGTCAGCACGGGATTCGAAGATGCTGACTCACGGCGACGCAGCGTGTTCGATTGCGATGATAATCGTCAGAAGAAGCAGCGCAATGCCGACATGCGCCCCTTCATTACCGAAATCAATGAAATCATCGAAAAACAGCCGGCGCTGGGTTTATTTAATCACTCTGAACGCTTATTTCTGGACGAAAAGCCAGATCTGGTCATTTTCAAAACCTGCAATAATAAAGATGAGCATGATCAGAACCCGCCCACCTATCTCAAAATCGCCAATATCAATCCCACCCAAAAGGTTATCCTGAAAAAGCATGAGATAGATAAACTGGCGCGCATGAGCGGGAAGCGGCACGCCGATGATTTTGATGGCATCTATCTCTGCGGTGGCGTGGAAATCGAAGGGCATGAGCGGTTGCCGGGAGCAAATCAAGTTATAAGGAGCGGTAGCAACGGTGCAGCAACACGCGCACGCTAATCTATAGATGAGGAATTTTTTATGATAAAACCATATGATCCCAATTCCGACCTACCCCCCGAACCGCTCCCCGGTTCACCTTTGGCGCAGGCGCAGCAAACGGCCAAATTGTTGAGCAAATTGCTCGAATTATTGCAAAAAAATAGTATCCGTTTTGCTTCGTTAAAGGGGGAAAGTCAGGGACGCGCATCACTCATGGAGCAGAGGCTTTATGGCAGCATAGAAATCACCGTCGCGGAAGCCGCGCCGCCCAATAAAAAAGATGACGGCATTGTGATGCAAATTGCATTAAAAAAACCCCACCCAAACAATAAAGAATATTATGAAAAATTTAATGGTCTTATTACTGACCTCCATATATTGCATCCGGGCTCTACACAGATACTCGGCGAACGCCTAGACGCCGACACCATCGTTGAATTCGGCCTGACGCACGCTGAAAGTCCAAAATTTTATGCGGAAATAAACGCCTTGTATTTAAAAGCCAGTAAGATGGCCGCCACCAGATGTGGCTCTTTCAACAATAACATAGCTTAATAACCCATCCTTTGTTAATCTTTTATCGCTTGCAAAAAGCTCAACTTTTATGTATCACCCCAGCCATTACAAGGCCGACGACCATGCGCTGTGGGGCGAGCTGGTCGCCCGCCAGAAGCCGCTGCTTAAAGACCGCGCCTGCAAGGAATTCATAGAGGCGCTGGACAAACTCGATATCATGA
>Ga0206814_10385_pt2 | contig 9947 bp, 4 predicted proteins | sample Alteio_BWOrgCont_90_FD_152850 | JGI IMG/M metagenome (GOLD analysis project Ga0206814, IMG submission 152850) | Enriched cells from forest soil in Barre Woods Harvard Forest LTER site, Petersham, Massachusetts, United States -... | ecosystem: Environmental > Terrestrial > Soil > Temperate forest > O...
CGCGGAGTCGGTTTGTGTTTTGTTTATGGGTGCAGTCGTTGCCGCTGCAAACGGATTCCACCTGGCTTACATTCTTTTTCCCGAGCTTGCTGCTCTAGCCAGCGACGTTTTGCAGCGTCCAACCGGGAAGTGGGCTAAAGAGCCATGGAAGTTAGTAATCACGCCTACCGCTGCCGCTGTTGCCGGCGTCGCTGTCACCAAGTTCCTCCCCTATGGCGATGCCAGCGTTCTGCTGGCCATGCTTCTCAGCATCGGCATTTTACTGGGGTTGCGTTCGGCAGTCGCGCCCGCTATCTCCGCAGGGGTATTGCCGGTGGCGCTTGGAGTTAGCAGTTGGCTCTATCCCGTTTGCATTCTCTGCGGTTTGGTTTTGCTTGGTAGCACCCTCTTGGTCTGGCGAGGATCTACATTTGGTCGAGCGCTGAGCCAAGAAAAGGGGCCCGACATTCGGGTAACTGAAGTGTTGGAGTCGACCCCTCATGGAAGATGGTGGTTTGGGGCACACTTCCTATTTGTAGCCTTGATCGGATTGGTAGCCCAGTTAACCGGGTGGCGTTTTATCCTTTTCCCGCCACTGATCGTAATGGCCTACGAGATGCTCGGACACCCAGGAACGTGCCCATGGGCCAAGGCGCCCTACACCCTTCCGGTCGTTTGCACAATAACCGCGGCGGTAGGTGTTCAGTCCGTTTTTTGGATGGGAGTAACGCCAGTCTCGGCGGCCATCGTGATCTTAATTGGGTTCTTGGTGCTGCGCGTTGTTCGATTGCGAATGCCTCCGGCGTTGGCGATCGGTTTGATCCCTTTCATCTTATCGACACCGTCCTATAGGTATGTGCTGTCCGTGGCCATCGGCACCGTCGCGCTTACGGTATGGTTTCTGCTCTTCCGGGCATTGCTGTTCTCACGGCGGATGCAGTGGCAGCGTAAAGGGAATGACCAGGTAGCTTCTAAGCTGTGAGTGACAGATGCTGAAGAGCGCGCTAGTTGGCGATAAGCCCAGGATAGAGCGGGTTTATGGCCAAGAGCACATTGCCGAATTGTCGACTCGTACCGAACTTCATCGCGAAGTTATCGGATCCAATGAAGTCGACACTTATCGGGATGTCCTAAGCCGCATCGACGTCATCGCGTCAACTTGGGGCATGCCTGAATTCAATGAAGCGCAACTTGATGCTATGCCTAATTTGAAGCTCGTGCTGTATGCGGCCGGCGACGTACGGGGTTTTGCGACACCGCTGATTAGGAGGGGGATCAAAGTGGTCAGCGCCTGGAGGGCAAACGCCGTTCCGGTGGCCGAATTCACGCTTGCGCACGTGCTGCTGGCGGGGAAGTGCTACTTGCGCAACATGAGCGAATTCCACGCGAATAAGCAGTTTCGAACCGCTGTGCGTGGACCGGGAAACTGCGGCGAGACCTTGGCAATTATCGGCATGGGCGCGGTCGGCAGAGCCTTGGTCGACTTGATGAAACCGCTTCAATGGAACCTGATTGCGGCGGATCCAATGCTCAACGACGAAGAAGCGGCCCGACTCGGAGTCGCAAAGGTGCCCCTTGCCGAGGCGTTTGAGAAGGGATTCGTCGTTTCCAATCACGTTCCCGACAACGCCTCGACGAAGGGGCTGATCGATGGAGCGCTTCTAAGAAGCATGCGAGAAGGCGCCACATTTATTAATACTGGCAGGGGTCGTACCGTTGTTCAGGACGAGTTTGTCGAGGTGTTTCGCCAACGACCGGACTTGACGGCCGTGCTGGACGTCACGGATCCGGAACCCCTGCCGTCCGATTCGCCGGTCTGGGAATTGCAAAATGTGTTTGTCAGCACTCACATCGCCGGGTCGATTGGGAACGAGGTAGGCAACATGGCCAAACTTTGCCTTGAGGAACTCGACCGGTATGTGGCGGGCCAGCCGCTTCAGCATCTGGTTACGGAATCGCTGCTCGCGCCGTAAGGTAAAACGGCTTTGGGCTACGAGCCCAAGGCACCTTCACCGATGATTCTCGCCTATCTAGCATTCGGCATTCTCCACACAATTTCGCCAACCGATTCCCGAATCGTGTACGTCGGGAGATTTGATTTATCGGACGGTGCGGGTCCGACCTGCGAATGGTCGGCTAGCGAAGTTCGGCTTCGGGTCCACGGAGCGAGCGTCGTTGCGAGTATCGAAAGCGACAACCCCGCCCGTTGGGAGATCGTTCTCGACGGTAAAGATGTGGGTCCACTAACCTTGAAGAAGGGCAAAGATCAATACACGATCGACCTCGGCCAGATTCGAGACCACGATCTCAGCTTGGTTCGCCGGGAAGAGGCGTTCATGGGTGTCACGAGGATTGAAGGCTTCGATGTCCCGGGCGGAAGCCTTTTGAGAGCCCGCCCGAAATCTCGGCACATCGAGGTGATCGGGGACTCGATTACGTGCGGATATGGGAATGAAGGCAAGGATCAAAACGAGCACTTCAAGCCGGAAACCGAAAACGCCTACATGAGCTACGCCAGCATCGCCGCCCGCGAATTGAACGCGGATGTGACGATTATCGCGTGGTCGGGCCGAAAAATGTGGCCGAACGACACGACCCCTGAGATTTACGACTGGATTCTGCCCACTAAGCCGGCGGCCGCCTTCGATTTCAAAGGCCCGGCCCCTGCAGCGATTGTCATCAATTTGGCAACCAACGATTTCGGGAGGGGAGCGCCGGACGAGATGGGTTGGACGGTTGCCTATGAAGCGTTTATCCGCCGGCTGTGGAGCCACTATCCTAAGGCGCAAATCTACATGGCCACCGGGTCCATGATGTACGGCGACGGACTTGCAACCGTGAAGAGGTACCTTCAAAAGATCAGCGCCGACCTCAGCGATCCCCGAGTCCATCAAATCGATTTCGATGTACAGAAGGCGGAGAACGGATATGGCTCCGACTGGCATCCGAGCGTAAAGACCGATGGGATCATGGGGCGCCAACTTGGGGAGACAATAAAGCGCGACCTACATTGGTAGCTCAGGCGAGCAACTCGCTGAAAATATCAAGCCATGGTTCGTAATGCCGCCATCGCTCCACGGAAGTGGTGTACACAGGCTGACGGACCTGCCATTTACTAAACGTAATGACCCTGCGGTCACCCTCTTGAGGGCGTAAACAGGCATCCTCCCAGTCCAAGCCGCAATGGGCGATCACTCTTCGAGTGATTTCCTCCGGATTCTGCACGAGCTGCTCGTACTGGACCTCGATGATTCGGTTCGGAGCGAACGTGGCGCGCCAGTGCTCCATCAATTTCAAATAGAGGCGGTAAGTCTCCACAATCTGTCTTCGAGTGCGGCCCAGCCCCTGATTCGTCGAAAAGGGGCGCATGTACATCGACAGGCAAGTGTCGATTGGATGGCGCCGCGCATGGATGAACTTCGAATTCGGAAACGCCAGGTGCAGCAAGCCCAAATAGACGTAGTTACTTGGGAATTTGTCCGTGACATGATCGACGCCCGGTGAGATCGATCGAATCAACTCCAGGTATCGCCCGGCGGCCTTTTGAAGCTCAGGGACGACTATGTCGTCATTCGAGATGTCGATAATTGGCCTTACATTGTCTCGCCAGAAGAACAGTTCGCCGCCGCCGCCGACCTGTGAATGCCTTGAGACGATCTGCTCCAGCAGAGTCGTGCCGGATCGTGGCATGCCGAAGATAAAAATCGGTTCGGCGCTATCGCTGCCGACGCCCTTGAAGCGGTCCAAAAGCTCGGCGGTGAAGAAGCTCGTAAACCGTTGGACTTTCGCGGCCTGCCTCTCCGCATCCGGTTTTTCGCCGAGAAGCGATTCATTGCCAGGGTCCTGGTGGGCCAGGTCCAAATGGCGGATCGCTCTTTCATATTCGCCCAAGTCGTCGAACATCTTCCCCAAGGCAAAGTGGATGAACTGTTTTTCGACGCTGTGAAGCTCGGCTTCTTTGCTGATCGCATCGATTCTTTCGATTAGCGCCCGATCTCCTTCGCGCATCTTGCGATTGTGGGCAAGCGAATAGTATGCGAATCCCTGATTGGGTTGTAGCTCGGTGGACCGGCGAATGCTCTCTTCCGCGCCGTCAAAGTCTCCTTGTTCCTGGAGCCTGCTGGCCATCAGCGCATGCGGAAAAGCCGACATTGGATCTTCTTGGATCGCCTGGGCGATGTATCGCTGGCCATTTTCGCCCTGCACCGCGACATACCTGGCATCGGAGAATAACTGTCTTGCAATCTTCGAGTTGGGATTGAGTTTTAGGGCGGTTTCGGCGCACTTTAGCGCTTCTTCTCCTTGAGCTTTAGCCAAAAAGCAACGTCCCAAATGCATGTAGGATTCCGCAACGGTGGGCGATAGTGCGATTGCTTTCGTAAACGCATCGATGGCTTCGTCAAAGCTCTCTTCCCGCTGAAACGCCACCCCCAGGTTGTGATACGCGCCCGACATTTCCGGACTAAGCTCGGTCGCTCGCCTAAAGCTGGCGATCGCAAGGGCGCTTTCGCCTTTTCCCATGGCGGCAAGCCCCAACACGGCATGGGCTTCACCATCGTTGGGTCTCAGGCGAACCGCTTCTTGGCCGAAGGCTACTGCCTCGGCGCCTCCATTGCGGCCAATGAGCAGGGTGGTGAGCCACCTATTTGCATCGTAGGAATTAGGGTTGGCCGTCACTGCCCTTCGCAGATAATCCTCGGCCTCGCGGGATCTGCCTTGCCGGGCGGCAATGGCCCCCAAGATCAGAAGCGCTTCCACGCACCGGGGCTGAAGGAAGAGCGCCTGATTGCAAAGCTGGACTGCTTTAGCAATTTGACCGGTTGCCTCGGCCGTTTGTGCGGCTCGGATAAGAGTAGCGACGTTCACGCCATCCCTTCTTACCGTAACGATCTGAGATTTCGCTCAGGTCTGAGATTTCGTTCAGAACCTGGTCTCGGCGGTAATGTCCAACCTAAAATAGAACGCATAGAGAGGGGCAGATGAGACATAGCCGCACAACACTAATTCTCGCGTTATCGGTTGTCATGGGTGGCCGGGCAGCACTCGGCGCCGATTCTCAAGCGAAGCCTGCCGCCTCTACTAACCGGTTCAACGAGATTATTGGAGGGAGGCTGCTGATCCGTGTGGCAGAGGCGGACAAGCATGACGGAAGGCCCGCGGAGCCGACGTCTGCTCAGATAAAACGATTCTCGGCCAAGTTGAATGGGGCAAAGCTTGTGGGCGGACTGGCGCACGGTGGCTGGACAATATGGCAAATCCCGTCGAAGACCAACCCGCACACAGCTGCACAGGCCCTAAGATCCGACCCCGACGTTACTTCCATTGAGCCGCTGAATCGAATCTATCCGTTGAACCTCCCAGTTCCGAACGACCCCGACTGGTCCAAGGTTGAGACCAATCTGACCTACGTATTCAATCTTGGTGGAGGCGGAAGCGGTGGTAGCGGCGGCAGCGGCGGAGGAAGCGTCGTCATGGGAGGAAGCGGAGGAACCGGTGGAAGTGGCGGCAGCGGTGGTAATGGCGGCAACGGCGGAAACGGAGGGAGTGGCGGGAACGGGGGCAGCGGCGGCAATGGCGGCAGTGGAGGCAGCGGCGGAGGTAGCAATAGCTCCGACATGCTTCGCGGCAAACCGGTCGGGTTCCGTAGGCTTTGGAATCTATGGGACGTAAACGCCGTAACTTCGGATGCGGGAGGAGTCGTTTCGGGGGGGTGGGCCATGTATCCCGGCAAGTGGTACACCGCCTCGACCAAGCCGTCTGACTGTCCGATTATCGCGTTTGTCGATTCGGGCGCCGATATGGGGCACCCCGATTTCGCTAACGCCGGTGGGTCGGGCACCGACATCACCCAGGGCGGTCAACTGATGAAGCAACTCAGCACGAGTTTTGCCAACGGCGCGCCGGTTTCGGGAGGGGATCCGACGGATCAGAACGGCCACGGCACCTTCGTCACCGGGGCAGCCATCGCGGGTGGAAATAACGGCGGCTTCGACAATGACGGCATGATCGGCATCGGATACAACTCGAGGGGCATGATCCTGAAAGTATTCGGTTCGGATGGATATGCAAACGACGCCGATGTAGCGGCGGGAATCCTATACGCAGCGGACAACGGCGCGGCCGTGATCAATATTTCGCTAGGGACGACGAACTTTTCCCAGGTGCTTCAGGATGCGGTGACCTACGCCTTTCAGAAGGGAAGCTTGGTGGTAGCCGCAGGCAACGAATGTATCGCCGGCGGTGGCAGTTTGGGGCCAATCTACCCTGCCGCGTGCAGCGGCGCCCTCGGCGTAACGGCAAATGGCCCGGGAAGAATCTCGGCCGACGATCACTATGCCGGCTCAGGCAATTACGTCGCTATCGCCGCGCCTGGCGGAGATCTAGTGCCGTCAGGGCAAAACTCTTACTTCATACAAGACGTGTTTTCTACCGCCAATCGATATGCCTGCACTTTGAGTGAGGCCAATTTGACGCCCCCGTACACTCTGAACTACAGTTATTTGCACGGAACCTCTGTTGCCAGCCCCCAAGTGGCCGGCGCCGCAGGTCTTTTCTTCGGGCAAAACAGCCTTCACCAGTCCGATGGCTTTGCAAACTTGAAGGCGTTCCAGGCGCTGGAAGAAAGCGCGGACGGGACGGATAAAGCCCGCGCCGGGGGGTGGGAGCCGAAGCAGGGATTCGGATCTCTCGACGTTCAGCAATTGGTTCGCCTAGGCTCCAACTCAAACCCAAGATCCGCCAAAGTCGGCGATGTGACGGGGATCGTGTATTACAGCGGCGTACCGAAAGCCAGCGTCACCGTTACCGCCAAGTTGGCCGTTTCTCCCTTTAGCACGTATAAGACAACCACGCAGTCGGACGGGACGTACCGGTTCGCTCCGTTCCCAGGGGGCGTCTACAATGTCACCGTTTCCGCGGGGGGAACGGTAAAGACGAAGCGAATTCAGGTGACCAACGGTTGTGATATGCCGGGAGTCGACTTTTTCAACGGTCCCGCAGCGCTCGATACCACTCCGCCAATCATCCCCCTTTTCAACTTCGTCGCAAGCACAAGCGCTTCTATCGAATTCGACCAGTGGGCATACGACCCGGAGACCGAGATTGACTCAGCGACCGTTCAGATCGGTAAGACGGCGGGCTCGGATAACATCTTGGCGCCGCAGACCTTGGTTCCCGGGAACACAAGGGTGCGATTAACTGGAATGCGCTTACCCAGCTATTATTTTGCGACGCTGACCTACACGAACGGTGCGGGCCAAAAGAGTCAGGCAGTTCGATCGGTCCAGCCGGATTTGGAAGACGCGACGGTTAGCGATGCCGGAGGAAAGGGCTCCAGCCAGGCAAAGTTTGCTGTAAAGAGCGGCAGCACAGGCTCCAACGAGGTGGCGTTTATTCAAATCGACATATCAAGTTTGCGAGCGAATGTATCCGACGTTCGGCTGGCTTTGACCGGCCTGGCTAAGGGTGCGGCGGTGCCGGTCGGTGTATACGGCACCAATAACCCTTCCTGGACAAGTGCAGGCATCGGCTGGAATAATGCGCCAACTATTTCCGGCTCAGCTGCCGATCAGCAGACGGTGAGCTCAAATGGGCAGTACGCCTGGAATATCACCACCCTCGTGAAGGCAGCGAAAGCGGCAGGCGTTACATCGATGACCGTGGCAGTCAAATGCGATGCTCCATTGACTCCTGGAGCCGTATTTGGGAGCCGCCAAGCCAGTTCCGGTACGCCGCAAATCATCTCGATGTCAAATGATTGAGCGATTTTTTCGAGAAGCGGGACTATTCGCCCAGCAAGCCATCTAATTCAATCGGAAGATTGGTAAAGGCACTAAGTCTGACCTACAATAAGGTCGCCACTCCGAGGGACTTATGACCTATAGCCGCTCAACCTTATTTATTGCCTTATCGCTTGTTTTAGCTGCCAACTCCGCCTCCGCTGAGGATAAAACGCTCAAAACCTTTCTGCCGACCAACAGGATGAACGAGATCTACGCCGGACGGCTAATGGTCAAAGTTCGAGGGGCCGATAAACAGAACGGCAAGACACCGGAACTGTCCGAAGAACAGTTCAAGCGCCTATCGACAAAACTGCAGGGCGGAAGAATGATCGGCGGGTTGGTCCACGGAGGTTGGACGATTTGGCAGATTCCTGAGGAGAAGAACCCGCATCTGGCCGTTCAAGACTTGAAGGACGATCCGGATGTGCTTTGCGCCGAACCGCTTAATAAGGTTTATACAGTCAATCTGCCGGTACCCAACGATCCGGACTGGGCATACATCGAGACGTCATCCAGTCTGGTTTACAACCTGGGCAGCGGCGGTACCGGTGGGACCGGCGGCACCGGAGGGACCGGAGGAACCGGAGGAACAGGTGGAACTGGAGGGGGAGGCAGCAACAACGGTTTTAGGCGGCTGTGGAACATCTGGGATGTAAGCGCCGTGACTTCCGATACGGGTGGAGTAGTTTCCGGCGGCTGGGCCGTATACCCTGGGACTTGGTACACGGCTTCGACCAAACCTGCGGATTGCCCGATCATTGCACTGGTCGACACCGGCGCCGACATGGATCATCCCGACTTCATCAATGCCGGTGGAACCGGTACCGACGTATCTCAGGGTGGCCAGATCATTAAATCGCTGAGCACCTACTTTACAAACGGCTCCCAGGTTGTGGGCGGCGACCCGACTGACCAGAACGGCCACGGGACGCATGTCTCCGGCCTCGCGCTTGCTGCCGGCAACAATGGAGGTTTGGGCGGGGAAGGGATGATCGGCATAGGTTACAACTCCCGAGGAATGATCCTCAGGGTGTTCGACTCCGCAGGAAACTCGACGGATGGCGATGCTGCGGCAGCCATCATGTATGCGGCCGATAACGGGGCTGCGATCATCAGTCTGTCTTTGGGTGATACGAACTATTCGCAGGTATTCCAGGATGCGGTCACGTATGCGTTTCAGAAGGGAAGCCTGGTTGTCGCAGCAGGAAACGAAAACGGCAACGGCGGCGGAGACCTTGGGCCGATTTATCCGGCTGCTTGCAGCGGAGCGCTCGGCGTCACTGCCAATGCACCCGGAGAAGCGTCTGCCGACGACTATTACGCGGGATATGGGAACTATGTCGGAATCGCCGCGCCTGGCGGCGACCTGGTGCAATTCAGCGAAACCAACTTCTACATCCAATATGTTTGGTCAACGGCTTGCCGGTACGCATGCACCCTAAGTGAAACGGTTGAGCCTGCGCCACCTCAGTACACGCTCAACTACACGTACCTTGCGGGAACATCGATGGCTTGTCCGCAGGTTTCCGGTGCCGCCGGATTGTATTACGGGCAAAACAAACTGCACCAAACCGATGGCTATTCCAACCTAAAAGCCTTTCAGGCTTTGCAGGTCAGTGCGGATCTCGGGGCGGCTCTTAGCGGCGGCTGGGAACCCGTTCAAGGATTCGGATCGCTAAATGTCCAGTCCCTGGTTCAATTGTCCAGCAACTCGAATCCTCGGGGCGCCACGGTAGGAGATGTCACTGGGATCGTCTACTATGGTGGGACTCCAACGCCGAACGTCAGTGTAACGGCCACCCTTGTTACGGCGCCGTTCACGCAATACAAAACGAACACGTTTGCGGACGGAACCTATCGATTCGATCCATTCCCTGCCGGAATATACAACGTCTCAGCAAGCCCCTTCGGAGCCGTCAAGACAAAACAGGTTCAGATCACTAACGGCTGCGATATGCCGGGAGTGGATTTCTTTGCCGGCCCCAAGATTTCCGATACGACCCCACCCGTTATCGCGCGATTCAATTACGTTGGTGGAACCAAGACGAGCTTGCAGTTCAACCAGTGGGCATATGACACGGAATCGGAGATCGACACAGCAACGGTGCAGATTGGGACGGCGCCATTGTCAGAAAACGTGCTCGCGCCTCAACTGATTCTGCCCGGCAACACCCAAGTCAATCTAAC
>Ga0206814_10389_pt1 | contig 9889 bp, 11 predicted proteins | sample Alteio_BWOrgCont_90_FD_152850 | JGI IMG/M metagenome (GOLD analysis project Ga0206814, IMG submission 152850) | Enriched cells from forest soil in Barre Woods Harvard Forest LTER site, Petersham, Massachusetts, United States -... | ecosystem: Environmental > Terrestrial > Soil > Temperate forest >...
AACCAATACCTAAGTACAATAGACGTCGCTGGCCGCGAGGCGGAGAATGGTGTCCAGGGTTGTCGCCAGGAAGGGACTCCATGGTGACAGGCTCGGTCGCATTGTTAATGGGCAGCCGTAAGAGTTGTGGGCGGCACTTCGGAGGTAGCACGCTGGCTCTGCCATTCGACGCAGGGGGAAATGCACGATTCTCCGCGTTGAGGAAATCTGTTTCGAGTGCGAACTGAGATATCCATCATGAACCCGCGTTCACTTGTATCAATCGTTGACGATGATGAATCTGTCCGCGAGTCGCTGCCAGATCTACTCAGGGAATTCGGCTTTGCGTCTCAGGCATTCTCCTCTGCCGAAGAGTTCCTTCTGTCCGACGGCGTCGCGCGAACCCAGTGTTTGATCCTCGATGTTTCCATGCCGGGAATGTGCGGCCCCGAGCTCCAGATAGAATTGAATCGTCGCAACATTAGGATCCCGATTATCTTCATCACCGGACAGCGCGACGAAATGCTACGGTCGCGGCTTATCGAGCAGGGCGCGACCGCATATTTGATCAAGCCGTTCAGTGATGCTGCTATGCTTGAGGCGTTGAATTCCGCATTTCAGGTCAAATGATTGTTTTTGTTGCGGAATTATGTCGCAGATATAAAATTGCTCATGCAAGTGCACTTGAGTTTGGGGTGAGGCTTTGCCGATGCCAGAGAGCCCGTCAATTGTTCTAGTCGTCGATGACGACATCTCTGTTCGCGAATCGCTCGAACTGTTGCTTCGCCATGAAGGCTTCGATGTCGAGACGTTCGTTTCCGCGCAGGAATTTCTCGGCCGCCCACCCGCAACTGTTCCAAGCTGCCTGGTACTGGACATTTCTCTTCCTGGACTCAATGGTCTCGATCTGCAGAAACTTGTTGCAGTTGAACGTCATGAGATGCCGATCATCTTCATCACAGGCCACGGAGATATTCCCATAACCGTGCGGGCGATGAAGGCGGGGGCTCAAGAATTCCTGACCAAACCGTTCAGCGACGAGATTCTGCTCAATGCGATTCGCAATGCCTTGTTACGCAGCAAGGCATTACTTGACCGCTCCACAGAGATCCAGGCTTTGAAATCCAGGTACTCGTGCCTCAGCCGTCGCGAACGCGAGGTGATGGGGTTGGTGGTCGCCGGCTTGCCCAATAAGCAGGTTGGCAGCGAATTGGGAATCAGCGAGATTACAGTTAAAGCACATCGCGGCAGCATGATGCGAAAGATGAAGGTCGAATCCCTCGCAGAATTGGTGGGCATTTCTGCCCGGCTCCGCCTGACGCGCCCGACTGGGTCCGCTTTGCGCGTGGCCAGGTAGGCCACAAGCGGGCACTGCGCTCCGTAATTCCATCTTCGGTAAAATTGCGGTCATCAAACCAGCACGAAGGTATCGATCAATACCTTCGTCTCATATTGCGTCTGCATACTTTGCTGCCACGATGACATCTCTGGTGGTGCGTGCGGGGAAAGCCACTATTTGGTGGCGGTAGTGTTCGGGCGTTTCGATGCAGGCCGTAATCTCAGTTGCTCGGCGAGTTGCTGCGCATCGCATTCAGATGTTTAAGGTGACCGAAAAAATCCGGAGAAAGACATGATCTCATCCCAAACGAGCACGTCATCGATTGCAAGGGGAGCCTCTTCGGCTGTTCGCTGCGTCAACAGCAATAGGCTTGTGCGCGAAGGCTTTGATTCTTGTTGCCCGCAACCGGGAATTCCATTCGAGGCGACAGCGTTGAATCGGGCCGATGTGTCTCATATCGTTTCTGCGAAGAACCCACCTCGGATCCTGCTGGTCGAAGCAACTCTCGCGCTGCGTGAATTTCATCTAGAGCTTCTGCGGTCCATTCCGACGATCGTGGAAACTCTGGGTTCCTGCGCGGACATGTATGTCCACGAGGAGCGCGCTTATGCACTAGTAATCTTCATGTTCCATACCCACTCAAGAGAGATGGCGGAGGGTGCAGAGTTTGTCCGGCATCGGTGGAGATCGGCGAGAATCCTCCTGCTCGAAAGCGAGCCCCCAGTAATCGATGATTGGCTTTACGACGAGAGGGTTGACCCTCATCTGAATCCGGCGACCCTGCGCGAGACGGCGATTCGGCTCATGTCTGAAGAGCAATACAGGGTTCCAGCGTAGACATCGGAAAGGGCCTCGCGCATCGGACGCCTCGGTGTGCCAATCGAAGAGTCCGAAGTTTCCACAGGGTCTAGGAGAGTTGAAGGCGGAGGCATGGGGTGGTGTTTGTAGCGGGTCAAAGATGCAGGGAATGGCTTCTGTAGGTTTGGCGGGGGCAACAGAAGGGCACTTATGGCAAACGGGAAGACAATCATTGTTACTGGCGGTTCGCAGGGAATCGGCGCCGCTATCGTTCAGGCGTTTCCGGAGCGGGGCTATAGCATCGTTGCGACCTCGCGAAGCATTTCGAAGGCGGGGTACTCTCCGTCTCCCAGACTCGCGCTGGTGGATGGAGATATCAGCCGTGCAGAGACTGCGGAGGAGGTGGCGAAAACGGCGATCGAGAGATTCGGCTCAATCGACCATGTGGTAAACAACGCGGGAATATTCTCTTCGAAGCCATTCACGGGGTACACCGCCGAGGAACTTCGCGCTTTTGTCTCTACCAACCTTGATGGGTTCGTCTTCATTACGCAGTTGGCCGTGCGTCAGATGCTGGCTCAAGGCAGGGGTGGCAGCGTGACCAGCATTAGCGCATCGCTGGCCGATAACCCCATCGCGGGAGTTCCGGCATCGGTTCCGATGATGACCAAAGGCGGCATCGATGCGATTACGCTGAGCCTCGCGAACGAATACGCGAAGGAGAGGATTCGCTTCAACGCCGTCGCGCCCGGTGTTGTGGACACGCCTCTGCACAAGGGCAACCTGAAGGCGTACTCACCGATGGACGCGATTTCCGGACCGAAGGACATCGCTGAGGCTGTTGTTTATCTGACGGAAGCCAGTCACGTAACCGGGGAGGTGCTGCATGTGGACGACGGTGCGCATGTGGGACGATGGTAGGCGCAGGCGGTTTGCGGCCTGGCAGCGCGGAACGCCGGCTTCTGGACCTTGGCATTCAGCTTCCTGCTGCCCCGACACCGTTCGGTAGTTACGTCGAGGCGCTGCAGACAGGCAATCTGCTCTTCCTCAGCGGCATGCTCCCGGTCGTGGATCACAAGCCGAAATATCTTGGCCAGCTGGGGAAGGAAGCGGATGTCGAGTCGGGGCGGGATGCGGTACGCACGGCGGCTTTGGGCGCACTGGCATCGGCCAAGGAACATCTGGGATCGCTCGATCGCGTGACGCGCGTGGTTCGACTGGGCGTGTTCATGGCGACATCGGGAGAGTTTGTCGACCAGCCGCGGGTTGCGGATGCGGCATCGGACCTCTTTCGAGATATCTTCGGTAGCGACAAAATGGCGGTTCGGCTGGTGATCGGGGTCGCCAGTCTGCCCCTGGGAGTGCCAGTTGAGCTCGAAGTGATCTTTGAAGTGGCAGGGTAGATTGGGGGATTTATGAACACCGCGAAATCGACATGTCGGATCCGCGCCAGCATTGCAGTGTTGGTACTGGTGCTTGCAAACGTACCCGCCACAAATCCCCAGACAAAGGAGAAAGCAATGGAACAGCAGGTCTTCAATCGCACAGTGAAGGTTGACGGGCTCTCTATCTTCTACAGAGAAGCTGGGCCGAAAGATGCGCGGGTCATTCTCTTGCTGCATGGTCTTCCGTCGTCGTCACGGATGTTTCAGCCTCTGTTGACACGGCTTTCAGACAGATATCATCTGGTCGCGCCGGACTATCCAGGCTACGGCCACAGCGACTGGCCAGATCCGAAGGAGTTCGACTATACCTTCGACCACGTTGCTGCGGTCATGCACGATTTCGCGCTGGCTGTTGGCTTGTCGCGCTACACGCTGTACATGCAGGACTACGGCGGCCCGGTTGGTTTCCGTATGGCCTTGGCCCACCCAGAGCGAGTGCAGGCACTCATCGTGCAAGATGCGGTGGCTCACAACGAAGGCCTCGGTGCGAACTGGGCAACACGGCGCGCGTTCTGGGCGGACCGGCAGACAAACGAAGAGGCGCTTCGCAAGAATCTGTTGTCAATGGCAGCGACGAAAACGCGGCATGTTGGGGACGATCCGAATGTCGAACTCTATGATCCTGATCTCTGGACGGATGAGTATGCATTTCTGAACTCGCCTGGGCAAGCCCAGATTCAGAGCGATCTATTCTACGACTACCGCACAAACGTCGACAACTATCCGAAGTGGCAGGCATGGATGCGGAAGATGCAGCCGAGCCTGCTGGTGATCTGGGGCAAGCACGATTTGTCATTCGATCCGGGAGAGCCGGATCGCTATCGCAACGACGTGCCGAAGGCGGAGGTGCACGTGCTCGACGCGGGTCACTTCGCGCTCGACACCAAGGCAGACGAGATTGCGGCTATGGTAAGTCAGTTCATGAAAACGCAGAAATGAACAGCGGTGCCACTCCGGCGGAGCGAAGTAGATGGCAGTTGAAATCAGCTTGGATCGCCGCGACTTTCTTGCCAATGCGGTAATGGCCGTCGGTGGTGCCTGGCTCGGCATCTTCGGAAGCTTGAATGCGGAGTCTCCTGTGGCGATCCGATTGTCATCTGAGGGCGAGTTTCCGCCGCTCAGCAAGGCAACAGGGTGGCTCAATTCGCAGCCCCTGACGACACGCAGCCTACGCGGAAGCGTCGTTCTCGTCAATTTCTGGACCTTTTCCTGCATCAACTCAATTCGAGTGCTCCCCTATTTGCGCGCGTGGGCCGCGAAATACAAGAACCAGGGATTGGTTGTCATCGGAGTCCAAGCGCCTGAGTTTGAATTTGAAAAGAGCGTCGACAATGTTCGCAGGGCCGTAAAGGACAGGATGATTGATTATCCGATCGTCATCGATAATGACCTTGCGATCTGGCGCGGCTTCAATAACGAATATTGGCCAGCGCTCTACTTTATCGATGCGCGCGGGCATATTCGGCATCATCAGTTTGGCGAAGGCGAATACGAACAGTCGGAAACAGTCATTCAACAGTTGCTCGCCGAGGCCGGAACCCAGGGCATTGATCATGAGTTAGCTAAGGTTGAAGGCGTTGGCATCGAAGCTGCTCCGGATTGGGCCGACTTAAAATCGCCTGAATCTTATATCGGTTATGATCTCGCCGAGAACGTCGCGTCTTCCGGCGGCGAAGTTTCGGACAAGCGCAACGCCTATGTTTGCCCTCCGACGTTGAAGCTCAACCACTGGGCGCTTTCAGGTGATTGGACGGTAAAGAAGCAATTTGCCTTACTGAATTCACCCAACGGGTGGATCGCGTACCACTTTCACGCGCGCGATCTTCACCTCATCATGGGTCCGTCAGCGCCAGGGACTAGCGTGCGTTTCCGCGTGGCGATCGATGGGCAGCCTCCTGGCATTGCGCACGGGGTCGACGTTGACGGCGAAGGCAAAGGCACAGTGACGCAACAGCGGCTCTACCAGCTTATTCGTCAGCCGCGGCCGATTGTTGATCGCCAATTTGAGATTGAATTTCTCGATCCGGGTGTCGAAGCATTTGACTTCACGTTCGGCTAATCGAGCAAAAAGGCTTTCGTGCCTCACGACTCATCGCGTGCTCAGTTCATTTCGGCCAGTGACGAATGGGCGCCTCAACTTAACCCACGGCCGGCGTGACTAACCGGGAATATTCGAATCGAAGGAGACGATCTATGAAGAACGCGGAAGCGATCGGAATCTCACGTCGGCGTTTCGCAATCGGGGGACTATCGGCTGGTGCTGCGTTGCTTGCACCAGGCACAGTCTTCGGCGAAGGCGCCCAGCCCGTTTCCAGCACCGCGGACTCAGCAGAACCGGCCGCGATTGAGCCGGGTAGAAACACCTCGTTCCACTCATTGAAGCAAATCGATGCCGGTCTCCTCAATGTTGGGTACGCAGAAGACGGCCCGGCAGATGGTCCTGCTGTCATTCTTCTGCATGGCTGGCCCTACGATATCTACAGCTTTGTCGAAGTGGCACCGCTTTTGGCCTCGGCGGGCTTCCACGTCATCGTCCCCTATCTGCGCGGTTATGGCACCACCAGCTTTCTCTCCAGCGCAACCATGCGCAACGCCCAGCAGTCGGCCGTGGGCCTCGACATGATCGCTCTCATGGATGCACTCAAAATTCAAAAAGCCACCGTCGCCGGCTTTGACTGGGGCGCGCGCACGGCGGACGTCATGGCAGTACTATGGCCGGAACGCTGCAAGGCGATCGTTTCCGTCAGCGGCTATCTGATTAGTAGCCCTGCGGGCAACCAGACACCGTTGCCGCCCCAGGCCGCATTCGCATTTTGGTACCAGTACTATTTCGCTACTGAAGTCGGCAACGCCGGCTACGCGAAATACCTCGATGACTTCAATAAGTTCATCTGGCACCAGGCTTCACCGAAGTGGAATTTCGACGATGCCACGTACAACCGCACAGCAGCTTCCTTCAAGAACCCGGACCATGTTGAGATCGTGATGCACGATTATCGCTGGCGGCTCGGCCTGGCGGATGGTGACCGGAAATATGATGACCTCGAAAAGCGGCTGGCCGTACTTCCTGCCGTAACCGTGCCGTCCATCACCCTGGAAGGCGACTCCAACGGGGCAATCCACGCGCCCAGCACAGCCTATCGCAACAAGTTCTCCGGCAAGTATGACTACCGGCTCATCACCGGTGGCGTCGGCCACAATCTGCCTCAAGAAGCGCCGCAGGCATTTGCCAGGGCCGTGATCGACGTCAATGGGTATTGATCCTTCAACGTATCGGCGCCTGCTTTTTTGATCGGGTTTGCCAATAGCGTTTTTGTATCACTGCAACGGGCGTTTTTTTGCCGCGAAGCGGGTGCGCGGCAGTTTCTTGACCAATGAAAAACGGATGAACGAAAATCTTGTTGAAGCGAGATCGACGGCTTGGAAGCACCCGAACAACTGAATCAGACCGTTCTTCCTCAGACTGTGGTCGCTACGCTCACACGGGCGGCGATCTTTCTGGTTGTCTGCGTTCGCCAGGATTCGGAGGCCTGCGCCCGCCTGCGCTCGTTTAGCTCGGGCCTTTCCGGGCTCATACGCGCCGTTGAGTTTCGCGACATTGAGGCGGGACTCACGTGCATCATAGGATTCGGGTCCGATGCTTGGGACAAACTCTTCGGATCGCCACGGCCTGCGGAACTTCACCCGTTTCGAGAAATTCGGTCAGGCGGCCGCCACGCCGTCTCCACTGCCGGCGACATCCTGTTCCACATTCGAGCCAAACGCATGGACCTCTGCTTTGAGCTGGCGGCGCAGATCATGGATAGCATGGGCGATACAGTCTCAATTGCCGACGAAGTTCACGGCTTCCGGTATTTCGACGATCGCGATGTCATTGGCTTCGTCGATGGCACGGAAAATCCGCGAGGTGAGGCCGCCCGTGACGCTGTAATTATCGGCGATGAAGACCCGGCTTTTGCCGGTGGCAGTTATGTCATCGTGCAAAAATACCTTCACAACATGAAGGCGTGGAACGGTCTTTCCATTGAGGCACAGGAGCACATTATCGGCCGCAGAAAACTCTCAGACATCGAGTTGAGCAATGCCGAGAAGCCGACGTCGGCGCATAACGCGCTGACAGTCATCGAGGAGAATGGAAAAGAAGTCAAAATTCTCAGAGACAACATGCCGTTTGGCCGGCCAGGCCACGGCGAGTTCGGGACATACTTCATCGGCTACAGCCGCACTCCGCGCATCACGGAAACGATGCTTCAGAATATGTTTGTCGGCCGTCCCCCAGGCAACTATGACCGGCTGCTCGATTTCAGCCACGCGGTTACCGGCAGCTTGTTCTTTGTGCCGTCAACGACGTTTCTTGACAACATCAGCGGAGAAGCGCCGGACTCAACGGCTACTGCCGCGCCACCGATCTCGGACCAGCCGTCGGCCCCGTCGGCGGATGATACATCACTCAAGATTGGATCACTTAAAGGAGAGAAGGATGAATAACCTCCATCGGGAATTGGCACCAATCTCTGACGCAGCTTGGTCGCAGATTGAGGAAGAGATGACGAGGACGCTGAAGCGGTATCTGGCCGGACGACGTGTTGTTGATGTTCCTTCAGCGGGAGGAATTGCTCTGCCCGGAGTTGCGACCGGTCACCTGCGCTCGATCACTCCTCCGGCGGACAATATCATCGCAAGCCAGCGCGAAGTCAAGCCACTTGTCGAGCTGCGAGTGCCTTTTGAACTATCCCGCCAGTCAATCGATGACGTTGAGCGTGGGTCAGACGACTCCGACTGGCAGCCTGCGAAAGACGCCGCGAAGAACCTTGCCTTTGCCGAAGACAGGGCCATCTTCAACGGATATGCCGAAGCCGATATCAAGGGCATTCGAGAGGGCACCAGCAACCCAATCGTCTCGCTCCCTGCGGATGCGCGTGATTATCCGGATGCGGTGGCCCAGGCATTAAGCCAACTACGTCTTGTGGGTGTAAATGGGCCCTACTCGGTTTTGTTCGGAGCGCAGGAGTATACGGTGCTTGCCGAAACCCGCGATCACGGATATCCCGTCCTGGAGCATGTCAAGCGCATCGTTGACGGCAACATTATCTGGACCCCCGCAATCGAAGGTGCTTTCGTTCTGACCACGCGAGGCGGCGACTTCGAATTGCAGGTCGGGCAGGACGTTTCGATCGGCTACCTCAGCCATACCGATACTCTCGTACGGCTGTACCTCCAGGAGACGTTCGTCTTCCGTGTCCTAACCAGCGAAGCCGCCGTCGCGTTGTCCCTGCCACAGAAATCCTCATAACGGGTACGCGCGGTCCACGCGAATTCAAAAGTACTCCTCGTATTCAACCATTGCACACTTCCAGAAATCCCGAACGATTTGCTTCAGGGAAAGGCTGCTGAATTCTGGGTCGAGCATTGCGCCGAAGAGATTGTAGGACATGTCTCCGGGATGCCGGCTTTCCGGCCATGTGAATCGCATTCCATTGTCGGTGAGTGAGTTGGCGACTTCGCGCTTTTCGAAAGCGAGGGAAGAGATCGCACAATCAAGAACCACTTAGAGAGTAATTGACACTTCTAGACTGTCATAGAAAATCGCTCATTGGACAGTTAACCAATCGCTCATCAGCTCAGCGTTGCTCCGTGCTGTGGCACATCCGATCGATCAAGCATTGGAAAAAGGAGCATCGAAACGTCTGCCTACAATGCGCTGTAGCCCCTTTTCCGACGGGGCCTCCGGCTCGAAGTGACTTTCAGGAAACAATCCTGAAAGGATAGGTCCGAGAGCAACAATCGCAAGGTTGCTCTCTCGACGCTGTTCACCTTTGAAATGGCCAAGCAGCTTTTCCGAGTTGTCATGTGAGGGCCTGGCAAGTTGGAAGGCCTTCCGGACCCTCTCTTTCGACTGCGGATGCATCAATCTAGGGCCATGCGCTAGTCTCCTGAGTCATAAATAGATTGCATATATGATTGGGGCGTTCTATGTTGAGCTATGGAGCCTCGTCGTGGACGCCCGAAGAAGCATGAGTTGTTGGTGACCAGCGCGCAGCGGGCCGAGTTGGAGCGTATGGCCAGGCAATCGCGCAGCGCTCGGTCGGTAGCCTTTCGTGCCCGTATCGTGCTGGAGTGTGTGGCAGGAGCGAGCAACGCGGCGGTGGCGGCGAAGTTGCGCACGACCGGTTTCACCGTGGGCCTTTGGCGCAACCGTTTCATCTCCGAAGGGGTTGTTGGGCTTGGGGATGAGCCGCGTCCCGGAGCGCCACGGGAGATCGGCGACGAGAAGGTCGAGCAGGTGGTGCGGCTAACGCTGGAGAAGACTCCGAAGGGAGCTACGCAC
>Ga0206814_10392_pt1 | contig 9740 bp, 6 predicted proteins | sample Alteio_BWOrgCont_90_FD_152850 | JGI IMG/M metagenome (GOLD analysis project Ga0206814, IMG submission 152850) | Enriched cells from forest soil in Barre Woods Harvard Forest LTER site, Petersham, Massachusetts, United States -... | ecosystem: Environmental > Terrestrial > Soil > Temperate forest > O...
ATGTCTTTCACCAGCACCATCTCGCTGTAGGGGACTTCAAAAAGCGCTTCGTTGATAAGACCGTCGATATCAACCTCATATCCCGATGTGAGTTCGCGCAACGATTTCGCTACCCGTTGCGGCGTCTTCAACAGTCCCTCACGCGAAGGGTCTTCCCCTAAACCGGTCAAGAGTTGTTTCACAAGATCCGGAATATTACAGGGTAACGATCTCAGAACATCAGGGGATTGGGTCGCGAGATCCATATGCAACGTATTATAGCGGAATTCGCAATCACGCGGAACATTCGTGTATCATATTTTGCAAATGAAAGTGGTCGAAGTCGCCATGGAAATTGCGTTTCCCCCTCCATTTTTAGAGGCGGTTCGCGCTCGCTACGGGTTCCGTCCGACTCGGGAAGTCGCGATGTCGACTTCTGTTGGAGGCATTGGCCCTCTGCTGAGGGAGCGCATTGTGGAACAAGCCGAAAAAGGAGTCGACGTTATCGGAGTGACCCTTCTGTACGAAACCACCTGGATCCAGAGCTGGTTCGACTGGGGACAGCTTCACCTTGAAAAGCGGGATGTCCTTCCTTATATTAGAGAGTTCCTCAAAGATACCGGCATCCAGCTTTCCGTGAAGCTTTATGATGATTCCGTGGTACAGGCTCATGTCTGGCAGCTCGCCTATGGTAAAACCTGCGTTTATTTTTTAGATTGTCTGCCCATTACTCATGTCGTCTATCCGAGCGAAGAAGACGCCCCTCCCAAGCAGCCGCAACCGGTGGCCTGGGCGGACGAACTTCGCCTGAAGCAAAGCTGGCTGATCGGCCGCGGCACCCTGGCGCTTTTGAAAGCTTTGAAGTTTCAGCCGGACATGATTGTTCAGAGCGAAACGCCCACTGTTTTTGCGCACCATCGCCTTGTTTACGACGATTTTCATGACGATGCTTTCTTCGAACGAACACGCTATATCTTCAATGACCATACGCCGATGGAATATGCCCATCCCATCTGGTCCAAAAACATGATTACCCGGCTCAAAATGGATACGTCTTCGTACATCGGACCGCAGAACCCCGGGACGGACGGCTCCGAGGTGGATATCACTCGTCTTTTGGTTGGAATGGTCGAAGGCGTTTTTGGAGTCTCCAAAAAACATGGCGAAGTGATGCGCAAGATGCCTTCGCTCAAGGACTATGCCTCAAAAATTGAATCGATCACCAATGGCGTTTACGTAGACTACTGGCAGGCGCCGGAATACAAAAACGCTTCCGGCCTCAGCGACGAGGATTTACTCAAAACTCAGCAAAGGAAAAAAGGGGAGCTTCTCGACTGGGTCTGGAGACATTACGGATTGTGGCATACCTGGAAGGAGCAGGTTCAGGGCAAAACCGTCGTTCTATGGACTCGTCGGATCACGGGCTACAAGCGTATGGACCTCCTTTATACCATCTGCAAGGAAGCCTCCTTGAAGCGTCAATTTATTGAGTCGAACATCGTGCTTCTCATCGGCGGGCGCATCCATCAGCATGACGATCAGGCCCAGACGATGATTTATAACCTCCTGGATCTTATCAGCCAGGATCGCATGCTTCAGGAGCGAATCGTATTGCTGGATAACTTCAACGTCTGGATGGCCCCGAGAGTTTTTCAAGGCGCCGACGCCGCCATTATGCTGGCCGATGACGGACGGGAAGCCTCCGCCACGGGATTCATGAAAGCTCAGATGAACGGCGATCTTATTATCGCCTGCGAAGACGGCGCCATTTCCGAGTCGGTTATTTTTTTGGGCCGGGAAAAACAAGACGCAGGCCTGCCTGCCGGCAACGCAGGCCTGCCTGCCGGCAGGCAGGTCGCCAACGGATTTGAAGTTCCTTATATCCATGGACACCCTACGGCCGAAGGACTTATAAAAGCATTCAAAGCGTTGAAACAATCCCTAAAAAATCCCTCATCGCACGCCGCGATGATTCGATCCGCCTTAGCGGCTACCCCTCTGGTAAGCGTGGAGCGTACGGTGGATGAGACGCTCGCCTTTTATCAACGGGTGCTCGCTCCGTCTACGGCTATTCCTGCTGCCAATAATTGAGCTTATTTTACGGCTCGAATAGATTAAGTAAAAAGACCTCGGCCTATCAATATTTTCATTGCATTAGGTTGTTAAGTGGTGTAAATATGGGCCATGAAAAACCTCTGCGGGCACAAGCAAGCGCAGACCGGGCTGACGCTTGTCGAATTGATGATCGCGGTGGCGCTGATCGGGATCGGCATTCTGGCCAGCATTGGTTCTTTCAGCCTCATTCATAAATCCATCACATCGTCAAAAGCCCGCACGCTGGCCTCCAATCTGGCACAGGAAAAAATGCAAATTGTAATGCAGCAACCCTATTTCAATATTCTCGTCACAACCAATCCCATTACGGATAACACTTACACGCCGGCCCTCACTTACGATGGCGCAACCGGTTATTTCCCACCCGAAACCGTTTTGCAGGGCAGTATCTGGTTTACGCGCTACACCTATGTTCAAGCCGTCCAGGAAGTTGGCAGTCCGCCTCAGATCCAGCCCGTGTGGCCCATTCCCCCGGATACGGGCATGCGGCAAATCACCGTGGACGTCACCTGGCAATCGTCTACAGGCAAGCAGTTTGTCACGATTCAAAATGTCATCAATAACCCGAACACGGTCATGGCCGACGCCATCGTCCAGGGACAAGCCACCAACGCGGTCACCGGCGCACCCATTAATCTGGCGACCGTCGACATCGCGGAGAATAACGGCTGGACCAATAACACCAACAGTCTGGGCGACTATACTCTCCATCTTTCGCCGGGCAGCTTTCATCTGGCCGCCTCGGCGCTGGGATATTATCCAACCAGTTATTTCCTCTCCGTCGCCGCCAACTCCACTCAAACTCAACCGATCCAGCTCGTCCCCATCAGCACCGGCGCGATCACGGGATCGGCTTGGTTAAATTCCCATTTGATCATCAGTCAGATCGTCGGCAGCAGCGTAACCGCAAGCGGATTTCGTCAATCGCTTGTCGAGCTCTATAACCCGACGACGTTTTATATCAATGTCGCGGCCGGCGGCGTGCCTTCCATCCAATTAAAATGGCAGAAACGAGGAGATGCCGCTCCCACGCTATGGCCGTTGGATTACACGGTGGCGAATTCTACGGTTCCCCCCAACGGCTATTATTTGATCGCCAATACAACTACCATCCAAATGGGAGGGCTCGTCCGAATCCCGGACGCCCAATTTGATCCCAGCGTCCCCAACTATCCCAACCCCATTCTTATCTTCACGGATGCCGGCAGCGATGCCGGAAGTCTGGGCTTGTCCACCTCCGCCGGAACCTGGATCGACCAAGTCGGCTGGACGCAGGCGGGGAATAATCCCCCGATGTTCGAAACGACGCCGATTCTTAATGCGGTCAACGGACTTGCCGACGGGGAGCAATACGTGCGCCTCTGCAGTACGAGCGGCGTTTCCAATCCGCCGATCGGGCGCTCTTATAACGACGGCGACAATAATGTGGATTTCCTCGCCGTTAGTCCGGCTCTTTTTCCGCCCCGCAACAGCAGCGACATCGAAGCTCCCATTGCCGGCACGCCGGCGGTAGGCGCGAATGTATCGGTGACGGATGGAGTGTCTTCCTCGGTGAAGGCGACTTTGGCGGGGAACCCGCCTTATGCTCAATTTGTAGTTCCGGGCGTCGCGACCGGCACATGGACGGCGTTTGTCGACAGCGGCACGTCCTCGGCGGAGATTGACAATATTTTGGTGACCTATAACGCTACGACCGCCATTCCCAACACCACCACATCGCCCCCATGGCCCGCGGTCGGCGCCAATTCCGTGATCTTATCCACTCAGGGGCTCACCGGCATTGTGAGCGGAAACATTACCGATATTTTATTTAATCCTCCCGGAGCATGGACGCCGACGGCGGGAGTCAATGTCAGCATCGCAGGACAAATCTACCCTGTGAATGCGGTCACCGGACATTATTCGGTGCGCCTGCCCACAGGGACTTACAATGTGGTCGCCAACCCCAACCTGGGGAACGCGGGCTATGAAACACAAACCCAGCAGGCCACCATCGCCAACATCGGAGATGAAACGGCGAACGTGAATTTCATGCTGGCTCAGGGCGGCAAACTCTCCGGCTTTGTGACCCGGGACGGCATTAATCCGCTCCCCGGTGTGTCCGTCGTCGCGCTCGATTCCAACGGGGACGCCCATGACACCGAAGTCTCCGCCAATAACGGATCTTTTCTTCTGATCAACCTGACCACCGGAACCTATACGGTCGAGCCCGTTCTCGACAGTAAGGAAGCATCCGCGCCTGTGAACGTTTCATCGACGGTCATCGCCGGTTCGACCCTTTCGATTGGAACCTTCACCGTGACCGGAGCGATGGGCACGGTGGCCGGCACCGTCAAGGCCTCTGGAAGTTCCATTCAAACAGGCGTCCTCATCGTCATCAGCACGGCTGTGCTCACGTTGCCGCCGCCGGCCATCAGCAGCAATACGCTGACCCAGGCGGCCTATTACGACGGGTCCAGTCAGGAAGATGGCACCTATTCTGTCCAGGTGCGCGGCAGCACGACCACCGTTTATAACGTAACCGGTTTTTACATGCATATGAACGGCGCGGCTCTGGTCAGCAGTTCTCAGACCATCACCAACGTCACCGTGACCTCAGGCCAGACCACGTCGGGAGAGAATTTTTCATGGTAACGGATCGACGGGGCTTTTCGATGATGGAGCTCCTTATCGTGGTGGTCATTCTTGGCGTCATGGTTTTAATCGGACCCCAGATCTTTACACAAGGAACCAAGTTTTTTATCCTAGGCAAGACCAAACTTGCGCTTCAGGAAGAAGCGCGCGCTTCCATGTATCTGATGACGCGCGAAATCCGTCAAGCGCAGTCGAGCACGATCATCATCGATCAAACGGCCGGCCAGCCGTATTACTCTCGTATCCGATTTACCAAACAGACCAATGGGGTCGGGACGAACGTCACGATCGCGCAAAACGGGACCAACATCACTCTAACGGAAGGAAACACCGTAAGTACCCTGACCAAGAATCTGACGTATTTGGCTTTTTCGTTCCCGGAATCAGACGATATGACTATTCTTTCCGTTTCGATGACTTTGCAGGAGCAAATCTACGGAGGCGCGTTCAAAGCGCTCCATATGGCTTCAGAACAAGTTCAGGTGATGGATTAATGAAAACTAAACGCAAAGGACAGGTGCTTCCGATCGTGATGGGCTGTCTGGTCGTTTTGGTGATCATCATTGCGGCCATGGTCAAATGGCTCCAGAATGATACGCAATGGACCGTGAAAAGTCAGAGAACCACCAGCGCCATCAACCTGGCGCAGGCCGGCGAGGATCGAGCCCAGTGGAAACTGCAAAGCTCCACGACCACCTGGACCGCCGCCGCCGCCGGCAATATAGCCTCGGTAACTTCGGGCTACAATTTTGATATCACCTATACCGATATCCCCGGAGGCACCTATCGGATCAAGATCACTTCAGGCCCCACGTCCGGCGGAAGCTGTACGGTTGCGGCCAACTGCGTAACCGTTCTCTCGGAAGGCCGCGACAGTTCCACCAACGAGGTCAGAGCCGTCTCCACAGTTTACGTCAACCAGACCATCTACAGCGCTTTGATGGCCGGCGGTAATGTGTCATGGTCGCCGGGTCTCGGCTTGTTCTGGGGGCCGATTATCTCTCAGGGCAACATCACATTGGAGAACGGGATAGACGCCTGGTACTTTCCGCAGAAATACGCCAAAGGTGTCGTCCTCGGCACGGCAGCCAATCCGCGGGACACCAATGGTCTTGTTCCCCCGAATACGGATAATGTCGAATGGTGGTCGAACTACGCGGGAGTGCCCAGTCTGCCTCAATTGGATTTTGCCTCCCTACGCTCCTCGGCGGCGGCGACCGGGACATTGAACATTTACGGATGCCAAGGCAGCTCTAGCCACGGGCAAGACCTTACAGGTACCGGACAGGGCAGCACGCCCGGCGCCGCTCCATGGGATGCAAACTCGACATGCAACCCCGCGCCGGGGCCCCATAATAATCATTTCGGCGATTCGACGAACTTTGTCAAGACAGTGCTCCTAGACACCACCTTTAGCAACAATTATGTCTGGTATTGGGATGGAGATGTCACACTGACCGGCCAATTTAACAGTTCTAACCAGCCCTATAGTCCAGGCCGAAGCACTTCTTTGCGAGGGACCATCATCGTCCGGGGAAATCTTACGATCGCCTCTCCCGGAGATTTTATTTACAGTGGCCATGTCCCGGCCAATGCCTGGATGCAGGAACAGAAACTTTTAACCGCTACGTATGATACCGCCGCCGCCAATCAATATCCTGCCGATACGGGACTGCATCAGAACGCCGCCACTTTCGGTTTTGGCTACACCTTTCCCACTTTTAACGTCCCCTTGCCCCCCAACAGCAGCAGCCCCAACGAGTACGCTACCGTCGGCATGAGAGGGCTCGTGTACGTCGGCAAAAATCTGACTATTCTCAGCTACATGGACATCAACGGCGCTCTCTGGGTCAATGGCAATGTGACGGCCAGCGGAGGAAGCTATACGCAGTTCTGCAGCATTTTTTATGACGACACCCTTTTGGTGCCGGCCTTCAATGTGATTCTGCTTCGGCAGTCCTGGCAGGAAACAGCCCCCAGCACAACGGCTTGGCACTAACCTAATAGAGGACGGGACTTTTTTGGAGGTTCTGGAGAGCGGCGCGCCATTGCAGTCGCGCTTCTTCGAGGCGGAATTCGTAGGTTTGAAGTTTTTCCTTCCAATGCTTGGCCCCTTCAGAGTTGGCCCAGGCGGCCTTCTTCAATTCCCAATAACGGGCTCGGGCGATGCCCCATTCGGACAGCGCGTGCTCAAAACTCTGCTTCGCTAAGTCCATCCGCTCACGGAGGGAAACAACCACATCCTGAGGAAGACGTTCCAGATGTCTTTCGGCATTAGACGCCTCCACTTCCATACGCGCCTTGAGAATCAGGTGGGCGGGGATACGATGGAGTTTCCGGGTCATTCCCGTTATATGGAGTCCGGCAATCAGCCATTTCGTGGGATCCCATTGGTACCAGTAAATTCCGTTGCGGTAGTCGGAAGGAAAACGATGATGGAAATTGTGGTAGCCTTCGCCGTTGGTCAAAAAGGCCAGCCACCAGGAATCCCGCGAGGTGTCGGTCTTCGAATAAGGCTGCGTGCCGCTCATGTGCGCCAGCGAATTAATAAAGAACGTCATGTGATGGACAAAAACGATCCGGATTAACCCGCCCCACAAAAGCGCACCCACCGGCCGACCGATGGCCAATCCAACGGCTAACGGAAGACCGAGACCCACCGTCAGGGCAATGGCCAGGTGATACCGATGCTGCCAGCGAATCCACCGGTCTCTTAAGAGATCTCCGACGATGGTGAAATCGCGTGTTTTGGGCGTCTGATAAAAAATCCAGCCCATATGGGAAAACCAAAACCCTTGGCCCGCATTGTAAGGATCCCGGTCGGTGTCCACGTACCGATGATGAAGGCGGTGGTCGGTGGCCCAGTTCAGAGCGGAATTTTCAAAGGCGCAGGCGCCGAAGATTAAATAGAACAACCGAACCGCCGGATGGGCTTTGTAGCTGATATGCGCAAAATGGCGATGATATCCCCCCGTAATACTGAGCCCCGTGGCAAAGAACAAGAGGACAAAAAGGACCGCTTCCATCGGATGGATTCCATAATGGCTGACGTAATAGACACCGCCTACCACAGCAGCCAGCGGCGAAAGCGTAAGAAAAAGGATATTGCCCCAATCGAGGGGTCGTTTAGAAGTATTCATAGTTTCTCCTAGGGGAAGACGGAAGGAAAAATCGATCCACCATTGCACTGAGTGTAACACATATAATCTTACTGTTCACTGGAATAAGTATAGCGATCCAAGGCGAATTTTCAACCCTTTTAATTCAAGCGGTCTCTCATGGTAGACTAATAACCATTATGTGGAAATTGTCGTTTTTTTTGGTTCCGGCGCTGATGGTATCTATCGCCGGGGCACAAACCGTTGCCTCCGATGCACCGGCCGGTGGAGTGACGCTGGCGGATTGCTACCGGCGCGCCCGGCAGATCAGCGAAACTCTCGGTATCAGCGAAGAAAATATCCGCGTTGTGGAAGAGCAATACAAGAACGCTCTGGGGTCGATCCTGCCGCATATTTACTGGATCAAAACTCAGGAATTCCAGGATCAATCCGACTTTTCAGGAAGCGAGGGCGCCGTCGCCAACTCCTTCGCGCGCTCGCCGCTCCCTCAATCGAGTTTCCAGTTGCAGCAACCTCTTTACGCGGGCGGAAAGGACTGGGAAGCGCTCGGCATTGCCAAGTCCGCAAAAACGCAGGCGCAATTTAATCGCGATCAGGCGGATGAACAACTCCTCTCGGATGTAGCGACGGCCTTCTATAACGCTTTGTCGTGGAGCAATCAGCTGATCGTTCTGAAGGATTCCTATAAGTTAACCGAAGATCGCGGCAAGGAATTGCAACGCTTCGTCGATCTGGGCCGATCCCGGCCGGCTGAAGTTCTCAGCGCGCAAACCACGCTGGCTTCGCTGGACGCGCAGATCGCGAGCCTTCAGCAATCCTATTCCGACTCGCGCCAGTTGCTGCTTTTTCTCACAGGCGTTGTGCCGGATGTCCCTTTGGTGGACAACCAAACCAACGCGGCGCCCGCGACGCTAGACGACGCTTTATCCCGCGCCGGGAAACGCCCGGATCTCATGGCAACGGTGGAAGCGCTCAATCAGGCGGACCTGCAAATCCGCTACGAAAAGGGCGGCTACCTGCCGACCCTGAGTTTCCTCGGCAATTACTACACGGAGCGCGTCGGCTTTTTATCGGACGTGCGGTGGGACGCCACCTTTACATTGACGGTCCCGCTTTATGAAGGAGGCACCACCAACGCCCAAGTGGGACAGGCGCGGGCTCAGGAAATTATTGCCCAGCTGACGCTCGCCCGCCAGAAGCGGGATATTGAACGCCAAGTCCGCACGGCCTTTGAAGATTTGACGCTGTCCCAGACGCAAGTTCAAGCCTACGGAAAAGCGGTGGATCTTGCCAATCGGAACTACGCGGTGCAGCAGAAAGAATACCGTCTGGGACTGATCAATAACCTGGAACTTCTGCAATTGCTGGCCGATCTGCAGACCGTCAAGCAGCAAGCCGCCGTGGCCGACGCCGCCGCGCGGCTTAATGATATTCTGCTACGCGTCTCGATGGGAGAAGGGCTTTGAACGGCGCGTATCGGGGTAACGGAGTATGGGAGTATGGGCGTAACACCGATACTCCCATACTCCCATACTCCGTTACCCGTTCACTGGTGAGGAAGCCATGACACTTTCGGATACAGCCATCAAAAACCCCGTCTTCGCTTGGATGCTGATGATCGGGCTTATTGTGTTCGGCTGGATCGGTTTTCAGCGCATGGGCATCAGCCAGCTGCCGGACGTGGATTTTCCGCTGGTCACCATTTCAGTGTCTTTGGAAGGCGCCGCGCCGGAAGTCATGGAAACGGAAGTCGCCGATCCCATCGAAGACGCGGTCATGAGCGTTCAAGGGATTAAGGAAGTCAGTTCCAGTTCCCGCCAGGGGCTCTCCACGATCACCGTCGAATTTAACCTCGATCGCGACATCGATCTCGCGCTCCAAGACGTCCAAACC
>Ga0206814_10374_pt1 | contig 9737 bp, 8 predicted proteins | sample Alteio_BWOrgCont_90_FD_152850 | JGI IMG/M metagenome (GOLD analysis project Ga0206814, IMG submission 152850) | Enriched cells from forest soil in Barre Woods Harvard Forest LTER site, Petersham, Massachusetts, United States -... | ecosystem: Environmental > Terrestrial > Soil > Temperate forest > O...
ATGCTCGTTCTCGATCCAACCCGCCCATGCCAAGCAGCAAGGCAAGGACCACGTATATGTCGCGCAGTTGCCCTTTGAAAATGCCGTTCCAGATGTATTCGGCATAACTCACGTCATGATCGGTCACCACGGTGCGTACATCATGATTGAAGAAGACAAAAACAACACTCAGTCCTGCCATTGCGAGAAAGCTAATCGAGAACCGTGTCCGGCTTTCGAGCCACGCTTTGTAGAGCAGCATCATTTGCGATCCTGGACTCTCTCGAGAAACAGCTCTCGCAGGCTGATGGGGGCAACATCGACGACCACAGCATCGACGTTCCGGGCACGCTCGACGATAGCCTCCGCGCCATGACTGGAAACCAGTACCATCTGGCGACCGCTGGTTTCGATGCTCTGGACTTCTGGCATGTCGAAGAGATGCTCCGGAGGCGGGCTCGAAAAGCTAAGAGTAATCCGCCGATGATCTTGCCGGATCTCGTCGAGCGAAAGATCCACGGCGAGCCGCCCGCGGTCTATAATGCACACCCGGTCGGCAATGCGTTCGACCTCGGAGATTTGATGGGAAGAAAAAAAGACACTGGTGCCGTCAGCGGGCAAGCCGGACAACGTCTGGAGCAACTCTTCGATCGCAACCGGATCCAGTCCTTCCGTTGGCTCATCCAGGATCAGGAGCGATGGGCGGCGCGCAAGCGCAAGAAGGAGAGCAAGCTTCGTCCGCATGCCTTTCGATAGCGCTTTGATCTTGCGGCCGGGCGGCAGCTGAAACTGATCCAGCAGACGAGACGCGACGTCGCTCCTCCAATCGGGGTAGAAGGATGCGGTGAAGCGGATCAACTGCTGTACCGTCATGAATGCATAGAGCTGCTTGTCTTCGCCGCAGTAGGCCACGTTCCGTCGAGCTTCCAGGTCTTGCTTCGGCTCTGTTATGGATCGTCCGAGCAGCAGGCCTGACCCCGATGTCGGGTGTGTCATGCCAAGGAGCATCTTGATGGTAGTGCTTTTGCCGGCCCCGTTGCGACCTAAGAACCCGGTGACCTGATTGTGGGCAACGCGCAGATTCAGTGCGGTCACCGCTTGAACGGTTCCGAACTGCTTGCAGAGATCGCACGTCTCAATAACGTAGTCCATGATTTATCTCTTCCCCGCCAGTTGTACTGGATAGAAAAGTTCGGCCTCAAACATCCTGCGAATTTCATCTTCGGACCATCCTTCGCGTCCGAGAGTCTCTACCAAGGCACGGACCCTGCCCTGCGCATGACGGAATCTTTCCGATCGCAACAGAACCTTGCTTCTCGGCACGATGAACGCCCCGGAACCGTGACGAAGTTCCAGTAGGCCCTCGTGCTCCAGCTCCGAATATGCTTTGGCAACTGTGTTGTGGCTTACGACGATCTGCTCGGCGAGTGTGCGAATGCCAGGAAGCTGCTCTCCGGCGCACAAGACGCCTGCGTCGACGGCATGGCGGATCTGCTGCATGAGTTGCAGGTAGAGCGGTTGGCCGGCCTGAGGATTCAGCTTGAAGATCATTACTGTACCACTGTCAGTGTACAGTAGGCCTCTGTTCGACGCAAGATTTAGTGAGTGCGCGATTCGCGTCGGGTTCCCAGTTGGTCGCGACATTTGTCCCCGGGCAATCCGAGTCAACACAACATATTGCAGAGCATGGAGCCGGAACTTCTGAATCCTCGCCCTGAAGAGCAGATCATCAAAACTCCTCTCCAGTCGCTGCCGTCTGCTCTTGTCACCCCGGTTAGGCGGGAAGATCCGATTTTTACCGATCACCGCCGGATATCGCCTAAGTACCGCGGCCATCTCCGACGGCATGGGCACGGAACGCACCTTACCTCTCGTCAGTCTTTGCCCAAACTGCCAGCTCGCCTCGCACTTCAAGGTGAAGTAGGTGGCTGCTGTTAGAGGCATGGCTCCGTATTGTGATGGGCATCCGAAATGCTGCTAGCTGGTCGGCAACTCGGAAACAGCTGCGGCGATTGAGTTTCGTCGAAGCAAAGGGTTTCTCATAAGGGAAAAAATGGAGTGATATATATCCTACATTCCGCAGTTTAGAGTTGCGAGTTTGCGGCTGAGAACGAATGTGGTTTCAAAAAGTTAAGATCTTTACCCTTTGTTCCAAGGCGCGTTTGCAAAGGCGTCCTCCACGATTAGCTCTAGCTTTTTCTGGAGGACACGATAGTTGTTGATTCTCCTCTGACACTCTTCGGCTACCTCCTGGCTGATCGTTTTGGTGGTTTGTTTTCCGTTCATGAATCCAGTCAAGCGATAGTAAGGTCCATGCAGTTTTTGGCGGGATAGCTTTGCATGCGCAGTTGGGCCTGCCGCATTTACTCATGGCCGTGGAGATGGTTCCTGGCAGGATCGGTGCTTCGGCGACAACGGTAATTCTTGTTTTTCCTCTTGACATCCTACACGAGAGTGACAAGTTCTCTGGCCCGTTCAGGCTCGATTTTGCTTGATCTGTAAGTTCGATAGTTCGGTGGCCAGATCGATCCATTGGTCAACCAGCAACTTCATGCGCTCGTAGTTCTTCAACTGCTTGCGGATTGCCGGCAGGTCTTCCTTGCGGACGAACTTGGTACTGCTCTTGCCCTTTCGGGTGAAGCTAAGTTGGTAGTAAGGGCCGTGCTTTTGTGGCGGTGTTGCTACACAGCGACATCCTGGAGAGCCGCATACGGTGTACTGCTTGGAAAGGCTGCCAGGCCGCAGTTGCCCGAGTCCAGCAAGGTTCCGCTTTAGTCTCTCGATTTGACGTTCGATTTCAGATTCCCTTTTGGTATTCATCGGGGAAAATTATATCTCGACTGCGTCTGATAGCACGATACTGCTATCAGATACAGTCGAGGTTGCCTCCATGTCTCTTTGGGTTCCCTGGATGAACGCTGTTTGGTTCCTGCGGCCCGCTTGCCGCAGGTCACGCACTTTCCTGTGGATGCTCCTGACCCTGATTGGCCTCTGTTGCCGGCTGGATCTGGCCGGGGTTACCAGCTATGTCCGGGTTCTCGGCTTGCGCCCCGAGGCTTATCACCGCTTCCTACATCTGTTTCACAGCAAGGGACTCGATTTGGACAAGCTCACCGCCTGCTGGGTGAAACTGTGCCTGACGCTGTTCACGCCCGTCTGTGCGGGCTCCCGCTTGGTCTGCCTGGCCGACGGTATCAAGGCGCCCAAGGAGGGTAAGCTGATGCCCGCTGTCAAGAGCTTGCACCAGCAATCGACCAGCAATTCCAAACCGCAACACATCATGGGCCATTCGTTTCAGGCCATTTCTCTGCTGGTGCAAGGATCTTCCGGACATGTGGCCGCTGTACCCCTGACATCCCGGATCCACGAAGGACTGATTTTTTCCAATCGCGATTCCAGAACCCTGCTCGATAAGCTGGCGGTCTTGCTGTTCTCCATCGCCAACTTTTTGGAACGCAAGATTCTGCTCGTAGCAGATGCCTACTACGCCAGCGGCAAGCTCATCGCTCAGCTGCTCTCCAACGGGCATCAACTCGTAACCCGGGCCAAAAGCAATGCCGTCGCTTACCTGCCTGTGCCCACCCCCCAGCATCGCCGACGGGGCAGGCCAAGGTTGTACGGGGAAAAGGTCCGTCTCAAGGAACTTGCTCAGGACCATGCCGCATTCACTTCAGTCCCCAGTCCTGTCTATGGGGAAAACAACGTGACCCTGCGCTACCGTTGCCTGGATCTGATCTGGCGCCCGGCGGCACGTATCGTGCGCTTCGTCATCGTATGCCATCCCCATCGCGGCACCATCTTCCTACTTTCCACCGACCTCACTTTGGCCCCACTCGAGATCCTTATGCTTTACGGTTACCGATTCAGAATCGAGCTCGGGTTCCGTCAGGCGGTTCACGTCCTCGGCGCTTATGCATATCACTTTTGGATGTGCGGAATGAAACCGCTCAAGCGCGGCGGCGGCGACCAGTATCTACATCGGACCAGCGATGCTTACCGCGCTGCGATCCGCCGCAAGATGGCCGCCTTTCACGTCCATGTCCAGCTGGGATGCATCGCTCAAGGGCTGCTTCAACACCTGTCGATCAACTATACCGCTGAAGTCTGGCTCTGTTTCAGAAGCTGGCTCCGCACCATGAATCCGGCACTCCCACCATCAGAACTGGTTGCCGCAAACGCCCTCCGGACGGCCATCCCAGGATTTTTCTCGTTTTCCCGATTGGACCCCAAACTGAAGAAAATCCTGGAGCAATAAAGGCGCTCCGATATTCATTTGAATTCACAGGAGATCGCAGCGTGATGGATACTGCGAACTCAGCACTGTCCAGTGTTCAGTAAATATACCAAATTTCTCGAATATAGATCGATGCTTGCAATTTCTCTGCGCCGCGATTCAGCCACTTTCACAGCAAAGCGTGCCTTATCATGGATTTATGGAGCATCGCACGGCCTTGTATGCCGCAGGCCACAGCGGGGCGTACTCGGTCCAATCCAGCACAATATTGCGCACGACATGGCTGGTCGCCCCAGCGTCTGCGTAGTTTGACCGAAATTGCGATCCAAGTGACAATCTGTGTGTCGGCCAAGCCAGTGTTCTTGGGCGAATCCGGCAGGATAAGGAGCTCGAAGCGTACTATGCCTCTCCTCGACAATTTGACCGACATGGCGAGTCGTACGAGGATTGCTCATCACCGGTAGCGAGTCAGCGCCGGCGACTCGTCTGCCGAGGTAGAGGGATTGATACGCATCAAATATGAGGGAAAAGTCCAAAAGCCTGCGGCTCCCCGACTGGTACCCCATAGGGCGAAAACCATGAAAAAAGTGGCCAATTTCAAGTGCGGCATTCGATGGAATTGGCGGGTATTTCAATGGTTTAAGAGACGGGCGGAAAACTGCAAAACCTTTAATGCGTCGGTTCGATCCCGACCCGCGCCTCCATTCCTTTTTACAACAGCCAGTCAGATCAAATTTTTAGCTGCTGTGGGGAGAGATTTATTTCACAGCTGTTCGCTCCGAATCGCTCTCGCCATTTCTCAATCGCTATGAATGCGGACGAAAAGTGAACCGACGACGCCCATCAGGCGAACACTCCAGACTCATGGTCTCATTTGAGTCAATCCAGCTCTGTTGTCGCTGACGACAGGGTTGGAAAGTTGTGGGTGAGGCATTGTAATTCCCTCCGGAAATCCTCAGTTTATGCAAAATCTCGAGCGGCCCGTCCCATATAATTATTTGCAACAACTTCAACATAGAACGCTCCTCTCATATATGCAATCTATCTATGACTCAGGAGACTAGCGCGGTGGATGTATGGTTCCTGGTGTGGTCGGATCGAGACGGAATGGGCCAAACCTGCTGTATAACAGCCCGACGCGGCTGACGTAATCAATTCTTCCGAAAGGACAGAGAGAAACGCTGCGATGTCGCCATGGGATCACTTGAACGCATTCTTTCCCACCGATCTCGGGCACTTCCGCCTGCTTGAGAGGCTTGGCGTTGGTGGCCATGGCACGGTCTATCTTGGTGAGCGACGTGAGGGGTTTTCGCAACGTGTTGCTATCAAGCTCCTGCACGCGACAGATCGGACTCCGTTCCGCGAGCAGCTTATGCTCGCATCGCTCGAGCACCCCAACATCGTTCGTCTGCTTGATCAAGGCACCCGCGATCACGGCCTACATTATCTTGTTATGGAGTACATCGCAGGCCCTTCCATCGATAAGTTCTGCGACATGAACCGCCTTTCTCTTGATGCGCGCATTAAGCTCGTAAGGAAGGTGATGGATGGAGTGAGCTTCGCCCACCGGCGTCTCATTGTGCACGCTGACTTGAAACCCTCGAACATTCTGGTCGATTCGAGCGGAGAGCCCAAGCTGCTGGACTTCGGGATTGCCACCCTGCTCGATGAAGATCCTGGTTCCGGAGTTCCGAGTTTCACCCCAGCATTCGCCAGCCCGGAGCAGCGTCGGCAGCAGTCTGTGACCATCGCCAGCGATGTGTATGCGCTTGGTGTGCTGTGCGCGCTTCTGCTGGCGGGCATTGTTCCGCCGACAGAACTGGACGGCAGCCTGCTGCCGGGCACTGAGCTGCTCGCACGTGCCGATGCCGCCGGTCTGAATAGAATTGCGGAAGAGCGGTCCACCAGTCCGGCCGCTCTACGCCGCGCAATCTCTGGAGATCTGGATGCGATCATCAGAAAGGCACTGCAGCCAAATCCTGAGGAACGTTACAACAGTGTAGAAGCGTTCAGCGACGATCTTCATGCCCACCTTGAGAGTCGCACAATCACGGTTCGGCACGCTAAGCTCATCGAGCGTCTCCAAAAGTGGATTCTGCGTCATTGGGCTCTAGCTGCTGCTGCCGTATTCGTCTCTGCAGCTATTCTGATCAGCGTTGCCGGCGTGACCGTGCAGATGGCGCGCGCCGAGTATCAGCGCCGTCTCGCCCAGGGCCGACTGCAGGAGTTGGTGCGACTGACCGCTGCGCTGGACGGCGAGTTGTATGCATCCGTCAAGTCGCTGCCACGATCCGGCGCGGCGCAACGCAGCCTTTTGGACAGCGCCACCCGCACCTTGGATAAGCTGGTAAACGGCGGCAGCGGCGACCCGGTTCTAAGCGTAGAGTTGGCTACCGAATATATCAAACTGGGGCGACTCGAGAAAGATTCGGGCATTCCGAATGACCACGAGCAACGCTCCCGTGCGCTGGTCGACGCTCGCAAAGCGATCTCCGTCCTGCAACAACTTCCTCAGAGAATTCAATCTTCTCCCGAAGTGGGAAGGCAGATCACGGAAGCGATCGCGCTCCGGCAGAGTGTGCTGTAAAGCCCTGCGTCAGTGAGGTGAGGATATTCAGCAACAAACTCGCTTTCACTGGGTCAGAGATCCGCCTGGGCGAGCAGCCACTTCCTCGTCGCGGTAATGCGATTGCCGGCTTTCATCTCGGGTGTCAGCGCAAGCCCTTCGGTCGCCGAAAGCTTTGCTCTAACGGCCTGGCCATCGAGGCTGTATGCGCGGGATAGCACCAGTAAATAACTGGCAGTCTTACGATGGTCCAGCTCGACGAGCCGTTCCGCATAACCGACAAGGAGTTTGGTATCACGCATGCTCGAAGGCTGTTCCAGCATGGCGGCGGTGACGTAATCGAGCGTCAGGATGGCCGCGCCCTTTTCAGAAGCCATTTTCTGCAATGTAGTGATGCCGGCGGCCACTGTCGCTGTAGCCTCAGATGACGGGGTCAGTCGATATTGCAGGTTGCCGAGAAATGCTTGGATTTTGGCTCGGTCGATGATCATGCGGGTATTGGCGGGGTCCGCTTGTAGCAGCCGCGAACGGATATCCAGCGATTGTTTGAAAAGCGCGACGGCTTTCGCCGCGTTGGTTCGCCAATCCCTCTGGTCGGGATTTAACAAGGGGTCGAGCATCTCGGCATAAATCTCTCCTTCATCGGAAAGGGCGAGAGCATACTTGAAGCGCACACTGGTGTCCGCGGCGTCGCTAGCTGCGTACGCGGCATAGGTCTCCCTCGCCTGCCTTATTGAATTAATGGACTCAGAAAATTCAAGGACTTCGGCCAGTCCTTGCCCCAGTTGAATGCGGCTGAACGCGTTGCTCAGTTTATTTTTGACGCTGGATCGATCCGCGTCAGAAAGTTCATCGTAATCGGCGATCGCCTCGCGATACTCCTCGATGGCTGCCTCCGGGCCGATCTCGGAGAGGACGTTGCCGATCTTGGTATGAAGCAGCATGATCGATCGTTTGGAGCGCCCGAAGGATGGATTGATGCTCAGAACACGCTGCGAGAGACCGAGACCCTTTCGATAGGCGGTAAGCGCCGCAGAATAGTCTCCGATGCTACTCATGCCTGGACTGCCCAACTCGTCTCCGAAGGAATTGCAGGCGCTGGCAGCCTCCGACAACTCGAGGACCGAGGCGTCGGGTCCGGCGGTCAGCAGGTCGTAGGCTTGCATCGCGTCGCGCATGGAGACTAACGCGTCTTGAGTCTTATCGATGCCGAAGAGCACCTCGCTGCGTGACTTTTCCGCCAGAGCAAGGGCCGCAAGCACATTACGATCGTCCGGCGCTTTGGCTCGCAGATTGCGGGCCAGACGTATTGCCTTGTCGAGCGACTGTAACGCGCCCTGTGGGTTTCCCTCGTTCAGTTGATATGCGTTGCCTTGTACGTTCCCAAGTTTCGTATACGCTTCCGCACTTTCCAATTGAAAGTGCGGATTTTGAGCGCTCTGATTAATCCCGTCCAGGTATGCCACGGCCTCGGCTACTGCTCGGCGCTGAGCATCGGTTGAGCCCGGAATATCCTGCAATTGTCCGAAATAATCGAATAGGAGAAAGTGTGCGAGTTTGCGCTCATCTTCGATGCCTGCCTCGGCTCGCTGCTGGTGGGCGCGCGCGATACGGCTCTCGCGCAACATCCATTCCAGCCCTACGCCAAGGACGATCAGCACTGCCGCAGCAACCAGGATGGGGTGACGATGGCGCAGCGAGAACCTGCTGATGCGGTAGCTCAGTGTTCCGCGCCTCGCTATCACCGGACGGCGTGTGAGCAACAGGCAGATGTCCGTTGCCATCTCTTCAGCACTGCGATAGCGCTCCGCAGGCTCGAAGCGGATCGCCTTCAGCGCGATCGCATCGAGATCCTTCCAGCTCAAGGTTCCTGAGGGAGGATCACCTTGACATCGCTCGCTGGGCGGCTCGATCCGAGCGGACTGCAATTGCTGAATGTGCTCGGCAATAGAAGCTGCCTCGACCGCCTGGGGCAGACTTCCTGCCAGCATCCAATACAGCATCATGCCCAGCGAATACACGTCCGCGGCAGTTGAAAGGCCTACGCCTTTGATGTGCTCCGGGCTGGCGTAGCGCAGTGTCATTGGGCGCATTCCAGCCTGGGTCATCTCCGAATTAATCTCAGCCTCAGGCCCCATCAGTTTCAGCGTGCCGAAATCGAGCAGCTTTACGATACCTTCCTTGGTCACCATAACGTTGCTCGGCTTCAAGTCGCGATGGAGGATCAGATTGCGATGCGTGTAGGCCACGGCGTCGAAAAGCTGCAACATCAGGCGCAGCTTCTCTTCAAGCGGAATCGCGGGATCCTTGCAAACCTCGTCGAAACGCCGGCCTTCGATGTATTCCATGACGACATATGGCGTTCCATCTTCGCTCATGCCGGCGTCAATCAGACACGAAATGTTCTTGTGTTGCAATCGGGCGAGCGCATCGCGCTCCCGGTGAAATTGATGCACTGCCGGTCCCGAACTCATCTCCCGCGCGATCAACTTGATGGCCACATTCTGGGTGAAACCGCCGCTGATCCGGCAACCTAGATAGACCACGCCCATTCCGCCACGGCCGAGCATTCGCTCGAGTCGGAACGCGCCCAGAACGCGCCCAATCCAGGGATCGAATCGCTCGCTCTCGGCGAGGTCCCTACGAAGTAAACCATGGTTCGGGTTCGCAGGTCCAGACGCCAGCAACTCCTCCACAGATGAGTTGGACTCCAGCATCTGGAACAACTCTGTCGCTAGTTCCGAGTCGTCTCCGCACCACTCGCGCACTCGGCCAGCCCGCTCATTCTCGGGATACTCCAGAGCGCGATGAAATAACTCTTCGAGTTGCTGCCAGCGGCTCTTGCTTCCGGCCACCTGTGGCATAGCTTAACCTCCGGTGATGAAACGAAGGTCGCGATTCAGATCCAGCATTTCTTTGTGCGTGTTCCCGGCCCAGGCAATCTCCTCTGATATAGCA
>Ga0206814_10363_pt1 | contig 9724 bp, 12 predicted proteins | sample Alteio_BWOrgCont_90_FD_152850 | JGI IMG/M metagenome (GOLD analysis project Ga0206814, IMG submission 152850) | Enriched cells from forest soil in Barre Woods Harvard Forest LTER site, Petersham, Massachusetts, United States -... | ecosystem: Environmental > Terrestrial > Soil > Temperate forest >...
ATGCAGGCGCATAACGGCAAGGGCGTCACCGAGGCGCTGGCCTTCAACGAAGTCTCGCTCTTACGCGAAACCCGCCAAGCCGCCAAGATCCGCATCCATGTCGATGGCAGGCCGCGCATCGCCGAGCTGATCTGCGACGGCGTGCTGGTGTCCACCCCCGCCGGTTCAACCGCCTATAATCTTTCCGCCCATGGCCCGATCCTGCCGATTGACGCCGATCTTCTGGCGCTCACCCCGATCAGCGCTTTCCGGCCGCGGCGCTGGCGCGGCGCGATCCTGCCGCACCGGGCCAAGGTGCGGTTCGAAATTCTGGAAAACCGCAAACGGCCAGTGAGCGCGGTGGCCGACGATTTCGAGGTGCGCGACGTGTCCGCCGTGGATGTCGCTGAGGACCGCAGCATCTCTATGACTATGCTCTATGATCGCGGCCACAGCCTGGATGAGCGCATCCTGGCCGAGCAGTTTAACGACTGATTAGGCTTTGGCTTCACCGGCCATTAACAGCCGTTAAGCTATCGTGCCCGTCTGACGGTGGGCGGGTATGGCGTATCAATTCGACAGGCTGAAAATTCTGGTGGTGGATGACAATGCGCATATGCGCAAGCTGGTCATCACCATCCTGCAGGCTTTCGGGGTGGCGCAGATCTTCGAGGCGGAGAATGGCGAGCGCGCCTGGAGCTCGCTGCGCGAACACAATCCCGATATCTGCGTGCTGGACTGGATGATGGAAGGCATGTCCGGCGTGGAACTGGCGCTGAAGATTCGCACCGATCCCCAGAGCCCCAACCCCTTTGTGCCGATGATCATGCTGACCGGCCACACCCATATCGACCAGGTCCGCCAGGCGCGCGATGCCGGCATCAATGAATTCATCGCCAAGCCGGTTTCGGTCAAGACCATGATGCAGCGACTGCAATCGGTGATCGAGAGTCCCAGGCCTTTTGTCCGCACCAAAGTCTATTTTGGCCCCTGCCGCCGCCGCCGTGGCGCCGAGGAGTATAAGGGTCCCGAACGGCGCGAAAAGAAGGAAGCGGCCGCGTAAGCCGCCAGGAGAGATCATGCCACGCGAACAACCCATCGAATTGTTCATGCCGCCCAATATGCTCAAGGCCAAGCTGGGCGGCGGCAGCGGCACGCCGGGGCTGGACCTGGCGGCGATCAAGCGCGCCGAGGCGGCGATGGAAGAATTAAAGAGCGAATTCGCGAGCTGGGCCGCCGATGACGTGGAAAAGCTGATGGCGGCACGCGCCCATTTCGCCAGGACGCCTGATGCGCAATCCCGCACGGCGTTGTTGCGCGCGGCACATGACATGAAAGGCCAGGCCGCGACCTTCGATTATCCCATGATCGCGCGGGTGGCGGGATCGCTGTCCAAGCTGATCGGCGAATTGCCGGAAAATCGCGATCTGCCGCTGGGCCTGGTGGATGCCCATGTCAGCGCCATTCATGTGATCTATCGCGACAAGGTGATGGACGCATCCAACAAGATGGCCGTGGCGCTGTCGGCGGAACTGGAAAAACAGGTCGCGGCTCTTTTGACGAGCTAACTCTTCGACAGCACGTCCAACAGGCCCGGTGTCAGCATCAAGGGCGAAGACGGCCCCTGTGAGGGCGCGTAGAAATCCCCGCCAGGCTGCCAATTCATCACACTGGCAAGCAGGCTTTCGATATTGGCGGAAGATGCGTCCGCCGCCTGATAGAGCGCGGTCTCGGCGGCGGGTTCGGCCACGCGCACCGGCGTATCCGCCGCGCCCGGCTGCTGCATCGCCCAGTCATAGACTTCGCGCACGCTTTTGGGCGAACCATCGCCATGAAAGAACACGCTCTTGTTGGCGGCGGCGGCATTCGGCAACAGCGAAGCGGCGCTGGCGCCCGGCTCGCTCTGATTGCTGCGGATCAGCTTGCAGGCGGCATCCGGCCCCAGGAAATGCGCGGCATAGAGTTCGCCGCCGCAGACATTGCGCCCCAGCGCGGCCTGCATGGTGGCGGCGGACTGTTTGGTATATTCGCCCGCCATCAAGGCGGAGATCTGCGGATTCTTCTTCAGCGCCATGATCGCCTGGCGGTCCTGGTCATTGGCGGTGCGGTAATGGCCGTCGCTGTCCACGCTGATGGCGTCGGCCATCGCGGACAACCCGTATTTGCCGCCATAGCTTTTCACCAGCCCCAGCCAGGTCTGATCCACGAACTGGAATAGGCCCGCCGCGGAAGACGTTGCCGATTGCGCCAGCGGCTTGAGGCTGGATTCCCGCATCGCGGTGCCCAGCAGGTAGTGGAAATCCGAACCGGTCTTGGCGGCGGCATCTTTCAGCGCACTGACAACGGTGGAGGCATCGGGGGTGGCGCCGATCTGCATAAGGGCAAGATCAGCGTTTATGGTTAATGAGACCTTACCAGCGCCAGACGCTGGGCCTTGAGCGTGGGATCGTAAGGCGCCGGCGGACTATGGCTCCAGACCGGGCCGGGCCAGGCCGGATCGCCAGGGGCGCGTCCCACCACATGCAGGTGCAACTGCGGCACCAGATTCCCCAGGGCGCCGATATTCAGCTTCGCCGCACCCGCCTGTTGAATGATCCGCCCTGCCCGCGCCGCTTCTTCCATCAACTGGCTGCGGTCTTCCGGCGAAAACTCCGTGATTTCGCTGACGCCGTCGCAGCGCGGAACAAGCACCAGCCAGAAATAGCGCCCATCTTCCATCAGGAGCACCCGGCAGAGCGGCCAGTCACAGACAAATTCGGTATCGGCGGCCAGCCGGGGATGTAGCTCGAAACTCATGCTTTCAATCGTCTTGGATCGAAAGCTGGAATTGGCGCGGCCTTGCCCATCAGCTGGGCGGTGACGCTTTGGGCGATAGCGGGAGCGAACAGGATGCCGTTGCGGAATTGGCCGCCAGCCAGCCATAGCCCGTCCACGGTGGTGGGACCGAGCAGCGGCAAGCCATCCGGCGCGCGGGGACGAAGTCCCGCCCATTGATCCACCAGTGCCCAATCCCCGACCGCGGGCAGCAGATTCTCCGCGCCGGCCCGTAAGGTGCGGGCAGCTTCCTCGGTGATCGCGGTGTCGAAACCCACCATCTCCGCCGTCGCCCCCACGAACAGGCGGCCATCGCGCGGCACCACATAAACGCCATGACCCCAGATCACCTGATCCGGCAGAGCGACGCCCGGCGGCGGCTCCAGCGCGATCATCTCGCCTTTGACCGGGGTGATGGGGGCCAATTCGGTTTCCAGCTGTCCGCTCCAGGCGCCCGCCGCCAGCACAAAGACATCGGCGTGATAGAGCCCGAAGGGGGTGTGGGCGATGGCGGCCCGGCCGTTCCGGCGCTCGATCCGCACCACCGCCTCATTGGTAAGTAGCCGGCCGCCGGCGCGCTGGAAGGCATAGGCCAGGGCCATGCCCAGCGCCCGGTTGTCCACCACCGCTTCCCTGGGCGACCACAGCGCGCCGGCCTGGGGACCGGTCACCAGCGGGGTCAGCGCCCGGACCTGGCCGGGGTCGAGCATGGAGAGGCCCGGCTCCGTGACCGCCTTGCGTGACAACCGGGCCAGCTCGGCTGCATCGGTGGCCACGATCAGCGCCCCCTTGCGGGCAAAGCCCACCACCCGGTCGCTGGCGGCTTCAACTTCTTCCGCAAATTCCGGCCACAGAGCATTGGATTGGCGCGCAAATTCGATTTCGGCGGCGTGAGCGTCCAGCAGCTCTGCTGTCACTGCAATCATTCCGGCCGCAGCCCAGCTGGCGCCGCCGCCCGGCTGGGACCGTTCCAGCACAATCACTTCGGCGCCCGCCTGGGCCAGCCGCCAGCCCACTCCAAGGCCCGCCACGCCCGCACCGATGATGACCACTTTCATAACCGCCCCTATAGCCGCAAACCGGCACGGCTGTAACCGGGGCCCGCGTCAGACGTATGGTTGGGGTGAGCAGGAGGATCGAGCATGGAAAAGGCACTTTTCGGCGCAGGCTGCTTCTGGGGGGTGGAGGATTTCTTCCGCCAGGTGCCGGGCGTGGCGGACGCCGTCAGCGGCTATGCCGGGGGCAGCATCCCGAGCCCCAGCTATAAGCAGGTCTGTCACGGCGACACCAATCACGCGGAAGTGGTGGAAGTCAGCTTCGACCCGGCCAAAGTGTCTTATGGCACGCTGGTGGACCTGTTCTTCAAGATGCACAACCCCACCACCCTCAACCGTCAGGGACCGGATTTCGGCACCCAGTACCGTTCGGTGATCTTCACCCACGGGCCTGAGCAGGCCAGGGTGGCGCGCGAAAGGCTGGAGGCGGTGAAGGCTTCAGGCCGCTGGAAGCAGCCGGTGGTGACCCAGATCGAACCCGCCCCCGCTTTCTGGAAGGCCGAGGATTATCACCAGCGCTATTTCCAGAAGCATGGCGGGCATTGTCATGTGAGCTATGCCGAGGTCGCCAACAGTTAATTCCCCTTGGCGTCCTTGACGTCAAAATTGACGCTGACCGAGCTGCCGTCGGACAGGGCCAGCGACACCGCCACCTTGCCGCCGATTTTCATCTTGGGCTGCTCACACATCAGGTGAAAACCCCCGGGGGTGAATTTGGCGTTGCTGCCGGCCGGCAGCGGCACCTTCTCCACCATGTCCATGCTGCTCATGCCGCCTTTGTTTTCGGATTCATGCAGCATCAGCATGCCGCAGGCCGGGGACGAGGCGCCGGTGATAGCCAGATCCTTCTTGCCACCATTATGGGCGGTGAAATAGCCGCCGGCCGGCAGATTGCCCGGCAACGAACGGAACCAGGCGTCCGACACCGTGACCGGCGCGGCGAGAGCCGGCGACGACGCCAGCAGCAGGCTAAGCAGGATTTTTTTCACGTTCGGCTTCCTCCTCATTCAGCCGCATGGTCACCAGCACCACAATCATGGCCGCGAAGCTGGTGAGGGTTCCGGGCAGCCATATGATTAAGCCACCATAATGCTGGTCGTTCAACGCCGTCATATCCATCACCCGGCCGCAAATGGTGTAGACCTGATAATAATCGGTCATGGACAAGGACAGGATGGCGCCCAGCACCATCTGGGGCAGCTCGATCACCAGGATCAAGGCGGCCCGGGCCAGGCTGGAAAGCCGGGCGGGCGGCTTGGGCCGGCTGTCCAGGATCAGCGACCAGAACATCACCCCGTTGATCGCCATGCTCCAGTTCATTAGCTGATAGAGCCTGGCATCCAGCATCACATAGGTATGGATGGCGGGGATCAGCCAGAAATAAAGCAGCCCTACAAACAGCATCGGCGCGATCACCGGATGCTGAAGCACATCGACCACGGCGCGTACCGGCCTGGCCGTGACCAGCGGTTTGAGGAAATCCGGCATGCCGGCATAGACCACCTCGCCGCTCATGCCGATGGCGATGGCGAACGCGCCGGCATGATGCAGCACGAAATGGGCCCAGCGATGGGCGAAGAAGAGATGCTGGGCGTAATAATCCACCCGCGTCTGCAGCACGATGTAAAAGGAAATCACCCCCGCGACGAAACATATTTGCCGCCATAGCGGCGGCGGATGCTTCACCCGCTTCAACCCGCGCGCGAACCAGGCCAGTGTGAGGGTCAGGACCAGGAATTCCGGCCAGTGAAATTCCCAAGGCAGGAAGACCGGCAGATGCGCAGGGTATCGCGCTGAAATCACATACAGCGTCGCGCCCAGCAGCAGCAGCGCCCCATACCAGAGCCAGGGCGTGTTGCGGGTCATGATCCCATCAGTCCGGCCAGATCGCCGCGGCCTTCTGCGATCAGCGCGTCCTTGACGCCTTCGACATCACCTGCGGGCCGGTTCTGGCTCAGCTTCCATTTGCCTTCGATGCCGGTGATGGAAAGCTTAAAGCCGACAATGGCCTTGAGCAGGGTCCGGATATAATCGGCGGGCGCTTCCTCCACCGTCCAGGGCCTCAGCCGGAAATGCTCATGCTCATGGCCCAGCGCGCCGACATGGGCGCGCAGCCATTCCGGATCGTCATGCAGCGTCAGCGTGCCGCGCACATGCACCGCGATGTAATTCCAGGTCGGCACGCCTTTGCCGGTTTGCGCCTTGCTGGGGTACCAGCTGGGACTGGTATAGAAATGCGGCCCCATGAAAATCGCCAGCGCGCTGGCGCCCGGCACAAGCGTCTCCCACACCGGATTGGCGCGGGCGAAATGACCGCTCAGCCTATCGCCTGTCAACAACAGAGGAATATGATTGGCCTCGACCGTCCCCTCGCCGCCGGTCACCAGAGTGGCGAACGCGATGTTGCGGATGGCGTCGCGCAACACCTCGACGCGCTCTTCCCGGAAATGGGCGGGGACATACATGGGATTCATTCTAAGCGCCTAGGAGAGGAGAACAAAAGCGTGATATGGACGCGCCATGCGCATGGCCGCCCTATTGGTTTTTCTGCTGTTGGCCGGATGCGGACGCTCCCCCTTCCATATGACCGGTATTTCCGGGGCGATGCCGCGGCTGGATTTTCGCATGACCCGGGTGGCCGATGGCATGCCGGTCACCGGCGCGGATTACCGGGGAAAAGTGGTGGCGCTTTATTTCGGCTACACCAATTGCCCCGATGTCTGCCCCACCACCCTGACCGATCTCAGCCACATGCTGGAACAGGTAAAAAGCTCCGATGTGCGGGTGCTGTTCGTCAGCGTGGACCCCAATCGCGACACGCCGGAAGCGTTGGCGCATTATACCTCGGCTTTCTCATCCCAGATTGACGGTTTGCGGGGCGGCGAAGAGGCGCTGGCCGATCTGGCGCGGCGTTATCGCGTCGCCTATTCGGTGGACCCTGCCCCGCCCTACACCGTGATGCATTCCAATGCGGTGTTCTTTTTCGACCGCGACGGCCGCGCGCGCCTGGTCACCACCGACACCAGCAATACTGCGGCGATGGCGGAGGATGTGGAACGATTATTGCGTAAATAGATCGCTAACTTTCATCGCGGTCATCATTCGATTTATAATTGCGCAAATCGCTCTGATCGAATTTGAAATCGTCATATATCTCTAGTTTTTTCATAATCGCTGGCAGCACTTGATGAATCAACCGCATGCCAACGAGTAGTTCATTCATGTAAATATCGGGATGAAGTCGCGTATCATTAAATCCCAAAGCCTCCGCCTCGGCTTCTTCGCAGAGTTCATCACCGCCCTTGTGAATCATATCCAACAATTCCACCCGTAACGGCACGCCGCCCTTAATCGCAGCATCCTTCACGACCGTGAGCCAGTTCTCGTAGTCTTTTTCTACTTCGTGTTTAAATCTGTGAAATTTTGGCGCAAAGGCGACGTCCACGGCAAGTTTAGTTGCGGCGAGATCCATTAAACATGGCTCGATATTGGCAGCGCTGGTTTCTAGCAAGCCGAGGTCATCATCGTCGACTAATTCTTCGATGTACGCGGCATAAAATCCGCAGACATCAGTGAAGGCCTTATAGATACCGCTGATCAGCGCGGTATATCGATTCTTCTCAATCTGCGCCCACGCAGCCTCAAATTGCCCCTCCGAATCCCCCTCCTCGTCATCGAAGCATGCCAATGCGCTTTGGAGATCGTCCGGGAACACGTTGGGAGGAGCGACACCCATTTTGTTTAGCGAATGAACAGTCGACCATGCCAACATATCTAGGTAGTCGGATTCTTCGAAGCGATACGTCTTGTATCCGGTTTCACTCCCATCGTTGGCGACCTCTGCCAAGCGGCGGAAAAGCTTACCCCAAAGTTCTGCGGCAGAGATCGATCCGGCCCACTCAACAACCGATGGGTCCAAATCCCCGATTCCGGTCAGTTTGCGAATTTTGCCTTCCATCTCGAAAGACATGTGCTCGCCATTTTTCCATTTGCTGATTTGGGTGGGCGACACACCTACCCGTACCGCTAGCTCCTTTTGGCTGCATTCCAGCATTTTCAAAGCCAGCTCTACGAAGGCTGCGCTGTCAGGCATGAACCTCTCCTATGAAGTAAATCGGTACTAATAATTACCTAAAATTTTCAACTAGACAATAAAATTTAGTAAATTCCATGAGGCGCGGGCCAAGTTTCTAGAATAACTCTGATGAAATAATGGCTTACCGGGATTATGGCGCAGTTCTCATCCACGAAGCAGACAAGAGCCGATTACGGCAAGGTGCGCTTGGCGGTGGCGATATGGAGCGGCTGCTCAACTGACCCAAATTGTCATGGCCCGGGAATCCGGGCCATCCAGGTAACACCGCACCGACTTCGCAATTTTTGCTGCGTTCGATTAGGACCATCCGCGTCTGATCCACCTGGGTGGCCCGCACTCCGGCGGGCCATGACACCGGCGTCAGATATGCAGCGCGATTCCGTCGGCCGCCAGCACCGCTTCATGCATCATCTCTGACAGGGTCGGATGCGGGAAGATGGTGTGCGCCAGTTCCTGGTCGGTCAGTTCGCCCGCCTTGGCGATCACATAGCCCTGGATCAGTTCGGTGACTTCCGCGCCCACCATATGCGCGCCCAGGAGTTCGCCGGTCTCGGCATCGAACACGGTCTTGACCATGCCATCCGCTTCGCCCAATGCAATCGCCTTGCCGTTGCCGATAAAGGGGAAGCGGCCGACCTTGATTTTCTTGCCTGTCTCTTTCGCCTTGGCTTCGGTGAGGCCGACACTGGCCACCTGCGGCCAGCAATAGGTGCAGCCCGGCACGTTTGACGTCTCCAGCGGATGGACGCCTTTCACCCCGGCGATCTTCTCGGCCACGATCACGCCTTCATGCATCGCCTTGTGCGCCAGCCAGGGCGCGCCCACCAGGTCGCCGATCGCCCAGACGCCCGGCACGCCGGTCTCGCCATATTTGCCCGCCACCACATGGGTGCGGTCCACCTTGATGCCGGCCTCTTCCAGACCGATATTCTCGACATTGCCGACAATGCCCATCGCCAGGATCACCCGGTCCACGGTGATGTCTTCGGTTTTGCCGTCCTTGGTCTTGAGCGTCGCGGTGACATTGTCCGCCCCCTTCTTCAGCGCCGTGACGGTGGTGCCAACCTTCAGCTTCATGCCCTGTTTGGTGAAGGCCTTGGCGGCGAAGGCGGAGATTTCCTCGTCTTCCACCGGCAGCACGCGATCCAGCACTTCCACCACGGTCACATCGGCGCCCAGGGTGCGATAGAAGCTGGCGAATTCGATGCCGATGGCGCCGGATCCCACCACCAGAAGCGATTTGGGGAAAGATGGCGGCACCATGGCTTCGCGATAGGTCCAGATCAGCAAGCCATCGGGCTCCAGCCCCGGAAGAGTGCGGGCCCGCGCGCCGGTCGCCAGCACGATATTCTTGGAGATGTATTCGGTGGTCTTGCCATCGTCGGTGACCGTCAGCTTGCCGCCCTTGCCCACCAGCTTGGCGCTGCCGGGGATCACAGTGATCTTGTGCTTCTTCATCAGGAAGCCGACGCCATTGGAAAGCTGCTGCGACACGGCGCGGGAGCGGGCGACGATCTTGGCGATGTCGAATTTGAAATTGTCGGCGGAGAATCCGAATTCCCCCAGCCGGTGCATCAAATGCCAGATTTCGGACGAGCGCAGCAGCGCCTTGGTGGGAATGCAGCCCCAGTTGAGGCAGATGCCGCCCAACCGGTCGCGCTCCACAACCGCGGTCTTCAGGCCCAACTGGGCGCAGCGAATGGCGCAGACATAGCCGCCGGGGCCGCCGCCCACCACAATCACGTCGAATGCTGTATCAGCCATGGGTTCGGCTCAAAGC
>Ga0206814_10393_pt1 | contig 9712 bp, 10 predicted proteins | sample Alteio_BWOrgCont_90_FD_152850 | JGI IMG/M metagenome (GOLD analysis project Ga0206814, IMG submission 152850) | Enriched cells from forest soil in Barre Woods Harvard Forest LTER site, Petersham, Massachusetts, United States -... | ecosystem: Environmental > Terrestrial > Soil > Temperate forest >...
GAGATGGCGGACGGCCATTTATGCGTGGCGCGGGTGGACGGTGAGATTGCAGTGCTGAGCAACATTTGTCCTCATAGCGAAGGGCCGCTGGGGCAGGGCATGATCGAGGATGGCAAAGTGGTCTGTCCGTTCCATGGGTGGGCCTTCGATGTGAAGACCGGCGTTACGGATCAGAGCTCGCAATTGAAGGCGCGGGTTTTCGAAGCGGAGGTCAAGGATGGGGCTCTGCTGGTGAGACCGCCGGAACCGGGCGTCTAAACGATGCATCCTGAGCGCACTGTCCCATAAGGTAGCGGAACACTTCGAGGCTTCCTTAATGTGTTCGGCTACCCTTTCACCATGGAGAGCTTCCTTTGCTCAGTACTTGACGATGGCGGCGAAGGAGTCTGGCTTGAGGCTGGCGCCGCCGACCAGGGCGCCGTCGATCTCAGCCTGGCAGAGCAGATCGCAGGCGTTTTCGGGCTTTACCGAGCCGCCGTAGAGGATGCGCACGGCCTCTGCAACCTCAGGGCCGAGCAGCTTGGCGACCTCCGCGCGAACGATCGAGTGGGCTTCCACGGCCATCTCGGGCGTGGCGGTTTTCCCGGTGCCGATGGCCCAGACGGGCTCGTAGGCGATGACGAGGGAAGCGGCGGCCTCGGTGGCGACGCCGGCGAAAGCACCGCGGAGCTGGGTGCGGAGGACTTCGGCGGTGCGGCCAGCTTCCCGGTCGGCGAGGACTTCGCCGATGCAAACGACGGGAACGATACCATGTTTTAGGGCGGTGTGGAGCTTCTTGTTGACGACTTCGTCGGTTTCGTTGAAGTACTGGCGGCGCTCGGAGTGGCCGATAAGGGTGTGCGTGGCGCCTACGGCTTTGAGCATGGCGGCGGAGGTTTCGCCGGTGTAGGCGCCTTCTTCGGCGAAGTGCATGTTTTGCAGACCGGCGGCCACACGCGATCCGGCGACTGCTTCAACGACCGTGGCCAGCGAAGTTACGGACGGAAACAGGGCGATTTCGTCGCGGGTGTGGCCGCCGACGAGGGGCAGAAAGGCATCGACGAAGGCCTGGGCTTCGGAGGGAGTTTTATACATCTTCCAATTGGCGGCGATGAGTGCTTTACGGGACATGATTGATCGGATTCCTCGCACTCAATTTTATCGGATTCGTGCCGTGCGCTGACAGTCACAGCCGGGAAGGCGAGCCGCCGATTATGTTGTTGACGCAGTTCCGATTTTCAGGAGTCGTCGAGAGGGAACAATTCCTTGTTGAGCAAGTCCCGGAGGAGGGAGCGATGCTGATCGTTCGTATGGACGCAATTGCAGTTGCAAAGCTGGTCAGCTTATCTAAGGTGTCCGAAGTTGGTGACCAACGGCCTCGTGCGGCCGTGAAGATCGTTCGTGTAAATGTTGACTGACTGATACTGGCGGCAACGTGACCACTCTAAGGGAATCATCGCCGTGGAGTGCCGGGGGGCGGATTCAATTCACCGTTTTCCCGTCAAGAAGGGAGCTCCTGGGCGGGGAAGAAATCGAAAGCGCCCGGGCCGATTTGCCGATCTTCCTGGATTGGGAGGGAAGGCGGCTCGCCTTGTTGGCGTAGAAATTTGCCGATCTCGTGGAACGAGAATGCACCGAGTCCGAATGAGTCGCGGAAGGCGGCCATCAAATCGATGAATTTGGGATAGATGAGCAGATCCGCGTGGCTGAAGGCGCCGAAAGGGCTCACCTTTTGCAGGTTGCACAGATAATGTTCTATGCGCAGATCGTAGACCGGGTAGGCCGCGGGATTGTGCTGGCTGCAGTACTTTGTGGCGAAGGAGTAAAGGTTGTAGTGCTTGCCCTGGATATCGACTTTCGCGATCTGGGAAACAACCTCGGGGAAGCCGGCGGCCAGTGCGGTGTCGATCTTCGGAATGTCGGTGTGGATGTGGCGGGCGACGGCATCGACGGCGAAGATGTGGGTGTGATGGAGCGCGTTGACGGCGACGACTTTGAGCAGGATATGGCGGGGGTCGCTGTTACTTGGGTACTGGCGGATTAGCTCTTCGAGAGAACGCTCGACCAACTCATTCTCGCGGTCGTACCTTTCGCAAGCGGCCTTGACTCGTTCTGTGCTTGGTTTCTCAACGGCTGGATTCATTGCGGCCATTCCTTGTTTGCCCGGTTCACGCGGGGATCCGAGTGAAGTCTTCGGTTGGGCGCAATTCTACACTGCGAGGCTTGTCAACGATCGGATCAGCCTTGTGCAATGCCGAGGGATCAAGCAGCCGAGGGGCCGGAAGGCCCCTCGGAGGAAGTGTCATCGGGGGTTTCGATACCACGTCTGAAGCCTTGCCCGACCAAATGCGCTGTAGGCCTACTTTTCTGTGAGGGCCTCGACGCCGGGGAGCTTTTTGCCTTCCAGGAACTCCAGGCTGGCGCCGCCGCCGGTGCTGATGTGGGTAATTTTGTCGGCGACTCCGGCCTGGTTGATGGCGCTGACAGAATCGCCGCCGCCGATGATGCTGGTGGCTGCAATGTTGGCTGCTACCGCTTCGGCGATGGCGTTGGTGCCGATGGCGAAGGCGGGGAACTCAAAGACGCCTGCAGGGCCATTCCATAGGATGGTCTTGGCTTCGGAGACGACCTCGGTGATGAGGGCGACGGTTTTCGGGCCGATGTCGAGGCCTTGCCAGTCTGCGGGGAAGTTCTTGGAGGACTCCCAAGGCTGGGTTTTGGCATCGGGGGCGAAGCTGTCGGCGAGGATGTTGTCGACGGGAAGCAGAAGTTTGACGCCGTTCTTTTTGGCTTTGGCAAGAGCTTCCCTGGCGATGTCGATCTTGTCTTCTTCTACGAGGGACTTGCCCGTGGTGACGCCAAGAGCGCGCTGGAAGGTGTAGGCCATGCCGCCTACAATGACCAGCGTGTCTACCTTGTCGAGCAGGTTGTCGATGACGTCAATCTTGCCGGAGATTTTGCTGCCGCCGATGATCGCTACGAAGGGCTTTTCGGGGGATTCGAGAGCTTTGCCGAGGTAGGTCAGTTCCTTTTCCATGAGCAGGCCCGCGGCGGCTGGCTTCAGGAAGTGCGTGATGCCTTCGGTGGAGGCGTGTGCGCGATGGGCGCTTCCGAAGGCGTCGTTGACGTAGAGCTCGGCCAGTCCAGCAAGCTGCTTGCTGAAGGCTGGATCGTTGGCTTCCTCCGCGGGGTGGAAGCGCAGGTTTTCGAGAAGCAGAACCTGGCCGGATTCGAGATTGCCGGCGAGCTCGCTGGCGATTTCGCCAACGCAGTCGGGAGAGAAACCGACGTTGACGTCGAGGCTAACCTCTTCGTCGAGCAGTTCGCGGAGACGGTCGACAACTGGGCGCAGCGAGTACTTCGGATTGGGCTTGCCTTTGGGGCGGCCGAGGTGCGAGGCGAGGATGACCTTGGCATGATGGCGCAGCGCATATTCAATGGTGGGCAGCGTGGCGCGGATGCGGGTGTCATCGGTGAGGGCGGTACCGTCTTCGGTGAGGGGGACGTTGAAATCGACGCGGATGAAGACGTGCTTGTCCTCAAGATGGAGGTCGCGGATGGAGAGCTTGGGCATTTTTTACTGACCTTCTGCGGCGAGAATCAATCCTGCGGAAGGACCGCGTCGAATTCGATTTCCACACGCCATTTGGGATTGAGAAGTTGAGCCACAACGACCATCGTAGCTGCTGGGCGGACCTGCGCGAAATATTCACCGTGGACTCGGCCTACGGCTTCCCAGTCTTCGACATGGGTTAGGTACATGCGGGTGCGGACTACGTCGTTCAAGGATGAGCCGGCGCGCTGAAGGACTTCGGCGGCGATTTCAAAGATGCGGCGGGTCTGGGTCGCAACGTCGGCTTCGTCAGCGCCTACGGGGCCCGTTCCGGAGACGTGGATGGCGTTGTCGATCTGCACGGCCCGGGAGAAACCGATGATGGGCTCGTAAGGGGATGTGCCGGAGAGGTTCTGGCGCATGGATTTTGCTCGATGGGGAAGTCCGACAGAACTTTGCAGTATCCCATCCTTGCCTCACAGCATGAGTCAAGGATGGGGCACCCAATTTGTTGTCTGGTTGAGGAAGGCAAAAGCAGATCTTTCGCTTCCCTCAGGATGACAATGCGTGTTGACTTAGAGGCCTTTGCTGACCAGGAAGCCGATCAGGTCGACTACGCGGTTGGAGTAGCCCCACTCGTTGTCGTACCAGCTCAGCACCTTGACGCTGTTGCCGACGACTTTGGTGAGCGGCGCATCGACGATCGAGGAGAGCTTGTTGCCCTTGAAGTCGGAGCTGACCAGCTCACCCTCTTCGAAGCCCAGGATGCCCTTGAGTTCGCCTTCGCTGGCGGCTTTGAGGGCGGCGTTGATTTCCTTGACGGTGGTTGGCTTTTCGCTGACAAAGGTTAGATCCACGATGGAGACGTTGGGAGTAGGAACGCGCATGGAAAAGCCGTCCAGCTTGCCGTCGGTCTCAGGGATGACCAGCTTGAGGGCCTTGGCGGCGCCGGTGGAACTGGGAATCATGTTGATGGCGGCGGCGCGGGCGCGGCGCAGGTCCTTGTGCGGGAAGTCGAGGATGACCTGGTCGTTGGTGTAGCTGTGGATGGTGGTCATGATGCCGCTGACGATGCCGAAGTTTTCGATGAGGACCTTGACGACCGGCGCCAGGCAGTTGGTGGTGCAGCTGGCGTTGGAGATGACATTGTGCGCGGCCGGATCGTACTTGTCCTGATTGACGCCGAGGACCAGGGTTACGTCTTCATTCGTGGCCGGGGCAGAGATGATGACCTTCTTCACGGTCGCCCCGAGGTGAGCCTTGGACTTGGTGGCGTCAGTGAAGTGGCCGGTCGATTCGACGACGATCTGCGCGCCAGTAGAGGCCCAGTCGAGCTTGGCGGGGTCGCGCTCGGCAAAGACCTTGATCCTCTTGCCATCAACGGAGATGAAGTCTTCGCCGGCTACTACGTCATTGGTGATGTTGCCAAGGATCGAGTCGTGCTTGAGAAGATGAGCTAGGATAGCGGGACTGGTGAGGTCGTTGACGGCAACGAAATCGATATCAGGGTTACCGAGAGCTGCGCGAAAGACGTTTCGGCCAATGCGGCCGAAGCCGTTTATGCCAACCTTGACTGCCATGTTGTATCTCTCCTTGAAGTGTCTACGATTTGCATTTAGGTTCAGAAAAACGAATCAAACAACAGTCGCTTGGATCTCCGGCATAAGCAGAATCGGTACCCGGCGCGGCCTTCCACCAAACTCACCAGACTACCACTGTTGTCAACAAGAACAAAATGAAAAACTGCCGGGTCGCGGGCCGGTTTGGAACTGATGCTGGGATGAAGGTTCTCGCGTGAAAGTTGGGGGTAACCGGAGGTGCACACTTTGATGGGCACCGGATAAGTATGATAACGATGGGTGTGATAATCGAAAATTGAGGCGGATGTTGCCGAAAGCATGAGAAGACGTTCAAAACGAGAGCCCAATACTTCAGAGTCGACCGGAAAGATCGGTCACGAGCTGCCATCCAACCAGCCGCGCCCATTGGTGCCTAATTATCCCGAGGACTTGCCGTCCAGGCCTGCCCCCGCGCCTGGCGGCCAGACGAAGCCCGAGTTTCGACAGGAATCGAAACCCGCGGCCAGGCCGCATGTGCCTCGTCACGCGCCTGCTGCGCCATCTTATGCTGACGAAGACGCCGGCACGGGGCGTCTGGAGCTGGAAACGCAGCCTGACTTGCCTTCGCTGCCGCCGCAGGAGAATGAGGCTGTCGGTCGCACGCCTCAGGACCCCAAGGGCTTTGTTGTCCTGACCATTGGCCTGCCAGGATCGGGGAAGACGACTTGGTACAAGCGGCGCGGGGTGACTCCGCTGTCAAGCGATATGCTGCGGACCATTTTGTTTGACGACATTACCGAACAGCGCTATCAGGGGCTGGTGTTTTCGACGCTGCGCTCGCTGCTGCGGGCGCGGCTGATTGCGCGGATGCCGTGGAATTATGTCGACGCGACGAATCTTTCGCCGCACGAGCGCCGCCAATGGATCAAGATGGCCAGGAGCTTCGGGTACGAGGTGCAGGCGGTCTTCTTCGATGTTCCGCTGGAGGTCTGTCTGGAGCGGAATCGCAAGCGCGACCGGCCGGTGGGCGATGATGTGATGCACAAGATGGCGGAGAGACTGAAGCCGCCTGCGTTCGATGAGGGGTTCAGCAAGATTACTGTGGTTCGCGTCAAGAGCACGGCCTGAAGACAACGAAAAGGATAAGCTTCGAATGAGTACTTCTCCTGCGCCTGCCCCTTACGTTGAGCCGTGGCTGCGTGGAACCCATTCCGATCTTCCGGCTGTCGGCAGGGCAGTCCTTCATGCGCTGGAACTTGGCTTGGATGATCTGGCGAAGTGGACTGCTGGGCTTTCCGACGCGGAGGTTCACGCGCAGCCGCTGGGACTGCCTGCGGTGGCCTTTCATTTGCGCCATATTGCCCGTAGCGTGGATCGGATTCTAGGCTATGCCGAGGGAAATCAGCTTACGGCTGATCAGTTGACGGCGCTCAAGGCGGAACAGATTGGGGACGAGACTCTGGCGGAGCTGATGGCCGAGGTTGAGGTTTCTTTCAGCAATGCCTCCGAGCGGGTGCGAGTGCTGGCGGCGGCGGATTTCGATACTTTTCGCGGCGTGGGACGCAAGCGGTTGCCAACCAGCATTGGCGGGGCGCTGATTCATGTGGCCGACCACACGCAACGGCATGTGGGCCAGGTGGTGACTACGGCCAAAGTGCTGGTGGCGCTGCGACAGTAGCCGGGCAATCCACGCGTCCCGTTTGCACCGAGAAATGCGTTCCGCTCTGTATCTTCACTGAAAAATCATCGGCCACCAATTCCCGTCGGCGGCATCTTAGTAGTGAGAACGAATCACAGATTGCCTGGAGGCACTATGAAGCCCCGTGGATTCACCCAGCCACTCTATATTCTGCCCTTCGATCATCGCGGCTCCTTTGAAACCAAGATGTTTGGCTGGCATGAGCCGCTTACGGCGCAGCAAACGGCAGAGATTGCCGCGGCCAAGCGGGTGATTTACGACGGTTTTCAAAAGGCCATTGCTGACGGCGTGGACAAGGCCAAGGCGGCCATCCTGGTGGATGAACAGTTTGGGGCAGCAATCCTGCGCGACGCTGCGGCGCAGGGGTTTCACTTTGCGATGGCTGCGGAGAAGAGCGGTCAGGAAGAGTTCGATTTCCAGTATGGCGAGCAGTTCGCCGAGCACATCGAGGCCTTCAGGCCGACCTTCAGCAAAGTGCTGGTGCGGTATAACCCCGAGGGGTATCCGCCGCTCAATAAGGAGCAGGGGGCGCGCCTGAAGCGGCTCTCGGATTATTTGCAGAAGGCTGGACGAGCCCTGTTCATGTTCGAGCTGCTGGTGCCCGCGGAGCGGCAGCAGCTTGAAAAGTTCAACGGCGACAAGAAGGCTTACGATCTGGAGCTGCGGCCGCAGTTGATGGTGCGAGCCATTGAGGAGTTGCAAGAGGCGGGCGTCGAGCCGGATGTATGGAAGATTGAGGGCCTCGACGCGCAAGAGGATTGCAAGAAGATCGTGAAGACCGCGCGCCGCAATGGCCGGGATAACGTCAGTTGCATCATTCTGGGCCGCGGCGAGGATGACGCGAAGGTGCGCGAGTGGCTGACGACGGCTGCCTCGGTGAAGGGTTTTATCGGATTCGCTGTGGGGCGGACGGACTTCTGGGATCCTCTGGTGAATATGCGGGCGGGGAAGATCACGCGCGATGAGGCCATTGCGGAGATGGCCAAGCGCTACCGGGAGTTTGTGGATTTGTTTGAGAGCGCGAAGGGCCATGGATCGGTGGCCTGAAGCGGATGGATTTCGAATTCGTGAACCAAGGAATTATCGATGCCGGGGATTTCGAGTTAATCCAATTCGCTCCAACGCCGCCGGATATGAGCCGTGGACTGGTTCCCTCCTATGATTTTCGAATGCGAGTGAATGGTTCCGACTTAGTTGGCCAGATCAATTTGCGGGTCGGTCAGAACGATCACATCAAGTTATACGCTGGGAACCTGGGGTACAAAGTCGACTTGCAATATCGCGGCAGACGGCTCGCCGCGCGCGCTATAGGACATCTGCTGCCGCTCGCGAGACACCACGGCATGACTGAGCTGTGGATTTGCTGCAATCCGGAAAACGTGGCTTCGAGGAGGACCTGTGAACTGGTCGGGGCGGAACTGATGGAAATCATCAAAGTGCCACCGAAAACGGATCTGTATGCTCGCGGAGATCGATTGAATTGCCGTTATCTTCTACGTCTCTGAGAGTATCGGGCTTATCTGATTGAATCAGACCTATTCGTTAACCAGCGATTCGACGATGTGGCCCATCTTTTCATGCTTGGTTCTCAGGTATTTTTCGAAGGATTCCTGTGGGACCACTTCGGCCGAGACGCGCTCGACTACCGCGATGCCGCCGGATTCGAGAGCAGCTACTTTCTCTGGATTGTTGGTGATCAGGCGTACGGTTGAGACGCCCAGCAGCTTAAGGACTTCGGCGGGAAGTTCGAATTCGCGGCAGTCGGCGGCGAAGCCCAGCTCCTCGTTGGCTTCTACGGTGTCGCGGCCATGGTCCTGGAGCTCGTAGGCGCGCAGCTTGGCCATCAGGCCAATGCCGCGGCCCTCCTGTTGTTCGTAAAGCAAAATCCCCGCACCTTCCTGGCTGATCTTGCTCAAGGCCAGCTCGAGTTGGAGACGACAGTCGCAGCGCAGTGAACCGAAGACGTCGCCGGTGAGGCATTGCGAATGAATGCGGACCAGGGGCGGCGCAGAGTGTATGTCGCCCATCACCAGGGCGACCAGGCCTTCGACGCGCTTCCCATGCCTCACGGACTCTTCGCAGCAGGGGCGCGGAGCGGGCAGGTATCCTTCGAAGCCCAGAATGCGGAAGTGTCCCCAGCGGGTGGGGAAGTCGGCATCGGCTATTTTCTCGACTCGTTCAAAACTCATGCTCTATTTTACGGCCTCGCTGCAAAGTAGTATTCCGTTCAATCTGCGTATTGGATGTTTGAAACTCAAACAGGATGCAGCAGGGCGCGATACATTGAAAGCGTGGTAGATGACAAACTCATTCTGATCACCCTGCTGGTGAAGCTGGGCGTGGCGGCTTCGGTTTCGAGCGCGCTGGCCCGGTCTCGCACCTTTCAGCGGCTCCTTTTCGCGGAGCGTCGGCGGCCTCGGCAGACGCTTGAGCTGCTGGCGTTTTTTCTGGTGCCGCTGACCCTGGGGGTTTGGGTGCGGCTCAATGTGTTGAACTTTCAGGCGGCCGACATTTCGTTCGAGACGGTGATTCTTCTGGGATTGATCCTGGGTCCGGGCTGGGCGATGCTGAGCGCGCTGGTGCTCGCGCTTCCGGCGGAGCTCCGGCACGAGTATCTGTCGGCTCCAGTTCTTTGCGCGGTGGGGCTTATCTCGGGAGTCTTTGGCGCGTGGGTGGAGAAGGATGAAGTCTGGTCGTTTACGCCGTTTGTGGATTTGAGCATCTACCGCTGGGTGCGGCGCAACCTGCGCAAGCCGAAATTCGATCGGCAGATTCTGTTGCTGGTGCTGATTACCGGCATGGAAATGGTCCATGTGTGGCTTTCGAGCGAGTATCCTCACCGGCTCTTTGCGCTTGACTCGGAGTCGAATTTACTGCAGGTTCTGGTGTGGCTGTGCGCGCCTATGGTCGTCGGTATCATGC
>Ga0206814_10394_pt1 | contig 9695 bp, 10 predicted proteins | sample Alteio_BWOrgCont_90_FD_152850 | JGI IMG/M metagenome (GOLD analysis project Ga0206814, IMG submission 152850) | Enriched cells from forest soil in Barre Woods Harvard Forest LTER site, Petersham, Massachusetts, United States -... | ecosystem: Environmental > Terrestrial > Soil > Temperate forest >...
GCCAGCAATTGTTGTTGTCGAGGACCAGAACATGGCGATCGCCGTTACCCGGATTGGGGTAGCCTTCAATGTTGGCATTGGCAGGAATCGGCATGGGGCCGGGGTCGCTTTCGTCGCCATAAGCATTGAAGAGGATGTTCACGGGGGCTTCGGAAGAGTCAACGATCGAATAGGGAATGCCCATGAAACTGCCCTGATATTCGCCTGAGCCAAAGTCGGGATGGAGCGGGATGGTGGCGCCGATGAAATTGATGTAGGAATCGGAATTAGGATCGGCCGCGGCGGCGGAGATGTTCTGGTTCCAGGCGTTGCCGGCGGGGAAGGGACGGAAGCCGTTGAGGCTTGCGCCCGCGCCGGTTGCCATGCCGCTGCAGGCACTGGCTGGCGCGGCCGAGGCGACCTCGAGATTGATACTGGACGAACTGCTCTGGCCGGGATTGGGATTGCTGACTGAGACGGCGAACAAGCCGACGCTGCTCGCGGTGCCGATGGCGGTGAGTTGCGTAGACGAGACGAAGGTTGTGGTGAGCGGAACGCCAGCGAGAAGGACTTGAGAGCCGCTTAGAAATTTGCTGCCGGTGACCGTGAGGCTGAATGCGCCGACATCAATGGAAGCGGGGTTGATGGAGCTGAGCGCCGGAGTAGGGTTGAGTAAGGTGACGGTGCTTGAGCCACTGGCAGTAGAATCGGCAGAACTCATGGCTTCGATCGTGACGGTATTCGGATTGGGAAGAGTCAGAGGAGCGATGTAGTTGCCGGAAGCGGTGACCGTTCCGCTTCGAGAGTTGCCGCCGGCCACGTTGTCGACGGACCAGGTGACGGACGAGTTCGCGGTCCCTGTAACGGTGGCGGCGAACTGTTGAGAACTGCCGGCGCGCACGCTGGCGGTATTCGGAGTGACAGAAACGCTGATGGAGCCGGAGGCGGGAGGGTTGGGCGGAGAGGGAGAGGTGTGCGAACCGGAGACCCGGGCGCAGCCGGTTTGCAACGCGGCAAAAATGCTGAGAAGAATCAAGAATTTGCGCTGCAAAGAGAAGCCTCCCTGAGAAAGCGGCCGGAGAATGCCGTGGAATCGATTTGGCGAACCTAGACCCCTCTAAACAAGAATTATGAGAGATAGAGCGCACGGAAACGACTGGCCGACGGTACAAATTAAGGACAGTGAGCGGCGCCAGAACTGCGGCAAGGAGCCGAGACAAGAGCGGTTTTTGTGATATGGTGCGCGCCAGACTCCTCTTCCGCACGGCAAATTCGTGACCTGGAAGGAATCAAAAGGAACAAGTACCTGACGGAATTTGACAAGTGCTCACGTCGAGCCTCACGGGGGCAGCGCAGATTCCAGGCCCTGCCTTGCGAGTCCGCGTGTACCTCCTCATGAGGTGGGAGCAATGAGATACGACTTTCTTGTGGAGACTTACGAAACGGAGCGGGTGAAAGTGGTCAGCGTGTGGAGCGAGTTCCGCGACGAGGACTTGGCCTTCCGGCCTAACGCGAAGGATTCGCGGGGTCGCAGCGTCAGGGAACAGATGATTCACCAGTGCGTGAGCGAAGATCTGTGGCTGCGCACGATGCTCGGGATCGACATTGGCGAGCCGCCTTTGCCAGCCGAAGAGACGCGGCTGGAATTCATGAAACGATACACGGAACACAGCGGCAGGCGGTCAGGCCAGTTGCGGGCGAAGGATGAAGCATGGTGGGAAGGCGAAACGACGTTCTTTGACGTGAAGCGCTCTCGCGCATGGGTGATGATGCGGCGAATTGCGCATACGGCCCATCACCGCGGACAGCAGATGGCCATGCTGAGGATGCTCGGGCACGATTTACACAGTAATTATGGGCCCACGGCGGACACCGGAGGGCTTATGCAGAATCACGCACCGACGATTTACGCTTACGCGAACCTCGAGACGCTACTGGAAAGCGAGGCTGGCGGAGGACACAAGAAGCCGTTGCCGGGAGCTGGCAGCAAGGCCGTGACGGAGCGCCCGTAGCAAAATCGGCGCGGGCGCCCCTCGCGAGCGTGGTGTTACGGCCTGGTGATAATGCCGCAGGCAATGCGCGCCGGGGCGGCCGTTCCCGTGCCCCCTGTTACCGCGTGAATGACTATCGCGGTTCCTCCATTGCTGAAGACGGAGTGGTCATCGTCGCCCAGGGTTACGTTGGGCGCGATTACGGCGACGTGGGCGGTGCCATCGGCCCCTACGATGAGCGAGAAATTCGGGATGTCGCCCGCTGGGGCGCCGTCATGGTTATGCTCAGCACCGCCGGGATTGAAATGCGGGCCGGCGGTTTTGAAGTCGGGAGGGTCGCATTTTGCGACTTGATGGATGTGGATGGAATGTTCGCCAGGCGGAAGATTCTTGATGTCGAGCGTGATTTTGACGCCCTTTGGCGAGCTAGTGAGCTGTGCTGAGCCCACGGTCTGGCCATCGGCATTCTTGAATTCGACGGCCACCGGCTTGGAAGCGGAGCGGCTGTGAGAATCCTGGGCCTTGGCGGGGGATGCTAAGGCGAAGAGCAGACAGACCCCACAAACGATTGCTCTCATCGGGATTTCCTCTCTGTTTTTGCGTTTCGAATAGTCTCGGGACACTGCCGAGGCAGTACCCAACTACTCTAACTCGGCTGACCTGAAGGGTATTCCACGCCGTAGGCGATGCTGTAGCCATTTAGATACGTACCACATGGAAAGAAATCGCTCAGGCAAACAACGGGCGGAATCAGGGACAAGTGGACGAAAAAATTACGGCGAGCGAGCTCTGGAATTCCGAGAGCCCGGGAATCAGTCGTTTCGATAAAGCTCCGGATACTCCTTCTTCAAGCTGGTGAGTTTGGGCTGGTCGTTGATCATGATGTAGGGTTCGTAGGGGTGGTGCTTGAGGTAGTCCTGGTGATAGGCCTCGGCGGTGTAAAAGGCTTCCAGCGGAACGACTTGCGTGACGATGGGCTGGGAATAGATTTTTGCGGCATTAAGCTGGGCGATGTAGGCTTCGGCGATTTTCTTTTGCTGATCGTTTGCATAGAAGATCGAGGAACGGTATTGCGAGCCGTAGTCGGGGCCCTGACGATTGAGCTCGGTGGGATTGTGGCCGACGGAAAAAAAGATCATGAGGATTTGGCCGTAAGAAATTTTCGAAGGGTCGAAGATGACCTTCACGGATTCGGCGTGGCCGGTTTCGCCGGTGCTGACTTCTTCATAGCGGGCGGTCTTGGCGGCGCCCCCGGAGTAGCCGGAAGTTGCTGAAGCCACGCCTTTTAGGTGTTGAAAGACGGCTTGTATTCCCCAGAAGCATCCGCCGGAAAGAACGGCACTCTCTTGCGCTTCGGCCGCCGCTAGCGGAGCGTCGACGGCAGGCTTCGGGAATGCGGCTTTCGTGTTGGCGCGGCCGTCATTGGGCTTGGCTGTGGCCCAGGCCAGGACGCCGATCCCGGCGCAGATCAAAACAGCAATCAGAAGAGCACGCATGAGGAGAACTCCCAAAACAGCTTTCCACTAGAGTATACGCGGACTGCCGGAGGTTGGATGTTTAGCGAGCTCGGTGCGTTGCAGGAGGGAATCAGCGGGCGGCGCCCGAGTTCTGTCGGAATGATCCGAGAGATTCAGGCTTGGAACGGAACGCCAGTACGAGGCATGATACCGAGGCCTGAAAAAACGGACTGAGGAGGGTTTCATGAAATTGCGTTTTCGCGCTGTTTCCGCATCGGCCAGCCTTCTAATTTTATCCGCCATCTTACCCGCACTACTTTGCGGGCAGATCACGCATGGGCAGAAGCCGGAGCTTCCGGCTCCTTATTCGACGAAGTCTGCGGGCAACGGCCCGCATAACGAAGCGCCCCCTCCGGGTTTTCTTCCCACCGTGCCGCAAGGGTTCCGCATCAACGTATTCGCTTCGGACTTCAAGGTGCCGCGCTGGCTTGCGGTGGCGCCGAATGGGGATATTTTTCTGGCGGAGACGGGAGCAAACCAAATCGACGTGATGCGCGATCCGCAGAACACGGGGGGGGGCGAAGGAGCGGGAAATATTCGCCACTGGAACCAGGCGCGTGTTCGGCATCGCTTTCAAGGACGACTACGTCTACGTGGGCGACACCAATGAACTGGTGCGATTCCGTTATGACCCCAAGACATCGAAACGCCTGGGCGAAGCCGAGCCTTTGATGAAACTGCCAACGGGCGGCCACGAAACGCGTTCGGTGGCCATCGCGCCGGACGGCAAACATGTATTTGTCAGCGTCGGTTCGGGCTCCAACATTGGCGTCGGGGAGGATCCGATTCGCGCGGCTGTCACGATTTGCGACCTCGACGGGAAGAATCCGCGGCTGTACGGCACTGGACTGCGGAATGCGGTGGGATTGGCGATCGAGCCGGTTACCGGAGCGGTTTGGGTGAGCGTAAACGAGCGCGACGAGTTGGGTGACAATCTGCCGCCCGATTATTTTACTTCGGTGAAAGACGGCGGATTTTATGGCTGGCCGTACAGCTATATCGGGAGCAATGTCGATGACCGTGTGAAGCCGCAGAAGCCGGAGCTTGTGGCGAAGGCGATTATCCCCGATGTGCTGCTGGGGGCGCACGTCGCGCCGCTGCAGTTTGCGTTTTATACCGGGAAACAGTTTCCTCAGAGCTATTGGGGCGGGGCATTTATTGCAGAGCACGGTTCGTGGAACCGGGCCACACGCGCGGGATATCAGATTGCCTTTGTGGCGTTCAAGGATGGTCAGCCTTCGGCGGATCCAGTGCCTTTCCTGACTGGGCTGGTGCCTGATCCCAAGGGACGGGATGTGTCCGGCAGACCGGTGGGAGTGGCCGTTGCGCCGGACGGGTCGCTGCTCGTCGCGGACGATGGCGCGGGGAAGATTTACCGCATCTCGGTTGCCAAATAGCACGTGGCCCAGGCTGCCGGGAGCGCCACGCTTTAGAGGCATTTATCCAGTAATTTAAGAAACGCAACGGTACATAGGAAGCCCTTTCCGGGCAGGTGCGGCGCTTGACCGATTATTAAAGAATGTTAATGTGGGGATGGAACTTCCTGAGTTACCGTTCAAGGCTTATGCAACCAGCACAGCTTGATTTGGAAAAACTGTCGGCTTCGAATGGCAGCAACCTTGTGACCCGGCTTAGCGGAAAGCTGAGTCTCGAGACGGTTCATAACTTCATCCAGACAATGCGGCCCGAGCCTGCGGCGCACCTGGTACTCGACATGAGCGGAGTGTCGTTTCTCGATTCCGCGGGAGTTGGCGCGTTGGTGTCACTGTTTGTGCACCGGCGCAACATTGGAAAATCGTTTGCCATCGCCAGGCTGACGCAGCAAGGAATGGCGGTGCTGCAGGTGGCCGGGCTCACCAAATTGCTTCCGAATTTTCCCACCGTAGAAGCGGCTCTAGAAACAAAGATCTAGCCGGATTGCGGGCGGCCCGAGGCCGTCCGGCGCTGTCCCCCGGTCACTTCCGGCGCGCTGCTATACTCCACAGCATGAATCCAAAATCAGAATTTGAAGCACAGGATCCGGATTTCGCAAGGCGCGTCCGGGAGAGTTTCGAACGCCAGGGATTGATGAAACATCTCGGCGCGGAATTGATTTCGCTGACGCCGGGCGGAGCGGAGATTCGGGTTCCGTTTCGTGGCGAGTTGACGCAGCAGCACAATTATTTTCACGCAGGCGTGACGGGCGCAATCGCCGATACCGTCTGCGGGTATGCGGCGTATACGTTGATGGCGGCGGAGGATTCGGTGCTGACGGTGGAGTACAAGATGAATTTGCTGGCGCCGGCGGATGGAGAGGAGTTGGTGGCGCGGGCGCGGGTGGTGCGGTCGGGGAAGACGTTGAAGGTTTGCATGGCGGATGTTTTTGTGCGGAAGGCGGGAGCAGAGAATCATTGCGCGACGATGCTCGCGACGATTATGTGTATGGCGGGGAAGGCGGATTGGGGGCGGTAGCGGCGAACGGTCTCAGAAAAGAAGTCACCCTGGAATCACGCGCCCGGGAAGGGTGGGGGCGCCATGCATGGCGCCTCCAGAAGCGTTGAGGGATTGTTTTCTAGGGTTCGCGGAGGATGCGGATCAGTTCCGCGGCGGCGTGAGGGAGGCGGGCTCCGCGGCGAGAGACGAGGTAGACGTGGCGGGGCATGTTGAGTTGGCGGACTTTTACTTCTTTCATCCACCCGTGTTCGATTTCCCACTGGACACACATGCGGGGGACGATGGCCACGCCCATACCCATCTGTACGAAGCGCTTGATGCTTTCAATGGTGGGCATTTCGATAGGCATTTTCAGTTCGGTGCGGTTGCGGGCGAAGAGTTCGATGACGCGGCGGCGGTACGGGGATTCGACGCTGTGGGCGATGAAGTCTTCGTTTCCGAGGTCGGCGACATCGACTTCCCGCTTTTTGGCGAGCACATGTTTGGGCGGCACGACAAGGGTCAGCTCATCTTTGCGGATCTCGGTGGCCTGGAGCTGCGGCTCCTGGGGGACATAGGAGATGGCCCCCACGTCGAGGCGGTAGTTGAGAACCTCATGCGGGATGTCGCGGGAGAGCATGCGGTGGACGCGCACCTGGACACCGGGATGTAGCTGGCGGAAGGTGCCCAGGGCAGACAGGAGGGCGTGGATGGAGCTTTCGTTGACGCCGAGCGATAGTTCGCCGCGGGTGAGGCCTTCGAGCTCGCTAAGTCCTTTTTTTACTTCGTCCCGGAGGTTGATCAGGCGCTCTGCGTAGTCCAGGAGGAGGGTGCCGGCGTCGGTGAGGCGGACCGGACGGGCGCCGCGAACAAAAAGCGGCTGGCCGAGGCCGTCTTCGAGTTTTCGAATGGTCAGGCTGACGGCGGGCTGGGTGCGGAAGAGGCGTTCGGCGGCGCGTGAGAAGCTGCCTTCCTTGGCAACCATCAGAAATACCTGGAGTTCCCCGAGATCCACGTCGATTCTCCTGAATCGACAGTATAAGCCAGAATTATCAAAAGCAGAACAAAGATAAATTTGACCGTGACACGGTCTTCTGTCCTACTACTATCCTGGGGGTCTCCTCTATGGATTCAGTCAAGATCTTCGACACGACTTTGCGTGACGGCGAGCAATCGCCGGGCTTCTCGATGAACACCGAGGAGAAGATGCGCATGGCGCGGCAGCTTGCGGCCCTGGGCGTGGACGTGATTGAAGCGGGATTTCCGATTTCTTCGCGCGGCGATCTGGAGGCCGTGCAGCAGGTGGCGCGGGAAGTGAGAACCGTGCCGATTGCGGCTTTGGCTCGCGCCAAGAAACAGGACGTTGAAGCTGCCATTGAAGCTCTCGAACCGGCGGCTGCGCCGCGTTTGCACATTTTTCTCGCGACTTCGGACTTGCACCTGCGCGTGAAGCTGAACATGACGCGAGAACAGGCTCTTGAAGCAATCAGCTCGATGATCCGCTTGGGGCGAAAGCACGTCGGAGAAGTGGAATTTTCCGCGGAAGATGCGGGGCGGACGGATATTGGATTTCTGTGCCAGGTTTGCCAGGTGGCGGTCGACGCGGGTGCGACGGTTTTGAATTTGCCGGATACGGTGGGTTATGCGGTTCCGGATGAGTATGGCGCGATGTTTGAGCAGGTGCGCGCGCATCTGGATGATCCGCAGGGAATCACGCTGAGCGCGCATTGCCACGATGATTTGGGGCTGGCGGTGGCAAATTCGCTGGCGGCGGTGCGGGCAGGTGTGCGGCAGATTGAGTGCACGGTGAACGGGATCGGCGAGCGCGCCGGAAATGCGGCGCTCGAAGAGATTGCCGTGGCGCTGGCGGTGCGCAAGGAAAGTTTCGGGGTGACGACGAATATCAAGCTCGATGAGTTGTTCAAGTCGAGCCGGATGCTGACTGAGATTACCGGGGCGGTGGTGGCCCCGAACAAGGCGGTGGTAGGAGCGAATGCATTTGCGCACGAAGCGGGCATTCACCAGGATGGGATTATCAAGAATCCCCTCACGTACGAGATTATGTCGCCGGAGTCGGTAGGCGTGCCTTCGCGGTCGTTTGTGCTTGGAAAACATTCGGGGCGGAACGCGTTGAAGGTGAGCTTGCGGACTTTGGGATATGAGCCGACGGAAGAGGAACTGGCGGAGTGCTACAAGCGCGTGACGGCCTTGGCGGATGAAGCGAAACAGGTGCGGCCGAGAGACCTTGTGGGGATTGCGCACGAAGTGATGCGGCGGCGGCCGGCTGCGGCCATGGCGGCGGAGGCGAGTTCGGCGGCGTAGTCGGGAAGTAAGCAGCGGGTAGTGAGTAGGAGCCGATAGAGGATCGATACGGTTCGGGTCAGCGGGGATCTCTATGAAAGTGAAGAAGACCATTGTGCTCTTGCCGGGGGACGGCATCGGGCCGGAAGTGACGCGGGCTGCGGCTACTGTGCTGCGGGAGTGCGCGCAGGAATTCCATCATGAGTTTGATTTGCATGAGTTTCCGATTGGCGGCGCGGCGATTGATGCGATCGGGACGCCGCTGCCCAATGAAACTTTGGATGCTTGCTCGAAGGCGGACGCGGTTTTTCTTGGCGCGGTGGGCGGGGCGAAGTGGGATTCGCTGCCGGTGGGGAAGCGGCCGGAGAGCGGGCTGCTTGGTTTGCGCAAGGGGATGGGTCTCTATGTGAATGTGCGGCCGGTGAAGGTTCTGGAACCTTTGCGCGGGATTTCGCCCTTGAAGCCGGAGCGTCTGGGCGATTTGGATATTGAGATCGTGCGCGAGCTGGCGGGAGGGATGTATTTCGGCGAGCGCGGCAACACGACGGAAAATGGCGTTGAGCGCGCGTGGGATACGGAATCCTACTCGACGCCCGAGATCGAGCGCATTGCGACATTTGCGTACGGGCGGGCGGAGAACCGGTCGCGGCGGCTTTGTTCGGTGGATAAGGCGAATGTTTTGATGAGTTCCCAGTTGTGGCGCCGGACGGTGGTGGCGATGAGCGGAGTGTACTCGTCGGTGAAGCTCGAGCATATGTATGTGGATAACGCGGCGATGCAGCTGACGCTGAAGCCTTCGCAGTTTGACGTGATGCTGACCAGCAACATGTTTGGCGACATTCTAAGCGATGCGGCGGCGGCGCTGGTGGGGTCGATCGGGTTGATTCCCTCGGCGAGTTTTGGGACGGGCGCGCCGCTCTTTGAGCCGATTCATGGGTCGGCGCCGTCTCTGGTCGGAACGGATTCGGCGAACCCGGTCGGATCGATCCTCAGCGTGACATTGATGCTGCGCGACGCGTTTGGGCTTTCGCTCGAAGCGGATTGGGTGGAGCAGTCGTTGCACCGCGTGCTTGGAGGCGGGTACCGCACGGCGGACATCGCCCAGCCCGGGGCCAGCACAATTGGCGGGTCGGTCTTCACAGAGATGCTCCGCGAGGAGATGCAGCGCACGCTCGAGCACGCCGAGCGCTATGGTTGGGGCGTCTAACTCCGGCCCCGTTCTCGCCGACGAAAAAACAAACTCGGCTGCTAATTTCAAGAGTCTTCAGCTTGGCAATCGCCGGAATGTTGAACGGGAATTCGTGCGGGTTCTTTACGTGCTCTCTCAAAAGCGAGATCTTCTCTAGTCGCATCATCGTAGAGGATTTCCGTGAGCATTATGTCATTTGTGCCCGGCAAGTCGTACGCAGAGGCTCCCTGCACGATCCGGGAGCCGGGCTCTCGACGCCGCCAGGACATGCGGTCCGAGACCGTCTGGCTTCAGAGGAACAGGGCT
>Ga0206814_10395_pt1 | contig 9694 bp, 8 predicted proteins | sample Alteio_BWOrgCont_90_FD_152850 | JGI IMG/M metagenome (GOLD analysis project Ga0206814, IMG submission 152850) | Enriched cells from forest soil in Barre Woods Harvard Forest LTER site, Petersham, Massachusetts, United States -... | ecosystem: Environmental > Terrestrial > Soil > Temperate forest > O...
GGAAAAAGATCGTGTCTTCCCGGGAAGAAGGTGCCCGAAGTTTCGGCGGCTTTCTCGAACAACATCCAGCAGAATCGCTTGGGTCGCCATCCGGTCCGGCTCCGCAGCCGTAACCTCCTTTAGCATTGCAGCATCCAGTGTTTAGCGCGATCTGGTTCCTATGGCGATCTTCAGGGAGCGCAGGAGTGAAGTAAGGAGTCCGGGAATATCATGTTGCTGTTTTTGCCGGCGTACTTCGGGGCCTGACCATCCTTATCCGGTGGATCCTCGCTGTATTGCCATTTGTCCTTGCGCGTTCCGAATCGAGCTTCTACTGCCTGGCGTTCAAGCTTATTCATTCACTTTGGGCGAAGACGCTTGTTTTTCGACATCCTGAAAAATCATAGGAGAGGTACGATGGAAAATACTCAGCACGGCCAGCCAAAACCTCAGGCTACGGACACTATGCCCTTGCAGCGGCCGAGCCGCCGCACTCTTATGACATTCGCGGTGAGTGCATGTGGCGCCGCCGCTCTCTGGACTCTCCGGCGATCTCCGCTTACTGCAGTGGAAGCAAGTGGGAGTGGCGGGAATTCCGGCTCCGTTACCATCGTCCAGTTTTCCGACCTCGGCAAACCGACCGGCAAAGCTACCGTTCCCCGCCTTACCAAATCTGATGCAGACTGGAAGCAGCAACTCTCGCCCGTCTCGTATCAGGTGACTCGACACGCCGGTACAGAACGCGCCTACACCGGAAGCACATGGAACAACCATGACCACGGAATCTATCGTTGCATTTGCTGCGACAACGCACTATTCAGCTCCGAGACAAAATTCGAGTCGGGCACCGGGTGGCCCAGCTTCTGGCAGCCTATCGCAAAGGAAAACGTAATTGAGGCCAGTGACGAAAGCATGGGAATGTCTCGTACCGAGGTCAAGTGCCGAGAGTGCGATGCACATCTCGGCCATGTTTTCGACGACGGCCCAAAGCCGACCGGCCTGCGCTACTGCATGAATTCGGCAGCGATGAAGTTTGTGAAGTCTGCTTAGGGCGGGATGAAGCTCCGTCACATACCAGCAAGGGCTTCCCGCGCTTGGCCTCGGGCGAGGCGATACAGCTTGGATGGCAGTTCCTCCTCTCTCGAAGCAGAGATGAAAGTCGCTACCGCAGCCGGGATTGAACGGCGACAAACAGCGGGGGCACTTGTCGAAACAGCTCAAAAACTGGGGGATGTTCAGTTCGGCCCCGCAAGCTCCGCATAGCACCGCTGCTTGATCTCGCTCGCTTCCTGGCCAGACTTCAATCACGTGGTCGGCCAACGCATCGTGGCAGTCCCTGCAGGCGTAGTAGATGCCGCAACAGTTCATCTTGAATTGCGATTGTATCCAGCCTGTCGTGGTAGTGAGCGCAGGGCGTCTGAGTGTCGAGATCGATTCTCATGACGCGCGGATGTATGTCGGCCATGAATTTAGGGTAGACGGTTGAGGCCTGTTGCACGGCATGGCCGACTGCAATGTCGATTCCGGAGCATGGATGACGGGGATGGAAGGTGCTGCGGCGTGAATCCTGCAAAGGGATGTGCTGCGACAGCGTCAATCTGAAAGTCCCACTGGTCTCCATCCAGGGTAGGATGCGCTCCTCATACCTCTGGGCGAGGCGTCTGCTCATTCCTATCCTGCATAATCTGGCGTGAACTCGCAGCTTCCCTACTTTGTCCCCAATTGATTGAATACCTGAGGAAGACCATCATGCCAGATCTGAACGCTCTCCGTGCCTTCACGCGTCTACGGTTCGTGCCCCAAATTCTTCGACCGGCACATCGCCGCAGTGGGTTGCGATTTCTTTCACTACTCTTGCTTGTAACTTTGATTGCCCACCCATCCCTTGGACAGCAGTTCGCGACGCTGAATCTTACCATTGACGATCCCTCGGGCAGGGTTATTGCGCAGGCAAAAGTGACGGTCCGTAATATCGACACCGGGGTCCTGCGAACTGGAGTTTCGGATAGACTCGGACTGGTCGTCATGCCGGGCCTGGCGGCGGGTCAATATACCTTGACCGTGGATGCGGACTCCTTCAGCACCTACCAGGCGCCGCTCACGCTCACCCTGGGGCAGGTCGTGGATCTCGAAATCCCGCTGCGTATCAAGGCTGCGACGGAGCAGGTGGTTGTTCACGACACGACCAGCGAAGTCGAGACAGAGCGAACCGAGCGCAGCCAGGTGATCAATCCTGCGCAGATCTCAGACCTACCTATAGCGGAGCGCGATTTTATCGACTTTGCACTGCTCACGCCGACCGCCACGATTGGGCGCAGTACGACAACCGCTGCACAATCTGCTTTTCAAGAGACGGTGCTGATGATCAGTTTTGGCGGATTGCGCGAGACGCACAGCGCCTTCTATGGTTTGGACGGGATCGATTACACAACCACGGTTTCTGGAGTGCAGCGTGTCAGTCCATCTCTTGATTGGGTGCAGGAGTTCCGCGTCGTCAATGGGCCGGATGCCGCGGGCGGCGGATTGAACCTTGGAGGCGTGGTCAATACCATCACCAAATCCGGGACCAACGACCTGCATGGCTCAATCTATGAGTATCTGCGCAATAACCAGGTCAACGCCAGCAATCTTCTGGCTGCGCCTGGCTTTGACACGCTGCGCTTCAATCAGTTCGGCGCGACCGTCGGTGGCCCGGCGCGAAAAGACAAGGCTTTCTATTTTCTCGGCTATGAAGGGCAGCGCCGGGCGCAATCACCCATCTACTCGCACTTCATTTTGAACTGCATAGATACGGAAGGCTGTCTGGGGCCGGGCACGCCCAGCATCAACGAAATCAAGACCCACCTGGGTCTTTCCCCCGAAAGCCTGGGGTCTATTCTGGAAATTAACGACTATAACAATGCGTTTGGCAAGTTTACCGATGTGCTGAGCGATCGCAATACGCTGGCTGCCGGCTACTTGTTCACCGATCTCCACAACGGCAACACTCCCGCTGCATCCCCTGGGCAGGGACTGCCTTCGAGCTATCGCGACAATCGCATCCACGATCAGACCGTTTACGGGAACTTATTTCATCTCTTCAGCAATCGGTGGGCTTCGGAGAGTTCCATGGCGTTCAGCCGGCGCATCTTCAATATGAACCCGGTGGGCGCGGGCTACGAGCCGACTATCAACGTCGCCGATACCCTTTACAGTGGCGGCTTTCTCGGCGGTGTCGACTATTACAGCGAGCATCACTTTCAGTCCAGGGAGGCATTGACCTACACCCACGAGGCCAACTCCATCCAGATCGGGGCGGAATTCGAACCGATATGGTTCTCCGCACAGACGCCCTACTTCACTCCTGGCGTAGGCATCTTCAGTCCGCAAAGTTTCTTTGGCGCTGGGTCATTCAGTGGGTTTGGACCAGGAACTGCCGTAGAGTTCCTCTTTCAGCAGACCAGGGCTGACTTTGGGAACCAGGTTCCGCGGCGCTCCTTGCCCTGGGAGAACGGTTTCTACGACGGGCCGGATGGTCCGGCTCGCGAAGCTGCCGACGCTGTGGCCTTCTGGCACAAGCTTGGGGGGCTTTACTTCCAGGACCAGTGGAGAGTGCGACCTAATCTGGCTCTTTCCTTCGGCGTCCGTTACGATCTGGATTTTCTTCCGTCCGCGAATGATCTTCGCATCCTTGGCAGGATGAACCCCACCAATTTTGCCAACATTCAGCCTCGAGTCGGTCTTGCTTACGCCTTTCGAGATGGCAAGTCTGTGCTGCGTTCAAGTTTCGGCTTGTATACGGGATCCTTTGAGTACAGCAGTCTCGTGAATGGATGGCATGGCGCTGCTCCGTTCACCAACATGAATCAGCCGCTGCTGAGGGAGTTTGCTGATCCGTCCGATGATCTCGTCGGTTTTGGACCGGCCGGGATGGTCGGAACAGCAGGCCCGGTGCTGGCCGGGGCCGCGTTCAACAACTTCACCCACAATGGCATCTACCCAAGTCCTGGCATCCTAAAGCAGTTCCCCCTGGGATTTACCAAGCGCAAGTTCCCATCGGCATACTCTGAACAGGCCAATCTGGAAATTGAGAACAACCTGGGAAATCAGTGGTATCTCACGGTGGGCTACCACTACCTTCATGCGATGCGACTGCTGAGTTCGAACACCATCAACGGCGTTCCGAGCGGCTTTCTTTCCGATGGCCGCCAGAAGTTCGTGCCGGCCGACTCCAACTTTGGATTCGTTCTGTTCGCGACTCCCTCGGGCTGGTCTATCTATAATGCGGGGACTGTTGGTCTACGCAAGGAGCTTGGCCATCACTTTAGCGTACTGGCCAACTACACCTATGGAAAGTCCATCGATGTGGCAACGGAGAACCAGTTGCAGGATGAGCCGCAGGACTATCTTGAGCCGCAGTTAGATCGCGCTGTGAGTGATAACGATGTGCGCCATCGACTGGTGTTGACGGGGATCGCAGATTCACCGGCGACTTGGATTGCGCCTCTGCGGAACTTCGAGTTCTCTATGCTCAACACGTTGCAGGGTCCGCAATTTTACAGCATACTTGCAGGCTCCGATATCAACGGCGACGGGTTCCCGTTCAACGATCGCGTCGGAAGTATCGGCCGGAATACGTACGCAGGAGCCTCTTACTACGACACGGACATTCGGTTGCAACGGCTTTTGAACGCCACGGAACGGTTCAAGGTCAATGTCAGCGCGGAGGTATTGAATCTCCTGAATCGCGTCAATGTCCAGGATGTCGATCAAGTCTACGGCGCAGGAGAATTTTCCGGGGCTATTCCAAGGAGCTTTGGAGATGGAGTGACCAGCCCCGCGAATCCAACCTTTGGAACGCCAACATTTGCCGGTGCGGCACGACAGTTTCAGCTTTCCTTGAAGCTGAAGTTTTAGGAGAGCAGCTATGTCGAATGGACAAACAGCGACCGAGGATTTGGAGAAGCCCGCTCGGGGAAACCCCAGGCGTCCGAAACGAAACAGCTACAAGCCTAAGCCGGAGACGCTTGCGCTGCTCAAGGTCTCTGGCAATCCAATCAACGGGCTCGGCGAGACTGAGCTTCGCAAGCCATCGCCTTTCTTCTGGCATCCGCCTGACCAGCATCCTTATGGGGACCTGCAGATTGCGGCGCGCACAAGTTCCCGGAAATGCCCAGGCTCTGCGGAGGTCTTTGTCGCCGCCTACACACATCCGGAACTCATTCCAGTGGCCCAGGTGCGTCGCCGAGCCACTGCTGAAGAGTTTGCCCTAGAAGCAACTGCCCTTGCGCTTTCGCATGAGGCCGGCGGCGTGGGTATTGCGCCGATGGACCCGCTGTATGTCTTCGAGGGTTATACGATTGCCGAACCGTGGGTAATTGTCCTCGCACTGGCCCCCAATTATGAGCGACTGAAAGAGGTTCCATCGGACGAGACCAATGGCATCGGTGTCACCGAGATCGGTACGCAGTATGCCCGTGGCACAAGGGTTTCTTATGCACTTGCTAATTGGATTCGTTCTCAGGGGTACAACGCCCAGGCCTATCCAGGACCGTCGGCAAGCGCGCTGCTCTTGATTCCGCCGGCCATTGCCTCAGGATTGGGAGAGTTGGGCAAACACGGCTCACTGATCAACCGGCAGTATGGAGCAGGGCTGAGGCTGGCTGGGGTCACCACCGATATGCCTCTGGTCGCCACGAAGCCGGATCACTTTGGAGCGGACGAGTTCTGCGCGACCTGCCAGGTCTGTACGAGGACTTGCCCACCGGGAGCCATCTCAAACAACAAGCAGATGGTGCGAGGGGTGGAACGCTGGTATGTTGACTTCGATAAATGCATTCCCTACTTTGCGGAATCGGCATCCTGCGGTATCTGTATCGCTGAGTGCCCTTGGACCCGGCCGGATGCTCGCCCTAAGCTGCTAGCCACCATGGCTCGGAGGCTTGGGCTGACGCGGTCGGATGACAGCAGCGCTGCTACGCCGACTTCAGAGAACAAGCAGGCCAACGAATATGCGCAGTAGTTCCGCGGAGGAATCCGGCAAGAAAGATCAGGAGTCGCGTCTCTGCTATGCCGGCTGGAAAATCGTGCTGGCTGGGTTCTTTGGCGTCATGGTCAGCTTTGCCGCGGTAGTTCCTTATACCTTCGGTCTCTTTCTCAAGCCGCTCGCAACCGCCTTCGGATGGCATCGCGAGGCGATCTCCGCTGGATTCAGCATCGCGGCTCTGACTGTAGCTGCGGCCTCGCCAGGGTTGGGTTTTCTGCTGGATCGCTTCGGACCGCGCCGGATCATACTTCCCTGCATCGTCGTTTTCTCGTTTGCGTATACATCCCTGGCGATGCTTACTCCGCGCCTGATCCACTTTTATCTGGCCTTCTTCCTCATCGGGCTCGTCGGCAATGGTACTGCTTATCTCGGCTACTCGCGCGCCATCTCCACCTGGTTCGATCGTCGACGCGGGCTTGCGCTCTCGATCATGCTTGCTGGCGGCGCCTGCGGAGCCATGTTCTTGCCCGTGATAGCGCAAGCTTCGATTACACATTACGGATGGCGCAATGCCTATATGCTTCTCGGCGTTCTTGCTCTCGTACTGGGCTTCCCGCTGACTGCATGGTTCGTGCGCGAGCGAGTGATCGCTCAGCAAAGCGCGCAAGCATCCGTCGAGGTTGGAAACTCGGTGCGGGAAGCTCTCAGTGGCCGCGTCTTCTGGGTCATCGCGGCCACTGTCTGTCTCTACGCCATAAGCGTGAATGGGGCCATTGCGCATCTCTCCGCGCTCCTGACCGATCGCGGCGTTTCAGCCCAAGGCGCATCTTATTCCATCGCCGTTGTCGGCGCCACAGGACTGATCGGGCGCGTTCTCACCGGCGTATTCCTGGACCGCTTCTTCGGACCTCGAGTATCGCAGATCATGCTCCTGACGACTGTGGTTGGAATCGTACTTCTTTCCGTTGCACATTCGTTGACTGTCGGCCTGATTGCGGCCTCATTGATCGGCTTCAGCATGGGCAGCGAAGGCGACATTACCCCGTATCTGCTTAGTCGTTACTTCGGCCTCAAGCGCCTCTCGACGCTTTACGCCCTCACCTGGACCGCCTATGCGGTCGGAGGCGCTACAGGACCTCTTGTTGTCGGCCGCATTTTCGATTCGCTTGGTTCCTATCGTCCTGCGACGATTCAACTGTTGGCGTTGCCGGCTCTTATTCCGTGCCTGCTGGTGTTCCTGTTACCACGCTACGCCAGGCACGTCGATGCACCCGCCGTGGAAATCGTTCAATCCTTAACCGAGGTTCCGGTTGCTGATATTTCTTAGTAGCAACCGAGACCCTAAGACCAAGTCGCAAGTCATTGAACTGTGACCTCGAGAGGAAACAAATGTCATGCTGGCTCCGGACCATGCCTGGATCAGAAGATTAGCCGAGTGACATTCAGGAACTCCGCAGCGGTCCTGATCAGTTCGCTTCACCGCCTCTTTAGCCTTAGAATGATCCACGTCGGCAAGATGTCGTTTTGACAACCAAGCTGACGCTCCATCTAGAGTCCACTGCCAACGCCAGGCAAGAAAACGAGGAAACATGTCAGAACATGAAGTTGTAGCGAATCAACAAACGATCCTGCACAACCAAGCAACGATTCTGGAAAATCAGAAAACGATTTTGCACAATCAAGGGAGTATCGAAAAAAATCAGAAAGCGCTTGACGAGATTCTTGGGAACCAGAAGGAGATCCTTGCGAACCAGAAGGAAATTCTCGTGAACCAACACAAAATCCTGGCCTCTGGAAAGTAGCTAACGGATCCGAAGGGAGTGGCTAAGCATGTGCTTTCCAGCCACTCTCTGCTCTCGCCATGAGAGCTCCTAAGCAATTCCTACGTTTGATTTTTTCCATGGAGAATTCAGCCAGTCCAGCATGAGCCTCAGGAAGCCATGAAGGCTTCGAGCGACTGCTGGATCGTTGGACTGTCTCCGCGGCCGATATCATGACGCCGCATTTGATGAAAGCGCGATAGCACCTGATTCGCTTTTGAAAGAGCAATGATGCGCTCCGCATAGGCGTCAATCCTGGCGCCGGGGATTGCGAAGAGAGCCGCATCCTCCGTCAGCACGTCGAGATATGCGCGGGCTCCGCAGCAACCGAGACTCAAGGCTGCGCGGCCCGTATTGATCACCTGGGGAACCACAGCACAGGCCGGTCTTCCCATGGCCGGTGGATTACCTGCTTCCACTTGCTGGACTGCTTCGGAGAGAACAAGGGACTGATTCGAATTCACAAAGAACAAGACAACATCGGGCAGCCGCGGCGTCTGAGCCAATGGGCCGTACACGACATACTTGGATCGGGAGGCAAGAACTGGAATCAAGGGCAGATCCTCTGGCCTCACATAGCCGAGGTCGCCAAATACTTTCAGTGCATCCATCAGATCGGTTTGCTGAGAAGGCGTCGGCTCCAGATTATGCGTGTGGACGCCGATGGCGCAGCCGTTATGGTCCTCTGCAACCGTGACGAAGGTCGCCGTTGCAGCGTCTTGCCAGAATCGGCATCCTGCGGCAACCCGCGTGGATGGCGCGGATAGTCCACTTGGAAAAGCATCGGTGAAGCTGATGGCGATGGGTGCCTGATTCAGGTTGAGGGCAGTTTTCAATTCTTCAGAAAGCTGTGAATACCGTTGCTGTATCGACATTGTCTGGTTCCAATTCTTCAGTGGTTATAGGCGGTTACGGGGCTATGCAGTGAGTTTGCTCGCAATGATAAAGCCAGCATCGGTGATTACGGCGCCCACTGCAGCCTCGTTGATCGATTCCGGATCGAAGCTAACGGTAACTTTACCTTCTGGGTAGGTCGAATGGCTGGACAGAATGCCCTTGGTGCGAGAAAACATTGTGTCCAGACCCACCGCGCATGTAGCGCAACTGAAGCCTTTGATTTGGAAGATAGCGGTCTTCCCCTTAGCGTTTGCACCAGCTCCAGCAGAACTGCCTGCAATTGCCTCGAGAGGAGCGAGAGCGCTTGCTCCGGAGAGTGCGACAAGTTGGAGAAATCTCCTGCGGATCATAGTTCCTCAATTCTAGGCATGTTTGTGCCGTTGCAAATAACGGTGCTATTTTGCGGTGGCGATGCCTGGTTCATATTTCCAGGAGGTTTGTGTACTGGCATTGTCTGAAAAGCGCGTATCGGTATACTCGCTGAATTCGAGTTTCTTATTCAAGACGCCTGTTTCAATCATCAGGTCGCGCACCATATCGAAGTCCGCCTTGCGCGGAGCAAGCGGGCTGTAGGTCACCCGGTCCATTGGCTTGGTGAGTGCCCAGCGCAGCAGGCCTGGTTTCTGATTGTAATAGAAGCGCCCAACAAAGTCCGCCGCGTCTTCGCGATGCGGTTTGCTGGTGTCGAGCCATAGACCGGAGCGCGCGATGCCATCGACCAGCACTTGCACAACATCAGGCCGCGTATCGATCAGGTCCTGACGGACCACAAGGATGCAGGACATGTAGTCCGGCCAATATTCCCGCGCTTGAAAAAGAACCCGGCCAAAGCCGCCAGTCTCTGCCTGCGATGGAAACGGCTCGCCCATGGCAAAAGCATCAATGGCGTGTGCGGCGAGCGCACCTGAGACATCGGGAGGCGCCATCTCGACCATCTTGATCTCACCCGGCTTGATACCCCAAACCTTCATGGCGCGAAACAACAGCAATCGCTCGTCGGAGAACCGGCTGGGAATAGCAACCGTCTTGCCGC